>Ga0116135_1000799_pt1 | contig 17016 bp, 19 predicted proteins | sample June2015DPH_20_1_FD_89738 | JGI IMG/M metagenome (GOLD analysis project Ga0116135, IMG submission 89738) | Peatland microbial communities from SPRUCE experiment site at the Marcell Experimental Forest, Minnesota, USA - June2015DPH_20_10 | ecosystem: Environmental > Terrestrial > Soil > Wetlands... | reverse complement strand
TCACTCATATTTTTCCCTCGGAACACGCTCTCGCCGAAGCTAATCTCGCCAGCATCGGATTGCCAAAGGCGCGGGCGGAAACCATTCGTGCCTTTTCCCGCGCTGTACGCGATGGCAAAATCAGCTTTGAGTCCGTGGTCGATTCCGAGGTTTTCCTCACCAAGCTCTGCGAGATTCCCGGGATTGGAAGCTGGACGGCACAATACATTGCCATGCGGGCACTGGGCGAGCCCGACGCATTCCCTTCCAGCGATCTCGGACTCTTGCGGGCCATGGACTTAACTAATGCGCGTGAGCTTGAAAAACATGCAGAGGCCTGGCGTCCCTGGCGCGCCTACGCAGCAATTCACCTGTGGAACATGCCTCATGAAAACAAAAGGCCGGACACGCAAACCGGGCTTACTCCCCAAATCCGGGACCGCGCCATGGTTGCGGCGTCATAACGGATAGGCTCCATACGCCATTCCGGTTTTGAAATTGCCGGTTTCCTAAGTGCCTTATAAATCAACCCTATTGCCTAGTAGACCTTGCTTCGCCGTAGTCCAGACTCATATACTCTGAACGTTTGCCTGATTTCCCGGGAACCCGTTCCGGCGACGGCCAACATCTCGAATCGCAATCATTCCGGAGACCACCCTTATGAGCACGCTAATTACCGCCCCGCACGTCGATAAAGAAAGCAATCCATGGGAATCGCAGCGCGCGCGCTTTGACCTGGCTGCGCAGAAGCTCAATCTCGACGATGGCCTGTGGCGGGTTTTGCGCTATCCCAACCGCGAGCTCACGGTCTACATTCCGGTTCAGATGGATGACGGCCATCTCGAGGTGTTCACCGGATTTCGCGTGCAACATTCGATTGCGCGCGGCCCGGCTAAGGGAGGCATCCGTTATGCGCCCGACGTCACGCTTGATGAAGTGCGTGCACTCGCGAGTTGGATGACATGGAAGTGCGCAGTGGTGAACATTCCCTTTGGCGGAGCCAAAGGTGGCGTAATCTGCGATCCGCACAAGATGTCGATGGGCGAGATCGAGCGCATGACGCGGCGGTACACCTCTGAATTGATCGAATTCATCGGTCCCGAAAAAGACGTGCCCGCTCCCGATGTGAATACTAATGAACAGATCATGGCCTGGATGATGGACACCTACTCCATGCACATGCGGCAAACTGTCACGGCAGTGGTTACCGGAAAGCCCATTAATATCGGCGGCTCCCGCGGACGCCGCGAAGCGACGGGCCGAGGCGTGATGGTGGTCTGCGACGAGGCGATAAAAAAACTCGGCCTGTCGCGCGAGAGTAGCCGCGTCATCGTTCAGGGATTCGGCAATGTCGGCTCCAACGCCGCCCACCTTATGCATCAGGCGGGATACAAAGTCGTGGGCATCGCCGAAGTCGGCGGTGGTCTCTACAACAAGAATGGCATCGACCTCAATGCCCTGGTCGAATATCGCCAGAAGAATGGCACAGTACACGGCTTCCCCGAGGCGGAAAAATATGATCCCGCCGAGTTGCTCATTACCGACTGCGAAATCCTGATTCCGGCTGCAACCGAAAACGTGATCACCTCGCGCAACGTGGATCGAGTGAAATGCCGCATCCTTGCTGAAGGCGCAAACGGCCCGACCACCTCGGCCGCCGACGATGTACTTACCGATAAAGGCGTCTTCGTGATCCCCGACATTCTCGCCAACGCCGGCGGCGTAACCACTTCCTATTTCGAATGGGTGCAGGACCGCCAGGGCTATTTCTGGAAGGAATCCGTGGTCAACGAGCAGTTGGAGGAAATCATGATTTCCTCGTTCGGCGATGTGGTTCGTTACGCGGAAACGCATCGCGTCAATAATCGCATCGCGGCCTACATGCTGGCCATCGACCGCGTGGCTTATACCATTCGTCAGCGCGGAATTTACGCTTAGGGGGAACTATGCGAAAGCTTTGGTTGGTGGTCCTAACCAGCATCGTCGCTACGATTCTGGCGGCGAACATGATAGCGCAGAATGCGGAGCCGGGAGGAACCGCTCCAGAAATAAACGCTCCCGAACCTGCTCTCGTGGCGCAGTCTACGATGGCGCCAGCTGCAAAACCTGCCGCCGACAAGCTTGACATCAACACCGCAACCGCCGATCAACTCAAAACCCTGTCCGGTATCGGCGATGCTTACTCGCAAAAAATTATCGCTGGACGCCCTTATCGAACAAAACTTGACCTCGTTCACAAGAAAATCATCCCTCAAACCACCTACGACAAAATTAAGGACCAAATCATCGCCAAACAACCGAAGCCGAGCGCTACTACCCCGACCACTCCGAAATAGTCGAGCCGGGTAAACAACGAAACGTCAGCGATAAATTCAAGCATATCGGCCCCGAAATAGGGGATCCCCCAATGAAAATACTGGTGAAAAGATCCCCTTTTATTGTGCTTTTGTCCCTGGCGATGCTTTTCGGCGCGTCAGGTTCAGCGCAAGAACCCGGGAAAAGCCCGGTCCCGCTTCAGCGCACAATGGAAATTCCGGCTCCGAATCCTCAGGGAAGCAATCCGAAACCCGCCGATGCCGAAAGATATCTTCTGGCTGCGTTCGAAAAATATGAAGTGGTTGGAATGGGCGCAGCGCACGGCAATAAGGATCTCGACGATTTTATTCTCCACCTCATTCGCAATCCTGCATTTCCGGACAAGGTAAACGTGATCGCCGTGGAGTGTGGCAATTCGCTATATCAGCCCATCCTTGACAGATACATCGCGGGCGCCAATGTGCCGCTGCCTGAGGTGCGGCAGGTTTGGCGCAACACCACCTAACCCATGTGCGGCGTGTCAGGCTTTTACGAGGAGCTTTTTCCGCTGGTTCGCAGGATCAATCAAGCGCTTCCGCCGGAAAAGAAAATCCGGGTACTGGCGGGTGACCCTCCCATTGATTGGGACAAAGTGAAGAGACCTCAGGACTTTGGCGCGGGCAATACTTAATGGGACGGGATGCTAACATCGCCTCTGTCATGGAAAAAGAAGTGCTCTCGAAACACCACAAGGCGCTCATGCTTTTTGGCACAGCACATCTTTTTCATGAGGAAAACACCGCGGTTGGACTTTACGAGAAAGATTATCCAGCGTGACCCTGGTGATCGCCGATCACACAGGGTTCGGGAACTGGACCTCGCTAGAAAAATACAATGATCAATTTGAAGCGCGAATGGCATCCTGGCCGGTTCCCTCGCTCGTACGAGAAGTAAAAGGGACGTGGCTGGCAGATTTATTAGATACGACATTCTCTACCGGAAACATCACCTTCGGGGTGGCTGATAATGGCAAACTTCCGGCTGGTCCCGTGAAAGCGAAAGGTACATTCTCAGAACTACCGGACTCGGCGAATTTTAAGTTCTCGAAAATGGTGGATGCGTATCTTTATCTTGGTCCCCGGGATTTGTCGCTGAACGAATCAGCGCCGTCGGAGATCATGCTGGACAAGGATTACATGGCCGAACTCCAACGAAGCGGCGATCGTGGGAGAAGGGCCGATCACAGACCAGACCAATCCCAAGAATATTTCGGATCGTGATTCCAACCCGTTCTTTTACGATCCCGACGAACTCCGCAGACTCATGCAGTCTTTCGGCCCTGATTCGTCGCCATAAGGCAAAGAGAACTAATGATTCCCCTGGTACTCAGCGGATATTCGAGTCCGCAAGACCAGCTAAGAGACTATTCAGGAGCATCATCCTGCCCTAACGGCATATTCTCCCGATTGTTTTCCCGCACGCACTGGAGCATAATCGAGTTATCCTCCGGTATGCCTTCCGGAAATGTCTGCGAGCCGTTGTGAACCTGCCTAACTCCATTACGCTGATTCGCATCGCCAGCATTCCTCTGCTGATGTGGATTCTGTCTTCCAACCAGTTCAGCAGCGCACACGGCGTGAAAGAGTTAGTGGCTTCGATTCTATTCGTTGCCGCCTCCATGACCGATGGCATCGACGGCTATCTGGCGCGCAAGCGCGGCCAGATTACGACCATGGGAATCCTGCTCGATCCTCTGGCCGACAAGCTTCTGATCTCCGCCGCCTTCGTCACTCTCGTTCAGTTTAATCCGAGTCTGGTTCCTGCGTGGATCGCTGTCATTGTCATTGGCCGAGAGTTTCTTGTGAGCGGACTGCGTTCCATTGCCGCGTCAGAAGGCTTCACCATCGAGGCCAGCGATCTGGGCAAATTAAAAATGATCGTTCAGATCGTTTCCGTGGTCGCGGTCATTCTTGACCATCACTGGAAAGAATGGCCAGTGTACGGAAACTTTATCTTTCCGGTGCATTGGATCGCTTACGTCGCGATCTGGTTCGTAGTATGTGTGTCGCTTATTTCGGCCATCGATTACTTCGCTGCCTTCTGGTCAAAGATTGACCGTCAGGTTTCCAAGAGCCGCCGACGCGCTTTCGTGCTCAGCCGTCGACGCAAGCCTCAGCCGGCCCCGCGAGCCGACGCTGCCGATGTCGCCCCCTCCACCTAATTCGTTGCCTGCCGTCGTTTCCACAAAAGTTACGGCACAAGAGTTCTCCGGGGAAGAGCGCGCTCTGCTGTTGCGTCTCGCCCACGATTCCATTTACGCCGCATTCGAACCTCGAGAGTTTTCGCTCGAGCCTCCCACTCCACATCTTGCCGAGCTTCGCGGCGCTTTCACTTCGCTCTATCTGCATGGAGAATTGCGCGGCTGTGTCGGTTACGCTCTACCGGCGTTTTCTTTATACCGTGCTGTGGCAGAAACAGCTCGCTCCGCCGCTTTCAATGACAATCGATTTTCGCCTGTCACCAAACTCGAAGTTCCTCATGTTGAAATCGAACTGAGTATCCTCTCGGCTCCGCAACCGATCCGAGTCGAAGAGATCGAAGTTGGCCGCCACGGCCTCCTAGTTAGCCAGCATGGTCAGCGCGGCCTTCTGCTCCCTCAGGTCCCGCTTGAGTATAACTGGGACCGCATTACTTTTCTTGAACAAACCTGCCGCAAAGCGGGGCTTCCCTTGGATGCCTGGGAAAAGGGTGCCACCCTGCAAGCTTTCACGGCAGAAATTTTCGGTGAAAAAATCCGCTAATTCGATATACCTGATTACTCCCGTGACCTGAACTCGATCCCTCAAGTGTTCGCTCCACCCTGCCGATGAAGCGTTTGAGCCACACTTCTGCTCGGAGGTCGAATGTTCCCCTTGTACTTCGCCAAGCTCGCACTTCCTCGTCCAATTTCACTGCCCCTAACAATCTTCTTAATATCGTTTTCTTTGACCTCAACCGGCAACGCGCAATCTTCAGCCGAGCCAAGTTCTTCCCCGCCCACGTTCGCTGAACCGAAAGATCGCATCATGAGTTACGTGAATGATGAGGAACGCGTAACCTTAGCCGGTAATCGCCACCCCTTGGCCGTCTCGCAATATGACGCGGGTCCGGTTTCGCCTGAATATCGCATGGATCATATGCTGCTCACCCTGATGCCTGACGATGAGCAGCAGAATGCGCTAATCCAACTGCTCGATGCGCAGCAAGATCCAGAGTCACCTTACTACCATCGCTGGCTCACGCCCGAGCAATATGGCGAAAACTTCGGCGCTTCCGAAGCGGATGCCGCGCAGGTTACCGAGTGGTTGCAATCGCACGGGATGGAAGTAGAAGAAGTCGCAGCCGGACGCAGCTCTATTATTTTCAGCGGCACCGCGGCGCAGGTGGAGTCGGCATTTCGCACCCAAATTCACATCTACAAAATAGGGAATGAAGTTCACCATGCCAACTCCGGCAATCCGCAGATTCCCTCTGCTTTCGCAGGAGTGGTAGGCGGGGTGGTTTCGCTCCACGACTTCCGCAGCCGGCCAATGAATAACGGGGCGCGCTTGCCAATACTCGAATTCACCAGCGGCGGCTCGTACTATTTGGCGCCGGCAGATTTCTCCACCATTTACGACCTCAACCCGCTTTATCAGCAGGCCGTCACTGGCAGCGGGCAATCGGTCGCAATCGTGGCGCGTTCGAACATCAATCTCTCTGACGTTGAACAGTTCCGGGCATATTTTGGTTTGCCTGCGAACAATCCACAAGTCATTATCAACGGGACCGATCCTGGAATCTTTAGCCAAGGCGAAGAGACAGAAGCCGATCTCGATGTGGAGTGGTCCGGCGCTATCGCCCGCAATGCCGCTATTAAATTTGTCGTTTCGAAATCGACGAATGCAAGCGATGGCAGCTATCTTTCCGCGCAATATATTGTCAGCCACAATCTCGCGCCGGTCATGAGCATGAGCTTCGGTTTGTGCGAGGCCGCGCTGGGCACTTCCGGGAATGCTTTCTTTAGCAGTTTGTGGCAACAGGCGGCCGCGCAAGGAATTACAGTTCTCGTCTCTTCGGGCGATAGCGGAGCGGCAGGCTGTGACCTGCCTTCCTTGTCGCCCGCCAGCCACGGGCGCGGGGTGAATGGCCTTTGCTCCACACCATTTAGCGTATGCGTAGGCGGAACCGAGTTCCAGGATACTTCGAACCCATCTCTCTATTGGTCGCCATCGAATACTGCCGGCGCCGAATCGTCCGCGCTCAGCTATATCCCGGAAGTGGCTTGGAACGAGAGCAGCTCGGGTGGCCTTTGGGCAAGCGAGGGTGGCACCAGCGCCATCTACAACAAGCCTTCCTGGCAAACCGGAATCGGAGTTCCCGCCGATGGCAAGCGCGACGTGCCCGATGTTTCTCTTACCGCCGCTGGGCATGACGGCTATCTCATCTACCAAAATGGCGGACTCTACGTGGTGGGCGGAACTTCGGCAGCCTCGCCGTCCTTTGCCGGCGTGATGGCGTTGCTCACGCAAAGCCTTGCCGCCCGCCAGGGCAATGCGAACACGGTATTTTACTCACTAGCTGCCCGGCAGATGGCTGGTGGAGCAGCCGTGTTTCACGACACCACAATCGGCAACAACAGCGTTCCCGGACAAACCGGCTTCAACGCCGCCACGGGATACGATCAGGTCACCGGGCTTGGTTCGATCGATGCCTCGGTTTTGGCCGCACATTGGAAAGACGCCTCCGCAACGCCCGCTTTTCGCGTAACGGCTTCTTCCAATGCTGTCTCGCTCACAACCGGATCGACCAATAACGTGATTTTCACTGTCGCTGTCAGCGGAGGGTTCAACTCCGCCGTGACTTTTTCCGTGAGCGGATTGCCCAGCGGAATCACAGCAACCTTCGAACCCAGCACTCTCGCTGCGCCCGGATCGGGCACCAGTTTGTTCCGGCTTAGCGCAAGTACTAAAGCCCAGGCTGGCGCATACACTGCCACAGTATCGGCGACCAGCGGTTTAACCAGGCAGCAGATACCGATTTCCATTACGTGCAGCAGTCACACAGCCACCACTCGCTAAATAAGGTTTTGGATTGGTGAGTCGGGCAGGAGTTGGAGAACTATGCGGGAACCGGTGCTTGCATGGCGGAAACTACGGCATCGAGATGCATCAACGTTTCTTGGATGGTCAGAGAGTACATCTCACGCCCCAAGCCTTCGCCGGCTTCGAGCGCGGATTGCAAATAGTGTCCGGCAATCTCCACGGCGAGCGGGTCGGTAATGGCTTTGCCGGTGCGATTTTTGTACTCAACCCACGCGGGATGCGGCAGCGCCACCCAAACGGTTTTTCCGTCGACCAGAAACTTAATGTCGACTGCATCCGCATGGCGGGTGGCGATGGCGACGATCAGGGCCTGATAAATGCAGTGAACCTGCTTCTTGGTCCAGCGATCGGTGGCGGTGAAATCGGAAAACATGGCTGGTAAAACTATATCGGACTGGTGGAAGCCCTAGCAACTTGCCGCCGAACTTTACGGCGGCGCAAATACCAACGTAGAACTATTCCCAGCGCGGCCAGAACACCCAACAGAACAAACCCGATCGCCAGCAAAATTCGGGTTTGACTGTACATCACGAACATGCCGCTCTGGTTATAGAAGCCGTTAAAGCTGCCCACAATCCCGGGAAGCGCCAAAAGATCCTGCTTGGTCAATGGAAGCGGATGCTCCCGCGGATGGTACTGCGACCCCATTGGCAGTGTCCCGCCATCCGCGTCCAGTTCGATATGTCCGCCAAGAACGTAGCTCACCGGACGGTCGCGAACAAATTCCGCAACTCGCTGTGCGCTTGCCAGGTCGGCAGCGGCATCGTCGATGATCAGACGCCCAGGCAAAAAGAAATCTCCCGAGAAAAACAGCCCGGTTTCGCGGTCGTAGTACGAGACGTGCGAGGGATAATGGCCCGGTGTCGGCATCACATCGATCGTTCGATCACCAAGATTGATCTGAGCAAGGCCGTTAGGCCAATCGGGGAACCCAAAATATTTCTTCACATGATCCAGATCGGTGGGAACAATTTCGACATTCGCCAGATGCTGAAATTGCGAATCTCCCAGCCGGTGATCGAGATGACCGTGCGTATGCACGACGAGAAGCGGAACCTTGACTTCGCCAGCCGCTGGGAGCACACCCGTTACTGTTTGCGCGACCGGCATTTGTTTCGGATCGGCAACATCGCCGGTATCGATGAGCAAGGCCTTGGTCGAGCCAATCAGCAAATATAAGAAAGGTGCTTCAGCGGTGAAGCATAGATTCTCGCGCAGAATATACGTTCGCGCGTTATATCGATGCACCTGAATGGCTGGCTGCTGGCTTGTTTTGCAGTCTGGCGAACCTTCATTCCAGTGAACATCCATCGACCCGGGGACGAGCTGTGACCATGCGGATGAAGCTGCGAGCAGCCCCGCCGAGACCATCAGAATGCGAAGCGATTTTTCTGTGAAGACGCGTTCCATTTATACCTCCTTACTTGCACGGAGCATTGCATCCAACGTCGGCAACCAAAGCTCCACGGCGCGATCTACACGCTTGCGGTCGCCCGTGGCGCAGTAATCCAGTAGAAAACCGCGCAACCCGGCCAGAACCGTGGTAGCGAATGCTCGCGCGTGCGGCTTTTTGTAACCTTCGCCGCGGAGTTCATCGGCAATGAGATCTACCCAATCCGCGACCGTGGATCGCAGGAAATCTTTGTAAATTTGAGGATGGCGCAGTGCAATGCCATAGGCCTCGAAAAACAAACGGAAAAGTGGCAAAGAATTAGGCGCGCTCAATTGTTCCCAAACGGCGCGGTAGGCTTGTTCGAATGTATCCGCCTGAATTTGGCCAAAGTCAGATCGTTGACGCTTGCGCACCTCGGCCAGAACCTGTACCACCATTTTTTCTTTCGATCCGAAGTAATAAAGCAGAACCCGCGGACTTGAGCCAACCGCTTTGGCTAAAGGTCTAAGGGAAAGATCGGCAAGGCCGTGCCTGCTTAAGTATTGAAGGATGGCATTGCACAGTTCCTCCGGACGTTTTTCATTGGCGGTTCGGCTCATACAAACAATTCATACTTGAAACGAACGTTTCAAGTATGAGTCATAATTTAACACGTTCACGTTGCAGAAAACAATTTGGGAGTGCGGCTAATTTGTGCCGTTGATCGGAAGATCTGTGTAGGGGAAAGTAACGCTCGGATAGTACTGATTCCGACCTTCACCTTCCTACAGGAAACTCCCCAGAGCTATCGGCAAAAGTAGGTATAGCCATGCCTCTTCGGTTCATCCATTTTAAATAAAGGCACATTTGTCGAAAACTCGGATGCGCAAAGCTGTCGTCAAAATTGTGCGAAGATTTCTAGTGATCACTCACGCTCGTGAAACCTAATTTCTTTTTGGAGGCAAATTGGCAAGGCCCAGTCGGGAAATCATTGGACCAGATTCATCATGGGATCAGCGCATCGGTAGCGGATGCAGCGGCCTGGATACCATTCTTAACGGAGGCTTTCCCCGCGGCCGTATTTACTTAGTCGAAGGCGACCCCGGAGCTGGCAAGACCACACTAGCATTGCAATTCATGTGCGAAGGTCTGGCCAAAGGGGAGAGCACTTTGTACATAACGCTTTCCGAGTCGCGCTCGGATCTTCTTCACGCCGCACGTTCCCACGGACTCTCGATCGACAATGTGGAAATCATTGAGTTGCTGCCCAATGAAAATGACCTTCTTCCCGAGCAGCAATACACGGTGTTTCATCCGGCGGAAGTGGAACTTAGCGATCGTATGCAACGCATCGTCAAAGAGTTCCAGCGCGTGCGCCCCGAGCGGATGGTCATTGACGCGCTCAGCGAGCTGCGCATGCTGGCCAAAGATCCGCTCCGCTACCGCCGCCAGATTTTATCCATGAAAGATTTCATGGCAGAGCAGAAATGTACGGTATTCCTACTCGATGACCGAACCTCGCGTGACTCCGACCTGCAACTGCACAGCATCGTTCATGGTGTAGTCAGCATGAACAAAGTTCCGCGCGAATACGGAAAAACTCGCCGTCAAATCGAAATTGTAAAACTGCGGGGCACGCCTTACCGGGAAGGTTTTCACGATTATGCCATTGTCACCGGCGGGGTGATTGTATTTCCGCGGCTTGTAGCGGCCGATTCCCGTGCCGAGCAGCTTTCCGAGCCAGTTTCCAGCGGCATACCCGAGCTCGACTCCCTCACCGGCGGCGGACTAGACCGCGGAACCAGCACGTTGCTGGTTGGGCCCGCCGGCTGCGGTAAGACAAGCCTCGCAATGCAATGGGCCGCCACTGCCGCGAATCGTGGGGAATCTTGCAGCTTTTTTACCTTCGAAGAAGCGCCGGCTACGATGATGACGCGCGCCGCTGGTTTGGGGATTGATATTCGTCCTTATATCAAAAGTGGAACAATGTCCGTTCAGCGGGTCGATCCCGCGGAAATGTCGCCCGGCGAACTGGTCGCAGCCGTTCAGCATCAGGTTGAGAACCAAAATGTTCGCATGATTGTTCTGGACAGCTTGAATGGATATTTGCAGTCGATGCCTGGAGAGCAATTCCTGGCCGTTCATCTTCATGAACTTCTTGCCTATCTCGGAAACCGCGGAGTGCTTACCATTATGGTATTAGCGCAAGCGGGCACGCCGGGAACACCTCTGCAAACCGCGGTCGACGTCAGCTATCTCGCCGACAATATCCTCCTCCTGCGCTATTTCGAGACAAACGGCGAGGTACGGCAGGCTATTTCCACTATTAAACGGCGCAGCGGCAGCCATGAACGCACCATCCGGCAACTAACCCTAGGGCCGGAACGAATTCATATTGGCCGCCCTTTGAATGATTTTCAGGGAGTGCTTACGGGCACCCCGACATTCCTTGGCGGAGCAAAAGAAAGTTAGCGTAAACAATGGTGACTTCGCTGCATAGCGACTATCGAGTATTGGTCCTTGCGCCCTTTGGAAAAGATGCGCTGTTGGTGCGTGAAGTGCTGGAGCGCTCGGGAATTCCGGTGGGAGTTGTGGGCAATGTAACCGCCATCGCCCGTTGCGTGGCTGGCGGGGCCGGAGCCGCAATCATGGCCGAGGAATCGCTGGATGAAGAAGCGATTGAACTGCTAGGCCGCGCGGTCGCCGCACAGCCTGCGTGGTCAGACTTCCCTATCATCGTTCTAACCGGCGGCGGCGCCACCACGCCTTATACGGAAATGATGGTGCGTTCGCGCACGCCCATGGGCAATATCAATTTAATTGAGCGCCCGGTAAGGCCCGCCACGCTGATCAGCAGCGTCCGGACGGCAATTCGATCGCGCCTTCGCCAATATGAAATTCGTGATTATTTGGAAGAGCGGGAACAAGTGGAAGAAGAGCTGCGGCGGGCGCACAATGAACTGGAATCCGTGGTAGAAAAACGGACGCTCGCTCTGCGCAGGCTCTCAGCCCGTTTAATGCGAGTACAGGATGAAGAACGCAGACGCATTGCCCGCGAACTTCACGACGGATTGGGCCAGTGGCTGGCTGCCGCTCAAATTAATGTCGATATGGTGTTGCTGCGCGAAGGCGCCAAGCCTTCGTCGATGCTGCAGGAAACGCGCAAGCTCATCGACCACGCCGTCTCCAGCATTCGAACCATGTCTTATCTCCTACATCCTCCGCTTCTGGACGAAGCCGGATTCGAAGCGGCAGCACACTGGTTTATCGACGGCTTCTCCAAGCGCACGGCCATGGCCATTCAGGCCAATTTTTGCCGTCCTGATGAGCAGCACGACGGCGTCGCAAAAACGCCTCGTATGCCGGAAGTTGTTGAGCTTGCGCTTTTCCGCGCGCTCCAGGAAGGTCTTACCAACGCACATCGCCACTCCGCCAGTGCAAGTGTTCACGTGACATTTCAGCGGCTGCCCGAGTGCGCCATTCTTGAAGTCCAGGATTTCGGCCGCGGCCTCCCGCAGGCAGTCATGGAGCGCTTTCACCGCACAGGAGCCGGCTCAGGTGTGGGGCTGGCTGGCATTCGCGAGAGGATGAAGGAACTCGGCGGCGATTTCACAATCTGCTCGACGAATGCAGGTGCCACATTGCGCGCGAGCGTGCCGCTGTCAGCGGCCCAAGGAAAAACCACTCCAGTTCCAAAAACACAGATCGATAGCTTCGTTACAAGTCTTCACCCAGTTACGTGAAGTAGAAGTTCGGCTACGCCTTTATCTCTTGCTCCAGTCAAAGGAGCGCGTCTTGCCATGGAGCAAAAGCTCGCATCGCAATCGATTGCCAGTCAGTGCGTATTTGCGGATCAGTCGTTCCGTCCGACCAATTGCTTACAGGAATCAGGAACACGGTCAGTCGGGCCTCAGGTTCGTCAGTTGCCAGGATCGGAGAGCCTGGAAGATTCGCGCCCCACGTTGATGCGTCCGTTTAGGAATAATAAACACTGCATGGGATGCGTCGCGAAGGCTGCTAAAACCACGGCGTTATTCTTCATGGCAACACTTCTGCGAGTTTTTCGCCTCCTGGTATCGGCCGGTCGAGTCGACAAAGCCGCCCGCGCCGTATTTATCGTGATGGCGAACCCAGTCAGATAGATCGCCCCTCGGACCATTCTCATTACGTCCCTTTGGGGTCATGTCAAGCAGCATGTAAGTAGTGAGGCGTTTTTCATCGCCACGCGCGTGGCAGGAGTAAGTGTGGAAGATGTCGCCGTTTTCATCCTTGTAAAACACACTCAACCCCGACAATTCCTCGCTTACGAAATCCTGCATGTCGAAGTTGTAAAAAACTTTGGCAGCATCCTCTTTGTTGAACGACACGTTGTAGTCGTAGTTGAAATCGCCGCCGTTCGACGATACCCATTTAAAATGCCATCCCATGCGCTTCTTGAAAGCTTCAATCTCGGCAAATGGCGCGCGCGATATCGAGACGTACGAAACATCATGATTCTCGAGATGAACCAGCATGCCGTCGACATGATCGGCACCGAACGAGCAACCCACACAACCTTCTTTCCATCCCGGACCGAACATGAAATGGTTGACGATGAGCTGGCTGTTTCCGCCGAAAAGATCGGAAAGCGTTTCCTTCCCGTTCGGTCCATCGAAAACGTATTCCCTTTCTACCTTCATCCACGGCAATTCGCGGCGTTGCCGGTGGAGTTCGTCGGTAGCGCGCGTCAATTCTTTTTCTTTTGCGAGGTGTGCCCGGCGCGCGGCCAGCCATTCCGCACGCGACACCACTTTCGGATGGGCAATCGTACTGGTAGCCATATTCATTTCTCCTTGATTTGATATTTGCCCGCCGTCCTACGCGGCCTTTTCCGCAGCTTTCTCGCAGTTGACCATCCATGGAATGCCAAACCGATCGACCAGCATGCCAAACTTGACGGCCCAGAATGTTTCTGCAATTGGCATGGTCTCCGTTCCGCCTTCGGCCAGCGCGCGATAAATGCGTTCGGCTTCTGCGGGATCAGTGAATCCAAGATTTAAGGAAAAGCCGCCCTGCTTTTGATAATGCTGCGGAGGCGCATCCGAAGCCATCAGCACCTGTTCTCCAATCGCGATTCGCGCGTGAAGGATTTTGTTTTGCCACTCGGCCGGCGCACGCTCTGCAGCGGGGGTGTTTTCATGCGTCATCATAGCGAGAATTTTGGCGCCTAGAACCTTCTCATAAAATTTTAATGCTTCCTCGCAATTGCCGTCGAAGTAGAGGTAGGGATTCATTTGCATGGCATTCTCCTTTATCGTTAAAGAGCAAAAAATCGGTTGAGCTTTCACTAAACGCTCCGACGAGGATGCACTCAATGCGCATCCTCGGGCGCAGCCGTTCCGTCTGACCAATTGGCCACCGAAATAATGAACTCGGTGATCGGCTCCGGAGAGTATTGATGCACGTACACCGGGGAGCCAGGGAGACCTCCGCCCCAAAACATATCATCTGTTTTGGGAACCCAAAACATCAGATGAGGATCCGCGTTCCCATACTTGCGGCCAAAGTACTGTTGCTTCGACATCATGTAGCACACCTCACCAGCTTCCGGCAGCGGCAGCTCTTTCTTGTCGAATGCGGTCTTGATACTGTCGAACATCTCAGCTTTGGACAGCCCAGCAAATGCCAACTCCGTCATTTTGAAAGTGAGTGGCAGATGGGATCGCGCGGCCGGCGGGTTGAGGCAAAGCGGAAGCCGCTGATCTGGATTCAGAAACTCCGGGTCGTCGAAGGGAGCCATCCACGATCGTTCCACCAGGCACACGAAACCGTTCTTGCCTTTGACCGCGGTTTCGTAACCATGCTGTCCGAAGACCAGCACTTCGGCATCTTTTGAAATGGACTCCGGCGCCGCGCTACGTGCCAGGGCTATCTCTGCATTTCGATCCGTCATCAAGTACTGATCAAGCGGGGCCATGCTCGGATAGGCTGCTTTGGAGTCCGCTGCTTGCGCTTGCCATGCCATGCTCAGCAGGATAACCAGAGTGCAGCTTGCCGCTGTCGCTTGAATCGAACCTGCCAGCATTCTTGTCAGTTTCATCTTCGTGATTTCCGTTTATTCTAAGAATGACTGCCAACTACGCACTCATCCATGCCAGATTTTCTTCTCGAATGTTTTGATGCCGTCAAGGATCTGAGCTTTGGATCGAGCCACACCATCCTCTCCCGTTATTCACTTTGCTTCCGCCACTTGCTCCCGCGCCGCGTTGTACGTCCCGAACTTCTTCGCCACTACCTTCAGCGTGGGGTAGAACTGCACAAACGTGTGCTCGACGGCGGCGTGAGCGTCGTGGCACGACCAGCAGCCGTTGCCCTTGGGCATGGCCTCGGACGTTTTTCCGTCGGCATCGAAAGCGTAGTACGCCCACTTATCCGGATTCCGCTCCGGATCTTTCACCTCGACCGCGAGCCCCATCAGATCGGTCTGATAATGGCCCTTCTGGTTGATGGAACTTCGGCTTGCCGCATCCCGTTCGTCGATTACGAACATACTCTGCTCCGGCCACTTTCCTGAGTTCGCAAATTCGTTGTAAGCCCAGCGCTGCACGAAGACGTTGGTGAACATCTCGTGGCCACCGGGCGCGGGACTGTAGTTCATCCCATATCCAGCGGAGAGGAACATCCATTCGCGATAGTCAGCAGGCCTGATAAGCTGGCCTTTCTCGTCATATTGCGGCTTGGGCGCTTTTTCGTAAGGCGCGGCGGCCAGCAGCGCAAGGCAAGTGATAACAACGAGGATAGAACACAACACATTTTTCATAGATCACCGTGTGGTTTCCGATTTCCAAAATGGCAAACCGACTTCGCCGCATCTCTCCACCAAGCCCTCCCTCAGTGCTTATGGGAATCGCCAGTGGAGTTCTCCTGCGACGGCTTTTCCGCGGCTACGACCAGCAATGATTCCGGCCCCACTCCGCTCTCCGTCAGATGAGGCACCATTGTGGGCGATACGATTTCATATCCCACGTCACGCCGCGAACAGTATCCATATTTCACTTGCGATATGCAAGTAATAATTTATGATGAGGCTGGATGCCAAGAAACAAAACATCTACAAAGCGTCGTTCCGGCTGTCCGCTGAACGCTTCGGTCGAGATGCTGGGCGACCGCTGGTCGCTGCTCATCATCCGCGACATGATGCTGCTCGGCTTTCGCACTTACAAAGAGTTCATGGAGTGCTACGAAGGGATCGCTACAAACATCCTGGCGGATCGGCTGCACAAGCTGGTGGCTTACGGCATTATTGCAACCGAGGCCGACCCCTCCGACGGGCGGAAAATAGTTTATGTGCTGACTGAAAAAGGCATCGATTTGTCGCCGGTGCTCACTGAGATGGTGCTATGGGCAGCCGCGCATGAAGATACGGGCAATCAGGAACTGGTCAGGCTAATGCGCACGGACAAGAAGAAATTCCTGGAAGGTATTCGGGCACGCTGGGCAAGCCGCGAGGCATTGCCTGCCTGATTGTCAGACTGACTTTTCTTCAAGCCGCAGATGCGCTGCCCGCGTCAAACAGAACGCCAAAGCGGTTTCGCATTTCGCGCCGCCCAAGATTTGTAATGCCTAACGCCCTGCTATCGAGATCCTGAATTACCCATTTTCTTTTCAACGTCATTTTTAGGATGGCTGCCCCGAGCGCTCCGCCAATGTGAGGCCGCCGCTCGCTCCAATCCAGACATGCCGGCGCGAACCTGCGGCGTAGTGTGCGCGTCGCTTCGAGATCGATTCCTAGCGCCTCGAAGGCACGCACCCCTTCTTTTGTTACGTCATACTCCGTGTCTCCGTTTGCGGCCATGGACAACCATTTCAAGCCATGGAACCGGTCATGCAATGACACGCCGACCCATCCTGCCAGGTGATCGTAGCAAGTGCGGGCGTGGCGCAATCGATTGGGCGTGGTCGGCTCGAACTTGGCACACGAATTTCCCGCAAGAACGCTGAGACCTTCCAGCGTGCTGGCCACGTGCACGCTCTCCAGACTGTAAAAGCGATGCTTTCCCTGTAGAAGTACTTTCACCAGCCGCACCGCCTTCAGCCGCTGCAAGTGAACGCTCGCAGTGGATGGACTCACCCCTGCCACAACCGAAAGTTCGGTGCTGGTGCGCGCATGACCATCCATCAGGCAAAAAAGCATGCGAGCCCGCGCGGGTTCGCCGATCGCCGCCGCAATCTTAGAGACATCCGTATCTCCGTTTACATTCATACTTT
>Ga0116135_1000797_pt1 | contig 17032 bp, 13 predicted proteins | sample June2015DPH_20_1_FD_89738 | JGI IMG/M metagenome (GOLD analysis project Ga0116135, IMG submission 89738) | Peatland microbial communities from SPRUCE experiment site at the Marcell Experimental Forest, Minnesota, USA - June2015DPH_20_10 | ecosystem: Environmental > Terrestrial > Soil > Wetlands... | reverse complement strand
AATCGCCGAAGAACGGGCGCGCAAACTGGCGGCGGAGGCGCGGCTACGGTCGCTGGAATCGCGGATCCATCCGCATTTCTTGTTCGACACATTGAACTCCATCAGCTCGCTCATTGCAGTGAATCCCGCTCGAGCTGAGCAGACGGTGGGGCAACTAGCGGCCCTCTTGCGCGCGTCGCTGGATTCCAGCCAGCAACCGCTGATTCCGCTGCGGCAGGAGTTGGCGATGGTGAAGAGTTATGTGGATATTGAAAAAGTCCGATTCGGCGACAAGCTGTGCGGATCTTTGGAAGTGCCGGCGGAATTGGAGGACGCCAAGGTGCCACCGATGTCGGTGCAATCGCTGGTGGAGAATGCCGTGAAGCATGGGATCACTTCGCAGAGTGGCGGCGGGGAATTTCGGGTGAGTGCGTGCGCGGAGGATGGCAGCGTGCGAATCCAGGTTCGCGATTCGGGTCCAGGGTTCGATTTAACGGCTGTTCGTCCCGGGCATGGGCTGGACAGCCTTGTGCAGCGTCTGGATACGTTGTTCGGCGGGAAGGCGCATCTCTACGTTTTTCGGAGAGAGGGTTATTCGGTGGTGGAGATGGTTTTGCCGCGCGTATGAAACTGCGAGCATACCTGGTGGACGACGAACCGCTGGCGCTGGAGCGCCTGCGCCGGATGCTGGAGCACACCGGTCGCGTGGAAGTTACCGGCAGCACTACGGAGCCTGAGCAAGCGGTAACGGCGTTGACTTCGGATCCGCCCGATGTATGCTTCCTGGATATTCAGATGCCGCGCTTGACCGGCTTCGATGTATTGGCGCGACTCGCCAGGCAGCCGTTCATCATTTTTACTACTGCCTACGATCAGTACGCGCTGCAGGCCTTTGGCGTGAACTCGGTGGACTACCTGTTGAAACCCGTGGATCCCGAGTCGCTCGATCGCGCTCTTCAAAAAGTGGAGCGCATGCGGGGTGCGGGTTCGTTCGCGCAGCCGGATTTACAGGCTTTGCTGAATAATCTCACCGACCTACTGCGCGCGAGCAAGACAGAATATCTGGAGAGGATTGCCTCGCGGTTGGGCGACCGGCTGTGGTTCCTGGATTTGCCGCGCGTGACGCATTTCTACGCCGAAGACAAGCTGACTTACGCGGTGTCGGAAGGCAAGGCATACTCGGTGGACTTTGCGATTGCCGAGTTGGAGAAGAAACTTGATCCGAAGAAATTCGTCCGCATCCATCGCAGCACGCTGCTGAACGTGGACTGGATCAAGGAAGTAGCGCCGCTTCCGGGCGGAGGCTTGAACGTTCGTTTGAAGGATGCAAAAGCTACCGACTTGACAGTGGCACGGGACCGGGCGCGCGAGTTCAAAGTGCGGCTAGGATGCTAAATCAAGTTTGTTTGCGAATTGTAACGACAATGCGATAATAATTCGCTTCCTTTTTTACGCTAAACATGAGACCCTAAAGCAGGCGGCAGCCGCTTCCGTCGAATTCAAGCGGTTGTTAACCGCAAGGGAAAGACCGGCTGGTAGCTAGACAGCAGTTCCGGCACGTATTCCGGCTGGAGGATTACTATGCTACCCGATTTTTTGTTGCCTGAGAGCACCGCATGGGCAAATGGCCAGGGGCTCGCGGTCGATCTCGGATCCAAATGCGGTAAGTTATTGGTTCTTACCCTCGGTATCACCACGGTCTTGGAGCAAGAGGGCCTGGACGTATCAGTCTGGGGCTCTTCCGACGGCGAGAATTGGGGCTCGAGGGCTTTGGCGACTTATGGGCCGAAGTCTTACTGCGGTATCTACTCCATCCTTCTCAACTTAGTATCTCGTCTGGAGGTTCGTTTTGTGCGGGTGCAGTGGAGGATGCAACGGTGGAGCAAGCAGGAAGCGACTCCGATGTTTGGCTTCTATGTATACGCCGAGGAGTCCGGGGCGCGTGGAAGCGCGGCGGCGGTGGCGTAGTAACTGGCCCGATCTTAGCCACGTTCCGCCCCAGATGCAGGAAGCACGTCTCCGATCCTGAGCGCTGGCGTTATTTGATCGGTTACTCCGTTCGGAGCGCATCGATGGGATCAATGCGCGTGGCCCGGTGGGCGGGCAGATAATTTTCGGCCAGGGCCACTGCGGCCAGAAAGAGCGACGCGCCGACGAAGACCCGCGGATCGGTGGCGCTCACGTGCACGAGTAAACTTGCCGCGAGCCACGTGACCGCCAGCGCCACGGCAACGCCGATCGCCACGCCAAAAAGCGTCAGGCGCATACCGCGCTGGACCACCAATACCAGCACATCGGTAGCTTTGGGCGCCGGCCGCGTGCGTTTGGCACGGCAGCTCCTAGCGAAAGTCTGATCCTGGCAGTGCTGGGGGCGGGGGCATAGCGGTGACCGAGGCGGTCGCGGAAGTGTGGCGTCGTATCCCAGTTCCCACTGACTTAAGTGTGCATTTTAACATCGACGCGGACCACCTGGTGCTGCTGATTACGATGGCAGTTTCGGTGTGAGCACGTTGTTTTTCGGCCTGGCGCCCGCGCTGTGGGCGACTCACCCAGACTGGTGTTTGGGGCCCTTCCGCTGTTGCTTGTCATTGTCACAGTGCTGGCAACCTGGGCGCCGGCCCGGCGCGCGTCGCGCGTGGATCCGATGCTGACGCTGCGGGATGAGTGAATGTCCGAAGCTACACAGGCGGTCGTTCTTTACCGGACGGGCGGGGGCACAGGCTGCCGTCCGCCGTTTTTGTTGGCGCCAGCATTGGGACGAGAGCCTGTTATATAACCAAGGTATGCGGCACGTCGCGATTTTTGTCTTACTTGGCTTGGCGCACTCACAAGCTGCCGACGACCGGCGCGTGCCGGTGATTGTGGAGTTGTTCACCAGCGAAGGCTGCTCCAGTTGCCCGCCCGCCGATCAGCTCTTGTCCCGGATGGACCGCACCCAGCCGATTGCGGGCGCCCGCGTCATCGCGCTTGAAGAGCATGTGGATTATTGGAATTCGCTCGGTTGGACCGATCCGTTTTCCTCCTCGCAATACCGCGTGCGGCAAAATGACTACGGCCGCAAATTCCTCAACGACAACATCTATACTCCGCAGATGATCGTCAATGGGCAAGCGCCGTTTGTGGGCAACGACGCGGATCGCGCTGCTCAGGAAATTACCCGCGCGGCGCAAGCTCAAACGACATTGGTCGAGCTGAAAACATCGCCCAAAGCCAGCGATCCCGACCTGGTGGATCTGTCGGTGCAGGTTACCAACACCGCAGGCAGCAAGGCACACAATGCCAACGTGTACCTGGCGGTAACGGAGAGCGATCTTTCCACCAACGTGCAGCGCGGCGAAAACTCTGGGCGGTTGCTGCGGCACGCACCGGTGGTCCGCAGTTTCGGTGTGATCGGGAAGATCGATTCGAAAGGCTCGAGCGCTGGGGCCATCACGAATACGCTACGCCTGCCGCGCGAATGGAAGCGCGAGAATCTGCGGGCGGTGGTGTTCGTGCAGGAGCGCGATTCTTATAAGATCACGGGCGCCGCGATTACCGAGTTGCATTGAGATGGGGCGTCCAGCGACCGGCCCGGCTTTCTGTTACGCTGAATGTAGTGTTTTTGGAACCTTTAGGGAGTTTCCTGTAAATATGCCTTTGCACATCTTCGCTCTCGTTTCTCAATGATCCCTCCGAGAAACTATCCCCCCCGTCGCCCCAAAGTTCGGGAAAACGTAAATGAAGCGATTCGCGTTCGCGAAGTACGCGCAGTGTTTCCCGATGGATCTGTCGAGATTATGCCTACGCTGGCCGCTGTCCGCAAAGCGCAGGAAATGGGGCTCGACCTGATTTTGATTGCTCCCACCGCGGAGCCGCCCGTCGCCAAGGCGATGGATTACGGCCAATGGCAGTACGAGAACAAGAAGAAGCAGCACGAAGCCAAAAAAAAACAGCACATCATCCAGGTAAAGGAGCTTAAGTTCCGGCCCAACACGGATGACCACGACTACGAGTTCAAAAAGAACCACGCCATCCGCTTCCTCGGTGAAGGTAATCGCGTGAAGGCCGTGGTGCAGTTCCGCGGGCGCGAGATCGCCCACGTGGACATTGGCAAAAAGCTATTGCTGCGGTTTGCGCAGGACCTTGCCACGCACGGTTTGGTAGAAGGGCAGCCGCGCCTGGAAGGCCGCAACGCGCATGTGCTGATCAGCCCGATTAAAGCGGGCAGCGTCAAGGAAAAACCGAAGGAATCCGGGCCGGCGAGCTAGCGTCTCACGTCAGCAAGAACAGGCAGGGCACGGCCCTGCCCCACTTCACTGCACTACCTGATTGCCTGCGATATACACTGCCTCGATTGTCCGCAGGTTGCGGATGTTGACGCGGGGATCTGCGCTCAGCACGATCAGATCGGCCCACTTCCCTGCCTCCAGCGTGCCTAGATCCTTCGCGTGCAGGAATTCGGCTGAGCTTTTGGTGGCGGCCTTGATCACCTGCCACGGAGTCAAACCTGCGTCTACCATCAGTTCCATTTCCCACTGCTCGAAGTAGCCGGGAAAGCGGCCGGGGACCCCAGTGTCAGTTCCCATCCCAAATGGGATTCCAGCGTCAGCCAGGCGCTTCAGATTTTTCTGCGCCATTTCGAGGAGCCCGGCGTATTTCGGAAAATCCGGATCGGTGGCAATTTTCTTCTGATAATCCGGATCGCTCAAGGTGGCGATGGCGGCGGGCGAAACCGAGCGCGTAAAGAACGGATCGGTGAGAAACGGGGCCGGCTTCGCGTAGATGAACATGGAAGCCTCGCGCGTGAGCGTGGCCGCGGATTGCCAGGTTCCATGCTGCTTCATGCTGTCGATCAATTCCTGATCCACGGGCTGATCGCGAACGCTGTGCGCCAGCGCGTCCAGGCCAGCGTTCACCAACTGCTTCGCGTCGGCCAGGTAGAAAACGTGCGCGTTCACGCGTAAGCCGTGCCGGTGAGCATTGTCGATGATGGCTTTCGTCATCTCGAAAGGAATCTTTGGGCGATGCCCGAAAGAATCGTCCACCCAGACCTTAACGATGTCCACTTTTTTCGCGGCAAGCGCGTCGACATCTTTGGGGACCTCCGCGGCGCTTTCCAGATTGAAAGTGACGGACGGCATGCCACCTACGCCGCCCTTCAGGGTGAAGCCTTGGCCGGCTGTGAAGACTCGCGTATACGTGGGGCGCCCCGCGCGCTGCTCGTCGCGGATCTGAAAAATCAGATCCTGATCCGTTCCCAGGCTTAGGACAGTTGTTACGCCGTAGGAGGCATAGGTGCGCAGATTTTTTTCGATGTTTTCGCGTGTGAAGAATTTCGCGTTCTGCGTGAGATCCACCGTATTGCCGATGTGGCCATGCAGATTGATGATTCCCGGCATCACGAACTTGCCGTCCAGATCGATCACTTGAGCGCCGGCGGGCGGCGTCAATCGCTCGGCCGAGCCGATGCGGACGATGCGGCCGTTATCGATCACCATCGCCGCGCCGGCAACTGCCGGACCGCCGGAGCCGTCGATCAGGGTGAAGTTTTTCAGCACCTTGATCTCGGCGCAGGCAGGCAACAACAAAGTGATCAGCAGAGTGAGTATCTTCATTGGTTCAGGTCCGCTTCCAAAATGGCACCCAGGCGCACACCGGCTTTCATGAGTTGTTCGCGGACCACCTTGGTTCCATCATTTTCGTAGGCTGCCGTCAGATCGGTCACCATCGGGGCCGGCTTCTGGTTATCGCAGAAATTCTGGAGCGGGATGCCGCGATAGACCTTCGACACGGCCAGCTTGTAAGATTCCCAAGCCATTTGTTCAGGTGTGGCGCGCGCCCATTTTTCCGCATCGGCCGGTTTGATGCCGGCGATCAGTATCCCGGCGAAAACACGCTCGTCGGTGATGTTCGCGTGCTTCATCAGCAAATCCAGCTCAGAGGTATCCCACACATGATGCAGCGCGACATTTGTCTCCTTCTGCCCGTCAGCCGAGAAGTTCACGTGTTCTGAATTACCGCCGTGGTCGCAGCCACGCTCCGCGGCATGCAGAGGTTGATGAATATCGCCGACAAAATGCACCAGGAACAACAACGCCTGGCGACGTTGTGCGTCATCTTTCGAAGTTCGTAGCGTGTCGGAGAAACTCTTGATTTTGGCTATGACGCAATTGTCGTCTTTACAAAACGCCTCTAATGTCTTCGCTTTCGTCGGAACAGGGATATCGATATAGTGCCAAAGGCCGTTCGTCGAAGGCACCTCGCCCGCTAGCGACTTGCACATGACGTCGGCGGGCGTGGGATTGCCCCGCGGATTGCCGCGGATTGTATCGGCGCAGCTCGCGATATCAACGATCGAATATTTGCCGTCGACCAGCAGCTTGCGGATCTTCTCGCGAGTCGCCGGCGAGAGGCGCTGCTCCGCGATGACCGCAACGATATGATGACCCGCCGATCCCCAGGGCCAGGCCGGTAACGCGGCCAGGAAGAGGGCGATCGCGGCTGGAAGGAAGCGGCGAGTCATCACTGATTCCCGGCTTTGAGATCGACAATTGGAAGGTTTTTGTCGCGCAATGCGCGATTCAGCTCCGCTAATTGGCCGTTCTTCAAGGCGTCCCAGCTGGCCATGAGCGCTGCCAGATCGCGACTGGCCTGTTCGTAGAGAGCGTAGGCTTGTGCGGGAGGTGTCCGGTCCGCGCTATCCACGACAAAATTCACGGCGCCCAGATTCACTTGGACGGCGCCAACGCCAGAGGGATTGGCAGGCGTTTGCCAACTTGCTCCGACGCCCGAGATTCTTTGCGCCTCAGATTCTACCTTCGAGACCAGTGCAAGCAGCGCGGTATCCGAGGCGTTTTTCTGCTTGATCTCTGTGATCCGCGCACGCAATGCGGCCAACTCCCTGGTTAACTGGCCGTCCTTCGCGATTTCGCTGGTCGCCTTCATCCCAAGTTCGAATTGGCGCGCAAGATCGGTGGGCGTAGCCGGGGACCGTGGATCCAGCACCACCTTCATTGGCTGCGTATACTGCTGGCCGCCGACAGTTAGCCGCACCTGATAGTCGCCCGGTATAACTTGAGGGCCGCGAACCGCCTGTCCGAAATCATTTTCAGCAGCGCCTGCTGTCTCGACAGCGCATCGCAGATCCCAGACGAACCGGTTCAGCCCAGCGCGCGCGGTCAAGTGAATGGGCGGCGTGATCCAGATATCGGCGATGGCCTGCCGTCTCCTGGCCGCGCCGCTGGAGCGATCCTTGCTGGAGTACCGGCGCATCAACTCGCCCTTCGCATCCAGTATTTCGAGCGTCACCTCGCCCGAGGCGGCCGACTTCAGATAGTAATCGACAACTGCGCCATCCGGTGGATTCGGCGCCTTGGGGATTTCTGGCGGAAATGGCGTCCCTTGAAATCCCTCGCTGTTCATCCGCATGGCGGTGGCTGGTTTGTAGAGGAACACATCGGAAGCGATGACATGTTCATCGATCTCGCGCAACGGCGAGAAGTCATCCAGAATCCAGAATGAACGGCCGAAAGTTGCGATCACCAGGTCGTTGTCGTGGATGACAAGATCCCGCACCGATACGGTGGGCATGTTGAGCTGCAAGGAGTGCCACTGGTCGCCATCGTCGAAAGAAACAAACACGCCGGTCTCGGTGCAGGCGTAAAGCAAACCGCGCCGCTTGGGATCTTCGCGAATGGCGTTCAGGAATGACGGTTCTGGGATGCCGTTGGTGATCAGCGTCCAAGTTTTCCCGTAATCGCGCGTGCGATAGAGGTAGGGTTTGTAGTCGTCCAGGCGGTGACGGTCCACGGCGGCATAGGCTACTCCATCCTGGAAGTGCGAAGCCTCGATGTGCGTGATCTTGCTCCAGTCGGACAGCCCCGGCGGAGATACGTTCGCCCAGGTCTTGCCACCATCGCGGCTGAGATGGATCGGTCCGGTGTCGCTGCCGGCCCAGATTTCGCCGGCCACGAGCGGCGATGGCGCAATGGAATAAATCACGCCGTAGCCGCGCAGTTTGGCATTCTCAACGGTCACTTCGCCAGTCGCCGTGTTCTTGTCGGCTCCGGTCAGATCGGGGCTGATCTCGCGCCAAACCAAGCCGCCATCCACGGTCTTCAGAACATATTGAGAACCGTAATAAAGAGCATGGTCCACCGGCGAAAAGACCAGCGGTGCGGTCCAGGGGAAACGATATTTTCTCTCCGAGATTTCGACGCCGAAAGCCGGCGCGGGCCATGGTGTAATGATCTGGCCCTGCCCGGTGCGTTTGTCGAAACGAGTCAGCGTTCCGTAGGTGTTGCTGACGTAGGAAATATTCGGATCATCGGGATCCGGCTGGATGTAGCCGCTTTCCGCGCCTCCCACCGAGCGTCGGTCGTATTCGGTGATCTGGCCATGATCGGTACGACTGGGCAGCACCACGGTTCCGCTGTCCTGCTGCGATCCGTAGACGTTGTATGGGAATTGGTTGTCGGTGGCGACGTGATAAAACTGCGCGGTGGGCTGGTTGTACCAGGAGCTCCAGGTTGCTCCATAATCGACGCTGATGCTGACGCCTTGGTCAGACGCTTGAATGATGCGCCGGGATTCGGTGGGATCGATCCACACGAAATGGTAATCGTCGCCGCCCGGCGCGCCCTTCAGAACGGTGAATGATTTGCCGCCGTCGGTGGAGCGGTAAATCGCTACGTTCGGCAGATAAACGGTGTCGGGATTGTTGGTGTCCACCGTGACACTGCTGAAATACCAGGAGCGGCTGTCGATGCGTGGGTCGTTCGAAACCTGCGACCAAGTCTGGCCGGAGTCGTCGGAACGGAAGAGACCTGTCGCGGAGCTGGAATCGATGAGCGCGTAGACGCGCCGGCCTTGATTCCCTTTCGCGACAGCCACTCCGGAACGTTTCCATCCGCCCGCAGGTAAACCGTGGCCGGTGATCGGGGACCAATGGTCGCCGCCGTCGGTGGATTTGAAAAGCCCGCCGCCCGGCTTCTCCAAAGGCGCATATTGACTCCATGTCGACCGGCGCGCCTGCCACGTGGTCGCATAAATAACGCGCGGATTCTCGGGCTCAAAAGCCAGGTCGGTAGCGCCGATGTCGGGGCCTTTGTCCAGCACTCGCTGCCAGCTCTGGCCGCCGTCAGTAGAGCGAAATACGCCGCGCTCCGGGTTTGGACCGTAGGCGTGTCCCAACACCGCAACATAGACAATATCCGGGTTCTTGGGATGCACTAGAATCCTGCCGATTTGCTTGGAATCGCGCAGCCCCACGTTCCGCCAGGTTTTTCCGGCATCGGTGGATTTGTAGATACCGTCGCCGGAGGAAAGTGAGGATCGAATGTCGGCCTCGCCCGTGCCGGCGTAAACAACATTCGGATCTGAAGGCGCTACTGCAATGGCGCCGATGGACGCAACATGTTGATCGTCGAAGACGGGCGTCCACACCAAGCCTCCATCGGTGGTCTTCCAGATTCCCCCGCCCACCGCGCCGAAGTAGAACGTGTTGGGGTCGCCGGGAACGCCGGTGGCCGTGATCGCGCGGCCGCCACGGAACGGTCCGATCATCCGCCAACGCAGCCCGTCGAAAAGATTGTCAGTGGTTTGGGCGAAGAGCGGAGCAACAGGTAGGGCAATCAGGCAAAGCGCGGCAGAGGAAAGACGATTCCATCGCATAAGCAGTGTAGTACTCAAGAATATCATCGCCGCGTTGTGGGAGCTTCAGACCAGGTATAAACTGAAGCTGCATGAGGTCCGGAAACGTGTTGCTCGCGGCGCTGGTTGTCGCAATAACGGCATCAGGCGCCGCGGGATCCTCGGTGTCCCGTGTGATGCAAAAAGCTCGAGAGAATCGAAACTTGCGGATCGCGTGGATGGGAACTTCGATCACGTGCGGCTTAGGGGCCAGTAGCGAATCCCAGCAGTTTCCTGTGCAAGTTAACAAGCTCGTCGAGAGGCAGACTGGCGCCAAGCTGGTTTCACGAAATTTTTGCTTCGGCGGCGCGCAATCCCTTCTTCAGGTTGTCCTGCTCAAGACCGCGGTTCTGCCGTGGAAGCCGGATCTGGTGGTTGCAGAGCTAGGAACGCTGGACGAGCTTTACGGATCCATTTCGCTGCCGTCAATTGAGGCTTTTCTCCGCATTGCCTATGACGCAGGTATACCAGTGATCGCGATTTACCCATACACGAATTACGCCGACGTTGCGAGGAGTGGACTGCACAAGCTTGGGGCGCTATACGGCGATGACGTGATCGACATGGTTACTTACGCGTCGAAACGAGGGGCCGCGCTGAATATGATTTCGAGTGATGGCTGCCATCCGAACGATAAGGGGCAAGCATTGATCGTGGATGCTTTTGAAGAACGGATGAAGGCGGGGGCACCAGGCGAGAACCGGACGAATTCGCAACCCAAGCGGATGTATGCGCCGGACCTGTCCGGGGTGGATCTTCAACCGATATCTTTGGATGCCGGCGCCGAGCGAGTGGGACCCAGGCTGTTCGATGGCCGAGGATACGCTTTAAGAATTTCGGCCGAGCGCCTGATCACCCAAACATTCCGCGGCTCGTTCATAGGATTGCTGTTCCAATATAACGGCACACCCATCAAAATCAGTTACAGGATCGACGACGGCGGATGGTCCGATGTTCAAATCGCTCCCGAGTGGTTTTTGAATTATGTGCTGCGGACGGATTTGAAAGACGCGAATCACACGATTCAATTAAGAATCGTAGCGAAACAGGGCAGGCCGGCAGTTTTGGAAGGCCTGTTCGTCGATGCAGGGATTCGCGCCGGGATAAACTGAAGCTGCATGTCCAAGATGTTTTTGCTCGCGTTGTCAATCTTCTCCGTTTGTTTCGCGCAGACCGGCCCCACCTACGCCGAGCGTCTTGGCTGGAACAAAGGCGACCGCGTACTGATCCTTCATATGGACGATGCGGGCATGTCGCACGATTCGAACATGGGAATCGAACAGGTGCTGGAGAAAGGCGCCGCGCGATCGCTGAGCGTGATGATGCCCACGCCCTGGGTCCCGGAGATTGTGCATTACATCAAGGCCCATCCGGGAACCGATGCCGGGCTGCATCTCACGCTTACTTCCGAGTGGCACGAATACCGCTGGGGACCATTAGCGGGCGCGCCCGCCGTTCCTGGATTGGTTGACCCCGAGGGCGCGCTGTGGAGCTCTGTCGCCGCGGTAGTGATGCATGCGAAAGCGGACGAAGTGGATCGCGAGATGCGCGCCCAGATCGAGCGAGCTGAACGCATGGGCTTCCATCCCACGCATCTGGACACTCACATGGGCACGGTCTACGCAAAGCCCGAATTTCTTGAACGGTACGTCGAGCTTGGAATTGAAAAACAGATTCCGGTGATGATTCCCGGCGGGCACGATACGTACATTCAGACTGGCGGCCAATCCGCCAGCACTTTGGACGCGGTACGGGCGCTGGGCGTAAAGCTCTGGGACGCGGGGCTGCCGGTGCTGGACGATCTGCACAACTCGAGTTACGACTGGAAAATTCCACCTGGAATTGCGGGCGACGATGAGAAGCTTCGCAAATGGCGGACCGAACGCTATATGGAGACATTGGCTGAGCTGAAGCCAGGCCTGACGATGGTGATCATGCATTGCACCGCGCCATCGGAGGTGTTTGCGCACATCTCAAGTTCAGGACCCATTCGCAAGGCGGACATGTTGGCGATGCTGGATCCTCGGTTCAAGGCTTTCTTGAAGGAGCATGGATTCATTGTGACTACGTGGAGTGAAGCGTTGGAGCGGCGACGTAGGGTGCAGGGATTAAAACGCTGATCGCCTGTCACATGTTCCGTGCGACAGGCATCACCGCGTATTTCCCTTTCTCCGGGATGTGAAACGCTTTCTGTGCCGGTTCGCATCTTGCGTTATTTCAAACCCAAGGTCCGGCGGAAATCGACGCCGGCGAGGATCGGCACGCCGCCATACGCCTTGAGATCGAGCAGGTGATGGTCGTTCGAAACAATGATGTCCGCCTTCCCATCCAGGGCGCATTCGAGAATTCGATTGTCGTCCGGATCGGAAGTAACCACGCGGATGGCTGTGCGCGGAACGACGATGCCATCACCGGCGACATCGCACACGCGGCGGATGGCTTTTTGTACGCGGTGGTCTTCCCATCCGAAATCGGAGCGCAGAACTCCCGCAGTCTCCTGGATTATGGCTGGCGAGACGAGCAGGTGGTATCGGCCTTCGCGGGCAGCTCGCCAAATAACCGCCGTGCGCCCCTTGGGGAACGCAAAAGAGGCGATATAGACGTTCGTGTCGAGGACGACTTTAAGACGCTCGGCGCCGGGCGCGGGACTCATGGATCACTTGGACGATATCGCGTTCCTTGATGCCGACCTTCTTCGCTTGCTTTGCTCCGTACGCCGCAAGTTCCGCGTCGAGGGCTGCCAGCTCTCGTCGGCTCGACGGGCTCTTCTTCGCGTCTTTGATAATCCGCGTTACGGTCTCACGAGGGTAGTCTTCACCGGATTCCGTCTCAGGAGCAATAGTGATCGATCGCCCGGACACTTTGAATTGGACCTTGTCCCCGCGCCGAAGACCCGCCTTTCGCCGGACGGCTTCGGGGACCACGATAGGGGCGGCGGTGAGCGTCTTGGTCATACTTACGTTATAAAATCCGGTTGCTTTCAGTTTAGGGGCATTCCTGGTTTGCGTCAAACTCCTCACGCATTTTGGAACTTTGAAATTGGCTGCGATTCGCCGAACTATTCGTTCACCGGTTAACGCGCGCCCGTTTGCCCGAAGGCGGCTAGCCGAGGCGATCCGGCCTGTGGCTGTCACGGTCAAGAACAAAACACCCGTGCTTGTACCGCTCGCTGTTCAGCGCCGAGCTGGAGTTTCGAGCCAGCGGCGGTGTGATTACCATCACGGCGAAACCGCCGGCAACAGATGAATATACGTCCGAACAACGCCGGAGTATTGACGCGAGGTTAGCGGAAGCACGCAAGGGTCCGTACCATGGCCCGTTCGGCACCGCGGACGAAGCAGCCAAATTCCTACACAAAGAAATCCGGGCTCGCCGGACTGGTAAGCGCGGTTCCACACCCGAAATAAGTTAAGGGTGATGGGACGTAACCTTTCCCCCAAACGCCAGTAATACAGGCTGGTCAGTGGTCCAATTTGTCTCTCACGAAGGAGTCCAATTCATGAATAGCCTTTGGAACGATCTTCGATTCGCGCTGCGAACTCTTCGGAAATCCCCGGTTTTCACGGCTGTAGCCGTCCTATCCCTGGCTCTCGGAATCGGGGCTAACACCGCCATATTCACGCTGCTGGATCAGATCCTGCTGCGCCTGCTGCCGGTGAAAAATCCGCAGCAGTTGGCGCTGCTGACCATCCGCGGGATCGAATATGGCAACAACTCGGGCGGAAATGCCATGTCCTATCCGCTGTATCGCGATTTCAGCGAGCGAAATAGCGTCTTCAGCGGGATGTTCTGCCGGTTCGCCTACACCATGAACGTCAGCTTCGGTGGACGGACAGAACGCGTGGACGGCGAGCTGGTATCGGGCACTTACTTCCCGGTGCTCGGTGTGGGCGCAGCAATTGGACGGACGTTTGCGCAGGAGGACGACTTCATTCCGGGCGGCCATCCGGTGGCCATGCTCAATTATTCGTACTGGAAGTCGCGCTTCGGCGGCGACCCGGATATTGTCGGCAAAACCTTAGTCGTCAATGCGCACAACTACACGGTGGTGGGCGTCGCGCAAAAGGATTTTAACGGCGTGGAGCTGGGGCGGTCGCCCGAAATCTTCGTGCCGATGATGATGAAGCCGCAAATAACCATCGGATGGGACGGTCTCAAAGATCGGCGCTGGCGATGGGCCAATGCCTTCGGCCGTTTAAAGCCCGGCGTCACGCTACAACAGGCCAAGGCATCGCTACAGCCGCTTTATCACAGCGTACTCGAGACAGAAGTGAAGGACGAGGCCTTTCGCAATGCGGCTCCCAATGTCCGCGCTAAGTTTCTACGGAATTCCATTGGCGTTCTACCCGCGGCGCAGGGACGATCCTACTTCCGCCAGCGGCTCACCACACCGCTGTGGGTGCTAATGGCGATCACCGGCGGCGTGTTGCTGATCGCTTGCGCGAACGTCGCCAGCCTGTTGATTGCCCGAGCTACTTCGAGGCAGAAGGAGATTGCCATACGCCTGGCAATGGGCGCAGGACGCGGGCGCATCATCCGGCAACTGTTGGTGGAGAGCCTGGCGCTCTCAGTAATCGGCGGGGTGCTGGGACTGTTGATGGCGATGTGGACGGACCGGCTGCTGTTGCCCTTTCTGCCGACCGATTCGCCCGAGTTGGCGCTAACATCGAATCCGGATTTGCGGGTTTTGCTATTTACCGTCGCGGTTGCTTTTTTGACAGGGATTGTTTTCGGTCTTGCGCCGGCGCTCCAGAGCACGCGGCCGGATCTGGCTCCCACGTTGAAGGACCAAGTGGCGGGAATTGTGGGCGCGGGCACACAGGTGAATTTCCGCAAGGTGCTGGTTGCCGCCGAGGTAACGGTCTCGTTGCTGTTGCTGGTGGGCGCGGGTTTGTTCATTCGCAGCCTTCACAACCTAACAGAACTCGGCCCGGGCTTCCCCACCGAAAACCTCACTGCTTTCTCCATCGACACCAGCTTGAACGGTTACGACGGAAACAAAGCCAAGATTTTCTATCGCCAGTTGACGGATGAGATCAAAAATATTCCCGGGGTTCGCGATACGGGCCTGGCTGCCGTACGAATTCTGACCGGCAACGAATCGGACAGCGCGGTAAAAGTGGAGGGGCATTCTTTCAAGCCCGGGGAAGCCGCGCATCCCTACATGAATTTCATCAGTCCCGGTTATTTCGCGGCGCTCGGCGTACCGATTCTGGCCGGGCGCGACTTCCGGGGGAACGACACCGCGACCATCCATCATCCTCAATTCGACGTACCTACCGTCGTAATGGTCAACGAGAAATTTGCGAAAACCTATTTCGAGGATGGAAATGCCGTTGGGCATCACGTGGGCTTCGGCGCGGATCCGGATACAAAGACGGACATGGAAATTATCGGCGTGGTGAAGGACATCAAGTACACCACACTGCGCGATGAAATCCCGGTGCAAATGTTTGTCCCTTTTATGGCCACCCCATTTGTGAATGAGATGACGATGTACGTCAAATCAGCTCTGCCTCCCGACCAAGTGTTTTCCGCGCTGCGCGCCAAGGTGCGGGAGCTGGATGCGAATCTGCCGCTCTACAACATTCGAACGCTGGATCAGCAGATCTCGGCATCGCTCCTGACGGAACGCCTGATCGCGAGCTTATCCACGGTGTTCGGATTCCTGGCCACGCTGCTGGCCACCATTGGTCTCTATGGAGTGATGGCGTACACGGTGGCGCGGCGCACGCGCGAGATCGGAGTAAGGATGGCGCTGGGCGCGTTCCAGAAGGATGTCATCTGGCTGGTGATGCGCGAAGTGCTGGTGCTGGTGGCGATCGGACTGGTAGCGGGATTGGGCGCATCTTTAGCGCTCACCCGCTTCGTCCACTCGCAGCTCTACGGGGTCACCGCGTATGACCCGGCGACGCTCGCGCTGGCAACCCTGGGACTCGCGGCCGTAGCCTGCGCGGCCGGATATATCCCGGCCTTGCGCGCCAGCCGCGTGGATGCGATGGAGGCTTTGAGATATGAGTAACGATCTTCGCTTCGCGCTGCGGACGCTCTGGAAATCGCCGGTTTTCACTGCCGTGGCCGTTCTCTCGCTGGCGCTCGGAATCGGAGCCAACACCGCCATCTTCACGTTCCTCGATCAGATCCTGTTGCGCTTGCTTCCCGTGAAAAATCCCCAGCAACTGGTGCTGCTCACGTCGAAAGGCTTTCACTACGGCGGCAACTGGGCCGACAATGCGCTCTCGTACCCGATGTACCGCGATTTTAGAGAGCACAATTCCGTTTTCACCGACATGTTCTGCCGCTACCAAGAGCATGTGAGTTTGGGCTACCAAGGCCACACGGAGCGCGTCATCTCAGAGTTGGTATCGGGCAGCTATTTCCCGGTGCTGGGGGTGGGCGCCGCTGTGGGACGCACCCTCACGCCTGATGATGACCGCGTTCCGAACGGGCATCCCGTTTTGATGTTGAGCTACTCGTATTGGAAAAGCCACTTCGCGGGCGATCCCTCCATCACTGGCAAGATCGTGGTCATGAACGGCCACAATTACAAAGTAATCGGCGTGGCTCAAAAAGACTTCGACGGAATGGAGCTGGGCTACTCCACGCAAGTTTTTTTGCCGATCATGATGCGCGAGGACGCGATGCCGATGTTGGAGGAGCCCAATTTCACGAATCGCCGCTTGCGCTGGGTCCACGCTTACGGGCGCCTGAAACCGGGCGTGACTCGCCGGCAGGCTGAAGCGTCGCTGCAGCCGTTTTTCCATGCAATGCTCGAAATGGAAGTGAAAGAGGCGGCGTTCAACAATGCGTCGGCCGAAGTTCGCAAGCGATTTTTGAAGAGTGTCATCGAAGTGTGGCCGGGTTCGCAGGGCCGATCCGATTTGCGCCAGGAGCTGAACACGCCGCTGTGGGCCTTGATGGCGATTACCGGCGGCGTTTTGTTAATCGCGTGCGCCAATGTGGCCAGTTTGCTGATTGCGCGCGCTACTTCGCGGCAGAAAGAGATTGCGATTCGATTGGCGCTGGGCGCGGGACGCGTCCGCATCATGCGCCAGCTTGGAGTGGAGAGCCTGCTGCTATCGAGCATTGGCGGCTGCCTGGGATTGCTGCTGGCGCTCTGGACCGATCGGCTGCTGATGGCGCTGCTTCCATCCGATACCATATCGCTTCAACTTTCTACCACTCCCGATCTGCGTGTTTTGGGATTCACCATTGGTGTTTCGTTGCTCACGGGCATACTTTTCGGGCTATTTCCCGCGCTGCAGGGCACGCAGCCCGATGTCGCGCCTACGCTGAAAGATCAGGTGGGTGGGATCGTGGGCAGCGGTGCACAAGTGCGGTTTCGGAAGGGGCTTGTAGTGGCCCAGGTGTCGCTATCGCTGTT
>Ga0116135_1000795_pt1 | contig 17043 bp, 11 predicted proteins | sample June2015DPH_20_1_FD_89738 | JGI IMG/M metagenome (GOLD analysis project Ga0116135, IMG submission 89738) | Peatland microbial communities from SPRUCE experiment site at the Marcell Experimental Forest, Minnesota, USA - June2015DPH_20_10 | ecosystem: Environmental > Terrestrial > Soil > Wetlands... | reverse complement strand
TGCTCATGATCCAGAAGCTCTTTGCGAGTTACTTGAGCGGGTCGAATTTTTTGAGGGTCACATGGTCGCTGGCGATTGAAGAGCAGTTTTATCTGGTGTAGCCTGCATTGATCCGGATCTTATCCCGGCGAGCGATACTGCTTTGCTTTCTGACAGGCGTTGTTTCGGAGCCGCTGATTCGTGTATGGGCCGTGCACAACGGCCTGACTCAGGCTGCGATTTATGAGAACCCTCTGACCCACGGTGACGGCCTCCTGTGCGGTGCAGTTGTTGCAGTCTGGTTGCGCTGCGCAAAACCCAAGCGAAGCTCGTTGCTATTCTCTGGCGCGGCTCTGATGATTGCGGGCACTTGTTTGTTCGCGCCCGCCTTTTCGATCGACGCCTCAAACCAGTATGCGCCTGCGCTCGTATTCACCGGGGCGGCGGTGGCTTCAACAGGCTTGCTTCTCGTGGCGCTGGTTTCAGAGAACCTGGGGTTGGTTCTCCGCCGTACCTTCTTCATGAATCGCACGCTGGCCTTCTTCGGTTTCATCAGCTACGGACTCTACCTTTATCACTACGTGATTTTCAGGTTTGCGGGTAGTGAAAGGCTGGCGGCAAAGCTCGACTGGTTGCTCAGCCTGGACCACGCAAAGCAAGCCATGATGATCCTGGGTATCGGGCTCAGCGTCTTGATTGCGTGGCTCTCCCGTATCACTTTAGAGAAGGCTGTTCTCGCAAGAAAGTCAATGTTTGGGTAGGTTTGTCGCCCATTTCTGCTAACTCGGTTCCACTTATCGCAGTTGTGGAACGGTCCAGGAAGAGCTTGACTCGGAGGTTCCATTTCCTTGTCATGGGTGTGGCGAGCGAATTCTGCAGGTTGACCCCCTTCATCATCGAGCGATAGAATTTTGATGTCATTAAGGCACTGTGCTGCTCCATTGAATAAGCTGGTTCTCGCGGCTTGAGATCAACAAGTAGGGCATGAGTAGCGGCGCTTTTCCCACTCGAATTCACATTTATACAGACCTGCATCAATGATTGACGTCCCGCAACCAGTGAGGGAAAAGGCAGCCACATGACAGAGTCTGCGCAATGGATCGGTGCAACTCAAACCGGGTCTCGTGAACTTCGTTCCCCCGCGCGTCTTTCGACCCTGCGATTCCTCTTGAGGTACCCAATCTTTCTTCTTGCATTCGGTCCCCCAATTCTCAGACCGAATAAAACGTTTGCGGGGGTCGATACATCCCAGTCCCATTTTGACCTGTGGAGCATTCTTCAAGTCGGTTGGCTTTTTGCGATAGCCCTGCGTGCCCTCATTCGCATGTCTTTCGATCACCAGATCCTTCTTTCCAGGCAGGCTCGATCCATCCTGAAGTATGTGCTCTTTCTCGGCCTCGTCCTTACCATGTCCATCACGTACTCGCCTGGGCCTGCCCTTTCGGCGGAATTCAGCGTTTTGTATTTCGCCACCTGGGTCTGTATTGTGGAGTTTCTTTCAGACGCCTACCATGATCCGCCAAACTGGTTGCAATGTCTGTTTACCGTCAGATTGCTTCTGCTGCTTTTGATGGCCCTCGTTGCAATATGTTTCGTTGTTCAGCCTTCGCTGGTGATGGAGATGAAGGAGGGACAGGGCATTCGACTTGGTGGCGGCGCGGTGGCTCCGGTGGGCGTGATTGCCCCGATCATCGCGATCATCTCTGCATATAGCTTTCTCAATTCCCTGGAACGCAAGTCTCGATCCCTTCTGTTCGTCCTGGTCGGCATAATCGGCACGGTTGTGACGCAGGCAAGAGGATCTGAAATCGCACTTTTCATCTGTCTCGCCATTCTTGGTTTCGGGTGGGCAAGGTCTGGAAAGCGGATCGCGTATCTTTTCATTGCAACGACGACTGTTTTCATCTTTCTGGCCACGGTGGTTCTAGCGGACGTTGGCGCAGACCGCATTTGGGAGAGATTTAATCGCGGCCAGGATGTGGAACAGATTCTCACCTTGACGGGAAGAACTGAAATGTGGGCGTCTGTCATTGAATATTCGTTCGCCCATCCCCAGGGGATGGGCTACATGGCAGGCATAAGGACCTTCCATGGAGGACATTTTGCCACGAATCTCCATACCATCCTAAACTCGATGGGAGGCGTTGACTCGTCCTATATTGAAGTGCTTGCAGATGCAGGCTGGCTATCCCTCGCGTTCTATCTGATCATCCTTGTCAAGACGGCCACACTGGCATGGGGCTACGCAAAAAAGCGCACGGGAAAACCTTCCGCGCCGGACTTCGCAGCGCGTCACGCACTTCGCTGTACACTCTTGTTGTTTTTCTTTTGCCTCTTGGGCGGGGTGGAAGATACAGGCTTCTGCAACCCGCTAAGGCCAGAGTTCTACCTGCAAAATATCTCTATAGCGATGATCGTCGGAATCTGTACCAGCTTGTATCTCGCGTCGCGGGCTCGCAGAACCTATTCTCCCGTTTAGCTCGCGGCGCCTCCTGCGTAAGCGGGCTGCGCAAGGCCCATGACGGTCAAATCAATATGAAAGTAACATGCTCCGCTTTCCGTGAGTGAGAGCCCTTGAAGCGAAACCTGAGTAAACGCGCCTTGTAATGAGTGTGCGATTTGGTTTCTCTGAAAGAGTCAAATGGCTCTATGCTTCGCGGGTGCACTACCTCTGATTTCGCTGTGCCTCTGCTCAACCGATCCACTGAGATTTGGTCCGGAAAGGAATGATCCCGATGCCGCTCCAACACGTCGATCCCGGAGGCTCTGCCCGACTCGATACTCGACCGCGCTTCGAGCTTCGTGGGAAGGCGTTTTCGATCCTGTTCTATCTATTCTTTGGCATCTCGGCTCTGGCTCTTTTCATCCCGCTGAATCCAAGAATGCCGACCAAGGGGCTTGACTCTTCCTGGCAGTTTGCAATGAACGAAGCGGTTGCGCGTCACATGAGCTTTGGCGGCCAGGTCATGTTCACGTATGGCCCCTATGCCTCTATCCTGACAAGAACCTATTCTCCTGCGACTGAAAGGCGGATGCTGCTTGGCAGCCTCATGGCAGGCTTGTCATTCTCTCTTGCGCTGCTGTATTTGGAGCGCGGTCGAAAGAAGTTTATAACTGTGCTTCTCTTGCTATTTCTCGCAACATACGGCAACCCGGAACTACTGCTGTTGTCATACGCATTCCTCTTCTCGGTATGTGTATTGAAGCAAAGGGAGGCTGATTCACCTGGCAAAGCCTTCTCACTCGGTTGGTGGCAAACATCGGCAGCAATTGTGATGATCATGACGTTGGGCCTGCTGCCTCTTGGAAAAGGGAGCCTCGTTTTGCCGTTTGTGGCAGCTGGCACGATCCCAGCCGCGTTTCTCGCCTATCAAGCGCGCCTCAGGCAGGCTCTTATCGTTCTGTTCCTGCCGATGGCAGCCACCGTCATTTTGTGGATTGCTGCGGGACAAACGCTTGCAAATCTTCCTATATTCCTGCGTGGCACTGTTTTATTGGCGTCGGGCTATACAGAAGCCATGTCGATGCCGTGGACGATATTGCCTCCAATGATCGGCGATGGCCTTGTACTTGCGTCTCTGGCTATAACAGGCCTGGTCCTGGCCTCCATCGCGCGCTCGGCTCAATTGACCCCGGCGCCAAAATGTGCCCTCGCTCTTCTTTTCATCGCTTTTCAATTTGTGGCATTCAAACATGGAATTGTGAAATCTGAGGGGCTATCGGGCATTTTTGCCTCTCTCGCGGTTTCCATCTTCATCATCTGCTTTCTCTACATGGATCGATTGCTTCTTGTCGCCCTGTCTATCTCCGTCCTGCTTACAGTTGGCACGGCCGTGCAGGGAGACGCAACCTTGAACAGAGAGGTGCATGAGAGGTTTGGCGCCGGCGTAACCTGGAGCGGGGAGAAGCGTCCCGATATTTTCAGATTCTGTCTGGACCGAGCGCTTGGAGCCTACTCTCGTACGACCTACGCAAACACCTGGAAGACGTACCGTTCCATGTGGGATGGCATCGGCACGAGGATGAGCCGTAGCAATGGTCTTGCTGCGCATTATAGCCAGGCAGTGAAAGATATCGAAAACGATTATCCGTTGCCCATGCTCAAAGGAGCCGGAGACGTCTATTCATACGAACAGTCAGTTCTGCTCGCATCGGGTAACGCGTGGGATCCACGCCCCGTATTTCAGAGCTACTCCGCTTACACTCCGGAGTTGGCAATGCTCAATGAGCAGCATCTTCGAGGCCCTGGGGCGCCGGATTGGACCATCATCGATCTGCAGAGCATAGAAGGCCGTCTCCCTTCGCTCGATGATGGAGCAAGCTGGCCGGCCCTGTTCGACAATTACGAATTCACATCCTATGACAGTCACTATGTGCTGATGCAGAGAAAACAAGCCACCAAGTTGGAGAGCGAGTTTGAGAATGTTGTAAGGGAAACATGCGAGACCGGCAAGACAGTTGCGATTCCGCAGACGAAGGGGCTATTGTTCGCAGCAATTGACCTGAAACCCACGCTGTTGGGCCGCTTTCTCACCGTGGTCTTCAATCCGCCGCAGCTTCACATCGTCCTTCATCTGAGCAATGGCCAGACAAAGCGGTACAGAGTTGTTGCCGGCATGATGTCGACCGGGTTTCTTCTTTCTCCGTTTGTGAGCGACACAAAAGACTTTGCGGCCCTGGTGAACCCGACAAACACCCATGAAGCGCTTGACGGCGTTGACAGCATTTCAGTCGATCCATCCTATGGCCGCTCCCTCTTCTGGTCTGGTACCTATTCGCTGACGCTTATGAGGTATGTCGGAAATTGACGATGGCTTTGGCGAGCAGCAATGGCCATAGGACCTGAGTGCTTGTTGAAGATTTGCAATCGAATTACGAAGCCCTTCCAGAGTTGCGCGGCTGCCGCCACTCTCATGCGAACAGAGACTATAGAAATCTGAATGGAAGCTTCATCTAAATGAGATGAACGACCGTTCATCCGATTCCCGCCCGGAACCAACTTATTCAAACCCATGCCGGCTCCAAGGAGAAGTGGTTCATGTCAGCACTCAAGAGAGTTTTTATTTGGATTCTGATTGTGATTCCTCCGGTCACGTTTTATGTTCTCCTGGCGAGGTCCATTGACCAACTGCCCATGGGAGATGACTACGGTGCCATTCTTAGATTTCTCCTGAAGTTGAAACACGAAAGCGGCTTCCAGCGGTTTTTTGAAGTATTCAGCCACCAGCACAATGAGTACCGCTTGATGTTTGAGAATGCGATCGTCGCCAGCCAGTTTGGGCTTCTCGGCCACACCGATCTTCTAACACTCAAGATTCTCGGCGACCTGCTCATCATTCCGCTCTTTGGCGTGTTTTACCTCATTTGGAAGGCGTTCGGTCGTCCCGCCGATTACACTCTGATGGCCTTCGTCCCCGTTTCGTGGCTCCTGTTTCAATTGCAATATGAAGGGACCCTGAATTACACGATGGCTGGTCTGGAGATCATTCCGGCCACCCTGTTTGCGATTCTCACCTGTTACCTCGCATCGAGGGCGAGCAGGTCTGCCTTCATCGGATCGCTGTTCAGCCTGGCGCTCTGCGTTGGTTCGAATGGCAATGGACTCTTCATGATCCCAGTTGGAGCGGTCATCTTTATTCAACGCAAGGAATACCGCAGGCTGGCTGCATGGTGCTGTGCAAGCGCTCTAATAGCATTCATCTATTTTCATGGATACAACTTCCACACCCCTGGCGCAGTCAAAGCGCATGCCAACAGCGATATCGCTGCCATAATGCAACACTTGAATCTAGTCTACGCGCTGGCTTTTCTGGGCAACAATGCCGCCATTCTCAATCCCTGGCCCGCCGTGATATTCGGCGTCGTCTTGACCGGCGTGTTCATCTTTGCAACCCGCGACCGTCTCTTCTTGCGCAACCCGGCGTTGTATTATGCGGCGCTTTTCTTCTTTGTTACGGCCGCGGCAGTTTCTGGTCTTCGTTCGTCCCTCGGTACTCCAACAGCTTTGAACTCCACATACCGGCTCAATTCCACAGCGCTGCTGGTTCTGCTCTATCTCTATCTGGCAGATAAGGCTTACGACATCCGGCTTCGGCCACTTCTTCTTAAAGTGAGCGTCGGCGCTTTCGCACTGGTGCTGCTTGCGTTCAATGTTGAATCTGATCGAGGGGGCGAAAGAGTTCTCCTGCTCAAGCATTACAGGGCAGAGACGTCGGTGTCGCGCTGGGCAAGGCATGAACCACGCCCATCAATGGCCGACCTGGCCCCGGATGATCTGACTGCCGGGCGAGAAAATGTTGATAGCTTCTGGCCGGATTCATTTGGGACGGTCTTATCGGACTGCATCTCTGAGGGGATCTACCAATTGCCTCAAATGCCCAATCCCGGTCAGTGAAAACCACGATTCCCTTGCAAGACTCAGTCCGCTGGTTGAGTTTCTGTGCAATGCAAAACTTGCCACATAGCAATGTACTGTCGGCGAGATTCTGCTTCTTGCGAGCGCCGGTCAAGCCTGGTGCGCCTTTCTGAAATTCGCGATCAACTGCGACGGGCCATTCCTTACACCTGGCACGTTACACTAACAGTTTGCTGTACAAAGGATCGGGCAGCCGATTCACAGGAGTCGCAATGAAAGAAATCGGGAATGTTGTCGTGGTGGGCGGTTGCGGTCACGTTGGCCTGCCGTTTGGCATGGTGCTGGCCGACCGCGGTATGAACGTGGTGCTGTTGGACGTGGACAAGACAAAGGCCGCTTCGATCAACCAGGGGCGGATGCCGTTTATGGAAAACGGGGCCGAAGAACTGCTGCCGAAACTCATTGGCAAGTCGTTGCGTGCGACAACCGATCCGGAGTGCCTGCGTACCGCAAACGTTGTGGTTTCGGTAATCGGAACGCCGGTCGACGAACACTTGAATCCCACGGTCTCCGCTCTCTATCGTAGCCTCGACGATCTGATTGAGTATGTTCCGGACGGCGCACTGTTCGTGTTGCGCAGCACGCTCTACCCAGGTGTAACCCGGCTCATCAAAGACCGAATTGACGAGCGGAAGCGGGAAATTCATGTTGCCTTTTGTCCGGAGCGGATTGCCGAAGGAAAGGCGATTGAGGAACTAACCAGCCTTCCTCAGATCATCTCCGCATTTGAGCCTGTGGCGATGGCCAAGGCACGCGATGTATTCAGCCGAATCGCTCCTTCCGTCATCGAATTGGATCCGCTTGAAGCTGAGTTGGCCAAGCTGTTTACCAATAGCTGGCGCTACCTCAACTTTGCCGCATCCAACCAGTTCTATATGCTGGCCGAGAGCTATGGGCTTGATTTCTACAGAATCTATAACGCAGTCACTCAGGAGTATCCGCGCATGCGTAGCTTCGCACGCGCAGGATTTGCGGCAGGGCCGTGTTTACTGAAGGACACCCTGCAGCTCTCGGCATTCTCAAGCAATAACTTCTTTCTTGGCCATGCAGCCATGCTTGTGAACGAAGGCCTGCCTAACTTCATCCTCACCCAGTTGCGGCCCGGGGGACTGTCGAAGAGTACAGTCGCAATTCTGGGAATGGCATTCAAGGGAGACTCAGACGATAATAGGAGCAGCTTGTCCTACAAATTAAAAAAACTGCTGCAGGTTGAGGCCAGAGCGGTACTTTGCACTGATCCCTTCATCTCCGATCCGCGCTTTGTTTCGGTCGAAGAGGCCGTGGAAAAGGCGGATGTCATAATTCTTGGAGCGCCGCACTCGGCGTACCGCGGCTTAACCTTCCCAGCCAGCAAGAAGGTGGTTGATGTTTGGGGATTCTGGCGTCAGAAGTAATGCAAAATAACTTTTCAAAGGAGGATCAATGAAAGTTTTGGTTACCGGCGCCGCCGGCTTCATCTGTGGTTATTTAATTCAGGAGCTGCTTGATAACGGGCACGAAGTCGTCGGGCTTGATAACTTCAGCAAGTATGGACGCAGCCAAAAATCATATGACACTCATCCTCGCTATCGTTTTGCTGAAGGGGACGCAAAAGATTCCGAACTGTTGAAGGGACTCCTGGTTGATTGCGATCATTTTGTCGCGGCGGCGGCAATGATTGGCGGCATCTCTTATTTTCACGAGTTCGCATATGATCTGATGGCGGAGAATGAGCGCATTACGGCGGGAGCATTCGATGCGGCTATTCACGCTCACAAACACAACAAGTTGCAGAAGATTACAGTGCTTTCTTCCAGCATGGTTTACGAGTCGACAAGCGAGTATCCAACGCCGGAGGGCGCTGAGCAGAGGTGCCCTCCGCCGAAGTCAACCTACGGCTTCCAGAAACTGGCCACGGAATACTTCGTCAAAGGTGCGTGGGAGCAGTATCACCTGCCATATACCATCGCACGTCCATTCAACTGCGTGGGCATCGGCGAGAAACGCGCGTTGCGCGATGTGGATGTGTACAGCGGCAATGTGAAGCTCGCCATGTCGCATGTGGTTCCCGACCTGGTGCAGAAGGTACTGAAGGGACAGGATCCGCTGCACATTCTTGGCGAGGGCAACCAGGTGCGCCACTACACCTATGGCGGAGACCTGGCGCGCGGAATTCGCACTTGCATTGAGCATCCCAACGCGCTCAACCAGGACTTCAACCTCTCCACCGCTGTCCGCACGACTGTCCTGGAACTGGCGCAGGTCATCTGGGACAAGGTTCACAAGGGCGCCAAGCCCTTCCGCGTAGTGCACGATCCTGCGTACGAATACGATGTGCAGGAGCGTTCGCCCGCTGTCGACAAGGCGGAGCGTTTGCTCGGCTACCGCGCTGAGACGCGGCTGAGCACTATTCTGGACGAGGTCATTCCCTGGATCGAAGAGCAAATCACGGTGGGGCAGATTTAGTTCACATGTCTTGAGAGGGCAGGCTCTGCATTGAGGCTGCATGCGCGGAGTTTGTTCACAGCGCAATTTCACTCGCTCCAGAAGGAGGAAGATTTCTTGGCAAGCGAAACAGCAGCAAGCAGGACTGAAGATTTGACGATCGTAATTCCCGTGTACAACGAAGGCGCCGGATTTGAGGATCTGTGGCGTGAGCTTGATACAAACCTCAAGTTTCCTTTCCGGGCTCTTGTCGTGTACGACTTCGACGCCGACAACACGGTTCCTGCCGTGCAAGCTGTGATTGCACGCGGCGAAAAGCGCCTCAGCCTGGTGAAGAACAACGTTGGACGCGGTGTGGTCGGCGCATTGCGCACCGGATTCAGCGCGGTCGAGAAGGGCCCGTTGCTGGTTGCCATGGCCGACCTTTCCGACGATTTGGCGCAGGTTGGCAAAATGCTGGAATTGTATCGGCAAGGATATGACATTGTGGTAGGCAGCCGCTACATGAAAGGCGGCGGCATCGTGAACGGGCCGGTTGTGAAGCAGGGCCTCTCGCGCATGGCCGGCGTCAGCCTGCACTTGCTGCGCCGGATCCCTACCCATGATGCAACCAACGCATTCAAGATTTACGATAGCGACATGCTGAGGCAATTCACTCTCGAGAGTCAGCGTGGCTTTGAGTTGAATCTCGAGATTACGGTCAAGGCATTCCTCGCTGGTTATCGCATCGTTGAGATTCCTTCGGTGTGGCGCGACCGCACCCAGGGTAAGTCCAAGTTCAAGCTCTGGGCGTGGTTGCCGCATTATCTTCGCTGGTACTTCCATGCCTTTCGGCCACGCAAGAAAAAGTCGTAGCTTAGCTCGCCTTCACGGCCGGGCTCGTGTCCAATAGATGGGATTCAGGCCACAGGGCAGCGTGAATCCAGATTTCACGTCAGGGAATGCTATCGCAACAGCACCGAAAGGGGCGCCAGGTGAAGAGCCTTCTCCTTTTTGCCGCACTCCTGCTGAGTGAGAACGTACTCCACGCGCTTACCGGAACGGGAGAAGTCGGCAGAGACGCTACACCGCAAACCGTCGGCGAGAACGCAAGTTCACGCAGCGGCCGCGAGCCTGGTCCGCACTACGATGTGACTGGGTTCGGCGCCATCGGGAATGGCAAGGCCGACGACACGGCTGCCATACAAGCTGCATTCAATGCCTGCTGGGCTAATGGCACGGGGGTTCAGCCCTATGGCGGCGTGGTGGAATTTCCAGGCAATCACACCTATCTCATCAGCAAAACCATCCATGCATACGACAGTTGCCGCATTGAGGGTAGCGTTGGCGCCATCCTTGGTAACGGCTCAAATTCGCCGGCTGAAATTCGCTGGAATGGCCCTTCCTACGGCTCAATTGCATCGCTGTCCGGATTCACGATTTCTCTGAATGTTGCGTCGATCATATTCAATTCCAACCCGTCCGCCGGCGATACAGTGACGGTGAATGGGGTTGCGATCACCTTTGTGGCTGCCAGATCCGCGGATAACCAGGTGATTATCGGAGCCGATGCCGCAGCCACGGCAACTGCCTTATTCAACTTTCTTAACGCCAATTCGGATCCGAAGATTAGAATCAGCAAGCCCTTTACAAATCCGAGCCCCGGAGAAGTCGACTTCAAGTACCAGTCGATTGGACTAAACGGAAAGACGGAGTCAGTTGCCGCCAGCAATCCCGCACATATCGATGTACAGGCGGGATTCTACCCGGCGAGCTCGCCTGCGGGAGGTCGAGCCTATCCCTACAAGTATGTTGCCACCTTGCATGGGGCAAACACCTATTCCGTGGGCGACTGGGTTTACATTCACGGTCTAACCAGTCCGGCAGGAATGATGCTCAATCGCGTTGTTTCCGAGGTGATCGCGGCCTCTGGCAATTCGTTCACCGTGTTTCTCCCTGCGCACGCTCCTGCCACTGGCACCTATGCCGACAGTGGAACAGCGACCAGCCTCAGCGTGGATATCGCCACAGATTCTCTTGCCAGATCGGAACAGGGCTTCAAGGATATTCAAATCGTTGGCGGTGCAGTTGGGGTCTATATGGGCTCGCGCGTGGACACCGGCACACATTTCGTGAATATATGGCTGGAGACTCAGTCGTACTTCGGCTATTACTTTTCAGACGGCGGCATCAATGTCGATTTCGACAAGGGATGGAGAATCGATTCGCCGGGAATCGCGGGCATTTATTGGCGGAACGGAGGTGGTGACAACTTCGGCTTGGCCAATGGTCAGACATTCAGCGGTTCCAGTCATGGGCGCGGCGCCTCCATCATGGTTGATAACGAGGGGTGCAACGGCAGCAACAACCCGACCCGCTTCACGCTGCGCAATGTGGCCTTCGAGGTCTACAGCCCAGGACTCGCTCCCGGCCTTGGTGCAATCACGCTTTTCGACTGCACAACCACAGCATTCCCCACCCAGTTCGCCATTGATATGGAAAACGCCGATATGACTTCATCCGTCAATGCAACGGCAATCCAGATGACTCCGGCTAACGACGAGGCATTGGATCTGACCATCCTCAATGGCTTGTTCAGTAGTAGTGAGAGCACGCGCTGGGCAGGTCTGCCGGCACTCGCCCGCTATGACCACTCGGGAGGCAGCGGTTTCATTCCAAGCCTCGTGTATGCCCCCTCTTTCCACAGCAATGGAAGCAAAAGTGTGGACGCGGCTATGTCATCGCAATGCCTTGGGGACTGCAATATAGGCCAGCTGTGGCAATACGGAATTCAGGCTTCTGCATTGCTCTACTCTGACACTGCCTTTACGTCACTGCCGAATGCGACGACGCTGTACGCAGGGCAGATTCTCGCACCGCCAGCTTACTGGAGCGGTGCGAACGGCAAGCGATATGCATTGGATGTTGTGTATCAGACAGGAACGACCGGGAGCCCGAATCGCGGAGGCACGCATTGCTCTGGCACCGAAGCCAAAGCGATTTTGATTTGCGACAGCGCCACTGACCTTTCCATCGGCCAGAGAGTCACTATCGGAGTAGACACGAACAAGGCGATTGTCTCAATGAATGCGACCAATCCATCCGCCGTGCAGGTGAGTCTCTCAGGAAATCTCAGCGCCTCCTATTCCACACAAGCACTCGCTTACTCTGCGCCTTTGCTTGCGTCAGAAATTCAGTTACCGACCAAGGCGCCTGCTGCGCCTGCTAACGAGGCCTGGTCGCAGGGCGATCTTGTAGAGAACGCCAACGCCAAAGCCAACGCAGTCGCGGCCTGGGTGAATGTCACCGCCGGCAAACCGGGCGCATGGGCTGGAATTCCTCTGGGCAACAGAAGCGGCCAGATCAATTCATCTCAAATTGCCGACTCGACAGGGTCCGGCAACGTAGTCCTGGCTGAATCACCGACGGTGAATGGTCTTTCGGATACGGGCACCACAAGCCTCAACAACGTGACCATCCGCGGCACCTGCTCCGGCTGCAGCGGAACCAGCCTGCGGACCGCTCAAGCCTGGTGCACGGGCGCCGCTGCTTCCTCTGCAACCATCGCGATGTTCGGAGCCGGCTCTACGATTGCATCTTGCACGTCTCAAGTGGGTGCGGACACCGCGGCTCAATTGCTGATGACCACAAGCGGGAGCATCAGCAACCTTGCCGTGCGCTGCGCTTCCACTGGGATCAATGCATCGAGCGGAGTCTTCAGCGTATGGGATCTGCCGTCAGGTTCTGCCATGTCCGGCGCAGAATCCGGAGTCAACACCGGGCTGACCGTTTCATACGGGACCATGCAAGCCAACACAACCTTATTCGACTCGACGCACATTTTCAAATATGCAAAAGGCGATCTGTTGCGCGTTCAGTTCACGACTCAGGCCGGGGAAACTCTGGGAAATTGCGAAGCGAGCTTTGATTACTGAATTGAGTAGTCGGTAAAGTTACTCTATTCTTCATAAACTATCTTGAAGACCTCTGGAACACCCCTTGCACAGCTGCTGCAAATCTCAGCCACCCACTGGGAGTCGCAGGGCCTTCTCTGCCTAAAAGCCAATCTTGCGACTCGGAAACCAGGTGAGTTGAACAGAAGTTGTGGTCACTGTGTGCAGACCCGGGATGTAGATGGGCGCGTTCCAGCGTTCATAGGCGAATCTTCCATTCACCTCAAGATCCTTGCCGATGCGCTTCACCACCTGCAGATTGATATCGTTCAGCGTGGTCCCGCCGGCGATAAAATCCTTCGCGGCTTTCTGGTTGCGCACGCCGGCCTGGATCCATTCGTTCCCGCTCAGATGATAAGTGATCCAGGCTTGACCGCCTTTGTCTTCGCGTCCGATCCAATCGCCGAAGAGTTGGCCGTTGTTGATGTAGCCCTGCCGCTCAATCGTCTCGTAGTACATAAACTGACCGTTCTGGCTGCTGACGACAGGCGGATCCGTCGATGCGGCTTCGACGCGGATGTCGAGTTTCGGAACTCCGGGAACATGGGAGAGATATAAACCCGGACGAATGGCAGAGCGGTGCGGGTCGCTGATAGGCGAGACATCATCGTGCACTTCTGAATCGGTATAGAGCGTAAGCCACTTCCTGACGCCGGGAAGGCGGTAGGTGAAGCTGAATGCGGCAAAGCGCGCGCCGGGGTCCGCAGGGCTGTCCTTGACCCCATAGGTACTCGGAGCATTGAAACTGAAGAAGCTTCTCAGGAAGGTGTGCAGGGTGATGGGCTCGTGGTCTCTGCCTCCCCAAATAACTGTGCGCTGGAAAGCGAATTCAAGATTGTCCGTCGGCCGGAAGCTCACGTTTTCGCTATGCACCCAGGGGTCGATTGGGTAAGTGTGTCCCTTGAGCGGGCCAATGATGAATTCATAGCGGAAGGGGCCGGTTATCTTTGACAATCCCGGAACGTAGAGCGGCTCAGTGCGATTGATGCGGAATGAGTAAATGTTCTCGGCGTTATTCGAGTAAGCCATACCACCGCCCAATCCAGGGCCCAGCCAGTCATCCTGCTTGCCGAACGATACTTCGTGGCCAAGCAGATGCGCGGAGACATAAGCCTCGATGAACCTGCCGTAAGTTGCGGTGGCGATGGGTTCCAGAGGGATGGTGGCTTGGCGATTCAACGGGATCGGGTTCGTGGTGTTGAGATAGTCTGTGTCGCCGTCAAGCGCCGTGAGCTGGTTTGCGAAGACGCTGCTGTACCCCGGCCCTGATGGCGCACCCTGGAATTCGCCGCGCACGTAAAGAAGAAATCGCCCGGCCGTTGCATAGCCGCTGGCTCCGGAATAACCATTGATGCCGTTTTCAAATGGGCGGCCGTAGTCGTTGATGATCGTCGAGCCGAGGTGGTAGCTATCCATCAGCGGTGTGCCGCTGATCCCGCGCGCCTCAGTGTAAATGGACTCCACGCGGGAATTGCCCTCATACCTGGGGCAGGGAGCCTGGAGACCAGCGCCAAACTCGCGCATCAACGACTCATAGATGTCGGACGCCTCGTCTGTCCCGGGTCCGGCGTCAGCATCCTCGAGTCGAGATCCGGCCTCTTCGAGCATGCGGTCCACGCTGGAACGGGTCCATGGACGCATGCTCAGAAACACTGTATCAACGAATCCCAGGGAATAGAGCCGCCAGACCGCCGGATAGACCCAACTGTCCACCGGGATGTACGGTGAATCGATGGAAGATTGTTCGCAGACGGACGCAGGAATGTTGGAGTTGTTGCCTAATTGGCCGCCTTCTTCGGGGCCAAAAGGTTGCATGGCCAACAGTGGATTTGCTGCGGCAAAAACAAGCGCTGCCAACAAGGGCGCAAAGTGTGAAACGGGACCAACGACCCACCGTCTGCTGACACTCATCTCCACATCCTATCATCGGCGTGCTGTTCGAAATTACGTGAAAAGCGCCCGTAAAACGGCCTCACGCCAACCTTTGATAGCCGGTCTTGAAGCCGCCCATCATTGGACGAGCGGCGAGCAAATTCGCCCCTGGCGAAACTGGGAAGAGCTGTTTAAGGAGAGCTGCCGGAGGGCCAGCGCTCGCACCTCATGCCAAACTGTTCGATGCAAAATAATGGCGAGAGGGGATCGACCGAGGGTATCTACGAGATAGTGTCCTGTCTCTAAAGTCCATAGCAGAATAGAGGGTGACATCCTGTGCGAACAGGGCCCCAAACGTCCTTCAGTTTTTTGGGGGGTGAGTCGAAGGATCTGCTTTTGTCTTTCGGGAATTCTACAACGGACCTTATAGCGGTTCTCCAATTGGTGTATAGCGGAGCCACGATTCCAAAGTGGCGTTTTCCTCAAGAAAACGCCACCTTGCACGCCCCGGAATGCTCCACGGGAATTGGAGAACCGCTCTAGAAACGCCACACTATAGGATTTTCGGAATTGGTGTAGACCGAAAGCACACACTCAAGTGACTTTTTCTTGAGGAAAAAGCCACTTGGCATCGTGCTTCCTGGGTACAGCTACTCGGGTTTCGCTATAGAGTGGTTCTTCATTTGGTACAGCTGGAAAGCACGACCGCCAATGGCTTTCTTCCCAACCAGGGTGCAAATAAAGATCACTTTTTCCCGATCTCAAGACTCCACGTGAACTGGAGGGTCGCTCCAAATGCGATTTCCTGCATCAGTACCCAAAGATCGGGTCGAGTTCCATGGTGTGCGCAGACTTGTCGAGCACTTCGAGTTCATCGAAACTCACTTCGAGCGAAAAGCATTGGCGGACCGCCGACAGCGTCAGAATGACCCTGCACTGATGGCGCAACTCTGTCACTACACCTTCGACGCCGGCAAAGGCTCCCTCGCGCACTCGCACCCGCGTCCCCAGGGAAACGGGGGCATGAGGGCGAAGAGCCAGTCCACCTGCCAGGCCGGTGCGAATCTTGTCGAGTTCCGCCGAACTCACCATGTCTCTTTGTTCATCACCCAGCACGCGGAGCACACCGGGCGTGGAAATCACCGCAAGCCTGCTTTGCGGCTGAAACCGGGCGAATACATATCCTGAAAACAGCGGCCGTTCCGCCACGACAGTACGATCGGTCCACTTCACGCGCTCACTATATAGCGGAAGATAATGCTCCACTGAACGGACCAACAGGTGCTGCGCAACTCGCTTCTCATGGTTCGAGTTCACATGTAATACATACCAGGGACTTTCATGCATGGGGCGCTCCGGAACGGGGATTTGTCTCGTCAAACAACACGCTTCAGTTGCAGTCAGCAACAGGATGTCTGCAATACTTCTCATTGAATGGGTCGATTGATTCAGGGAAAAGACTCAGGCCGGACAATTCGAACAACGCTACAGACAAATTGGAACAAAACATTCGCCAGATTGAAATCCCTCGGATGTGTGATAACGCCCGGTGCTTCGAGCAGTGCAAGCCTTCGAGGAGTCGGGGCATCCTGGCTTCGTCGATCAGCGCTTCGTCGATCAGCGAGCAACTGAATCGCAATGGGAAAGTCGGACCGCCAATGAGGGAGCAGTGATTCCTTTTCCTGCGCCTCTCACGGTAAGAGTGTTTCAAAAGAAGATGATACGCGTCAGGACATCATTTTGAAAGACAGCGGCCAGGAACCCGCGTAGTGGAAAAAGCCCTGTCGCCAGCTTCACTCGTGCGGGATTTCGAGAGTTCCAGTGAGCGAGGAGATCTTCTCGACCCCATGGCTGCGGCACCAGGATTCGAGCTCCTTGACGAGACGTTCTACTGCACGCGGGTCTGCATAGCTGGCGGTTCCAACCTGGATGGCGGTTGCTCCCGCCAGCAGGAATTCTATCGCGTCTTCCGCAGTGACAATGCCGCCCATCCCGAGGATAGGGATTCTTACCGCCTTCGCAGTCTCGTACACCATGCGCAGCGCGATGGGCTTGATGGCCGGGCCGGACAGTCCGCCGGTGACATTCGTCAGGCGGGGGCGGCGCGTTTCGGTGTCGATCGACATGCCCATGAATGTGTTCGTCAGGCTTATCGCATCCGCCCCGGCGTCGGCGGAGATTCGCGCCATGTGGGCGATGGACGTCACGTTGGGTGACAGCTTGACGATAAGCGGCCTGGCCGACGCAGCTTTCGCGCGATTGACCAGGTATTCAAGCGACCCAGGGTCCGATCCGAAAGCCATACCGCCGGCGTGAACGTTGGGGCAGGAGACATTCAGTTCGTAGGCAGCAATGCCCTGGGCGTGATTGAGCCGCTCGATTACCCCGATGTACTCGCCCACCGTGTAGCCGAATACGTTG
>Ga0116135_1000789_pt1 | contig 17107 bp, 15 predicted proteins | sample June2015DPH_20_1_FD_89738 | JGI IMG/M metagenome (GOLD analysis project Ga0116135, IMG submission 89738) | Peatland microbial communities from SPRUCE experiment site at the Marcell Experimental Forest, Minnesota, USA - June2015DPH_20_10 | ecosystem: Environmental > Terrestrial > Soil > Wetlands... | reverse complement strand
GTTCGATCTGGTCTGTTCCCTGGACACACTTGAGCATATCCCCGGCGAATGCCGGCCGGCGTTCTTGTCGGAACTCCTTCGGGTCACTCGGGATGGCCTATATTTGGCGTTTCCGTTCGACTCCGCCAGCAATCGTTGGGCGGAGGCTATTGTCGTCGAGTATGCGACCGTCGTCCTAAAAGATCCTATTCCGGCTCTGCAAGAGCATTGTCAGTTCGGCTTGCCCGATCGGGATTCCGTGACGCGGCTGTTATCGCGCACCTCGTTCCCCTGGGTCGGCTTCGCGCAAGGCAACACGGACGTTTGGTTGCTGATGATGCTGACCTACCACAGCCTGCGAAGTCCCGGTACGGACTTCGTCCGGGAACTCAATCGCCGTTTTAACCAGGTATACGCCGCGCAGGACTGGGCTGAACCCCACTATCGAGCCGGTTACGTGCTTTCGAAGAGCCGCAGCATAGCGGAATTGGAAGCGGTACGCGCGTCTTTCGGATCCACTGGGAAGCAGGCCGATCTACAGGGCGTGCTGGCGTTCTGTCAACTTTTCTTGCATATAGCCCAGAACACCCGAGTGACCGTTGACAAAGATAGGCACATTCGGAACATCGAACAGGAACTGGCGGACGCATGGGCCTATAGGGAGAAATGGGGAGAGGTGGTGACGACGCTGCGGCACTTGGAGAGCGGCTTTTTCGATATGCCACCGTCCCTTGCAGTGGACGAGACGCCGGCGGATTGGCCGCTCGGCAGGCTATGTCGACTGCTGGAGGCAGCCGGCCGGGCACGTGCCAGCGAACTCGACAGTAAACTGGCGCAGATGGCCGCTCAGTTGGACCAGACGGTCACGCAGACGGCACAGGCTACACGGTTGGACCAGATAGCCGCCCAGACCGCACAGGCTACACGGTTGGACCAAATAGCAGCCCAGATGGCCACCCAGTTGGACCAGATAGCCGCCCAGACCGCCCGAACCACCGAGTTGGATCAAGTGGCCACCGAGGTCTTCCAGATGGCCGCCCAGCTGGACCAGATAGCCGCCCAGACCGCCAGGACCACCCAGTTGGATCAAGTGGCCACTGAGGCCGCCGCCCAGTTGGACGCCATTCGGGAACGGGTCGAGGGCCTCCACAGCCGCATGGAATCTCAGGTGCGTCTGGATGGCCGGATGCGGGATCTGGAGGTCGGTCTCGTCACAAACAGGCGCGCGATCCAGGCCATCTACGACAGCCGGATCTGGAAGGTGCTGTGTACTATCGGCGGAGCGCTGCAGCGTATGACGGGGCGCGGTGCCGCACTGCAGGGTGGGGCTTGGGCGCCGCGCGAAGCCGCTGCCGAGCCTGCCGTCCAGCCGCACCGCGACGCCTCCGACAGTTTCCAGGCCTTGGTGTGCGACAATCCAACCGACGGTGGCATCATACCCGTCCGGAATGTAGTCGAAATTCGCGGCTGGGCGCTGGCGGAATCTGGGATTGATCGCGTTCTGATCCAAATTAACGACGATACTCCGGTGCCCGCGTCGTACGGCATTCCGCGGCCGGATGTCGCGCGCAGTCATCCTGCGGTCGGCGACGCCGAGCAGTCCGGCTTTCGGTTTTTCTGGGACCCCACCGGCTTGCCGGAAGGCCCCTGTACGGTTCGTGTTACGGCTGTCGCCCGGAGCGGGCGAACCCAGGAAGCGATTCGTAACGTCCTAATCGATTGGACCACGCCACCGGGTTACAGCTTGTGGATTGCTCGCAACGAACCAACCGTTGAAGGCCTGCGCCAGATGCGGCGCGATGCGGGCAACTTTCCCGTGTGCCCGCGCATCAGCATCGTCGTTCCAGTCTATAAGACGCCTATTGCCATAATTACGCGGTGCATCGAATCCGTGCTGGAACAGACGTATCCGGAGTGGGAACTATGTCTGGCCGACGACGGTTCGAATGACGCAGATCTTGCTGTCCTCCTGCAGCAATACTCTAAACGCGACGCTCGCATCCGGTTCGCCGCACTGGAACGAAATCTCGGAATTTCAGGCGCTAGTAATGCGGCATTGCGACTGTGTACAGGAGAGTATGTAGCTTTTCTAGATCATGACGACGAATTGGCGCCCTTCGCGTTGTCGGCGGTTGTAGAGGCTGTAAATGGCAATCCGGACAACGAGATCTTCTATTCCGATGAGGACAAACTCGACGAAAAGGGCCGCCGCTACGACGCATTCTTCAAACCCGATTGGTCTCCCGACCTCTTCCTTTCGCTCAACTATATCTGCCACTTGGTGGTAATGAAACGCTCGCTTCTGGAGCGTCTCGGCGGGCTGGATGAGAGCTACAGCGGCGCTCAGGATTACGAGCTCTTACTGCGTGCCAGCGAACGCACGCAGAAAATCAAAAGGATACCCAAAATCCTTTATCACTGGCGGGCAGTCGCGGGCTCCGCTGCCAAGGCGTCGGAAGAAAAACCGCAAGCCAGCGCCGATGGAAAACGAGCCTTGGCGGCGTATGTCGAGAGAAACGTGCCCGGCGCCTGCGTGGAAGAGACGGGGACGTGCCGCTATCGGGTTCGTTATCCCATCACCGCAGAGCCCCGAGTCGGCATTTTGATACCTACGGGCGGTCATAAGAACGTCTTCCGCGCTGTGGACGAGGTTCTGGAAGAGACGACCTATCGGAACTATGAGATCTTGTTGATCGATAACTCGCGTACAGTGCGCGTGGAGGAATATGCTTCCCGCTTAGCCGCGCGTAAGGCGCCTGTGCGGTATTTCGACTGGCGCGGCAAACCGTTCAACTTCTCTCGGATGAACAACGCGGCGGCCCGAAGTACGACGTCGCCTTACCTACTGTTCTTAAATGACGACACAGCGGTCATTGCGGCCGAGTGGCTGACCGCGATGCTGGAGCATGCCCAGCACCCGAAGGTCGGCGCAGTCGGCGCGCAGCTGTGGTATCCGAATAACTTGATTCAGCACGCTGGCGTAGTCATGGGCATGGGCGGCAATTGCAGTCACGCCTTTAAGGGCGTGCCGGGTGAGCTACAGCATTGTTATTTCGGCTTTCCCAATCTGATCCGGAACTGCAGCGCCGTCACGGGCGCCTGCCTGCTGGTAGCTCGCTCCAAGTTTTTCGAAGCTGGGGCATTCGACGAGGTTAATCTGGCCGTAGCCTTTCAAGACGTGGACCTGTGCCTGAAACTTCTGGAGCTCGGCTATCGCAACGTATATACGCCGTACGCAAAGCTCTACCACTACGAATCGGCCACCAAGACTGAGAAGGATAAGATCCCGGATCCCATGGAAGACGCTTTCATGAAGAAAAAATGGGCCCGGTATATTGCGGACGATCCTTACTACAGCCCAAATTTGGCCCGCCAGAAAGAGGACTTCAGCCTGGCGATTGATTGAGACTGGGCCGCGCGGCATGAGCTGGATTGGTTGTGTGGACAGACTTGCGGACAGATGCATCTCCGGATGGGCGGCCGACGACACTCGCCGCGACACGCCGGTTCAGGTCGAAGTGATTGTCAATTCCCTCACCGTGGCGGCAGTTTCGTGCGAAATACCCCGCGCAGACCTGGTTGCGGCTGGCATTGGCGATGGCCGCAAGGGTTTTCGTTTCGATCCCAGTGGGCACCTCAAGCCCGGCCGCAACAGTCTGGAGGTGCGTTATGCTGGCACGGATTTAGTGGTTCCCAAAGGCCGAGGCCACTGGGTCAGGCGGCGCGGGGGCGGGATATCGGAATGGGAAGCCGCGTTCCTCGCGGCCCTTGAGGCGCATTACGAATTCAGACCGGAGCATCATGTTTGCGGGATCGGAAAACGCGCGGGGGAGTTGGAGCGCGTTCTTTTAGAAGCGGGGGTTCCATTTCGAAAATTTACCGGTATGGAAGCACCATCCGATCCGGCTGGCATCCGGCTGGACGAGAAAGCGGATCTCGTGGTTTCATGGGCGTGGACCACGCCGGTGCCTGAGGCCGTCCGGGTCTTGCAGCGGTTTGCGCAATGCTCCATGCAGAAGCCGGGTTTTCTGGCAGCCGGCTTCATCGAAACCCCTGAGTCTTCTAAGCAAATTCGTGAGGCTTTTCATGAGTTGGGTGCTCCGCGGGTGAATCTGGAGTCCATCACGCCGGCGCAGGACACCATGCACCGGATTTTCGCCTTTGGGGAAGTTGGCGGAGCTGAGGCGCCCGTAGAGGAAGCGGTGCCGGTTCTAGCCCATATTCACGTGCCTAAGTGCGCGGGGACGTCGTTCCGCGCTCTATTGGAGAGATACTTCGGACCGAGGCATCTGGGATTGTACGTCAACGATACATACTTCGTATACGGCGACGAAGCTCTCCGCGGCTATCTGTTGCAAGACCTGGAGGTACGGGGGTTCAGCTCGCACCATGTGCGCGCGTTCCCGCACTGGCTGGCTGGCCGTGAAATCCTATATATCGCGTTCCTGCGCGACCCCATCCAGCAGTTTGTCTCGTACATGACGCACATTAAGAAACATTATTCGACGATCACTTCAGCGAGCCTCCTCGCGGCAGTACCGCCGGACGCCTCCAAACTGACATTGCGTGACTTCGCCAGGTGGCTGCTGACTCAAGACAGGGACATTCCCTTCCGCGAAAATCACAATGTGAACTTCTTTGCCCGCCATAGCGATCCGGCAGCTTCAGATCGTTTGGAAGCGGCAAAAGCCGCTCTCGCAGAATTTTTTTTCGTGGGCATTACGGAGCGCATGGAGGAAAGTATGGCCAAGCTGAAGGCCCTGGCGCGGGCTGCCGGCCTGGACTTCCCGCCGGGTCCATTACCGGTCGAGAACACGTCGGCTGAATATCGGGACGACCTGAGTTGGATCAACCCGGAAGACGAAGTGGGGTCGTTACTGCTGCACTCAGTGGAGAAAGACCGGCAACTCTATGATTGGGCTGCCGGGCGGCTCGACGAGTAATATGAGAACGCACGTCGTACTGCTTGATGAACTAGTGGCTGCGATCAGCCATCTCGTGGGTAAGCGAGGCCGGAGCGGTTTTCTGAAACACGCGTGGGAAGAGGTCAAACGCCAGCGGCTTCTGAGGCTGCTCGAAAACCCGGCGCCAATCTGGAAAGTCGAAGATCACTCGGAATTGGCAGATGGGGCCGGAGCGTGGGTCGAAAGAATGCGTGCCGAAGATGAGGCGCTGGACCGGCGGCGCACCGGGCGCTAATGGCCATCTATCTTTTGGACACTTCCGTCATCGTGGTTCGCCATGGCAACGGCCTGATTTGCTGCACAATCAATGTCATTGAGATTTACACGGGTATGCGCCGTCATTGAAGAACCAGCCACGGCCGAGCTTCTGGAAGTCTCGGCTATTACGAGGTGACACGCACGATTCCCCGCAGCGCAGGAGGCTTCGTTATGACTGGGCGCGTAGACGAACAGCAACAGGCACTTTCCGATGCAGGAACTGCACCTATATCCGATGTCTGGGTAGCCGTGATGTCACTTCTTCTCCGCCCGGAACTTCGCCCACGCCAGTTGCGACTTACCCACTTCGAACAGCAGCTTAAGCGCGTTCACTTTATCCGGCGGCACTAACTCCCCGGCCAGGAATTGCCGCAAGGCTTCGGAGCGCCGGAGCTTACCCGACGATGTCCGGGGCAGCGTTCCCGGCTCCAGCAACTCCACGTCCCGCGGCTTCAGTGAAAGCCCCTTCAGGATGCAGTGGTTGATCTCTGCGATCACCTCTTCTTCGGGCCGCTTCTTGTGCGGGTCCTTTTCCGCCAGAATAATTAGCTGTTCGCCTTCCGTTTCGACCATAGTGCTCACGGCCACCGTACAACCTTTGCGCACACCCTCGACATCTAACAGCAGCTCTTCCATCTCCTGCGGAGCGTAATTGCGTCCTCGAATGATGATCAGATCCTTGGCCCGTCCGGCAATGTAAAGTTCGCCTTCGTGCAAGAATCCGAGATCGCCCGTGTCCAGCCATTCGCCATGAATCATGCTGGCGGTCAACTCCGGGCTTTCCCAGTAACCCTTGGTAATGGACGGCCCTTTAACCCAAATGCGGCCGACACGGCCGTCCGGCACCCGCTGCTCCTGGTCGTCGAAGATGGCCATTTCAACACCCGGCAGCGCCCGGCCGACGGATACGATGCGCCGTCCGGGCCCCAAGTGCGCGGTGCCGCCGTTCCACAAACCCTCGCGGCTGAACTCGGTAAAACGCGGCAGATCGTCGAGGTTCGTGAACGTGACGCCCAATCCCGCCTCCGCTAAACCGTAGACTGGCGTCATGGCCGCGGGCTGGAAGCCCCAGCGCGCGAAACGCTCGGCAAAACGCTGGACGCCGTCGGATTCGATCGGCTCGGCGCCGTTCAGCGCCGCCCGCCAGCGCGACAGATCCACCCCTTCCATCTCCTCGTCTTTGATCTTGGTGGCGCACAAGCTGTAAGCAAAGTGGGGCGCCGGCGAAATCGCCGATTTGTAGCGCGACAAGGTGCGCAGCCAAATGGCCGGCTTGGCCAGGAAAGTATCCGGTCCCATGTAAGTCACCGTGCCGGGATAATACATCCCGAGATACAAGCAACCCACCAGTCCCATGTCGTGATACAGCGGCAACCAGCAGACGCAGCCGTTATCGATCTCATCTTCACCGCGGTACACCAAGGACTGCTGCATCATCGTCAGATTGGCCAACAGATTGGTGTGCGTGACCATGACGGCTTTGGGCTCGACCGTTGTCCCCGAAGAGAATTGCAGGAACGCGGGTTGTTCCGGATCCACTTCCACCGGCTGCCAGCGTCCGCCGCCGGTCTGCAAATCCTTGGCATCCAGAACCTCCCGCAGCGACTCTATACCCACCACCCCAGGGCCAATCAGCTTCCGGATACGGCCTTCCGTAATCAGATAGCGCGCCCCGATCTTGGTCAACATTTTCCGCAAGCGGGCGAAGTATTCATCGAGCTTACCCAAGCGGAACGGCGGATAGAGCGCGGCTGGAATGCCGCCGGCAAGCTGCACCCCCAACAGCGAATCGAAAAACTCGATGGATGTGGAAAGGATCAAGGCCACGCGGTCGCCCGGCCTAAGCCCGTTCGCCTGCAAGGCCGCGGCGGCCTTCTGTGCGCGGCGCAGCACGTCCTGGTACGGATAAAAAGTAGCTTCCTCGGAGGGCGCCACGAAACGGGCGCCCCAGCGTGTACAGGTCTCCAGCTTCAGTAGAATCTCGGGTAGCGTAGCGCCTTTGAGTGTCAGCGCACTCATGCCTGCGGCTCCGGTTCGCATACCCGGCTGGCGATCATCTTCACCAGATCCTGGACGGTCTGCAGTTCCTGCCATTGTTCGAGCCCGAAGGCGCAGCCGAAGTCCTGTTCGATGGTGGTTACCAGCACTACTTGCGCCAGCGAATCCAGTTGCAGAGCGTCCATCAGCGAGACGCTGGGACCGATCGCCTCGATCTGTTCCGGTGTCAGGTTAAGCTGCTCCTTGGCGATCTTCTTCAAATGTTCCAGAATCGTTTCTTCATTCCATTTGACTAGCGTCTGTTCGGGCATGGGCCTCTCTCCATTATGTTTGATAACTGCCGGCCGGCACAGCCTTCTCGGGCGGCGGGATGACCAGCGGATCTTCCCGATAGTACATCTGCCCGATCCAATCGGCGTACTTGCGTTCCAGTACCGGGCGGCGCACTTTTAGCGTAGGTGTGACCAACTCGGTGTCCAGCAATGCCCCCTCATTGAGGAAGCAGAATCGTTTGGCCTGCTCGAACGAGGAGAAATCGGCTTGCAAGCTCGCCAGTTCCTGGCGGAAGAGCGCGACCACCGCTGGCGCCAACAGTAATTCATCATAGCTGCTGCAAGCCAGCCCGTGTTGGGCGGCAAAGCGCGCCAAGTTTTCCGGATGGGCCACGATCAGAGCGCAGACGAACTTACGGCCATCGCCGACAACCAGCGCCTGCTGGATATAAAGGCTGCGCTGCAGCGCTTGTTCCAGGGGCGCGCAAGCTACGTTCTTGCCGTTCGAGAGGACCAGGATTTCCTTGCTGCGGCCCGTGATGGTGACATTGCCATCGGCGTCCATGCCGCCCAGGTCGCCGGTGCGCAGCCAGCCGTCCTCGTCTATGGTTTGGCGGGTGGCGGCTTCGTCCAGATAATAACCCAGCATCACGTGCGGCCCGCGCGTGAGTATCTCGCCATCTTCGCCGATCCGCACTGCCACGCCATCGAGCGGGCGCCCCACGGAGCCGATCTTCTCCCGGCGATATTCGTTGAGCGTGATTACTGGAGAGGTTTCCGTCATGCCGTAGCCTTGCAGCACGTCGAAACCGGCGGCGCGGAAGAAAAGCTCCACATCCGGGTTGAGCCAGGCGCCGCCGGAGATGAAGTATTGCAGGCCATACAATTGGCGATGCACTTTCGGGAACACCAGCAAGTTGGCCAAGGGAGCTAGCATCCTCTGGGCCAAGCTTGCCGCCTTTCCGCCCAGCATCGTTGCCCGTGCGCACGCCACCGCGGCCTCGATCAATTTCCCGGCTATAATGCGCCGGTACGACACAAGCTGGGAGATCTCGATCTCCACGGCCTCCTTCATCTTTTCCAGAATCCGCGGCACGACCCCTATAATGTCGGGCCGGTGGATCGGCAGCAATTCTTTTAAATCGTGCGGGTCGCCGTAAGCGATGCGTACGCCCTCGTGGAAGTAGCCAAAGCTAAGCGTACGCTCCAAAACATGCGGCAGCGGCAGGACCGAAAGAGCCTGGTGGGCCGTATTTGAAGGAACGCGCGCCAGGCTGCCGCGCAGATCGGCCACAATGTTACCGTGCGAGAGCATTACGCCTTTGGGCGTGCCAGTCGTGCCGGAAGTATAGACGATGGTTGCCAAGTCGCCCGGCTCGGCGGCCAGCGAGTCGGCGCGGATACGATGCACCGCGGCCTCATCGAATACGGGCGCTTCGGCTACGATCCGCGGCAAGGAGGTCCGGACGCCGGGCGTCTCTTCCATGGCCACGATGGTCTCCGTCTCCGCCAATTCCGTTAGCAGTGGCCGTAGGATTTCCCATTGCGCCGCGCCGGCGACAATGGCCGCACGGCACGCGCTGTGCCGCAACTGGTAGGCGATCTGGGAGGGTGACAGCGTGTTGTAAATCGGCACCACTACCAGGCGCGAAAGCAGAACGGCGAAATCGGCGATGTGCCACTCCGGCCGGTTCTCGGAGAATACCGCCACCCGGTCGCCCGGCGCCAGGCCGGAATCCAGCAGGAACTGCCGCAACGCAAAAACCGCCCGCGCGAAACGCTCCGTGGACCAGACCATCAACTCGCCGCGATTTTGAAAACTCAGCAGCCGGTCGAAACGATAATGGTCCAGATGATGAAAGAACAGGTGATTCAGCGTGGTGACGCCGTGGTTCGGCTGCATGCGGCTTCCATGGGGTTCGACGGATTACGCTTGGTGTCTTTTGAAGCTAACACGAAAGCCACAGTAGAATCAAGCGAATGCGAGTGAGTCGATAGTGGTACCGGCCTATTACGAAAGCGGATAACCCGGCAGTCTCGCTAAAGAAAGAGCAAACATGCTCAACATACCCAGGAGCAACGCGCTGGCAGCGAACAGCGCATCGGGCATCAGGTGAATCATGATACCCAGGCTGGCCCCAAACGCGGTCAGCAACCACAGAATCCAAACGACCTGCCGCTGATCAAGCCCCAGCGATGCCAAGCGGTGCGAGCTGTGGTCGCATCCACCCAGCGAGATCGGCCGGCCGGCGAGCGTCCGTAGAATGGAAACCAGCACCGTATCGAAAATCGGATAGGCAAATGTCAATGCCGGATAAACGAGGCCGGTCAGCAGGATGCCTTTATGCGGCGCGGGGCCCGCCAGAGCCAGGGCCCCGAGCGCGAAACCGGCCGGCAGGCTTCCGCAATCGCCCATGAAAATGCGCGCCGGATGGTAGTTGAAAAACAGAAAACCGGCGAATGCGGCGGCCAGTATGGCGTACAGATCCGCATCCGCCCGGTATCCCTCGGAAGTCAGCAGCCACGAGCGGAACAGACAAACGATAATCACCACTCCCGCACACAGCCCATCCATATTGTCGATCAGGTTGAAGGCATTGGTGATCATCACGATCCAGAAGATACCGAGGGCCACGTTCGGCAGATACCACGGAGTCGCGGGAAAGACTGCGCCGCCGAGCACCACAAAACCGGCCGCTAGTACTTGTACGGCCAGCTTAAGCGACGGACTGAGATGCAGGCGGTCGTCGAGAAATCCGAAGATCCATAGCGCCGCCACCGCCAAGGCGATACTGGGATAGCGTCCGTGACCCGTCAGCCAGTATGCGGCTGCGGAACTCAGAAAAATCGCCAGCCCCCCGCTTGAAGGCGTGGGTATGGCGTGCCAACGGTCCTTTCGCGGCGCAGCCGTGAGACCCAGCCGGGCATCCGCGCGGATTTGCAGCCGCGTCAACACTACGGACAGCAGACCAGTACAAAGAATTAGCACCCTTATACTGCCATCGCCAGAGCCTGTTTCGGCATCTGCCGGACCCATTCGTAATCCACCACGCGCCGCACGATGGCTTCGAGCGAAGTGGCTGGCCGGTATTGCACCAGTCTTTCCAGCTTTTTGAGGCAAGGCACCCGCCGGTCCATATCTTCGAATCCGGGGCCGTAGGCTTGATTGTAAGGCACGTGCTCCAGCCGCGACGGCGATCCTGTAATCTCTCTGACTAGCTCGGCCAGCTCGTTGATCGACACTTCCCGGTCGTTGCCGATGTTGACAATCTCCCCGACCGCTGACGGCGTTTGGGCAAGGCGCACCATGGCTTCCACCACATCGCCTACGTAAGAGAAGCAGCGGCGCTGCTCCCCGGTTTCATGTATGGTCAAGGGCTCACCGCGTAGCGCTTGACGCACGAAGGTGGGCAGCACCATGCCGTAGCGGCCGGTCTGGCGCGGCCCGACAGTGTTGAAGAAGCGCAGCACGGTTACGGGCAGGCCGCGCTCGCGCCAGTAGGCCAACGCCAGCCATTCATCCAGTGCTTTCGAGGCGGCGTAACTCCAGCGGCCGATATGGGTGGGACCGAGGACCAGATCGTCCTCTTCGCGGAACGGCAGACGGGTACTCTTGCCATAAACTTCCGAAGTCGATGCCAGCATTACCGGCCTGCCCTTCTTGGCGGCGCAGCGCAACACCACTTCGGTACCATGCACATTGGTCTCGATGGTGCGCACCGGACTGTCCACGATGAGTTTCACACCGACCGCTGCCGCCAGATGGAAAACCATATCGGCGCAGTCCACCAATTCGCCGACCAGGGGTTCGTTAAAGACGGAATCGATGCGGTATGAAAATGTAGGTCTGGCCTTCAGATGCATGATATTCTCGAACGCCCCCGTCGAAAGGTCGTCGAGAATGGTAACGCGCCAGCCCTCCGCCAGACAGCGCTCCGCCAAATGAGATCCGATAAATCCAGCCCCGCCGGTAATCAACACGTTCATGAATTCCTCCGCAAGGATGTTTGTCCCAAATTCTTTTTCCACAGCAAGTCGCGGTACAACGCGTCTAAGTTTTCCACCAGCGTTTCCTTGCGATACTGCCGTGAGGCGAAAGCCCGTCCAGCCAGCCCCATGCGCGTTACCAGGGACCGATCCCCGGCGAGCGCCACCAGCGCGTCGGCCAGCGTGCGCGCATTGGACTCCGTCAGTACCCCATTCGCATACCAGCGCGCGCCACCGGTAGCGCGCAGGGTACTGCCCGAAACCATGTCCACCACGCCACCCACGGCGGTGGAGACAAACGGCCGGGCCGCAGCCATGCCCTGGATGAGGGCCACCGGCGTGCCTTCGTTGCGCGAGGTCTGCAACAGCACGTCGCACCGCGCCATTGCCGGCAGGATTTCCCTCTGCCAACCCAGACATTCCACGCGCCCGCAATGCCGGTCGAGAAGATCGGTCAGTGCGAAACGGTCTGGTCCATCGCCCGCGATCACGAACTGTATGTCCGGGCTGCGTTGCAGCACGTCTTTAATGGTGGCGGCCAGCAAAGAGATGTTTTTCACCGGAACCATGCGGCCGAACCAGCCTACCGTCAGCGGGCCGCTGTCTGCCGGCGGACGCAAAGCGAAGTAATCGTCTAGTTCCAGCCCTAGCGGCACCACGTGAAACTTGTGCGCCGGCGCCACAAGAAACTTCGCGCTCAATTCCGTGGCCTGCTGGGGAGACACTACGCACAATGCGTCGGTGAAGTGCGCAAGCAATCTCTCGACGCGCCGGAAAACCCCTGCCTGAACGCGCGAGAAATACTCATTCAGGCAATTGCCATGAAACGTATGGATGACGACCGGTGCGCCGCTCAGCACCGCCGCCAGGCGCCCCAGGCAACCGGCCATGGCGGTATGCGTGTGCACGATCATGGGCCGCTCGCGCCGTAGCAGCCGCCACAACCGCCACAACGCCTTCAGATTGCGCCACGGCCGCACCGACCGCGACAGCTCCGTCACCCATTGCACGGAATCGGTGGGTCGCAGTAAGCAGCGTATGTCTCCGTCTTCCGGCTCGCAGCTTCCCGCCACCAACACCGTGCGATACTCCAGCGCGGCCATCTCCCGTGTGAGCAGCAGCGTATGGATAGCCGGGCCGCCGATGTTCAAACGCGTGATGACGCGCACGACTTTTGGACGTTCCGGTCCAGCCGTGAAATCACGAACCGGAATTTCCCGTTCGGCGAGCGTGGAATGCGATCGGTACATTGAAACTCCAGGTGAATATTCCGGCCCACACGGGCGCGGAGGTTGTTTTCCAGCATTTGCAGGTCTTCGGCGGTGAAGTGCGGCGCCGGGACGAAGCGGACCCGCAGCACGTCGAGGGATTCCTGCTCAAGCTGGCTTTCGATAATGTTGTGGACGCCTTTCAACGCCGGATCCAGGCGTCCAAGAAAACCACGGTCGCGGGTATAGACGAAATCGTCGAGCCGGCCGCCGATCTCCTCGATTACCGGCATACCGCGGCCGCAGGAACAGCTTTCGGCGGCGAAGCGGGCGGTATCGCCCACCCGGTATCGGATGAGCGGCATGGCGTAATTCACCAACCCCGTCAGCACGACTTCGCCCATCTCGCCCAGAGCCGCGGGCGTGCCATCGGGACGCAGTATCTCGGTTAAGCCGGCCAGCGGATGGGCGTGCATGCGGCCGGCTTCGCATTGGTACCAGAAGCTCTGCATCTCCGCCTGTCCGTACTGGTCGAAGACGCGCGTCGCGAAAGTCTCCTCTATGGCGCCGCGCTGGTGGTCGAGCAGGGTTTCCGCGGAAGTGAGTGCGGCCCGCAATTGGGGCGCAGGACGGCCCGACTGCCGGTAGTATTCTGCCAGCACATACATCGCAGACGGGTAGCCGGATAAATATTCCGGCCGGAAGCGCTCCAGGGCCGCGGCGTAGAGCGGCAAATTCCCCGGTAGTAAATGGACAGTAGAGAGCAACAGTGCGTGGTTTGCTAGGTCGTGCCGCCAGAGCGTCTTCGCCGCGCCGGATTGGCGCGCCGGTACAATCGTCTTGCCGGTGAACTGGCCGCGCCGGTCGTCCTTGGTGACACCCGCCGTATTGCGGTAAAGCTCAACGAAGGCCCACATCCGCTGCATCGCTTGGCGGCTGTGGTAAACGGTAAGCGGCTTCCCCGTGGTGCCGCTGGTATGCCAGGGAATCAGCGACCGCCGCGGAAAAATATCCGCGATGAAATCCTCGGGGCGTTCCCGGACATGCTCTTTAGTAGTGAATGCCGCTGGGTTTTTTCGATAATACGGCACATGTGTGGAGACAAATCTGCGGAGCCGATCAATCTCGGTCGTCTGCAATTCGCGCAGTTGTTGCGCGGGCAGGTACTCGGTGCGTTTGAGCGTTTCAAGGTAACCCCGGAATACTCCGCCATAGCGCCAATGGCGATAGCGGACTCCTTGGGCGGTGGCGCATACGTGCTGTAGGGTAACCGGCAGTGCGGAATAGAATTGTTGCAGCATTTCAGCGGTGTGTTTGAAATGAATATGTAGTAAATGATACAGACTTATCTCTTGAGATTAAAAGCGTTTCCGTACACAGCAGGCGGGAGGGCCGAAAGAATGAATTGAGCGAAAATAACGTTTGAGAAACGAACTGGCGAAGCACGGCCCTCCCGCCCGGCGCTTTCCTTGATAGTATTGATCTTGCCCATGAAGGCGATCATCCTCGCGGCGGGGTTGGGGACCCGCTTGCGCCCTATCACAGACACTACCCCAAAGTGCCTGGTGCCGATCAACGGCGTGCCATTGCTGGAACTGTGGCTGCGGCAATGTGAGCGAGCCGGAGTGGAAGGCGTCCTGGTGAACACCCACCATTTGGCCGGGCGGGTTGAGGAATTTGTCGCGGCCCGCCACGGAATACCGGTGACTTTGGCCTATGAGCCCGAGCTGCTGGGCAGCGCCGGAACCATCGCCGCGAATTGGGATTTTGTGGAATCCGCCGAATCTTTCCTGATCGTCTACGCCGACAATTTGACCACCTTCCCCTTGTCCAAGTTGATCGCGTTCCATGCCACTCACACGCGCATCGCCTCCATGGCCCTGTTCCGTTCCCCAAATCCGTCGGCCTGCGGGGTGGTGGAGATGGATAGCTCCGGCCTGGTTACGGGATTCTGGGAGAAGCCCGAGAATCCGCCCGGCAATCTGGTCAACGCCGGTCTCTACGTCTTTCGCCGCCAGGTGCGGTCGTATTTGCCCACCGAGGTTCCCGCCGACGTAGGGCGTTCATTGATGCCGGCCCTGGTCGGCCGGGCCATGGGGTTGCCCATCGGCGCTTACTTCGTGGATATAGGTACTTTGGAAAATTACTACAGCGCCCAGGCGGATTATGCCGCCGCCTGCCAGGCGGGCGAAGAATCGTGATCGAGCACAGAAGTCATAAATGCCGAATGGTACAACATTGTTGTACGATAGGAGTGTGACTGTCACCGCCTCCTATGCGAGGGCTCACTTGCCCGAACTGCTGAAAGCCGTCCAACGGGGCAAGACCGTTACCATCTCGCGCTATGACCGGCCGATTGCAGATCTGGCGCCGTCGAAGCAAGCCGTGAAGCCCCCGCGCAGATTTGGAACGCTTAAGGACAAGGTCAAGATCGTCGATCCGAACTGGGCCGCGCCGATGACCGCCGCCGAAGCGGATGCGTTCATCGAAGGGCGCTAGTAGGCGGTGCGGCTCCTTCTCGACACGCAGGTCTTTTTCATGGCGGCAACCGGAGCGTCATTTCCCAAGAGAGTGCAGGCGCTTCTCGCCAGCCTGGACAACGAACTGCTACTAAGTTCCATTTCCATCCTGGAGATCGCTTTGAAGAATGCGCGCAAGAAAATCGATATGCCGGAGGCGTTCATGCATCAAGCCGTACAAGATCTCGGCCTAACAGTGATCGCCTTCGAGCCGCGGCATGCATATCGGCTGTTCACTCTTCCGATGCACCATGCGGATCCATTCGATCGGATGATCATTGCCACCGCACTCGTTGAAGACGTGCCTGTGATTGGCGGCGACGGCCAGTTTGCCCGCTACGAGGGTTTGCGGGTTATTTGGTAGGCGCCCCGGCCACGGTACACTGAGGAGAGGAACGCCGCCATGTTTTCTCCTGTGGTTACAGCGACGGATTTGGTAACCGGCGAGCACATGAATGTGGAGGACTTCTTGCGCCGTTGGGAAGAACTCCCAGACCTGAAGAACGCTGAACTCATCGACGGAGTTGTGCACGTGCCCTCACCGGTTAGCCGCGAACACGGAAGTCTCGATTTTCTAATCCACTGGTGGCTGGCGCATTATGCCCAGGCAACGCCGGGATGCAAGGGGGGGAGCAATAGCACGTGGCTGATGCTCGATAGCGCTCCGCAACCCGACGCTTACCTGCGGATCTTGCCCTCGCACGGCGGGCAGTCCGCCGACGAGAAGCGGTTTTGTATTGGCGCGCCCGAACTGGCCGTCGAGATCTGCTTGACATCCACCGAGGTCGATTTTGGACCGAAACGAAAGCTCTATCAGAGGGCTGGCGTGCGGGAATACATAACCATCGAGCGTTTGTGGAAGCGCATCGTCTGGCGCGTACTCGACGAGAACGCCGTCTATGTTCCCCAAGAGATCCCTGTGGACGGCATTATGCGAGCGCAGGTCTTTCCCGGGTTGTGGCTCGATGTGGCCGCCTTCTGGGCCGACGATGGCGCAAAGATGTTGGCCGCGCTGAACGCGGGCCTCGCCTCGGAGGATCACCGGAAATTCGTCGCCCGCCTCGCATCGGCGAAATGATGCGTTGCCGTCTACTCCCCCAACCGGCGCGCGTAAGCCGGCCTTGCCGTTGCGCGACATTTGGCGCATAATAGTAGACAAATGGCACATCCAGCCACTAGCACTCCGGCCACCGGAACCCGGATGATCGGCGCTGTCCGCAAAGGTTTCCCAACCGGGAAGCTTACTAAAATGGCGCAGCTCCTAGCTGTAGACCAAGAACTCCTGTTGCGGATACTGGGCGTTTCCCAGCGGACCATTCAGCGCAAGCATGCGCTCTTGGATCGTCTCAGCCCGGCCGCTTCGGATCGTCTCTCCCGGATAGATCGGATTTACACGCTGGCGGTCGCGGTATTCGGCGACGGCGAAAAAGCCGCGCAGTGGCTCAAGCGGCCCAGTCGGGCACTCGCCAACGAGGCGCCTCTCGAACTGCTCGACACCGATGCCGGGACACAACAGGTGGAACGGGAATTGCGCCAGATTCAGTATGGCTTTGTCTATTGATGCCGTCGCTGTGGAGGCTGTACCGAGCCCAGTATGGACCCGGCCTGGATGGAATCGGCGGTACTTTTGCGGACGGACGCTGGCACACACTCGGTGAGCGTGTGGTTTACTTCGGAGGATCGGCCGCCATCGTGGTGCTGGAGCGCATGGCGCATACCGATCCCGATTTGTTGCCCGACGATCTCCGGCTTGCTCTTTTCGAGTTTCCCGAGCCGGTTCAGGAAACCAAGGTCGAGTTCGCCACGCTGCCGGCGAATTGGAACAAGGATGAAAACGCCACGCGCAGCATAGGTGGCCGGTGGCGACAGCGTCTATCCTCCTGTCTGTTAGCGGTGCCCTCCGCGATCCTCCCCGAAGAAAG
>Ga0116135_1000785_pt1 | contig 17130 bp, 13 predicted proteins | sample June2015DPH_20_1_FD_89738 | JGI IMG/M metagenome (GOLD analysis project Ga0116135, IMG submission 89738) | Peatland microbial communities from SPRUCE experiment site at the Marcell Experimental Forest, Minnesota, USA - June2015DPH_20_10 | ecosystem: Environmental > Terrestrial > Soil > Wetlands... | reverse complement strand
GGCGCTCGCCGACGCGGCCCAGGCCAACACCAATGGGATTCCGCACGAGATGATCCTGCTCGATCTCTATCGCGCCCTCTGGGCTCTAGACTCCCTCACCGGCCAGACCACCTCCGACGATATCCTGAATTTGATCTTCTCAACCTTCTGCATCGGGAAATAGACGTGGGCCAAAAAAAGAACCCCCGGCAGGGCCGAGGGTTTTCCCCTGGAGGAGGAGCCAGGGCTTACTAAAACAAGTGTGCACTACATGGCGCCGGACAAAGCAGGCGTCATGGCTCCGCTGTTTACCTCAAGAAGTTGCTTCATTCGCGCAGTCATACCGCTGTACATGGCTGCAGCGCGGAATGCATTCACGCAGATGCCTTCGTTCAACTGGCTGAAAGCGTAGCGGAACAGCGCAGTCAACACGCAAAGGCGGATCTGAATTGCGTCGCTGCGCAGCGATTCGAGCAACAAGCGGTCCACTGACTCGCTATGGCGGGCCGCAAAGTCGGCCAGCTCCATCATCACGCTCGCGTTCTGGTACATGGTCCACAGTCCCTGCGCGCCCTGGATGCACTGCCACCTTTCCTGGGGCGAAGCGTTCGCGGCGAGGCTGGTAAGGGCAGCGGCGCCCTGCGGGCCCGCGATCCAGTCCGGCTGCAACCGCGCCACCAGCGCGTCCCACGACTGGTCATTGCGCTGGCTTACACCCTTCTGCCAGTGGACAAGATACAGCGCCACAAACCCGATTGTGGCGACTGGAAGCAGAATGACGATCATCTGTTCTCCTTCAACCGGAAAGCCCTGGCCTCACAACCCTCAACTCGGCCTCGCCCGGTTCGTGCATTTCATCTTACGACGCTTAGTACCCAATGTCTGAGCACATAAGTAACCTAAAGTAACCTATCCGAAGGGTCAATGCCACTTCTGAGCCAACCGAAACCCGTTTTGGGGACCCCTATCCCTCTTTTCGGAACGGCCTGCCTTTGACCGGTCCCACGCCCTCCCGCAGGGTCAGAAGCTGGTTGGCAGCCACGGATTTACGGTTTTCCACCAGCCCCGACGGCCAGTGAACCTCAATGTCTGCGATGGTTGCAGCGCCCAGACCAAAATGCAGCCGGGGGTCATTCGAACAGATATAGCCGGTTCCGCTCATCTGCTCCTGCACCTGCACTTTGCCGCCGTAGCGCACCAGAACGCGGGCGCCAATTGCGCTCCGGTTGCTCTTCGTCCCCTCGAGACGGATCTTCAGCCAGTGATTCGTCGCCGGCGCGTCGTTGCGCAGCAGGCTGGGCGGCTCATTCACGTTCATGATCAGCACGTCCATGTCACCGTCATTGTCGAAGTCGCCAAATGCTGCGCCGCGGCCGCAATGTGGTGTAGTAACTCCCGGTCCAGCCTCGGGGCCAAGTTCGATAAACGCTCCATCGCCCTGGTTGCGAAACAGCAGATTCGGGCTGCGCGCTGGAAACCGTGGCGACACTTTGGCGACCTCGGGGTAGACGCTGCCGGAGGTTATGAACAGATCCGGATAGCCGTCGTTGTCAAAGTCCACCAATCCGACGCCGAAGCAGACAAACCGCGTCTCCTTATTCAGACCGGCCTCAATGGTCACATCGTCGAAGTTGCCGTGGCCGTCATTGCGATAGAGTCCGGTGGCCTGGTTGTAAAAGTGTGTCTTAACCAGGTCTGTGTGTCCGTCGAGGTTATAGTCGCCGGCGCAGGCGCCCATTCCGCCCATATTGCGGCCCTCGCCACTGAGCGCAAGGCCCCGAAACAGCGCTTCCTCGCGAAACGTGCCGTCATGGTTATTCATCAGCAAAAAAGACGGTGTCGAATCGCAGGCCACAAAGATGTCCGGCCAACCGTCTTCATCGGCATCGATGCTCAACGCGGTCAGCCCATACGATCCGCGGCAGGCGGCAATCCCCGACTCCACTGAAACATCGGTAAATGTCCCGTCGCCGTTGTTGCGATAGAGGAAGTTGCGTCCCTTTGGCAACCCCTCGGGTCCGCACATCACCGGCACACCCTCGTAGTTGCAGTTGGGTATGGCCATGGATGGCTTGGGCGCGTTGGCCAGGTCGATCTCCAGATAATTAGAGACAAACAGGTCGAGATGGCCATCGCGGTTGTAATCGATAAAGGTGCAGCCGGTGCTGTAGCGTGTGCTCGGATAAAGCAGCCCGGCTTTGGCCGTCACGTCGGTAAACGTTCCGTCGCCATTGTTTTTGTACAGGATGTTCTGTCCGTAGTAAGTAATGAAAAGATCTTCAAAGCCGTCATTGTTATAGTCGCCAACGCACACGCCTTGCGCCCATCCTGAGCCGAGCAGGCCCGCCTTGGCCGTCACGTCAGCAAAAGACCCGTCGCGGTTGTTCTTGTAAAGGCGATTGCCGGCGTCTTTCGGCGTGTTCTCAAGCCGCCGCCCGCCTGGAATGAAGATGTCCACCCAGCCGTCGTTATCGTAATCAAAGAAGGCGCAGCCCGTGCCCATCGATTCGACAATGTACGTGAAGCTTTCCGGCTCGCCGTAGACCATGGTCGCCGTCAGGCCGGCGGCGTGAGCCACGTCCACAAAGCGCGAGAACGGCGCGGCGGGTTTTGCCGCGGCGAGCGCAGCGCGGAGATTAGCGGGAAACAAAGCGGGAGCGAGCGCCGCAGGCATGGTGCGCAGCAAATCGCGCCGCGTCCAGTCAGGGCGCATCGAATCACGACGCATCCAGGACCTGTCTTCTCTGCTCGATTTGTCGTTCCGCTCGTCGTTCATCCCGTCGTTTATCTTTCGCCGGCGTCCTTCCCGGACGCTTGCTATTCGGATGGTTATTGCCGGGCCTGCGCAGCGGCCAGCTTTCTGCTCAAATCGAGTGCGCCGGGGTTGTTAGGATCAATCTTCAGCGCGTTGGCCACTGCCTCTTGCGCCTCCGCGGTCTTTCCTTCCGTCGCCAACGTCCCTGCCAGCGCCAGCCACGCCCGCAAATTGTCAGGAACAGTTCGAACCACGGCACGAAAATGCTCTTCGGCCGCTGTGTCTTCGCCGCTATGAAACTCCAGGTAGCCCAGGTCGTACTGCGCCAGCACAAACTTTGGATCGGCCTCGACCGCCTGTTCCAGCGCTGCACGCTGTCCTGCCATGTCGCCCAGATTGGCTAGAACCACCGACAGCCTGTAGGCAAGCTCCGCATCCATCGGCTCAAGAGCGATTGCTTCTCGATAAAGAACGGCGGCCTTGCGATTGTCGCCATCCTTGGCGGCCTGCGCGGCCTCGGTCGCCTTCAGCACCGACTGCTCCTGGTCGTCCTGTTCTTTCAGCTTCTGCTCATAGAGCTTGAGCTGCTTCTGCGCCTCGTCATTCTCGCCCAGCGCGCGCAAAACCTTCGCCAGTTCGATCCGCACCTGTGGTTCAGTCGCGCCCAGTTCCACGGCCTTTTCAAGCTGCTCCTTCGCCGCCGCGGCCTCATGGAGTTGAGCCAACACCAGGCCGAGATTCACCCGCGCGTTCATGTCGTTGGGATTGATTGCGACGGCCTCTTCAAGGTGCTTGCGCGCCGCACCGTAGTCGCCTGCCTTGCGCTCCAAAAAGCCGTTGAGATTCAGCAGGTCGGCGTCCTTCGGCGCAATCTCCAGCAGCTTCCGGCCCAGCGGCACGGCGCCATCGTTGTCTCCAATCACCACCAGCGTGCGGAAATAGATGCGTTGCGCCTCAAGATCGTTCGGCTTCTCCTTCGCCAGCTCTTCAGCCAGCCTCTGTGCCACTGCGTAGTGCGACTGGTGCGCCTCAAGCGAAACCAGGGCTCCCGTCACGCTGTCGGAGTTGGGATAGGTCTTCAGCGCCCCGCGCAGAACCTCGGCAGCTTCATCGAACATCTGCGCTTTGCGATACGCAACCGCCAGATCCACCGTTGTAACTTCATCGCGGTGGACACCGTTCAGGAGTCGGATAGCGCCCTGAGCATCGCCGGTCGCGATCAGTGCCCTGGCCAACCCATCGAGCGCCTTGCTGCTCCCCGCGTCGACCGCTAGCGCCGCCTGAAACGCCTGCACCGCGCACTGCAACTGGTGATTCTCACTGAACCAGTTGCCCAGCGCTACAAGGCTGTTGGGCGAGTGATTCTCTTCAAGCGACGCAGGCCCCGCGCATTCCGCAGACGGTGCCGCCAGACAGGCTTCCGCGGCGCAGACTGAAAACATCAGTCCAAACAGGACGCGCATCGGAAGTGTAAACATGCTTTGGATCGTACTCCCCGAACCGGACTGACTTTGGCGAACCAGGCGTGCAATGAGTGGTTAAGCCCGAGGATACCGGACCGGTTGCAACACCGGCAAGCACGTCGCCCGGCCTGGATGCGCTGGTGCCGGAGCCGCTCTAGGCGCCGGCGTCCCCATCGCGAATAGCCCTCTTGTGTTCGAACATTGCCGAATCCGCCTCTGTCATCAGATCCCCAACAGACGGATGCTTTTCCGCATCGAAGTGGATGCACCCCACGCTGAATCCGATGGAATACCCCGCTTCCTCCTCGCGAATGTTCACGCGAATCCATTCTTCCAGCCGCGAGATGACCTCGGCGACGGCCTCGCCGCTGTTTCCTGTCAGCAGCACTGCGAACTCATCGCCGCCGATCCGCCCAATCACATCGCTTTCGCGGAACACCCTCAGCAAGCCCGCTGCGAAGGTCTTCAGAGCCTCGTCGCCCGCCGCGTGGCCCTGTGTGTCATTGATTTCCTTGAAGCGATTCAGATCGAAGTAGAGCAACGTGGCGCTCCTGCCTGTGCGCTTGCATACAGAGAGCGCGTGCTGCGCCAGTGCTTCAAATCCACGCCGGTTCGAAATCGTGGTCAGGTGATCGGTGGAGGCCATTTGCACCGCGGCCAGTTCCTGCTCCACCATTCCTGCCAGGTCGCGGAGCAGCTGCAGCTCTTCCGCATCGAATTCGCGCGGCTTGTCATCGATAACGCACAGCGTTCCCAGGTTTGCCTCGCCGACCTTCAGCGGGCATCCGGCATAGAAGCGTATGTTCGGATCGCCAAGCACCAGCGGATTGTCTGAAAAGCGCTCATCGAGCCCCGCGTCCGGAATGATGAGGATGTCGTCGCCGGCAATCGCGTGCGCACAAAAGGACACTTCACGCGATGATTCACCTCGCGGAGCGCCGGCGCTGGACTTGAACCACTGGCGATCGGCGTCCACCAGCGTGATCTGCGCAATGGGCACATCGAACAGCCTCTTCGCCATGCGCGTCAGGCGATCGAACCGCTCCTCGGGCTGTGTATCAAGAATGTTCAGCAGGCGCAAAATCGCAATTCTCGCGCTCTCATTCACGGGGATCGGCGGCTTCAGCATGGGGAAAAAGTTCCTTCAATTCTATCGATATTTTAGGAGCACGGTTCGGTTGATCTGTTCAACTTCGCTCAGGCAATTTGACCATAGCAGGAGACGCGGCAAGCCAACCGCCAAAGAACGTGGTCGAGACCGAATTGGATCACTCCTCGGACAATTATTTTCTTCGGGAACGAGCCTTGCGGTCTCGGAGGGCCCCTCAAAGCACCACCGTGCTAGATTTGCGTCATGCGTTTCGTCAGAACCTTCCTGCTTTTGAGCCTGATTCCTGGCTTCCCCATGGGAATCCACGCGCAGACCACGCCTCCGCAGGCCGCGCATAGTTACACAGCCGCGCATCAGGCTGAGCTAACCCGGCAGTTCGCCGACTTCCTCTCGATTCCCAACGTCGCGGCCGATCCCGCCAGCCTGCGCAAGAACGCCGAGTTCCTGCTCGCCCAGCTCAAGGCCCGCGGCGCCAACGCGCAGCTGCTCACCGCCCCCGGACTGCCCGCCTCCGTTCCGCCGCTGGTCTGGGGCGAGTTCCGCACACCCGGCGCCACGCGCACTATCGTCTTTTATGCCCACTACGACGGCCAGCCCGTCACGCCCAGTGAATGGGATACCGGTGCGCCGTTTACGCCCGTAATCAAACAGGTGGACGGCGAGCCCAGAATCTACGCCCGCGGCGCCGGCGACGACAAGGCCGCCATCTTCGCGCAATTGCAGGCGCTGAGCGCATTGCAGGCCGCCCATATCCCGCTCAAGGAAAACATCCGTTTTGTCTGGGAGGGCGAAGAAGAAGCCGGCTCCGTCCACCTGGAACAGATGCTCATGGCCAACCGCAGCCTCATTGAGGGCGATCTCTGGCTGGTGTGCGACGGCCCGGTAGACCAGTCCCGTCAGCAGACAGTCGTCTTCGGCGCGCGCGGCGATGCCCACTTGCAAATCACCGTCTACGGCCCTGCGCATCCGCTCCACAGCGGCCACTATGGCAACTGGGCTCCTAACCCCGCGATGATGCTGGTTCAACTTCTTGCCGGCATGAAAGACGCCGACGGCCATGTGCTGATCCCGCACTTCTATGACGGGATCGTTCCGCTCGGCCCCATCGAGCGCCAAGCTCTTGCATCCGCGCCGGTAAACGATGAAATGCTTCGCAAGGAGTTTGAACTCGGCCACACCGATGGCGCCGGCAAGCATCTGCTTGAACTGCTCAACGAGCCCACCCTCAACATCAATGGCATCTCTTCAGGCCAGACCGGCACCCACGCAACCAACTCGATTCCGCACACCGCAACCGTCGACCTCGATCTGCGCCTGGTGGTGGGAGTTGACGGTAAGATCCAGCAGCAGCGGGTCATCGATTATGTTCGCGCGCAGGGCTACTTCGTTACCGATAAAGAACCGACCCGCGAGGAGCTGTTGAGCAACGCGAAGGTCGCATTCATTCATGCGGACCAGGTTGAACCCGCGTCGCGGACGCCAATGGACCTGCCCATCGCCGCAGATGTGATTCAAGCCGTCAAAAGCGCCCGCGGCAATGTGATTCTGATTCCCACCATGGGTGGCACGGTGCCTCTTGAAGTAATGGAGCATGCCGCCAACACGCGCACCATCACCGTCCCCATCGCCAACCACGACGACAACCAGCACGCGGCGAATGAGAACCTGCGTCTTCAAAATCTGTGGGACGGCATTGAGACCATGGCTGCGCTCATCGCCATGCCGTAATAGAAACGGCGATGCCATAGTCGAAGAATGCCTACTTGCCCGCCAGTTGCTCCAGCAGGGTGTCGAAGTCTTCGAGCTTCGCGTATTCGATAATCACTTTGCCGCGGCCGTTCCGGTCTTCGATTGAGACCTTGAGTCCCAGGGCGCGCTGCAACTGTTCCTGCACCTCACGCACATTCGGGTCGACCGGCGCTTCCGCCTTGACATCTTTCTTGGCTGTCCGTTCGGGGTGCAGAAGTCCCTGCACATACGTCTCAGTCTGGCGAACAGAAAGCGAAAGTCCAACAACTCTTTGAGCCGCCTTTTCCATCTCCTCGGCGTGCTCGAATGCAAGCAGCGCGCGCGCATGCCCAAAGCTCAAATCTCCGGATTCGACGCGCCCCTGCATCGTCGCCGGTAAACGCAACAAACGAATGAAGTTAGACACAGTGGCGCGGTCCTTTCCGGTGCGCGTCGCCATCTGTTCCTGGGTCATGTGAAACTCGCGCGAAAGCCGCTCGAAGGCGCGTGCCTGTTCCATGGGATTCAGGTCGGCGCGCTGCAGGTTTTCGACGATGGTGATTTCCATCGCCTGCTCGTCGGAGACCTGGCGCAGAATCGCCGGGATGGTCGTTTTGCCCGCCAACCCCGAGGCGCGCCAGCGGCGCTCGCCCGCGATAAGCTGGAAACGGCCATTGGCCAACGGTCGCACCAGGATCGGCTGCACCACCCCGTTCGAACTGATGGAAGCGGCCAGCTCGCCGAGTTGATCCTCGTTCATCTGGGAGCGCGTCTGAAAAGGATTGCGGTCGATCTGGTCGAGAGGAATCTCGCGCGGTTTGCCGCCTTCCGTCTCGGCAGCGGGAGCGGGCGCCTGCACCCGCGGAAGAAGAGAATCAAGCCCTTTGCCAAGGGCGCGTCGTTTGGGGTCAACTGCGGCTATACTCATGATTCAAAATCCTTTAACTTGGGAGAATTACTGGGTTCTTACTCAGTTCGATCAAGAAAAATCTGCGCGGGCTGCAAGGCGGTAGTCGACAGCCAATCACGAATACGGCCAAAACTTGACCTCTTTGTGTGCTGCGGCAACCGGCTCCACTTTTTTCCGGCCGGCGGCACGCGGGCTTTCAATGTGGTTCCGGGCCAGATACTCGCCAGCTAGCTCAAAATAAGCCTCAGAGCCCCGTGATCGCGGATCGTACAGCACCACCGGCTTGCCGTGGCTGGGCGCTTCGGCCAATCGCACGTTGCGCGGAATCACGGTGCAGAACAGCCGATCTTTGAAATACTCGCGCAGGGTTTCGGTCACCTGCTGTGCCAGATTCGTGCGGTCGTCATACATGGTCAGCAGCACGCCTTCAATGACCAGCTCGGGATTCAACGCTGCACGAACTCGCTCCAGGTTGGAGATGATCTCGGAGACCCCCTCGAGGGCAAAGTACTCAGCCTGCATGGGAACGATCAGCGTATTGGATGCCACGAGAGCATTGAGGGTCAGCAAGTCGAGCGCCGGCGGGCAGTCCAGAATGATCAGGTCAAACCGCTCCTGGATGGGCTGGAGAGCAGTTCGCAAGCGTAGCGCACGGTCTTCAACCCCGGCCAGTTCCACGTTGGCGCCCGTCAGATTCTTTGAGCCGGGCAACAGAAAAAGTTGATCGATACTGGTTTGCAGGATCACCTGGAGCGCGGGAGAGTCACCCATCAACACGTCATAGATGGAATGGCGGTTGTCGTCACGCTGAAATCCGAGTCCTGAGGTGGCATTCGCCTGGGGGTCGCAATCGACGAGCAGGACCTTGAGCCCTTCAATCGCCAGGCAGGCGGCAAGATTGATGGCCGTCGTGGTCTTGCCCACACCACCCTTTTGATTGACAACGCCGAGTATCTTTCCCATGGGAATCAAGACTAACGGGAAGGGCGAATATTAGGTAGGCGACCCGGTTGTGGAGAACAGGTCCGCGCTGTGGAAAGCCTTTAGGGAGCACGGAGGCGGATTCGAGGGAAGCGATTGATGGGAAAAGGTTTGCAGTAGACGGAGAGTTTGTGGCCGGAAGGACCGCCAAAAATCCCTCGTGGTGGAAAACTTCCGTAATGTGGTGGAGGAATTCAGGCAGGTTCGGGAAGCCGTTCCATATCTGAATGATGCCCATTTGGGGACAAATTGGATTTGTTCCACGTGGAACATTTTTCCGTTTTGGGCTAGGCTCCATGAATGTTCCACGTGGAACAATGAGCGTCTGCCCACCTCATCGCCCGTAATCAGCTCCCAAATCAGCCGCCATCAGACTCGCCCGTTCCAAACTCAGTCCGCCCTCAATTCAACCTGCCTGCCCCTTCTCGCCGTTGCCCAAATGCCACCACCCGATCCGCGCCACCGGGCAAAGAAAGTGATCGCGGCCAAGCAAAGCCCGCTCCAGCTGCCGCCTGCTGCCGCTCCAATTCAATCTTGGTCGTCATCACTGCCAGGCAACCTCCAGACCCAACCAAACCAGCCGCGGCCTCAACTGCCCTCTCCATCCGGTCCACCGCCCGCAAAGTCACGCAATCAAATCGTGCAGCCATTCCTTCCGCCCGCTGCGCATACACCTCAGACTGGATTCCCAGCACGCGAATCGCCTCCTGCAGAAACGCTGCCTTCTTTCCCTGTGATTCGGCCAAAGTCACACGAATCTCAGGACGGCAAAGCGCGATGGGCAGCCCGGGGAAACCAGCTCCCGATCCGAAGTCCAGAAGCGTCGCAATTCCCGCCGGCAAAGCCCGCGCACAAACGATCGACTCCACGAAGTGCCGCGAGAGAATCCCCTCCTCATCGCGGATCGCCGTCAGGTTGATGCGGGCATTCCACTTCATCAACAGTGCCAGGTAGTCTGCAAAACGTCCCGCCAGAACCGTATCCAGCGGCTCAAGCGAAGTGCCCGTCAATAGCACATTAAGCCGTTCGGCAATGGCGTCTCTGTCCATTTCGGCAGTCATGCCCCGATTTGCGCAGCTACCGATGCCTCAATTCGCCGCGGTGTCCAGCCCTCCGCCGCACGAACAAACGTTCCGAAGATCGCCCGCGAGAAGGCGCTTTGCGTATAGCTGCGCTCCGGATGCCACTGGACTGCGACCACAAAATGCTCTGGCGAATCCAGCTCGACCGCTTCAATCACCCCATCCTCAGGAGAAACCGCAGTCACCAGAAGATTGTCTCCTGGAGTCCTGATCGCCTGGTGATGGCTTGAATTGACTAACTCCTCAAGCGGACGACCCAGAGGCAAGAGCCCAGCCAGCCTCGATCCCTTGGCAATCCGGACCGCATGCGCTCCCGCAGCCGAGTCTTCCGGGCTGTGATTGATCGCAGTCGTAAGATGCTGAATCAGCGATCCGTTCAGCCAGACGTTCAAATTCTGAATTCCGAAACAGATTCCCAGAATCGGCTTGTGCAAGTTGAAGGCGTCCTGCAATAAAAGCTCGTCGACCGCCGTGCGGCCGGGGTCATCCGCAGCGCACTCTGGAATGCGGTCTTCGCCAAATCTTTGCGGGTTCACATCATGCGGGCTACCCGGAAGCAGAACTCCATTCACCCCGGCCAGCAGTCGGGCCACGCGATCCTGGCGCTCATGCAGCGGCACCACAATCGGCGTTGCACCGGCCGAATGCAGCGCCAAAAGGTAATAGGGCAGCGAACGCTGGTTGTAGGCTAAATCGGTCGACGTGGGCTCAGGAATGGCGATGTGTACGGGCATAGACAGCAATCAGTGTAAGCCCACCTGCCCAACCTGCGAAACACTCATACCCAAATAGACCGCCACGCTCTCCTGCATCTACGCCAGGGACGCGGCAGTCTCCGCCTCTGCCTGCGCCGGTTTGCCGCTTAGCTGCGCGATTGCCTCCCGCAGTTTCGCGGTCAGCTCCTCCGTCTGGCGCGGCGTCATGCCTTTCGTCTCAATGGGCTCGCCTGCGGTCAGGGTCAGGTGACTTGGATACAAGTGCCGTGTATGAATCGGCAGCAGGTCATAAACCCCGCTCAGCGCAATGGGAACCAGCGGGACCTGGGCGCGAATTGCCAGGTAGGCTGCTCCGGAGAGAAATGGCTGTAGCTCGCCGGTCGCCGTCCGGCCGCCTTCCGGAAAAACAAACAACGGCATTCCCGACCGCAGCGCCTTCACTCCAATCCCCAGGCTCGAGAGTGTCGCTCGAGGGTTGTTAGTGTCGATCGGAATCTGTCCAGACCTATCTAAGTACCATCCTATGAACGCGATAGGCCAAAGCTCCTTCTTCGCCAGGATGCGAAATTGGAACGGAAGCGAAGCAAAGATCACCGGCGTATCCATGTATGAGGTGTGGTTGGATGCATACACGGCGACTGGGCTCTTGCGGAGGTTCTCCGCGCCGCGAATCTGCAGCGAGCACCCCGTCGCCCAAACCAGAATTCGCGCCCAGACGCGTGCAATGTTGTGCTGGACCCGCCCGCTCTTGTCGGTCAGCGACATAAGCAAGGAGGTCGTGGCGCAAACCACCGTGACCACCGTCATGAATGGGATCTGGATGACGTTGGTGCGCCAACGATGAAGCCGCGGCAACGGATTGGGCCGCGCACTCACGATCGCCCACTCCGTTCAGCGAGCAAGAGGGAACGAGCCTCGCCCACCAGATACACCGACCCGGAAATCACAACAACTCCATTATCTTGTTTAGATACAGCTACTTGCATCGCTTTCTCAGCTGAATCGACTGCCACCGCTGGAGTGCCAGTCGCTTGTGCTGCCGCCAGCAGATCAGGAATCGCCGCAGCGCGCGCGGAGTGAATCGGCGCCAGAATCACCTGGTCAAAGATCGGGAACAGAATCTGCGCCATCTCCGCAATTGGCTTGTCGCGCAGGCAACTGAAAATCAGCGTCCGCGGGCCCTCATCCGCCAGGGCACTCAGCCCGGCGCGCAAAGCCCATGCTCCGGCCGGGTTGTGGGCTACATCCAGAATCCATTCGACCCCATCCTTCCGAATGTGCTCCAGGCGCCCCGGCCAGCGAGTCTGGTGAATCCCGTCGGCAATGGACGCCGGCGTCACCGGGAAACCGTGGGTCGTCGCCAGCTCCGCAGCCGCGGCCACAGCCAGCGCCAGGTTGCGATGCTGGTGTGCTCCAGTCAGCGGCGAATCGACTTCAATCTCCGCGCCCAGGACCTCAATGCGATAGGAGCCGCTCGCCCCGGTATCGACCGATGGCATATAGGGCACAGCGCTCACACCGCGCACATTCAACTCGGCCGCCACTTCGCCCAAAGCCTGGTTAGCTTCCGGATGCTGCGGCAGGGTGATCAGCGTCCCGTTGCGGCGCAGAATGCCCGCCTTTTCGCGGGTTATGGCCCCGATGGTTGACCCAAGCCACTCGGTGTGATCGAGCGAAATATCGGTGATTACCGAGAGCAGCGGATCGACAATGTTGGTCGCGTCCAGGCGTCCCCCCATGCCCACTTCGAGCACCGCAATGTCGACGCCGGTTTCGGCAAAGTAGAGCAACGCCTGCGCGGTGAGGATCTCAAAAAAGCTCGGGAGTTGCGGTAATGTCCCATCGAGAACCAGCTGCTGCGCGGCGTCATGCACCCGGAAATAGAGCGCGGCAAATGCGTCGTCGCCAATCTCAACGTAGTCAAGGCGAATCCGCTCATTCACACGCGCCAGGTGCGGCGAAGTGTAAAGACCGGTGCGCAGCCCGGATGCCGTGAGAATCGATGCAAGCGTCGATGCCGTTGATCCTTTGCCGTTGGTTCCGGCAATCAACACCGCGGGGAAGCGGCGATGAGGATCGCCCAGCGCGGCCAGCAGCAAGCGTATCTCTTCAAGCGAGAACTTGCGCCGAGGCTGCCCTGAACCTGTGTAGAGCTCGGGGACCATGGCGTTGAGTTGTTCGATGGCTGCGGCGTAAGACATGGAAAGAACAGTATAGAAGAACTGGGATCGGCAGTCAGCGATCAGTCCTCAGCGGCTGAGCAGCAATTGCAGCGCCTCCCGCGCATTCTGCAGGCAGTCGCGCGCCTCATCCTCCGAAAGAAGCCCTTGGTGCACTGCCTTTTTTCCGGCATCGTTCACCAGGTTGGCCAAACGTGGAAACCCTGGATCGATGCCGCTGAGCAGCAGGTTGTTGTTCACCTCGTGCAGGAGATTGCCCAGCGTCGCCGTGTTGCGATAGCGAGTCGTGACCAGGCGTGCCAGCGATGCCGGCAACTTTTGCCGGATCGCCTCTTCGAGCACTGACCGGCACATGACGGCGCATGCCGTAAACAGGCCGAAGAAGTAGCAGCGTGTAGCTTCGTCGAGATAGCGATCGGCATCCTCTGAGCTGGGCGCGGCGACCTCACACTCCCGCAAATGTGTAGCGCGCAAAACGGCCGGCTCCACTAGCTCCAGCAACTCCATCGCAAAAGCGGCGCGCAGCAGGTCGTTTTGCTGCGAATCAAGAGCGCGCTGAATTTCCTTCCATGCTGGCGTATATGCACTCTCACCCGCCTGCTGCAGGCGCGTGAGCGAGGTGAGCCTTTGGCGGGCATGCTGGATGAAGCCCTGGCGCATCTCGTGCGCCAGCATGCGCCACCCGGCCACAAAGCCGGCAGGGTCCTTTTGATAGCGTTCCCAAAGCTCATCGTAGACAATCCCGGGCAGCACATCGCGCAACTGCCCAAAGCGCCCGCTGTTCGCCAGCTCTGAGATCGCCTCGCAGAACTCGCGTCCCGGAGCGCCTTCCTCTGACATGTGAAGGAGTTGATCTTCCAGACGGCCAACATCGATGGTCATCGCATGCGCTCCTTCCTGATGCAAGCTTAGGCCCCGGTGGAATCCAAAAGATTTTCTTCAAAGGAATCTGTGCACCCGCGGTACTGGAATGGGAACCAAAACCCTTCTACTCATCAACGGGAATGTGATGAGATTCAACTACGTTTTACTCCTCTTGTTCACGGGTTGTGGAACCTGTGGATAGTACGCCTACTGTGCACTACTGGACTTCACGAAGTCCTTGATTCATGCGCATGGGAACTCTCTTTTCACATAACCCGTCCGCTTTGCACAGGCCTTTTTCAAGCACCTGTGGGAGTCGTGGGAAAGTGGGGTCATGTACCGCGTGTTTGATCCCATATTTCCAAGAGTCCTGAATTGCACAGCTGCGATTTAGAAAAGGAGCCGCATGGTCAACTCGCTGGGTTAAACGAAGTTCGCATTGATTTCCACTTTTCCGGCATCAACTACGGGTACTACTGTTTCTTTCTTTATTACTTTTCCCTTTTCCTCTCACCCGTCGCACTTCAATCCTCCTGTGCGCGCCGGTGATCCAGATACGTGCCAGACGGAACGCGTCCGCCCCGCGACAGGTTCAATCAGCGGAGACCATAAACCGCAACCACGGAATCCAGAGATGCGGCCCTGTTTTCCACGTATATCCGCGCTGGAGATGAATACAATCAAGATTGAAGAAAAGACAGCCACTTCCGCCGGGCGGCAATGTGTTGTAGAGTGTGGCCAGTGCGGGAAGTTGGCTTCAAGCGAGGGTGATTCAATGCCGATCGTTGAAAGTGAAGTCGAGAAGCCAGCCGCGCAGGGGGCAGCGATGGAGATTACCGTAAGCCGCCAGGACCTGGTCAAGGAGCTCACCGCGACACAGAGCGTCGTGGAGCGCAAGACCACGATTCCGATTCTGTCGAACTTTCTCATCGAGGCCGATGGCGAGCGGCTCAGCATCACCGCAACCGATCTCGATCAGGCCATTCGCACCAGCGCCGCGGCCAAAGTGAAGAAGGCCGGCTCGTGCACCATCCCCGCACGCAAGCTCTACGACTACATCAAGCTCCTGCCCGACGGTGACATCTCCATCAAGCTGCTTGAGAATCACTGGGTGCAGATCCGCTCCGGCCGCTCCAACACCAAGATGGTTGGCATGGCGCGCGCCAATTATCCACAGGTGCCTGAATTCCCAGCGGTCACGGCCAGCAGCATTCCAACCATCGCTCTCAAGACGCTGATCATCCGCACCATCTTCGCCATCTCCAACGAAGAGTCGCGCTACACGCTCAATGGCGCCCTGCTGGTGCTCAAGGCCGAGTCGCTGGCCATGGTCGCAACAGACGGCCACCGGCTCTCCTATGTCGAAAAGCCCAACGAAACCCTTGAAGGCATCAGCGGCGAAAAGCGTGTGCTGATTCCCCGCAAGGCCCTGCAGGAGCTTTACCAGCTGCTCACCACCACCGATGCCGAGAAGGTTGAGTTCGCCGACGACGAGCATACACTCTTCTTCCGCGTCGGCTATCGCACCCTCAGTACTCGCAAGCTCTCCGGCCAGTTCCCCAACTTTGAAGCGGTCATGCCGCGCGACAACACCAAGTTCGCCGTAGTCCGCTCCACCGAGCTTTCCGCGGCCATTCAGCGCGTGGCGCAGTTCGCCGATGAGCGGTCCGGAGCCATTCGCCTGCGTCTTGAAGGCAACGAACTCAAGATCAGCTCCAGCTCAACGGAATCCGGTGAGAGCGAAGACACTATCGATACCCCCTACGCAGGCGACCCCATCGTGGTTGGGTTCAACTCCGGCTACATCCTGGACTTCCTCAAAGCGCTCAGCAATGAGGGCGAAGTACGCCTCGAGTTCAAGGATTCGCAGTCCGCCGGCCAGATGCGCCCCGAGGATCCCGATGCGGAATACAAATACCGCTATGTGCTGATGCCCATGCGCATCTGAAAAACGCATCAAAAAGCTCGACGGCCCGGCCCCCTGCCGGGCCACTTCCTTTGCGGCCAACCCCAAAACGTCCGCGAGAGCCGCGCTCGATACCCTATCCCACATTTCGGAACTTCGAGGCGTAATCTCGGGGCAATATGCTTTTTCATAACTCCATACGCAATACAGGATTGGCGTCCTGGAGTACGTGGTCAAAAAAGACCGGTGGATGGCTCTAGATTGTTCAATTTAAGGTGAAAACCTAATAAAAATTTCGGCAGAGCAAAATTGAACGGTTTGGCCACCTACTTGCATAGATATCCACAAGCGAACCGTCGTCCCCAGTTTTCTTCGTATTTTTACGTACTTTTCGAGCTGGACTCGCTACAACCTGCTGTTCCACTCCATGGGTATAGGCCCATCCGATTAGCTTTCGAAAAACCCGCCTGGCGGTGTTTTAGAGGAGATTCCGATGTACCGACTTCAAAGGTATCTGTTGGCGTTTCAATTTCCAGCCAACCTGATTCCCTCGTGGCGTGGCAACCTGCATAACCTACCTGTTCTTCAAGAAATCACTCTTCCGAGGACTGTTGGCATGAGAAATCTGACTTTCTGGCGCACCGTCGCCATTGTTTCCACCATCGTTGCCGCGAGCATTTGTGCCTCCGCAGCCGACGTGAACGGCCGCATCAAGGGCACCGTCACGGATCCGGCCGGCGCGGTCGTTGCGCATGCATCGATCACTGCCACCAATAAGGACACGGGCGTCAAGTTCGTGACCACCTCGCAGGCGGATGGCGACTACATCTTCCCGCAGCTTCCCGTCGGTACTTACTCCATCACGGTCACAGCCCCGGCGTTCAAGACCTTCACCGCCACGGGCATCGTGCTGACCATCGACCAGGAATATGTCGAGCCGATCAAGCTTGAAGTCGGCGGCCAGAATGAAGTCGTCTCGGTCGAAGCCGATGCGGTCCAGGTGAACACGACTGAAATGGAGCTCAGCAACATCGTTGACTCCACCCAGATCGTTGAATTGCCTCTGATCGACCGTACCTTTACCGAGCTTGAGCTTACCCAGCCCGGTGTGCAGGCTCCCGATACCCGCTTCGGCGGCAACTACTCGGTGAGTGGCGGCCAGGCCCAGCAGTCGGAATACCTCATCAACGGCGCAGACACAAATGACATCGCGCTCAACACCCTGGCCCTCGCCCCGAACCTCGACGCCATCGGCGAGTTCAACCTGATTGAAGGTTCATTGAACGCTGAATATGACCGTAACTCGGGCGGCATTGTCAGCGCGACGATCAAGCAGGGTTCCAACAAGTTCCACGGCGACGCCTTCGAATTCTATCGCGACACTTTCCTGAACACCCTGAGCTACTTCGAAAAGGGCCCGACCGCGAGCGGCACCGGCCCCTGGACAGGCGAGGT
>Ga0116135_1000784_pt1 | contig 17131 bp, 20 predicted proteins | sample June2015DPH_20_1_FD_89738 | JGI IMG/M metagenome (GOLD analysis project Ga0116135, IMG submission 89738) | Peatland microbial communities from SPRUCE experiment site at the Marcell Experimental Forest, Minnesota, USA - June2015DPH_20_10 | ecosystem: Environmental > Terrestrial > Soil > Wetlands... | reverse complement strand
GAGCGGTGCAGCAGGCAAGCGAGCATCAGAGCCTCGGTGAAACGCGCGGTCAGGGGTTGACGCAGTGGGTCCTCGGCCATGTGGGTTCCTCCCTAGAACGTCGCCGATGGTTTCCGCGAAAGCCTATCCGTTCATCATGGGCTCCGCCCGGTCATCGCCGATACGAGCGCGGCAAAAACCACGTCGCCGTTCTCCGAACCGGTCTTCGCGCAAGCCAGGTACGTGGGCACGGGAACCGCACCCGCTGGCTCAGACAGGGACTTCAGGACGCGGCTGATTCGCTCTCGACGAAACCTCGAAAGGCCGTCGGAGCGACCCAGGGAGCCGAAGAGCCCGTCCACAAACTGGGCGACCTTTCGAGGCCTCGCCGCCGCTGCGGCCGGAAGCACGACGCCGTTCATCAGGGAATGTCGACCCAGTGGAATGACGCAGGAGCCGACCGATTCGTTGTATGCGCGGACGCGCGCCTTGCAGGCGCCGCAGAAGAACGGCGACCACTTCGAGCCACTGTGGACGATCTCCGCCGCGCAGCCACGGCACAGCTCCGCGAAGGTATTGTAGTCGTACCCGTTCCAGGGCGGCTGATCGGCGTCGCAACCGCAGGGCTGCACCCGGTCGCAACGATTGAAGTTGTCGTAGAACGGGCCGCGAAGCGTGAGGCATGCGCGGCACACCTGCAGGTGGGACACTTCCGCCAATCCGACCATGTTCCGACTCCATCGCTCCCCGCAGCGCGGGGCTGGCGTTGGCACCTTCTCGCTCACGCGGAGGTTGCCGAGGCGGTCGCAGGGCCAGGTCCCTCACGCCTCTCTGGATGCAGGGTCATGCTGGGTCCGCGGCCGGCTCATGTCAATCTCAGCCCCGAGCGGCGAGTCGTTTTGCTGGCACATGCGCATACGCGTTCGAGCTTCGCGACTCGAGCGATCGTTCGAGATCGACGACTGAAATGGCTCGTCGACACGCACTGCTGCGGACCCGTGTGCGCCGGACGCGCCCCATCACGTCCTCGCCATCCCTCCGTCCGGCCCGATCGAGGGCGCAGACTTCCCCGTCGGATCTGGGCGGTCAAAAAACCTCGGATCCACCGGGTCAAAAAAGATCGGTTCAGCGTGACCGTCTACACCTGGCAGGGTCCAACACGCGCAACGGCCGAGAGATTCGTGCCAAGTTGCTGGTTGAGCGAGGCCGAAGGCGCGGGCAGACCGCCGGCCGTATAGGTTCGTGGTTCATGACTTTCACGCGGGACCCACGAAAAGCTGCGTCTAACCTGCGCAAGCATTCCGTGAGCTTCGAGGAAGCCGCAAGCGTCTTCGATGACGAGCATGCCTTGGTGCAGCCCGACTCGAACCATGCCGACCGGCTGCTGGTCGTCGGCGAGTCCGTGGGAGCGAGGGTGCTCTTCATCGTGTATGTTGAGGTGGAGCCGGGCGATGCTGTCCGCATCATCAGCGCCCGCAAGGCAACCACTCATGAGCGCAAGGCGTACGAAAACGAATGAGCCGTCAGCGGCGTCCCTCCGGGAGATGCCTGAGGTCGTCGACTGGTCTAAAGCGCGTCGGAACCCGTACGTCCGGGGCCGTCGAGCGCGCATCCTCGACGCGGATCTCGCGAAGGCATTTCCCGATTCGTCGAGCGTCAATGCGGCACTCCGGGAGCTCCTCGCCGTTCGAGCCGTCGTGCGACCGAAGCGGGGTCGAGCTGCGTAGCGTTCGCTCGGGCGAGCCCTGGCGCAAGGCCTCCCAAGGGGAGCGCCCGACGCGGCCTGCCTGATCGACACTCGCGGTCTGGCGCGCGGCGGATTCCAACACGACCGCAGGGGCGCAGACCTCCTCGTCGGAGCCGGGCGTCAAAACGAGTCGGATCCGTGGGCCGAAAAAGATCGGATCCCGGTGGGCAAAACGAGTCGGATCTGGCTGACCGTTAGCACCCGTCGCCGGATCTCCTTCGACCAGGCCTCGTCGTAGCCAGGCTCTGGATGGCGGTCGCGCTCCAGGCCGACGATCAGCTCCGCGATGAGCTCCTCGCGCTCTTCGTTCGACAGCCCGGAGGCCGCAGCCAATGCCTGCTGAACTCGCTCGGGCGCAGCCATATGCTTAGGATGGAACCGCCGTCAACGCTTGTCGACCTTGACGAGCGCCGCGGCGGCGACCAGCGGGTCCGCGCGACCGATGGGGCGCCCCGCGCGCTCAAGGTCCGCGTAGATGCGTCCTGCGAGTGTAGCCACCTTCCGTGTCCACGGGCACGACCTGGAGCGCGCTCAGCCCGGACAGGAATCGCTCGATGGCCTCTTCGCGCCCGAGCCTGTGCAGGCCCTTGACGACCTCCATGACCGTCACCGCGCAGATCGTGAGGTCCCCGAGCTGCGCCTGGTACGCCGCCGCCCGCTGCCGGACCGTTTCGTTCTTGCCTTGAGGATCTCGGAGAGGATGTCCGTGTCGAGCAGCGCTTTACGCATCCGTCCGTCTCAGCGGATCGCGCTCCCGCGCCCACATCGCCTGTTCGCAGACCTCGTCGAGGAGGTCGGGCTCGTCCGCGAACAGGCCTACGACAGACGGTGGCACCCGCAAGGCGGGCTCCGCGATGGCGCGCAGTTCGACCGTCAGATCGTCCACGCGGGCACGAACCGGGTGCGTCGGATCGCGCTTCAGAGCCTCGAGGGCCGCTTCCAGTGCGTGCGCGCCGTTCGCCATGTCCGGAGCTTAAGTCGTTTCCCACTAGTTGCCCAACGCGACGTCGTTTCCCGTCCCGTCCCGTCACCCTCCGTCGAGGCGCGGTCGACGCATCCCCCTGTTTTTCCAGGGTCGCGCATGATCCACCGCTCATCTGGGGAGGCGTCAGCAAATCCATTCGATTGGACCTTTCCAACGGCTCGGGTGTCGTAGCCGGCGTCGAACGCGATTGCTGTGACGCCGGCGCGGGTGCGGCACAGGCGCTCGGCGGCGCGCTCAATGCGCGGCCGCCGGTGCAGCTCGAGCGGCGTCCCCGAGCAGCCCGCGGAACACGCGTTGGAAGTGGAACGCCGAAAGCGCGGCCTCGCGCGAGCCCGTCAAGTCGAGCGCCTCGTCGAGGAAGCGCCCGACGTGCTCTAACCGCGCGCACCACGGCGGCCTCGTAGAAGACCCATCTCTCAAGGCCTTCTAAGCCGCGGGTCGCAGGTTCGAGTCCTGCCGGGCGTGCGAAATGATTGAGGATTTTTGACGTCGCTTACTGCGACCCGCAGTAAGATCCGCAGTAAGCTCACCGGCTTCTGGGGCTGGCACGGCGCGCCGATGCGCGCCACGTCGGACAGCGGTCACTATGTCCGGTACAGCGGCGGGCGAGGCGTCCCCCGCGCCGGCACGCGAAGCGAAGTCTGAACCCGAGGTCCCAATGGCAGCCGCAGTCGGCGCTGGCCACCCGCGCGACCTGGGTCAGCGCGGCGAATTTGAACGCCGGCCCGGTTACCGGATGATCGGCGGGGTCGGAGGCACGTTTTCGTCCGATACACACGACGAAAGGTCGAACAGGAGAAACTCGAGGGCCTTCTCCTGGGCTGTGAGGTCGCCTGTCGCGCAGCCGGTCGGAAATGGGGTATGCGTATCGGCGGATACGGAAGCGACGTGAATGCCGGTCTGGACGATGCGCCCGCATTGCTGAGCGGGTGTCGCCGCTTCCTCGATGGGAGTATTCGCCGAGAGGTAGGGTGTCCCCGCGGTGTTCTGATAAATCCAACCTTCGGCGACCCCTGCCATCACCGATGTCGCCGGGTCCTTGACGTTCACGAGGGAAATGCTCCCCGCTACGGCCGACGCGCCGACGTTGAAGAGCCAATTCGACATCTGCAGGCCGCGCGGAAACGTCGTATCGATCAGGTAGGTGCCGTCGCCGCCTGGCGCATACGTGAGTGCGACCGGATCTTCCCAAACGGCGATGGGTGGGAAGGGGGTCTGGCTGTACTTCGTCTGCAGGTCGATCGCCGAGCCTTCGGCGGACGGCTGAACATCCACTTTGCCCACAATCGACCCGCCGCGCAGCCAGCTGTAGTTATAATGCGACAGAAAGCCGCGCCCCCCGTTGTCGACGAACGTCTTCAAGCCCTGCTTCTCGGCCTTCGTCACCGCGCGTCCAGCCGACTCGCTGCCTTGGCACGAGATCACGACGATGTCGTAGCTCGACAAGGGATCGACTCCACTGTCGACGGAGCCTCCGTCCGAAGCGGAGTCGACGCCCGCGAAGAGCTCGGAGAAGGGCGGGAAGGTCGCTCCGCCATCCGAATACGACGAGGTAGGCGTGTCGACGCCGGCCGTGCCCGCGATGTCGTCCACGAACAGGTTGACTCGCCCGGTGCCGCCCGGGTCGGTGAACTCGGAGTCGGAAATGCCGATGCGCCGGAGCAAACACTCGAGCGTGTCCGCGCCGCCGACGGCGAGCGCGATTTTCGGGAGATTGGCGTTCTGACCGTCGATTTGGTTTTGAGGCAGACGAAACAGGGTGGGATCATCGAACGTGTTGTTTTGGCAAGCCTTGACCTCGGGCAACGAGATGACGCGTCGCCATTTGCCGACTTGGATGACGAGTGGAACCGCGGCGCCCGCCGGGACGCCGGTCATCACGAACTGGCCGGTCGCGTCCGTAAGTGCGGAAGCGATGGGGGTACCCGAAACCGGGGTCGCGCAGTTGTCGCACGTCGGTCCGGTCGCGATGGGATCCAGCGCCGTGCTCGGGACGTAGACGGCCACGTTGTAAAGCGGAACTTTACCCGCCGGGTCGTACACTTTGGCCGTCACCGTCGTCGTGGCCCCACCGTCGCATGCGTCGTCGATCAGGCACCCGTTGCCCATGCAAGCTGCCGGTGGGGTGACGCCCAGGCTGCCGCCTCCGCCCGTTAGGTTGCTGTTTCCTGCGGCGCCGACAGTGGCCGAGGACGGCAACGAGCCAAATCCGCCGTCCACGTCGGTGCTGTCGCCGCTCGGGCCCGCGTTCTCCTGTTGGGCGCAATGGATGACCAACGCCGCGCACGCGATCCAGGGGATGCGCAGAATTTGGCTGTTCCGTGGATTGCCTGATCGGGGCATGAGTCGTCCCTCCTACAGTGGATGTGCGCCTGACAGCGCAGAGCGCTCGGCTCGTTCGAAGTCTCGCGCATGTGCGGACGGCGGAAGCGGTGCCGGCAGTCCCCCCGCGTTCCCGCCGTTCGACCGGACCGGCAGCAGCTGCCGCGCGGAATGATCCCTTCGCCGATTCATGGTCGTCTCACTGCGGCCGCGGCACGGGCCAGCCCCGACCGCATGCGATTCCCGCAGGGCTGTCCACTTCGGTCACTTCCGGCGGGGCCGCGAAGTTTGCGCCCTGTCCGGCGAATGTCACATTCAACGTCATGTTCGGCGTATCGGTGTCGGCGACCACATTGGCCGGCATGATGGCTTCGATGAGGACGTTGTTCAGCCTGACGTTCGCCGGGTGAGCTGAATCGTAGCCCTGCAGCGTCACGATGGGCACGACAGGGCCGTCCGGCATCGACCCGAGGACTGCCGGCAGGTTCGTGACCTGGATATCCTTGAAATAAGGGATGAGGGGAGCCGTCGCCGTCTGGGCCGAATAGCGGGGATTGATGATTAGCGGATTCACGACTTCGCGCGCGCAGATGTCGTAAAATGCTGCACTTTGCACGATTCCGGCGCCGGTCGGACTTCAGGCGCACGCGATTGAGGCCCGATCCGGGGGCGCCCCCGCTCGACCGGGTGTCGTCACCGACCGTGATGTCATAGATGTCGACGTCCTGAACGCCGATCCCCGTCGTGCTGCTGCTCGCCGTATCGGTCGCCGTGAGCCCCGGAATGCCCTGGGTCTCGCTGCCGATCACGATGCCGTGGCCCGAGCCAAAGTGGTTGTGCGCGACGACGACGTTACCGCGCAGGCGCGAATCCTTCTGCAGGAGCGTCACGAAGGCATCTCCCATGTTGTAATCGGGTGGCTGATTCGGCGAGGAGGACCGATGGCGTCCCAGAGGTCAGGTTTCGGCGATGCTCCGACTTGTGTTTGTAACCGGAATGACGATCGCCAGGCATAAGGCAGACAGCGCGGCCGCAGGGCGGCCGCAGCCGAGCTCACCGTGGACTCGATGACGACCACGGTGGTGGTCGAGATTGCGGCAGCGGACGACTCGTCTTCGGCGGCACGATCCATGCTCGACGCGTGCAACGTCGCGATGCACCCGGGCCGGTGTGTGTGGAGCTCATTGACGCAACCGCCACGAATCCCGCGACCGGAGTCCGCGCAAGCGGCCAGCGCTGAATGGCGGGGCTCGGCGAGTTCCTGGATGCGTCGTGGATGTGGTCTCGCGCCGTTGGTATCGTCGCTGGAGTGGGCGTGGTGGAAACGCCAGGGGCCACGGACGTCACGGTCCACGTTGTCGCGCGCATTCCGGCCCTGGAGCTCGACGCCGCAGCCGGCTTCCGCATGGCCTGGCCATGAACCCTCCGCGGCAACGACAGCCGCAACCCCCGGAGCGGAATCGAACCGACAGCCCCTCGCGTGGTACGGCCCGCGCCGAAATGCCTGCCGGATGGCCGAGCGGGTACGAACCGAAAGCGAAGGTCGAGACTTTTTTACAAGGTTTGAACGCCATGACGTCGGCTCGACAGGGCGGCGGGCGTGCAGAGGGCATACATGCATCGAAGGATCGCAGTCTCGCTTTCGATCCCGCCGGACGCGGCCGGCAGTCTCGAGGTCCACTCGAATGAACCGTCGCATTCACCGAACCACGTTCGAATCGGCAGGATCGTTCGCGGCTCGCTTGATCCTCGCAGCTCGACATGGATCTCGGATGCATGACTCAGGGGATTCTTCGATGACGCGGCCTGGACCTCGTCGGGTGCAGTACGTACCGATGGCTCCGCGGACATGAACAACCAGAATACATTGAGTATCGGTATGGAGGAGACGGCGATGAATATTCGGTCTTTTGCATCCATCCTTTTGACCTCCGCGGCGACCGTAGGCGGCACACTCGCCGGCTGCAGCAGTAGCAACCCTCCGTCGACCACAACCAACGCGGGAGTGACCAACCCTCCGTCGACCACGGCCAACGCGGGAGCGACCAGCAGCTCCGCGAGCAACCCTCCTAGTGGCGGATCGAGCAGCAGCTTGGCAGGCGCTATGACGACGAGCGCTTCGACCGGCACTGGGACAAGCGCTGCGAGCTCCGGCACGACGGAGGCGGATTCCGGAACGGCACCCACCGAGGCCGGTGCCATGGCCTGCGTCTCGGGTCTGGAGGACAAAGTGACGACGTGCACCGCGACCAGCCTCCAACAGTGCACAAAAGGGTGTGGCCCCGACCTGCCCGCGGGCAGCTCCCAGACTACCCTGGGTACCAAAACGTGTACCTGCACGGCCGGTGTCTACGATTGCGGAGCCTGCGCCTACGAGAGCCCGCTTCCGCTGTGTTATCAGGCAAGCGCCACCGCTTCGATGTGTGCCGGCGGCGTCGCGGACAAACTTCCATGCACTACACCGTGCACCACCGGCACCGGCAACGACGTCTGCACGACGATCTCTGACGCCGGCAAGGCAGAAGACTGTGTCTGCATCATGGCGTCCACGGGGAACGTGTGGACCTGCGCTACGTCGCCATGGTGAAGCTCGGCTCGCGCTCTTGGCGGACGACCCCCGTCGCGGCCACGGCTGTGGTGCTCATCAAGAGGCCGTCGACCACCACGAACAGTCAGGGGGAGTCGCTCACGCCTTCCGGAGCGCACAACACCCGATGGGGTCGATCCCGGCGAGTCGGCCAGCAACGGATACATGGTGTGCAACACGATCAGCGACGGCGACGACCAGATTGCCATCAAGGGCGGCACGTCCGTCGAAAATGTCATGATCGCGCACAACCACTTCGGCTCGGGGGACGGCATGTCGATCGGAAGCGAGACGAACGGCGGAGTTTCGAACGTGAGCGTCCATGACCTGTCGATCGACGGATTGAACACCGGGATGAGCGGCGGTAGCTCGAACGGCATTCGTATCAAATCCGATGCGAGCGTCGGCGGTCCGGTGAAAAACGTCACCTACAAGGACGTCTGCGTATGCACTTTGACGAATCCCATCCTCGTAACGCCGCGGTATTCGTCGGCGATCGGAACGAGCATTCCGGATTACACGGATATAACCATCCAGGATTTCCACTCGGTCTCGAGCTCGGCAACGCCCAACGTCACGACCGATGGATACGACATGTCTCACATCACGAGTCTCACTCTCGACAATGTCGTGATCGACGGCATCCAATCGGCGAACGTGAGCGTGAACAGCGCGAGGGTGACGCTCGGTCCCGGCGGCCTCCACTTCACGCTCTCAGGAGCCGTCGTGACCGTAACGAACGACACGTCGGGAACGTCGGTGCCGAATGCTTGCGCAGGCAAGTTCGTCAGGCTGTGACGTCTCGCGACGGCGCATGCGTCTGCGCTGCAGCGCCCTCGGGTACTTTGAACGCGCGGGTAAGAATCCTGGAGCCGAATCTCACAGGTACGCTTCGGAGCTGTCCGCCGACGCATGCTCGCGCGAGGGTATGGCCGCATCGTGAACGTCGCGTCGATCACCTCCCTCGTCGTGCTGTACGAAGTGGCGGCCTACGGGGCGAGCACGGCAAGCGTCGTAGCTCTCACCCAATCGCTGGTCATCGAATGGGGCGCAAAGGGTGTGTGCGTCAATGCCATTGCCCGGGGATTTTTCGAACCAGTTTGAACGAGCAATTGCTCCACGGTACCCCGCGCGGGCAAGAGCTCCTCATGCGCACCCCGTTGAAGCGATTCGGACGCGTCGAAGAGGGAGCGGGAGCGGCAGTCCTTCTAGCGGCGCCGGCAGCCCGTTTCGTGAACGGACAGGTCATAGCCATCGACGGCGGCTTCCTCGCGAGCGGCGTCAATCAGTGAACCGCAGGCCGAGTTCATCGTGCCTGCGCCGACGCGATCCCGCGCCTTTGGGCTCAACGGTCCGGGCATAGCGCATCAGACATCAGCACAGAGAGGAGTGGAGCGCGTTAATGGTGAAGGAGACAAAGAGTGTTGCATTGTTCGCGATCACAACGCTGGTAGCCCGAGTTGCGTGGCCGCAGACCGCGCCCGCTGCCATCCCCGACCTTCCGGACGCTGGCGCTGCGGACGCGCGCGATGCACAGCAACCGGGAGCCGCTCCCCTTTCGCCCGAGGCGCCGGCCGCCGTCCAGTCAAAGGCAGAGTCGCCCCCCGTCGCGCTTCCGACACGGGAGCGGGCCGCCGAAGAAGCCGCGCCGTCGTGGTTCGCTCGACCGCCTTTGGCCGTGACCGTGGGCCAGGGAGCGCAACGATGGCACGCCACAATCTACGGATTCGTAGAAGCCGACGCGATCAACGACTCGACGCGAAGTTACTCCGATTCGATCGGCAGTTCGCTCGTCGCGCGTAACGAGACCTACGAAGGCAAGGTCGGAAGGACGCAGTTCTCGATTCGAAACACCAGGCTAGGCTTTTCCTTGGAGTCTCCGGTCATCGGGGGAGTTCGACCGTCGGCCATTCTGGAGGCCGACTTCTTCGGCAATCAGCCGAACAGCAGCTCGGAAAGTGCCTACTTCGACAGCCCGGGCTTTCGTCTGCGTCAGGCGTATCTGAAGCTGGAAGACTCCGTCATCGACGTCTGGGCGGGGCAGACGTACGACCTGTTCGGCTGGCAAAATTACTTCTTCCCATGTTCGCTCGAATTTCTGGGGCTGCCCAACGAATCGTTCGGCCGCACGACGCAGATACGCCTCGCGCACACATTCGAGGCCGACGCCGTGAGCGTCGACATCGCGGTCGCCGCTCTGCGCCCGGCCCAGCGCGACTCGGAGGTGCCGGATGGCAACGCGGGAATTCGCCTCAGCGCCAACCATTGGAAGGGCATCACCACCCCCGGCAACGGAGGTACCGCGGCGCTTCCGTTTTCCGTCGGCGTGTCCGGGACGGCGCGCCAATTCAAGGTGAACGCGTTCGAACCGCCGCCCACGCAGAGCTCGAACAACGCCACTGGCTGGGGAGTTTCAATCGATGCGCTCATTCCGATAATTCCGGCGAAGAACTCCGACGATCGCGGAAACCGTTTGACCGTCACTGGTTCTTTCGTAATGGGCACGGGAATTGCTGACCTGGTCGGCGCCGGCGGCGGCGCTCAATTTCCGACGCTGCCGAATCCGGCGCTGGCCAATCCGGCTCCGGTCTACACTCCGGATATCGACAATGGCCTGGTGACGTTCGACAACGCGGGCGTGCTGCATACGATCGACTGGCAAACGTTCATGGCAGGGATCCAGTATTACCTGCCCCCGACAGGACGCGTCATTCTATCGGCGAACTTCACCGAGGCGTATTCGAAGAACATGGCGCAGCTCTTCCCGCAAGGAGGCGCCGAGATCGAACTCTTGTCGAAGGTCGCCAAGCTGTCGCGCTATGCGGACGCCAACGTTTTCTGGGACGTGACTCCCGCCGTCCGCGTCGGAGCGTCGTTTCAGTACACGACCACCGAATATGTCGACGGCGAGACGCCGCGCAACCTACGCTACATGGCGCAAGCGCTGTATTTCTTCTGAGTCACGCCGGCGGTCACCCGCCGTCGACCGATTGATACTGGCAGCAGTAAAGCGAGGCCCGATAGCCTTGCGGGTTCACGCCGGCGACGCCGACGTCGTCCGGGCACGAGATACCGGCGTAGTCCTGGGCCGGCGTGTCGGGACCGGTGCAAGCAAAGCCGAACGAACCCGGAGCACACCCTGGAACGGTGGTATCGAACAGACAGCTTGCTTCCAGCGATACCGACGTGGGGGTGAAACAGCAATAGTTGGTCGTCGTCGTGGCCGCCATTACGACGGTGGGAATGCTGCACACGAGCAGATTGAAGTCTGCTCGACTCTGGTTGGCCCCAAGCTCGGCCTCGGTGGGCAAGGTTTGGTCCGTGCAAGTCCAGGGAACGAGGGTCTCGGCACAAGTCGCGCCCGTGGCCTGTTGGCACCCGTGAGGCAGCGGCTGGGCTCCGCAGCAGTACTCGATCAGGTCGGCTTCTTGGACACCTTCTCCGCAGTATAGTGACGGGTCGAACGCCTCCGGTCGGTCCGAGCCAAGACACTGGTAACCGTATGTCGGGGCGACGCACCCTGCGACGGGATCGTAAACGCACGGTGTTGTCTCCGACGTGCAGCAGAAGCCCGTTCCTCCGCTACTTTGGAGCACGCCTTGATCGGTGCAAACGATTCCTTGCGGGACGCCGTCGACGAACTCGCCGTTCTCGTCGGGCCTTGCACCGTCGTTGCACGAATAGCCGATGAAGCCCGACGCGCACTGGAGCTGCGGATCGGAGTCGACGGCGCACGCACCATCCACGTCGCTCGCATTGCTCGTACAAGCGCCCAGAGCGAGCAGAAGCAACCACGAACCCGCCGACGTCGCGTTTTGCATGTACTCAGCGTCCGAAAAAAAGCGGTTCAATATGTCGGTCGAAGAGATTGTCCGTGACGCAGCGCTCGACGGTCTCTCGCGCCGCGGTCAACGCTCCCTGAAATTCGTCTCCGAGCTCCGCGGCGACCTTGAACGCAACGTGCATCAGTTGGCGAATGTTCACGTTATATCTCGCGCACCTGGGGTCGTGACGCAGATGGTCCGCGAACACCGCTGCGTCCCATCCCGAGACGTGGGCCGGAGACGGCAGCTTCGCATAGTCGATCTCGACTACCGTAGCGTACGGTTTGCACAGTTCGTCGAGCCTCGCGTAGGCATGCGAATAGATTCGCTTTGCCATCCCGAGGCCGGAGGGGCCGGACAGTGCCACGCCGATGACCTCCTCGAGCCAGGTTGTTCCGGCCGTCTTCAAATGCAAGCCTGCGTCGTATTTACCGAGCGCTGCTCTAATGCTTGGGTATAGAGCGAACTTATCGCTGCCTGTATGCACGCTGATTTTTAACGACGCAGGCAGTTGGAATACGTCGATGGCATGACGAATCACCGCGAGATCGGCGTCGAACTCTCGCTCGAATAGGCGAACGTCGCCAACGTAGTCGATTCCCTTCAAGAACTTGCCGGAGAATTTCGGCGCGATGGTTTGCGCGGGGATCTTCTCTCGCGCGAGCGCGCCGAGAATGAAGAAGAGCTCGAACGGCAGCTGTGAGGCGCCGGCTTCGTCGACGGAGACCTCCGTCACGAAGCTCGCGGCGTCCTTCGCAGCGACGATACGGCGATACGTGCGTCCCGCTTCGTTCACGGCGAACAGGTACTGCCGGCCGATACCCTCGAGAACGTCGTCGGTAACTTCGAAGGTCGTTTCGATCCCGGGAACGCGAAACGGGCCGCGGAAAGGCGCCATGTCACGCACGAACGAGTCGATGGCGTCCTCGGATGCCGGTCGGCCAATGAAGTCCGCAACGTCGAGGGTGAAGAAGTTGCTCGACGGGATGAACTCTTCGACCGTCTTGAGCCCAATGTGGTCCGCATCAACATAGTAGGAGCGGTGCCACTTTCCCGCGCGAACGGCGGCGTCGGCTGCCGCGCGCACGTCCGACGGCTTGGTCCCGATGAGCGAGTGCTCGCGATGCGACTTGTTCCACACCGGCACGACGACGACCCCTCGTTCCTCCGCCTTTTGCACGGCTCGCAGCTGCGCGACGCCTTCTCTGCCGAAACGATCGCCGACGCCAATGGAATACCTCTCGATGTTCATCGCATCACCTGTTCTTTTCGCCCGGGCGGCGGCCTCACCGTTGAATTCGTGCATTGCGTCCATCGGCGAGTGCTTGCACCTGCTCGAAGGCAACCAACCGAGCCGCAATGCTTCGTCGACAGTGTGGCCGGTGAGCACCCACAAAAGATGCCCGACGCGAACCCGTCGCCACCACCCACGCGATCGAGCACCTCAAGCTCGCATGCGGGAGACACGTAACGGTTGCCCGCAACCCAGGCGACCGCGCCCCATCCATGACGGGCGTGATCCTCGTGCCCGAGCCGGTCATCGCCAGCCCAACTTCGGGGTATCACCAAAGCCACCCTTGAGGCATGCCCTCCGGAACGGGAAGGGAGGGAAAGGTGCACGCGTACGGCGATGTAGATCCCGAGATTGCGTCCGTTACCGTGACATCGAGACCTACCGGCATGAAATTGACATTCCCCGGGCCGAGCACGATGTTCGCAAACTGGGCGGAAACCGCCTCCGGACCGATGCCGTCTACAATGACGTTGTCGAGCGTGATTGGTCCGGCCGGATAGGCCGCGTTGAACCCTCCCAGAGTGACGACCGGCTGGGTGAGACTGCGACAGGTGACCGCGTGAAGATTCTGGAATGCCATGGAGCCGAAGTTCGGGTAAGATGTGCCGGCAAATAGCGGGTTGTAGGCCGTATTGATCAGAATCGTGTTGACTATGTCGCGGACGCATACATCTCTGAAAGAGACGTTGGACACCGGGCCGCCGCGGCTCTCGTCGGACTTGACCCGAATGCCGTTGAAATCGGTGGTGTCGGACTCCGGAGCTCCATTCCACCGCGAATCGGCGTCGATCGTCAGGTCGTAGACGTTCACGTTCGAGACGCCCGTATACGTCTCGCTTCCAATGGACATTCCGTGCCCGGTACCGAAGTGATTGTGCGCCACGACGATGTTGTTCGCATGGTGGCCGCCCTTCAGAGCCATGTCGTCGTCGCCGGTGCTTATCGTGTTGCAGGCCAGAACACCGCAGACGGCGTCGTTGCCCTCTCCGGGATCGATCCCGTCCGTATTGCGCGCGATATACGGCGACATGACCAGCCCCTGGCTGTTCGTCCACCGCGACGGGGTCAAGATCGTCACGCCCCACACGATGAAGCCGCTACCTGGCGCCGTGCACGTTCCGTCCGCCGCCAACCCGCCGGCCGGAGTGGACGACAGCTTGACGTGAAACTTCGGAGAGTTGTGGAGTGTGATCCGGTACATCAAGTAACCGGTGGTCGGGTTCACGACTTCGATGAGCGACGGGTTCGGCGCGCTGCCGTCGACGGCGCGAAGGGCGCCCGACATTTGCCACCAAGAGTAGTTCTGGCCGACGATTGGCTCGCCGCCCTGGCCGTCGATGACGCCGTCGCCGACGATGCCGGGACTCGTGCCGGTCGCCGTCAGCAGAGGAAAACACCCGTCGGAGTCGCTTACCCCGAGAAGTCCACAATTTCCGTCCCGTTGGTACAGCGCCGGATTGCGGGAGGCGTAGAGAGTCGTCCCCGCATCGACCCACAGGATCGTGCTGTTGACGACGAGGTGCCCGGCAATGAATACGTTGTTTGGGCCGTCGCTCACCAACTTGACGGCCCCCGTGCCACTGCACGCGGCGAGCGCCGCTTGAATCGTTTGTGTGTCCAAATTGCTTTCGTCGGGCGTTGCTTTGTTCGCCGTCAGCGTCTGGCACACCGTCGAGGGGAGCGTGGGCTCCGGCGGAAGATTGGAATCCCCAGCGCCACAGGCCGTCGCCGTTCCGCTCGCGCCGGTAGTGCCCTGCGTGGTCCCGCACACGTACGCCGGCGTCACGACGTCGTCGTTGCTCGACGAGCACGCGGGAGCTCCGGCAACGCATGCCGCTGCGATTCCCGCCGTCACCCGTCTCAACCACCGCAAAGCGTTCTGAAGGAGCGTCACGAAGCCGTCTCCGATGTTGTAATCGAGGAGGACCGATCGCCTCCCAGAGGTCAGGTTCGGCGATGCACCGACTTGTGTTTGTAACCGGAATAACGATCGCCAGGCACGGGGCAGACAATTCGGCCGGAGGGCGGGCGCAGCCGATCTCACCGTGGACTCGATGACGACCACGGTGGTGGTCGAGATTGCGCCCGGACGACTCGTCTTCGGCGGCACGATCCATGCTCGAGGCGTGCAACGTCGCGATGCACCGGGCCGGTGTGTGTTTGGTGGCGATGCGGTTCTCGACGACGAACGCACCGCGGTCGCGATCGTGAAGTGGGAGACCACGACGGATTCCAATGCCCGAATCGATGTGGGGGTGCGTATTCGCGGGCGACACGCAATGGGCGACGCAGCTTCTTTCGTTCTCGCCTACGGATCCCGAGGGCGAGCGATGGCGAACGGTCGGTTTCGCCATCGCCACGACAGCGGCGAAACGGTGACGCACAAGGTTACCGCGCATCGCGAACGTTCGAAGGCCCTCGCCGCCGACAGCGTCGAGCGGCAGACAAAGCGAACGACCTGCTCCAGCCGCCTCGGATCCCACGCGCTTGGCATCTATCCTCTTGGGAATCATCGACCCGGCATGGTGTCGATAAAACGCTGAAGTTCAGTCGCTCGACGCATGAGGAAAAGCGCATGCACGAGCCAGCCGGCGGCAAATATCGATATCGCCGCATAGTAGATGAACAGGCGGCGACGAAACACGCGTTTGCCTATCACGCCGGACGGCGTGGTCGTGCTCGCAACGGCTGTGCATTAAGGGGCCGTTGGCACTGCGCCGTGCTCTGGCACTTGCTGAGCAGGTGAGCGCGACGGGGTCAGATACGGCCTCCCGGGCGGTTTGGCGAGGGGAGCCAGCGGGTGACGCAGGAACGCGTCGCTCCGCGCCGACGTGTCGGAGGAAGCTCCGCTCCCCGACCAATGGACACTTCCTGCCTAAATTAGCGCTTCTGAACTTCGGGTCAACGACCCGCTTTTGGTTATCCAAGCTGATCCAGCACATCGCGAACCGCGCCCACGACTCGGCCTGAGCCTCCTCGTTGGGCCCGTCATGGACGAACTCATCATGCGGCTTCACTTCGGACCGCCGCCAGCGAATCGTTTGACGCAATCCACCGAGATCCGAGCGCGTATGAACGAAGCAGCGCCAGAGGTTGCGCCGTGACGCTTTGAAAACCGCGTCTCGCCCCGCTGCGGCGGATCGCGCCGTGTTTCCTCGAGCTCGATTCCACGGCGTCCGCATCGAACAAGGACTCCATCGAGCCGCCGGGGAGAGCATCGACGCATGTCCAAACCTTCGGCGATCGTCTTCGACATCATGCCGACAGGGCCAAACTACCCCGCCACCCACCTTACGGGCGCCGGGTCGCCCGAGGCCCAGTCATGCACGGCAGCCGCAACCCTTTTCCACATCCGCCCAACCAGCGATTGAGGGGGGGCGCCCCCTAAAATTGTTTCGTCATTTGTGTCATTAATTTTCGCAGGGGCGATCTTGAGATCCGCCAGGCGCCACCCGCCCCAACGCACTTAGACTGCAGTTGTGACGGAATCCAATTCGGGCACACCCTTGACTTGGCATGGCGTCGCCGGAGTGAGTCCCTCATGCCGGACGGATCGCTGGGTCCGACTACGCGCGCTAAGCACAGGCGCAAGATCGACGGCGATGAGCAGCGACAGTTGCACGATCGGCTCAACATGAGCCCGTGCAAGGCCCACCGGTTCGAGGGGTAGCCGACCAGTCTCACCACGCGCGGCCGGACCGCTCAGCCGCGGGAACGACGGTGCACTCTCCCGCACCCAACCGGCACGGCCTTTTAAGTGATCGACTTCACCGCGGCCGCAGCTCGGCGTTCCACGCGCCAGAACAGCGCAAACCCGGCGATCTACACGATCGCCCACCAACGAAGATGACAAAGCAGATTCGGGCTCGCGGCCTTAAATTAGGCCGGCCGTCGTAAATCCCTCGTCCCGAACCGCACGAGCCCCGTGTCCGAGCGTAGAACCCCCCCCCTCGAACCCGAACGGAATCGTGCTGCCGCGCACGTCGACCAGGTGGCGGCCGTCGTCGCCGACATCGATACGCCGATCGCCGAGTTGCTGCAGCCCGTGAGCGGAGCGAAAGGTCGCGTGATGCGCGACTTTTGGAACGCAGCGCGATCATTGCGGGCGACGTCGCGTCGTAACGCAGGCGAAGACCCCAAAGCAGAGGCCCGAAACTACGATAATCACAAGACCCGACCAAATGACGTTGCATCACCGATGCCGAAGTACCGATGCAACCTCACTTGCGTACCCGGGGCCAGCAAGACCCCAGCTACGAGTCCAAAAAGAGCCTCCTTAGGCGAATTTGTGGGTGAGCCAATCGGGCTCGGGAAGGTTTCCGAGCGCGTGATAGAGGGCGATCTCGGCGTGTTCGTAGGTTCGGAAACCGTACGCTTTTCGTGTCGTGATTCG
>Ga0116135_1000783_pt1 | contig 17150 bp, 9 predicted proteins | sample June2015DPH_20_1_FD_89738 | JGI IMG/M metagenome (GOLD analysis project Ga0116135, IMG submission 89738) | Peatland microbial communities from SPRUCE experiment site at the Marcell Experimental Forest, Minnesota, USA - June2015DPH_20_10 | ecosystem: Environmental > Terrestrial > Soil > Wetlands >... | reverse complement strand
CCGCGTAGTCAAACTCGAAGTGCACATGCCCGGCTTCCACCACAACCGAGGGACTCGCTGCATTGAGTGCGGCATCGTCCACGGCAAATCGCTCCAGCGCAACGGGCGGCGGGTTCGTATTCACCGGGAAGTGCGCCGGGTCAACTTCCACCAACCCCTTCGGCGTCGCAAACCACAAGTGCCCTTCGCGCGACCGCCACGCTGAAGGATGGCTGTTCGTCGCCGTCTCTCGGCTGCGCAAGCCATCCGCCGCGCCAAACTCCATCCAATGCGTGCAGCCGCCCTTCATGCTGCAGTCGCAGCGCGCAATCCCGTTGCCGGTCGCGAACCACAAGTGCCCGCCGCCATCATCCAGAATCGCGTGGACTGTCGTCTGACCCAGCCCGTCCTGCGCCACAGGCGCAAACGTCTTTCCGTCCCACACGTTCCATCCATGGTCCTGCGTGCCAATCAGCAGCGTCCCGTCGCCACGCGGCAACAACGCGGTGATCACGTTGCTTGAGAGACCATTGGCTGTCGTGTAATTGGAAATCGTGCTCCCGTGCAACCGCGACAGCCCCGCCAGCGTCGCCACCCACAAGTCACCATGCGCATCGCGTGCCATCGCGCCCACCAGGTCGCTGCCCAGCCCATTAGCATGGGTAAAGGTAGTCGTCCCAGTGCCTGCCTTGCCGCCCACCCAGTGCGTCAATCCGCGCCGCGTCCCAATCCAAAGAGAACCATCCGCATCCGCCAGCAGAGAACGGATAAAGTCGTCCGGCAGCCCGTCTGCTGAAGTGAAAGCATCAATCCGGTTTCCACGAAGTCGGTTCAGCCCGTCCGGAGTTCCCACCCACAAATCGCCATTCGGCGCCGCGGCCAGCGACAAAATCACGTCGCTCACCAGCCCGTCTTTCACCGAATAAGTGCGGACCTTGCTCGTGCCATCCGCGTTCCATCGCACCCCATTCAACCCGCCGCCAGTTGTGCCCACCCAGAGTGTACCCGCGCCATCCTCCACCACGGCGGTCGTATCGTCGGAAGAAAGCCCATCGCGCGTGTCCAGCGTCCTGAACCGCTGATCGCGCAGAATGTGCAGCCCGCCCGTCTCGGTCCCCACCCACAGATCGCCCTCGCGATCTTCCATGATCGCCAGTACAGAAGCCGTCGCCAGCGGATCGGTCACCGGCAGCCGTTCGACTTTCCCATTCACCCACCGCGCCAGCCCGCCGTTAGTCCCAATCCACAACGCTCCCTCGCGATCTGCAAACAGCGCCTGAATCTTGCTGCCGGGCAATTCCTTGCCTGCGTAAAGATTCTGGGGAACTCCGCTTCCCTGAATTTGGACACTGTTGTTGCTCGCATCAGCTACACCTGCCCCAAATCTCAAATGAAACTTGAATCCGACAGGAGGGATCCCTGCGATACTGGGAATGATCCAAGCTCCCTTAGAACGAACGAACATTCCACGCGGCCCGTCTACCCACAGAGTTCCAGCGTCAAGAGAGATCGCCAAAACCGGTCCATCCGGTAAACCCTCTCTCCTTACGAATTGGTTCCTGTTGAAACGCGCCAATCCCTGATCAGCATTGGCCCATAGTTCGCCTTCGCGGGTTTCCAGAACCCGCTCGATATCATTCCCCGGCAACCCATCCTTAGTAGTAAACGCAGTAACCACCCCGTCCTTCCACCGAGCCAATCCCTCGCTGGTCCCGATCCAAAGCGCTCCATCCTTCGCCGCCAGCAAACACCGCACATCGTTCCCCGGCAGCGCCGGCCCACCTTCCCCAGGCTTCGTGTTCCTGTCGAACACCTGAAACCCATTTCCATCGAACCGCACCAGCCCGACCTCAGTCCCCAGCCAGACAAACCCATCTTTGGTCTGCGCCAGCGCCTGCACCGTGTTCTGCGGCAGCCCGTTCTCCATCCCCCAGGCCTGCCGTCCATAGTTCTTTAGCGCCGTCGAAGGGTCCAGAGCAGTCGCCGTCAGCACACACCCCAGCACCATCGCTACGATGGCAGCGGTCCGGAAACCCCAGTCATGCAGTGAAGTTTTCGCTTTGAAAGGGCACGGCTTCAGTCGTGCCGATAGCGCCACCACATAACTCCGGGCTTTAGCCCCTGTGAAAAATGTGGCCAGGGTCCCTTCGCCGAACAGGGCCCCAAGCTCCCGACGGAATGCCCGCTCGTTCGAATTGGCGTGATTTTCTGCCACTGGAGGATCGCAACCAGACTACCGCACAAAGGCTGACCCCGCTCTCCACCCATTGATGGATGCAGGCCTCACTCCAATGGGCCAAGACTTCCCATCCACCCGGCGATAATCTGGACTCCTCCTGAACTGGTCCACTTCAATGTGGTTTTCGGGTGGCTGAGGCTCTCGCATGCGGCCACCCGAATTCTTTTTAGGCCCTCGATTCACTACTTCACTACTTCACTTATTCACTTGTTCACTACTTCACTTATTCACTACTTCACTTATTACTGCTTCACTATCTTCTAATTCACTTCTTCCCTCTTCCACATCCTCACTCGGCAGCGCCAGCGTCTTTCGTCGAAATCGTAGTCGCCCGGTTCTTTTGAAACGTCACCGTCCATACCTTCCCATCTTCGGTGTAAGTCACAGTCCGGTCGCCCGCCGTCTCTCCGTCCGGATGCATCTTGCTGCCCACGGCCATCTGCGTCTCCAGTTCGCTCATTCCCGGCCTTACCTGGTGCGCATCAATCGCCGCCCACACATCCTTGGGCCAGTGGTCATAGATGGTGTGCGGGTCGTCGTAGTAAAAGAGCAGGTCGGTGAAGTATTTCTCCTCGTTGCCCTGCATCGCACCCACCGGGGTCGCGTACTGGTCCTTTGAGCCCGGGAACTGAAACACCACAAACGCCTGCCGCGAGCCGTGGTCGATGGTGTCGTCCAGACTTGCCGGCACGGGAACCTTGATGATCTTCTTCACGTCCAGCCGTGCATCCGCGGGAACCACTCCCACCTGCTTCGCGAAAGCCACGCTTCCGCCCGCGTAGTGGTAGTAGGGCATCACGTACCCATCCCTCATCCAGACGCTGGTTCCTTCCAGCCGCTGCAAATCCTCATAGTGCATTGGAAAAATAGAGCGGACCACTGCCAGGTCATCCTCGTTCACGGGCTGCTCCGGAGCCTTCTGCCCAATCACGCCCGGATCCTGGCGATGCTTCCACACCGCAAACAGATAAATTCCACCCACAATCAGCGTAAACAGCGAGGAAGCGAGAATCACCTTCCAGGTCTTCATGCATTCTCCTTATGAGTATGTTGCAGCGTTGCGTTGCCGAACGGGGGCTTGCTCCTGACAAGCGCATCCGCTATAAGTATCAGCGATGCGCCTCCGTGCTTCATCTTCGGTCCGGCTCATCACACTGCTTCGATGCACAGGAGCCAAGAAATGATTACTCGCCGAGACCTGGTTGTCGCTCTCATCGCCGTCGCCGTCACCGCCGGAGCCTTCGCCGCACATGATCAGGCCCCGGTGATGGGCTCCTCCGTCTTCGACTGGAACTCAATCACCGCCAAGCCAACCGCCTACGGCTCCGTGCGGTCCTTCTTTTCGGCTCCCACTGCTACGCTCAAAAACCTTGAGGTCCACGTCACCACGCTGAATCCTGGGCAATCTCCGCACCAACCGCACCGGCATCCCAACAAGGAGATGATCATCATTCTGAAAGGAACTCTTGAAACCCTGTCCAACGGAGAATGGAAACGCGTCGGACCCGGCTCGGTCATCTTCAATGGATCAAACCAGCTTCACGGTCTGAGAAATGTTGGCGCCGAACCCGCCGTCTATCACGTCATCAACTTTCAGTCTGAGACAACTCCACCTCCGTCGGCTGCACAGCCCTCTGCCGCAGCGCCTCACTCGTAAGCGCATCCGCCTTGCGCAGACCCGGAAACAGCACTGCCCAAAGTCCAGCCACCGTCAGCGCGCCTATTCCGCCCACAATTGTGGCCCGCACCGCGCCCCACCACTGGGCCGTCAGGCCGCTTTCAAACTCGCCAAGTTCGTTGGACGCGCCAATGAACAGCGAGTTGACGGCGCTTACCCGTCCGCGCATCTCCGGCGGCGTGGCCAGTTGCAGCAGCGAGCCGCGAATGATCACGCTGATCATATCTGCCCCGCCGGTCACCGCCAGCGCTGCCAGTGAAAGCCACAGGTTCCTGCTCATGCCGAACACCACTGTCGCCGCGCCAAAAATCGACACGCAGACAAACAGCCTTATGCCGGCCCTGCGGTGGAAAGGGAAGCGCGCCAGCAGCAGGCTCATGGCCAGTGCGCCGATCGCCGGAGCTGCCCTCAGCAAACCCAGCCCGCGCGGCCCCTGGTGCAGAATGTCGTGCGCAAAAATCGGCATCAGCGCAGTCGCGCCGCCCAGCAGCACCACAACCAGGTCCAGAGAACTGGCTCCCAGCAACAGCTGCGATCGCATCATGTAATGGAATCCGGCCATCACCACTTTGATGGATGCTGCCTTGTGCTCCATCCTGCCGGGCCGCACGTGCAGGCTTCCGACCAGCACCAGGTAGCAGGCCAGCGTGGCCAGCGTAAAGACGTACACAATGCCTGCACCCTGCAGCCCGTTCAGCGCCGCAATCCCCGCCAGCGGTAGCGTAAACAGCAGACCCCCCAGGCCCGGTCCGGCAATATTGCTGAACTGGAAGATGGCCCCACCCCAGGTCACGGCATTCACAAAATATTTTTCCGGAACCAGGCTGGGAATCAGAGCGGAGCTTGCCGGCCCTGAAAACGCGCGCGCCGACCCCATGAAAAACAGCACCACGTAGATCGGGAACACCCCGCGCAGATGCATCTCGGTTTCGACCAGCAGCGCCGTTGTGCATAGCACTTGCGCCCCGTAGCAAACCAGGATGATCTGCCGCCGGTCGAACCGGTCCGCCGCATGCCCCGCCGGCAGCAGGAACAGCAGTCCGGGCAAAAACAGCGCCAGGCCCGTATAGCCCAGGTCAATTGCACGGTGGGTGATCGAGTAGACCTGCCACGCCACCGCCACCGATTGCGCCTCGGCTCCCAGAATGACCATGAGCCGCGCCATCTGGTATCGCTTGAAGTCGCGGAAGCCAAAGGCCTCCATGCCGCGCCTGGGCGTTCTTGGGGGGAGATTCTCCATGTCCTGAACTTGGTTATATCCGCTTCCGCCGTGGTTTTGAAAATGGCCTGCCGGCCAGCGAACGCCATCATGCCGGGCTCCAAAGGCCCCCTGGGTGAAGATTTTTCTTGTAACCGGCACTGAATGAAACTACTATCAGCCTCGCGTAACCCCGTTATCGATCCGGCCAGTGAGCGCTCTGAACCTGGTGCCCCATTCATTCGCGTTTTTCAGCGAAAGGACGGGATGGTCAATAACCTCGCGAGCCGAATCAACAAAACCAACTAAAAAACGGAGGCACTCCCCATGCCCGATTCCGCCGCACCCAGCGCCCCAGCGCCCCTCTCGACAACGCCGTCTCCGGCCTTCGTTGCCCCGCCCACTTACTTTGCCGAAGCCCTGGTTGATGCTGAACTGCTGTTGAAATACGCGGCTGAATCCGGCATCACCGTCGACGATGTCTCTCGCAATGCTGTGCTTGCTGCCCGCTCGGTTGCCGAGAGCGGCTGGACCGAGGAAATAGCCGCAGGTCTCATGGCCGGGCTTACGCGCCTCGCGGTTCTGGCTCGTCCTGTAACCGCCAACAGCCTGCGCGCATCCGCAGAGGCGATACGGCCCACCGTGCGCAGCTACTTCATCATGGCCATTTGCCTTGCTGCTCTTATCGTTCCGTTCTCGGTAGCCAGCTTCCTGGTGTCGTCCATTTCCACTACCTTGCGCGCCGACATCGACACAGCCAACGACCTCGCAGTCAAGCTGGATACCCAGACCCGCCCCCCGCAGCCGACCTTTGCACCCAATCCAGCTCCATCCTCTGCACCTGCAATGGCAACAGGCCCGGTCGCCCTCCAGCCTGTTGCGGCCGCGGCCCCTGCAGAGAAAAAGCCAGGATTTGTGCCCTGCTCCATTCCGGCATCCTCTGACAACGGCCCCGTCGTCCCGCTGTCTCCGACTGTGAATCAGGCCGACGTGGTCAGCGAACTCCAGCAATACGCCTCCGCCATCCGTTCCATCGACGCCCGCGCGCGCCAGTTGAACGTGCTCGTACTCCACACAGAACGTGATCCCTGCGCCGGCATCCGCAAAGATCCCGCTGAGCTTCATCAGGTCTTCGAACTTCCCGCCGGCATTCCCAACCTGGCCCAGGCCGCAGAAGAGCGCACCACCGTCTACCAGGAGGTCCGCTTCTTCGCCCAGAGCCTGCTTGAGGACACGTCGTTCTTCTACGGCGCCATTACCAGTTGCATTCTGCCCGCGCTCTATGCGCTGCTCGGCACCTGCGCCTACCTGCTGCGGACCTTTGAGCAGCAGATGAGCACCCGCACCTTTATCCCCTCCGACGCGAATACCGCCCGCTTCCTCATCGCTGGTATCGGAGGCGCCGTAGTCGGCCTCTTCAACAACTTGACCATTACGCAGGGAGCGACCGTCCCGCCACTGGCGCTCGCCTTCCTGGTGGGCTACGCGGTAGATGTCTTCTTCGCGTTTCTTGAGGGGTTGATGCAGTCGTTTACGCGCAACGCGGGCACCTCGCCCGCTGCTGCACCCGCCGTACAGGACAAATAACATTGACGCAGTAAACCTGCTGCGAGCTTCCCGCGAGCACCTGCCGCAATCCCGAAGAGGTCTGATAAACGACAAGTTCGCGCCGCAGGCCGATTCCGGGCGACACAGTGGTCTTGGCGGAGCCTCCATTGGGATTGCTATTCGGTCTGCCGAATGAGGATCAGCAAGCCATATTCCAGATTGTGGGCAAACCAGTTCGGCTCAATAAGTACGACGACAAGGGGAGAGCCGAACTCGAAGTCACAGACGACGAGGGAGTACTCCACCTCATTTATGTGAGTCCCGACCTCGCCAGGAGTCCTTGAATGGCCTGAGTCAGTCCATCTTTAGCTGCCCCTGACCAGCAGATCATCGTCCTTGGTCTCGCGAATCATCAGCAGGCCTGCAAACGTCAGAACCGCCGACCCGGTAAGGTAATAGCCCACGTACTGCAGGCCATAGTGGCGCGCCAGCCAGGTTGCGATATACGGCGCCAGCGAGGCTCCAAAGATTCCCGCAAAGTTGAACGCCAGCGAACTGCCCGAGTACCGCACCGGCGTGGGGAACAACTCTGAGACCACCGTCCCCAGCGGCCCGTAGGTGAGCCCCATCAGCGCCAGGCCGATAGACATGGTGGCAATCGCGCCCACTGTTCCGGCCTGAAACATGGGCGCCAGCACCAGCCCGAACAAGCCGATGGCTGTCGTGATCCACAGCATCGTCCTGCGCCGTCCGTGTTCGGCGAGCCTGGCTGAGATGGGCACGGTGGCCGCGAAAAAGCCGGTCGAAAACAACTGCATGAGCAGGAACTTCTCCCGCCCAAATCCCAGCGCTGTCGTTCCCCACGAGAGCGCAAACACGATCATCAGGTAGAACAGGACAAATGTGGCCAGGCACAGCAGTATCCCCGCCACCAGCGTCTTCTTATGGCTCCGGAACACTGCGGCAGCCGGCATCTTCTCCTGCTCGCCCCGCTCCTGCGCGGCGCGAAACACCGGCGTCTCGGTAATCGTCAGCCGCACCCACAACCCCAGAAACACCAGCACAGAGCTGGCCAGAAACGGCAGCCGCCACCCGTAGACAAAAAACTGCTTGTCCGTCAGAAGCCGCGAGAGCACCAGGAACACGCCGCCGGAGAGAAAGAAACCCACTGGAGCGCCGAGTTGCGGAAACATGCCGTACCACGCCCGCTTGTGCGCGGGCGCATTCTCAATGGCCAGCAGCACCGCGCCGCCCCACTCGCCGCCCAGTCCCAGCCCCTGGCCAAACCGGCAAAGCGCCAGCAGCAGCGGCGCGGCCAGGCCGATGGAGGCGTAGGTCGGCAGCACGCCAATCGCAACCGTGGACACGCCCATGGTGGCAAGCGCCACTACCAGCGTCGTCTTGCGCCCGATCCGGTCACCGAAGTGGCCAAAGAGTACCGATCCGATGGGACGCGCCAGAAACGCAATCCCGAACGTGGCCAGCGAAGCCAGCGTGGCCGTCGCCGGATCGCCCGCCGGGAAAAACAGCTTGGGAAATATCAGCACCGCCGCAGTTGCGTAGATGTAAAAATCGAAGAACTCAATCGTCGTGCCCACCAGGCTGGCAAACAACACCTGGCGCGGCGTATTGACAGGCAAACCCGTCATGGCTTGCGAACCCGTGCGGGCGTGCGTTGCGCTCATCGACTTCTCCAGATTGCAAAAGGCCCGACATGTGTGCGGGCAGGGAAAATAAGGACGCCGGGGAATGCAGCAGGGAAGAGCGGCCTGTCCTTTGTTTATACCGTCTTAGGCAGCATCCGCGATACCGCGGTGTCGAAGCCAGATTGTTCCCGTACGGCTAACAGCCCTGATTGTGCGTCCAACACTCTGTGAGCATCTATTCCCTGGCCCCGTCCAAAATTGCGAGCCCCCGCGCGCGCCACGCTCTGCTGCCCCACTGGCTCACGCATCTCGGCATGTGGGGACTTTTTGCGGTTGCCTTCGTCGACTCGTCCATCATCCCGCTCCCCATCCCCGGCAGCACTGACCTGCTTCTCCTCTGGCTTGTCTCCCACAACCACAGCGCGTGGCTGCTGGCTCCCACGGCCATCGTGGGCAGCATCCTCGGCGGCTACACCACCTGGCATCTCGGCCGCAAAGGCGGCGAAAAGGCCCTCCGCCGCTGGGTTTCGCCGCGCATTTTGGGTCGGATCATCGGATGGGTCGAGCGCCACCACATTCTGGCCATTTTTCTTCCCGCCATTCTTCCGCCGCCCATTCCGCTTTCACCGTTCATCCTTGCGTCGGGAGCGCTGGGCGTGCCCTTCAAGCGCTTCCTGGCGGCGTACGCAGCGGCGCGGACCTTCCGCTACTCTCTGGTGTCCTGGCTCGCAGTACTCTACGGCCGCCACATTGTGCGCCTGTGGTCAAAAGAGCTGAACAAGTGGTCGACTCCGCTCCTCTATGGTTTCGGTGCCGTGATGGTAACCGGCATCGCAATGGGCATCTGGCAATTCCGAAGCCACCGACGCGCCGCTGACGCGCAAGGCGACGCCATTGAACCAGAGGCCGCGTAGAACCAGGGTTGCAGGTTGAGCCAGTGCCAATCGGCGTGTGCCTTCCCGCGAATTCCAGCATGCTTACGAAACGGCGCTTAAATCTTGCTCCGCGTCCCGGCCGTCTGTTTCGCCGTTTGTCTCCGCCGCTTCCATGACCGGGAGAAATACTGAGAACGCGGTTCCGCTGCCGTGCGCGCGCTGCGTGCTCCACACCCGTACGTGCCCGTGGTGCCGTTCCACCAACTGGGTCACCACCCACATGCCCAGCCCGGTCCCGGTTTCCGTCTTGGTGGTGAAAAACGGCTCGAAGATGCGCCGCATGGTCGCTCGATCCATCCCTACGCCGGAATCGAAGAAGGTTACCCGCATTCCTCTCCTACCGCCGCCGCGCCAGTCTCGTGAGGGACGCAACCGGATGACCAGCCGGCCTCCCCGCGGCATCGCGTCGATGGCGTTGGTCACCAGGTTGGCAAAAACCTGCTGCGTCTCGCTCGGCATGCAGGCAATATCGGTCTCACGCGTCGCCCGCACTTCCACGGCAATGTCCGCGGCCGTCAATTTGCTGCGAAACAGCGTCAAGACCGATTCCAGAATCTCTGAAAGCCTGGCCATCTTCGGCGCGCCCGTCTGGCGGTGGAACTTCAGCGTCTGCTGGGTGATCATCGACACCCGCATCAGCTGATCCATCGCCACCCGCGCGTGCTCCTGCGCGGTATCGGCAGTCTGCGCCAGGCTGATCAGAAACAGAAGGTTTGACACCGCCTCCAGCGGGTTGTTGATCTCGTGTGCGATTGAAGCCGCCAGCCGCCCCGCGACGGCCAGTTTCTCCGCCCGCATCAGTGCTTCTTCGCTCCGCTTGCGCTGCGTTACATCCGACACCACGCCCACCACGCGCACCACCTGCCCCGCTTCATCGCGCTGGCATTTACCCCGCGACTCCAGCCAGTGCACTGACCCGTCCGGCCACACCACCCGGTATTGATTGTGGTAGTCATCGCCGCCTTCCCGGGTTGAATGGACGGCTCGCTTCACTCCCTCAGCGTCTTCCGGGTGAACCGCCCGCAGCCACGCCTCCGTCGACGGCTCAATCGATCCCGGCTCAAGCCCGATCATCCGGTACTTCTCCTCGGACCAGTGGATTGCGCCGGTCTTCAAATCCCACACCCACAGGGCCATGCCGTTGGCCTGCAGCGCAATCTGCAGCATCGCTTCACGATCGCGCAACGCTTCGCTGGCGATGGCCCGCTCCTCTGCAAGCTGGCGCTCCAGGTTTGCCTGCATCAATCGCTGCTGCAGCTTCTGAATACCCAGCTCAGCCCGCTCGTCGGCCAACCGCCGCATCGACCAGCCCAAGGCGAGCGTGGTGCCGACAAATACCAGCATCCTCAATTCCTGGGGTGCGTTGCCGATGGAAAATCGCAACTGAGACTTCGTCAAAAACGAGTTCACCAGAACAACTTCAGTCAGCGCGCAGAACGCCCCGCCCCACATACCCAGAAACCAGCAGCTCAGGATGACGGTCGGAAACGCCAGAAGCAAGGGAAAAGCCCGCAGTGGCGCAATGTAGTAAGTCAACCCGGACCCAAGGCAAGCGGTGCCGAGTCCCAGCAATGCGCGAACTGGCCACGGCAGTCGCTCGACTACAGTGGAGAGAGGCGTCTTGGCCGGAATCGTCTGGTCCATGCTCTGGTAGTACGAAATGCAGCTTGCCCGCGCGTGTTTGCACACGGCTTCGACGATTGAAAGATACGTGGAATTGCTCGAAAATGGAAGCACTTACCGTGCTGAGGCGCGCCCTCTTGGCCCCGCGCCTCTCTTTGCGGCTACAGCAAATCCTGAGATGCTGTAACCCGGAACGACAATACTGAAGTTGACCCCACCATCAGGGAGAGGCAACCTTGCACAACGCCCCAAAGGACACACCTTCTCAGGATTTGCTCTAAGCCCTTTACTGCCAACCCGAATCTCTCACGAGCTTTAAACGATCGTCGCGCCGGCGGGTCTCGCCAATCTGTGAACCCCAATGCCTACCTCCCGAATCTGATAGGGGTAGGCTCGATCTCTGAACTGTTTCTGAACCATCCCCGGCCTCTCCACAAACCGAAGAACGACAGGAAATAACCGAGGAGAAGACTTTTGTCCGAATTGCAGCCAGCCACGCCGTCCCCCGCCGGCGAAGTCGCCATCAATAACCCGAACATCAGCCTGCAAGGGGTGTGGAAGCCGCGCGTCAATCCCTGGCTGATCGCGATGACGGTCGCTCTCGCGGCCTTTATGGAAGTGCTTGACACCTCCATCGCCAACGTCGCGCTGCCCCACATCGCCGGCTCGCTCGGCGCCAGCACCGACGAAGGCACCTGGGTCCTCACCAGCTATCTTGTCGCCAACGCCATTGTTCTTCCCCTGGGTGGATGGGCCTCCAGCGTCCTCGGCCGGCGAAACTTCTTTGTGCTCTGCATCATCATCTTCACCGTTTCCAGTTTCCTGTGCGGGGCCGCGCCGACGCTGCCCATGCTCCTTCTTTTCCGCGTTCTCCAGGGTGCCGGCGGCGGCGGCCTGCAGCCCATGGCACAGGCCATCATGGCCGACTCCTTCGAACCGCAAAAGCGCGGCCAGGCCTTCGCCCTCTACGGCCTCGTCGCCGTTCTCGCTCCTTCAATCGGCCCCACCCTCGGCGGCTGGATCACCGACAATTATTCCTGGCGCTGGATCTTCTACATCAACATCCCCGTCGGCATTCTCGCCTTCATCCTCGTCACCCGCCTCGTTGAAGATCCGCCCTGGATCAAGGCAGATCGTTCCCGCTTTTTCAAAATGGATTACGTCGGCCTCGCCTTCCTCACCCTCGCCATGGGCGGCATGCAGATCATGCTCGACAAGGGCGAGGAAAACGACTGGTTCGCCTCCAACTTCATCCGCTTTTTTGCGTTCATGTTCATCAGCTGCCTGATCGCCCTCATCTGGTGGGAGTGGCGGCAAAAAGACCCGCTCATCAATCTCAAGGTTTTTCGCTTCAAAAATTTCGCCATCTGCTGCTTCCTCATGGCGCTGGTCGGCGGCGTGCTCAACGCCAACACAGTCCTGCAGCCGGAGTTCATGCAGCAGCTTCTCGGCTGGACCGCGACCACCACCGGCCTCGCCCTCACCGGCGGCGGATTCACCCTGCTCTTCGTCATGCCCCTGGCCGGCATCGCCACCAGCAAAATTGCCGCACGCTACCTTACCGCCATTGGATTCCTTCTCTTCATCATCACCTTCCGCATTGCAGCCGAGGTCACTACGCTCAACATGACCTTCGCCCAGGCCTCGTGGCTGCGCGTGGTGCAGATGATTCCGCTGCCCTTCTGCTTCATCTCCATCACCACGGCGGCCTACGTGGGCATGCCCAAAGAGGACTCCAACCAGGTAGCCGGCCTCATCAACTTTGCCAGAAACATCGGCGGCAGCATCCTCATCGCGCTCACCAACGCCCAGGTCACCAGCCGCTCCATGTGGCATGAGCAGCATCTGCAAAGCAACATGTCCCCGGCGTCCATCGGATACCAGCAGCATATGAATGCGCTGACCGGTTTCTTCGGCGGCAGCTTCGGCGGACCCAACGGCGCCAGCCGGGCCATGGCCAGCATCTACAACCAGCTCAACCTCCAGGCCGGCGTGCAAGGCTACCAGGACGTCTACATGGAGCTGTCCTACATGTCGATTTTTCTAGTCTTGCTCGCCTTCCTGCTCAGCAAGAACAAGCCCGGCGCCGCTCCCGGCGGCGGTGGCATGCACTAAATCGCCTGCGGCAGGTCGGGGATTTATCCCCGGCAAAGTAGTCATGGAATCAATCCGGGCTTCACAGGCTGCGGAAAAACTCCAGCTTGACGTAGATGTGCGAAGGGGCACGACTTCAGTCGTGCCATAAGTTGATCGAAATGAGAGAATGGGCTTTAGCCCCTGCCGCCTTGAAGCCAAATTCAGCCCTGCCAGGAGCCTTTTTCCGCAGCCTGTTCAGCCCCTGGGGCGCGTTTTTTCAGCTCTACGATTCCGTAATCGGATAGCTCGAGTTGAACGGGAAGATCAGCTCGGCCTCTGACGGCACCGGCTTGCCGTTCACCGTAGCCGGCTGAAACCGCCAGGTCAGAGCAATGTCGAGGACGATTTTGTCCAGCCGGTTGCCCATCCCCTGCACCAGCGTCTCGCTCAGCACCACGCCCTGCGCGTCCAGTTTCACGTCCACCACAATCTTCTTTTCCGTAGCCGGCAGCAGCGAGCGGTCGTTCACCGGCGGGTGCGGCGAGAAGACCGGAAACGCCGGCCTTGCGTCTTCCGCATCGTCTCCGTTGCCTTGGAGAGCCATGCCGGTCCCATTGCCCTTGTGCGGAGTAATCGGCGCGCCGCCGCCTGAAACCTTGGGACGCGTCTCCTTCACCGGCACAATCGTCTTGCGCGTCACATCCGGCGACTTGTCCGGATCGTGAATCTTGGCCGCCGTATCCATGGGCGGCAGCGGGAACGGGATGGCGTGCGCCCCGCCGGCCGTCTTCACCAGCGCCATGACCTGGAAATCCGTGGGCTGCGCCAGCCGCTTGCGCGCCGCGTTGCCGGCAACCAGTACCAGCACAAGAACGCTGCCATGCATCGCCACGGAGAGCAGCACCGCGGAAACGCGCCGTTTCGCAGGCAGCGCTGCAGCCAGCGGAGTCGGGGCAGTATTCAGCGACGGCTCATTCGGAGTCAGTTGCGGTGTATCCGGTTCACTTGGAGATTGCATGATGACCTCTCCCTGCGCGGGGAACGCCCGGTAGATAGATTGTCGCACAGGTCATGATCGGAGCGCCGCAGAGGTCGATTCGCGACGAACTACCCGGCGCATGAGCCTCGAGCTGACATGTCCAACAATTCGTCGGCAATCCCTAATCCCTGTTCTTTGTCTCCTAGTTGATTGTCACAGTCAGCGCGCTCGAAGCCGGCGCCCCTGGATTCGTCGCCACCAGCGATCCGCTCCCCGCGCTTGCCAGGTCGCTCGCTGGAATCGCAACCGTCACATGCGTCGCATCCACGATCGTGGTGGTGCGATAGCTTCCATTCCATGTCACCGCCACACCGGGCAGGAAGTTCGTGCCCGTCAGCGTCAGCAGCGTATTCCCCGTCCCATGCGTAATCGAGGACGTTGAACTCGATGTCAGGCTCGCCGCCGAATCGGTTAGCAACTCCTGCGGTGTGACAAATGGACCCCGCAGAATCATGATCTGTGAAACTATTTGATTGGTCGAGTAGTCCTCCGCTGAGGTGAAGAGTGCAAGCCCGTCCTGGCCAAAGCGCAATATCGTAAACGAACCATCGATATTTGTTGTTGATGCCGGCATATCGATGATTGCTTCAGGTGTATATGTGGTCAGGTCGTAGCGTACCAGGCCATACGCCAACGTTCCTGCCAGATTCTCCAGCATGACGAATTCCTTCTGCAGCGACGGATCCGCAACAATCCCGGCACTTTCACCATTGTCGCCCGAGTTGTAGAAATCAAGGAGTGGAAGCACGGCGATCTGCGAAGGAGGCGTCGTAACGGGATTGATAATGCCCCCGCCAGCTCCGTAAACCAGACCGTTCGCGAGTTGGAAATCTCCGCCGAAACCACCCATGCCGTTTAGGGTCGTGCCATCGATCTCGGTTGCACCGCTCGCGTCCACGCTGAAGCGATAGAACTCAGCACCAGAGGTGTAGTTGTCATAGGCGTAGAACTCAGAGGCGTTTGCGAAGGTGGGGAAGTTTCCGGTGTAAACGCCAGTCAGGTTTGGCCGGAATGCGCCTGTGCTACCGGTGATATCGAAGATCCCGACTCCGCCCCCAATGGTTGAGGTATCGATGGCCAACGTAGTATCGGTTCCGGGCATGACGGAAAGCCAGTTCGCGGAAACACTGCCGTTCGTCCCGTACTGCGTGATGGAAAGTGGGAAAGTGGCGTTCACGCTCTGCTTCGACAAATTGAATTGCGCCAGACTGTTGGATCCGCTCAAGCCGACATAGAGATAGTCGCCGTCGGCAGTTTCGGCCATCACCGTCGGTTCACTTCCAACATTGACCGGCGTTCCCACCGCGCCGGTCACCGGATTAATGGTGACCACCGAATTGCCCGTCAGATTGGTCGCAGTGCTGGGAACAGTGGCGTAGAGCTGCTGGGAGTACGGTTCGAAGAGGAGTCCGCTCGCCGGCACATTGACCACCGCGTAAATAGTCAGTGGTGCGACTTGCGAGACGCCCCCGCCCGGGGCGGGATTGATCACCGTTACAGCCGCCCAGCCGTAATTCGCGATTTCAGAAGCAGTGACAGCGGCAGTGAGCTGGGTTGCGCTAACGTATGTCGTGGTCAGAGCGTTTGCACCAAGATTGACTGTCGATCCCTCGTTGAAGCCGGCGCCGGTGACGGTAAGGGTGAAGGCCGACGTTCCCGCCTGAACGAAATTGGGCGAGATCGCGGAAATCGACGGCGGCGCTGCATACAAGCTTCCCGACACGACGGTGCTGGTGGTGGTCTGATTGTTGGTTGTAGCCGGGTCGTAGCTGACCGATGAGACGGTCGCAACCCCGGCAAGCGTGCCCGAGGTGGAAGGAGTTGCGCTCACAGTGACAGTGGCACTCGCTCCGTTGGCCAGGCTGCCGAGATCGCAGATGAACTCCGGACCAGTCCCGCAGCTTCCCTGGCTCGCAGTCAGGCTGTTGATGATCAGAGATGAATCCAGATTCATGGTGAGCGTCGCGCCTTGCGCCTGATTGGGACCGCTGTTGGCGACCTTTGCGACCCACGAGATGGCTGTCCCTGTGTTTGCGGTCGCCGGCGCAGCAAGTGTCACGGATAGATCCGCGGGCGATGACGAGAGATCTTTTACGAGAGGCGACTGGAAAATGAAAATCTGATTGACCGAACTAAACGCACTCGCAACGGCGCTGATCGCAATTCCGTCCTGTCCCCAGCGCACGATCTTCTGGAAGGTGGTTGGATAACCGTTCGCGCCGACACCATTTACCTGAATGCTGCCCGTGGAGTTGAAGGTGGATTCATTGAAGGCGAGTATCTCGTCGCTCGAGCTGAAATTCGCTTCCGCAACAAACGCCTCGCCCAGCGTGGAGTCCGAAACAACTGGTCCAGTGGCGGGGCTGTTCGCTGAGCTGTAGAAAGTGCCCAGCAATGTTCCCGTTGAGGTGTTGAACACCTGGCCAGTGGAAAGGTAGAGCTTTCCGTTGTCGTATTGGATGGAGATTGCTGAGTTGTTCGTACTGGCAAGCGCGGTGGCCGCCGTAATGCCGGTTGAGCCTACTGTCAGTTGTTCGATGGTTGAGCCATTCGCCATATAAAGGACTGACGAGGACGAGCCGAAGCTGAGCGGTCCCTCTCCAACTCCCGTTGAAGAGTTGACGCGCGCAACGCCGGAATCGTAGATGGTGACGCCAGTTCCGCCGAGATAGCTGCCTTGCGCGGCCACTGCCACGGAGTTGGGCGACCCGGGAACCGCTGCAAGATAGTCGGCCGTGTAGGGCGGGTTGTAGACTCCCGGGCCGCCGCCAAGGGAAAACTGATTTACGACCACACCTTTGGTCAGGTCGACCTGCGCTACAGCTCCCGCGCCATCAATACCGACGAAGAGTTGCGACCCATCCGTCGAAAGCGCAAGCTTGTTGGGATTACTGCCCACCCAGATCTGCCGCATGATGACGCCGGTCACCGGATCAATGCCCGCCACTGTGTTTCCGCCGCTTTCCACTCCGGAAACCTGCAAGGATGCATAGAGCAGTCCATCGGTGGCGTTGTAGACGATGTCGTTATTTGCGATTGCGAGGTAGGTGGTGTAGGTCAGCGGTGCCGTCGTCCCTCCGCCAGGCGCTGGCGTGGTAACAGTGAAGCTATAATTGCCCGGCAGCGCAAAGCCGGATGCCGGAACCGCTGCCGTAAACTCGGTGGGACTCACATACGTCGCCGCAATGT
>Ga0116135_1000779_pt1 | contig 17237 bp, 17 predicted proteins | sample June2015DPH_20_1_FD_89738 | JGI IMG/M metagenome (GOLD analysis project Ga0116135, IMG submission 89738) | Peatland microbial communities from SPRUCE experiment site at the Marcell Experimental Forest, Minnesota, USA - June2015DPH_20_10 | ecosystem: Environmental > Terrestrial > Soil > Wetlands... | reverse complement strand
GCTATATCAGCCGCAACCCCTTCAAGCTCGCGTGCCCGTTCTTGCCGACGATGATGTGGTCGTGCACGGATATGCCGAGCGGACCGGCGATGTCGATGATCGCCTTGGTCATATGGATATCGGCTTGCGACGGCGTCGGATCGCCGGAGGGGTGGTTGTGCACCAGGATGATGGCGGTGGCGGATAATTCCAGCGCCCGCTTGATCACCTCGCGCGGATAGACCGGGGTGTGGTCCACGGTGCCGGTCTGCTGCACCTCGTCCGATATCAGCTGGTTGCGCTTGTCGAGAAACAGGATGCGAAACTGCTCCCTGTCGGCGAACGCCATGCTGGTGCGGCAATAGTCGATCACGTCATTCCAGGACGACAGCAGGGTGCGCGCCTGCAACTGGCCCTTGGCGATCCGGCTTGCTGCCGCCGCGATCAGCTTGAATTCGGTGATCGTCGCTTCGCCGACGCCGTCAACCTCGCGCAGCCGCGTCGCCGGGGCGTGGATGACTTCCGCGAACGAACCGAATTTCCTGATCAGGGATTTGGCCAGCGGCTTGACGTCGCCGCGCGGCAGCGCGCGAAACAGCACCATCTCGAGTAATTCATAGTCGCTCAGGGCGTCGGCGCCGGCGCCGCGAAAGCGGTCGCGCAGCCGCATCCGATGGCCGTGATAATGCGGCGTTTCGGGGGATTGATCCGGGGTATCGCTGGTCTTGGCGGGCATCGGCTCAACCATGCCGCGCCGGTCAGGTTTTGCAACCGGGAAGTGTCGGCGTAGGCGGCTTTTCGGCGCGGGGTCGCCAGCGAGCGACCTCGGCAGGACGAACGGCTGGCAACAGCCTACCGAACTGCCGTCGCGCGCCTCGCCTTCGTCTTCTTCGCATCGCCGAGCAGCAGCATGTCGGCGACCGTGGTCAAGTCGAGGACGTCGGACATCGCATCGCGCACCTTGGTCATCGCGAGGCGCACCTTGCAGCGTTTGACGTCGTCGCAATCATGGCAGGGCTGGTAGGAGGTTCGTCGCGCGCAGGCGATCGGAGCGATCGGGCCATCGAGCGCGCGGACCACCTGGCCGAGTTTGATCTCGGCCGCCGGCCGCGCCAGCCGGTAGCCCCCACCGGGACCCTTGCGGCTGTAAACCACGCCGGCGTTGCGCAATTCGCCGAGGATGGCGTCGAGAAATTTCTTCGGGATGTTGTTGGTCTCGGAAATATCAGCGGCCTGCGCCATCGCCTCCGGTTTCAGCCCCGCCAGATGCGCCACCGCCTTGAGACCATATTTGCCTTTGGCGGTGAGCATATCGGGATTGGATTCCGGACGTGAAAAAGCAGGACCTCGCGGGTCGTGCCTCGAGGGGCATTTAATCTATATATATGATCGATTTTAAAATTTATTTCCAGTCCGAAGCGTTCGCTCTCGCGGGGCCTGCGCGCACGATGGATGGCCACCACCTGACGGCGCAAACGCGCAAGCTTTTTTAGTCTGGCAACATTGTCCCGGCGGCGAAATCCGCCTTAATATCCCGAGCGCGCCCCGACATAAGGACAATCGACATGACATCCTTTGACCCCGTTTCCGCGGCGTTGGGCGGCTTGCTGATCGGAGCGGGCGCGCTGTTGCTGATGTTGTTCAGCGGCCGTATCGCCGGCATCAGCGGCATCTTTGCCGACGCATTGGAGCCACACCAGACCGGCAGGGGCTGGCGCATCGCCTTCATCGTCGGGCTCATTGCCGCGCCACTCGTGGTCGCGGTAACCGGACGGGCGGTACCGGCGCCGGACATGCCGGCGTGGGCCGTTGTCATTGCCGGCGGCCTATTGGTCGGATTCGGTACCCGGCTCGGCAGCGGCTGTACCTCGGGACACGGTGTCTGCGGCATCGCGCGCCTGTCGCCGCGATCGCTGGCCGCGACCGCCACCTTCATGGTCACCGCCGCTGTTGTCGTGGCGGTGTCGCGTCATGTGCTGGGAGGCCAGTGATGGCAATGATCATTGCCGCGCTGGGCTCCGGCCTCGTGTTCGGCATCGGGCTGGTGATTTCCGGCATGACGCAGCCCAGCAAGGTGCTGGGCTTTCTCGACGTGTTCGGACATTGGGACCCCACGCTCGCGATCGTGATGGCCGGCGCGCTCGTGGTGGTGGCGCCGGGGTTCGCTCTTCTGCGCGGCCGCGACACCTCGATCCTTGGCGTGACGCTCGACTGGCCCAGCCGCCGCACCATCGACCGGTCGCTGATCGGCGGTGCCGTGCTGTTCGGCATCGGCTGGGGACTGGTCGGCCTCTGCCCCGGTCCCGCGCTGGCCAACCTCGCGGGGCTGTCGCCCAAGGTGTTCGGCTTCGTTGTCGCGATGGCGATCGGCGCACGGGCGCAAGATGCGTTGCGCAGGATCCGCGGGTCCCAGCCTCAGTCGGCGTAGGGCAACGCGATTGGTTTAGACGGCAGGCGCCTTCTCGGCGTGGCGTTGCGACAGCGTGAAGATTTCGACGCCGTTGGCGGTGACGCCGACCGAATGTTCGAACTGCGCCGACAGCGAGCGGTCCCGCGTCACCGCGGTCCAGCCGTCGGACAGGATCTTCACATGCGGCTTGCCGAGATTGATCATCGGCTCGATGGTGAAGAACATGCCGGGCTTCAGCACCACGCCTTCGCCGGGCCGGCCGACATGGATGATGTTCGGCTCGTCGTGGAACATGCGGCCGAGCCCATGTCCGCAGAAATCGCGCACCACGCTCATGCCCTGCGGCTCGACGAAACTCTGGATCGCATGGCCGATATCGCCGGTGGTGGCGCCGGGCTTCACCGCGGCGATGCCGCGCATCATGGCTTCATAGGTGACCTCGATCAGCCGCTCGGCCTTGCGGGCGATCGGGCCGATCGCATACATCCGGCTGGAATCGCCATACCAGCCCTCGACGATGAAGGTCACGTCGACATTGACGATGTCGCCGTCCTTCAACACCCGGTCCCCCGGCATGCCGTGGCAGACCACGTGGTTGATCGAGGTGCAGGTCGAATAGCGGTAGCCGCGATACATCAGGGTGGCGGGATAGGCGCCGTGCCGGAAGGCGAAGTCGCGGACGAAGTCGTCGATGTCAGAGGTCGGCACGCCCGGCTTCACGATGTCGGTGAGCTCATCAAGGCATTTGGCCACCAGCGCGCCGGCCTTGCGCATGCCTGCGAATCCGCCGGGCCCGTGCAGCTTGATCTGCCCGGTTTTGCGCAAGGAGGTATCGGAGGCTTCGATGTAGCTCATGGGGACGTATCTTTGCGGGAAAGGGTGATTTGAGGGCCTAATTTAATGATTGGCGCTGTGAGTGCAAGCCAAGCCTGGGACGCCGGAACCGCAGGGATGGCCGGGGGTAGGCCGGCGGCGAAACCAATCCGCCGTCAGTTTGAAACCTCCACCGTGGTTTCGACCGGCAGCGCGCCGCCGCGGATGCGGATTTCGCGCACCGGATAGGGCACCCGGATCCCCTCGCGTTTGAACGTCTCCCACAGCGACAGCATCACGTCGCTCTTCACATTATCCATGCCGTCGGGGTCGGAAATCCAGAAGGTCAGGGAAAACCTCATCCCGGCCTCGGTGAATTCGACCAGGATGCAGTTCGGCGGCTTGTCCTTCAAAGCGCGCGGCGCCGCCGCGGCGATCTCGATCGCCAGTCTGCAGACCAGTCGCGGATCGGCCTCGTAATTGGTGCCGAAATTGACCTTCACCAGCGTGTTCTTGTCGGTGTAGGTCCAGTTGGTGACCTTCTGCGTCACCAGATCCTCGTTCGGAATCAGGAATTCGCGGCCGTCGCCGGCGGCGACTGAAATATAGCGGGTTTTCATCGCGCTGATGCGGCCCGAACTGTCGCCGATGGTGACGAGATCGCCGGGCTTCACCGACTTGTCCGCCAGCAGAATGATGCCGCTGATGAAATTGGCGACGATCTTCTGCAAGCCGAAGCCGATGCCGACACCGGCCGCCCCGGAAAAGATCGCCAGCGCCGAGAGGTTGATGCCGACCGCGCCCATCACCATCGCGACGGCGAATATCATCAGCGCCAGCCGGATCATCTTGACCAGCAGCACCTGGATCGATGGAGTCAGGTCGCTCGAGCGCGTGATCCGGCTTTCCGCGAAATTGCTGGCGATGTTGGACAGCCACAGCGCCACCACCAGCAGCACGCCGAGCTTGATCAGCAGCAACGGCGTCAGCCGCAATCCTCCCAGCACGATCGCGACCGAGTCGAGCGCATCGATGGTCGGATCGAGCTGGCCGATGATGCTCAAGGCTGCCACCAGCCAGGCCGACAGCGACACCAGGCGGACGATAAACGGGTTGCGAATGACCGATGTCACAACGCGGATGATCAGCCAGGCGAGGGCCAGCTTGGCGCCGACCGCCAGCAGATAGCTGCGGCTGGGCCAGGTCGACACCCGCATCACCACGCGCGCCAGGATCATCTGCACCGCGAACACCGCCGTCGGCGCGTTGCCGGCCAGTACCCGCACCAGCAGCCGCAGCGGCGCCGGCCAGCCCATCGCCAGCGACGTCATATCGATCCGCGAGCGAATCGCCGCGCCGCTGGCGAAGGCTATGCCGGTGGCGGCCAGGATCAGCCCAAGCTGGAAATAGAACCAGGTCGATGTGACCTCGGCACCGACCGAACGTGCCGTGGCGTGCAGGAAATCGGTGACGTCAGACATGTCCATCGTCAAAATCTCATCTCAGGACGAATCATCAGGGCAAGCTTTGATTCGATACGCCGGCAGATTCTCATAACCGCGTCGCCAAGGCCATCGATACGCCCGGTCTTTGAGGTGAGTTCAGCCGGTAAATCAGCCACATTGTCGCTGGCAATAGAAAATGGGTTGGCGTCCAACTGTGGCGACGATAAGGATGCAATTGCAAGGATTTGTGCAAGGATCCGTGCACAGATCACCGCAACTACTTGCGGAGCTTCATGGCTTCTCTCGACTCGGTCAGCATAGCTATTCTTCTCGGCGCGGTTCTGGTGATGGCCGGCATTCTGTCGAGCCTGCTTGCGCTGCGCTTCGGCGCGCCGTTGCTGCTGGTGTTTCTGCTGATCGGCATGCTGGCCGGCGATGCCGGCCCCGGACATGTGCGGTTCGACGATGTGCGCACCACCTATCTGGTGGGATCGGTGGCACTGGCGCTGATCCTGTTCGATGGCGGCCTGCGCACCCGGTTTCAGGCCATCCGCGCGGTGCTGGCGCCCTCGATGGTGCTGGCGACGGCCGGCGTGCTGCTGACGGCGCTGATCACCGCGCCGGTCGCCAAATATGCGCTCGACCTGAACTGGACCGAAGCGTTGCTGGTGGGCGCCGTGGTCGCGTCCACCGATGCCGCGGCGGTGTTTCTGCTGGTGCATGCACAGGGCCTGCGGTTGCGCCCCCGCGTCGGCGCGACGCTGGAAGCGGAATCCGGCACCAACGATCCGTTCGCGGTGTTTCTCACGCTGATGCTGGTCGAGCTGATTTCGGTCGGCCAAAGCTCGGCCCTCCATGTGGCGCTGGAACTTGGCCGCGAAGCCGTGCTCGGCAGCATCGTCGGCTTCATCGGCGGCCGTCTGGTGGTACTGGCGCTGAACCGGGTGGCGCTGCCGCAGGGCCTGCACGCGCCCTTTGTCACCACCGCGGCGCTGGTGATTTTTGGCGCGGCGCAGATCGGGCATGCTTCGGGATTTCTCTCGGTCTATCTGGCCGGCATCATCGTCGGCAACCGGCCGACCCGCGCGCATAATTCGGTGGTGACGTTTCTTGACGCCGCGACCTGGCTGGCGCAGATCGTGATGTTCGTCATGCTCGGCCTGCTGGTATCGCCGCAGCGGCTCGTGGTCAGCATTATCCCGGCCGTGCTGGTGGCGCTGGTGCTGATGCTGGTGGCGCGGCCGCTGGCGGTGTTTCTTTGCCTGGCGCCGTTTCGGTTCAACTGGCGGGAGAAAACCTTCATCGCCTGGACCGGCCTGCGCGGCGCGGTCGCGATCTTCCTGGCGTCGATCCCGATGCTGGTAGGCCTGTCGAAAGCGTATCTCTATTTCGACGTCGCCTTTGTCGTCGTCATCATCTCGCTGTTGCTGCAGGGCTGGACGCTGGCCGCCGCCGCCCGGCGGCTCCATGTGGCGTTGCCGCGGGCGGATCGCGCGCCGCGGCGGGTCGAACTTGATCTGCCGGGCCAGCTTGAGCAGCAACTGGTCGGCTATTCGGTCCGGGCAAAAAGCCTGTATTTCCGGCGCGGCCTCGTTCCGTCCTGGTCGAAGCCGACGCTGGTGATCCGCGACCAGCGTATTCTCTCGCCCGCCGAGGCCGATCCCATCCTCGCCGGCGATTATATCTACCTGCTGGCGCCGCCGGAGAAAGCCGAAGCGCTGGACCGGTTCTTTGTCGACATGCTGCCGAGTTCGGCGCCCGATCCGCATCTGCTCGGCGACTTCATGGTGTCCGGCGAGCACACGCTGGGCGAATTGGCCGAGATCTATGGCGTGGCGGTGGGTGAAGACCAGACCAGGCTGACGCTGTCCGATTATTTCGATATTCATCTCGATCATGCGCCCAAGGAAGGCGCAACGCTGACGCTCGATACCATCGATCTGGTGGCGCGCAGCCTCAGTGGCGGAAGGGTCAATGTGGTCGGCCTTCGGCTGCCCGAAGAGCAGGAGGAAACAGTCCCGTTGACGCGAATGGCGGCACTCAAGGCCGGGCTGTCGAAGATGTGGTCGTCGGTTGCGGGAATCTAGGCCGGTGCGCAGGGCGGGGCGCCGTCACTTCTGAAAATGTCCGCCCGGCTATCGGCGAGACGCCTCGAAAAATTTCATGTTAGTATCATTGACTCCAAATTATATTGGCGTTAGTATAATTAATATGAAGAGGATCAAGCGGCCTTATGTCATGACGGCACGCGCGGCAAAGGCCGAAGCGACCAGGGCACGAATATTAACGGCCGCCATGGAGCTTTATACCGGACGCTCGATAGAGGACTTCACCCTTGATGAGGTCGCCGCGCTATCGGAAACCACCGTGCAAACTGTATTGCGCGTCTTCGGCAGCAAGGACCAGCTGATCTATGCGGCTCTGGGTGAGCTGGCGGCCCGCGGAATGTCACTGAAGCCGACGCCGCCGGGCGATGTGGCCGCCGCGGTGACAGCCATCTTCGATGTCTACGAAACCATGGGTGACCTCGTCATCCAGTATCTCAACGACGAGCGCCGCCGTCCGTCCCTCCAACCCATTTTGCAGCAGGGTCGCGAAAATCATCGCGACTGGGTGAAGTCGGTCTTTGCCCCGCTGCTCAAGTTGCAGAACGGTGGCGGGCGTGCGCAGCTCTTGAACATCCTCGACGTGGCAACCGATGTCTACGTTTGGAAACTGCTGCGCCGTGACCAAGCCCTCGGTCGACCTGCCGCAGAGGCGATTATGCGTCGATTGATCAATGGCGCTTCAAATGCGGAGGTAGCGGATGGCAAAGATCCTTTGGCTCAACTGGTCGGGCGGCGGCAACCTGCCTCCTAGCCTGGGTATTGCCCGAGTCTTGACAGAGCGGGGACACGCAGTTGCCTTCGCGGGGCGCCCGGAGATGGTTCCGCGGGTCGAGGAAGCCGGCTTCCGCGCGATCGAATTGACGCAGGCGTATACCCAGGTGGATCTCTATCCGCAGGGTACTTTCCTGACCCGGATGTCCTGCTATCTGACCTCCCCTGCAGTGGTCGCTCAGGTTCGGTCGGTGGTCGCATCGGAGCGAGCTGATCTCATCCTGATTGATGCGATGTTTCCAGCCGCGCTCTCGGAAGCGCCAGGGTTTGGCTGCCCGTCCGCGATGGTCTGCCACACCTTCATTTTTCGGCAACTGGAGATGTGGCGTGGCATGATTGCCAGGCTGGACAAGATGCGTCAGCAGGCGGGGTTCGAGGGTCTACCTGCGCTCGACGATCTCTGGCGAACGCGGGATAGGATCATCGTAACGACGCTTGCGGAGTTCGACACGGAGCCCGTTTCCGGCTGGGAGATGGTGCGGCACGTCGGTCCTGTGCTCGAGGACGAGAGAGTGGCGGTTGCTGCGGAGTTGCCCTGGGCCGCAAGCGACCGGACGCCGCTCGTTCTGGTAAGTTTCAGCACCGGTTTCGAACAACGCATGGTAGACAAGCTGCAGCGCGCGCTCGATGCCCTCAGCGAGCTCCCGGTTCATGTTGTCGCGACAACCGGTGGAATTGTTGGCCCGGATGAACTGGTGGCTCCGGCAAATGCCGTCGTTCTGAATTACGCGGCTCACGATCCGATCATGAAACGGGCCGCGTTGGTCGTGACGCATGGCGGCCATGGTACGGCGATGCGCGCGCTGCGAAATGGGGTTCCCATGGTGATCATTCCTGGTCTTGCGGGAGACCAGCCGTTCGTCGCTGCCGCCGTCCAGGAATGGAAAGTTGGTCGCGCGCTGCCCGGAGATGCCGATACCGCGGCGATGAAATCGGCAGCACAAGAGGTCTTGTCCGAACCGTTCTACCGACGGAACGCCGAGACCCGCGCAAACGCCCTGGCTGGTGTCAATGGCGCTTCGAATGCTGCAAGCGCCATCGAAGCCCTGCTAAGACCGGCTGAAGCGCGTCGCCTGGCTTAGCAAGCAGCGATTCGCGCCAATTTGCCGGCTGCGAAGATTTGCGCAAATGTACCAATCTGGATAGTGCGAGTATGGTTGGGAACCGATGGCATGAGCGAACTTCGCGACTGGTTGCGCAGCAACGGGTTCGAGCAATATGCCGACGCGTTCGAGGCGAACGACATCGACCTCGATATCCTGCCGGAACTGAGCGAACGCGATCTCGAACAGCTCGGCCTGTCGCTGGGGAACCGGCGCCGGCTGCTGAAGGCGATCGCTGAACGTGGCGCCGAGGTTGCTCAATCGAAACCGGCTGACTACACCGGTTCGGGCGATGCCGAGCGTCGTCAGGTCACGGTGTTATTCGCCGATATGGTCGGCTCCACGGCGCTGTCGGCCAAGGTAGATCCCGAACTGCTCGGGGGTTTGATCCGGCGCTACCAGGACGCCGCCGCCGGCGCGATCGGACGATATGGCGGCTTCGTCGCCAAGTTCATGGGCGACGGCGTTCTGGCCTATTTCGGCTTTCCGCGCGCGTATGAAGATGCGGCGGAACGCGCCGTTCGGGCGGCGCTCGGCATCCTGGCGGAAGTCGGCGATATCGAGTTGCCGGACCAGTCGCGGGTGCAGGCACGGATCGGCATCGCCACCGGCCTTGTCGTGGTCGGCGAAATCATCGGAACCGGTATCGCGCAGGAGCGGACCATCGTTGGTGAAACGCCCAATCTCGCGGCGCGGCTGCAGGCGCTGGCCGGGCCGGACACCATCCTCGTCAGCGAGACCACGCAGAACCTGTTGCGCGGCATGTTTGAGCTCGAACACACCGGGGGACACCAATTGAAAGGCTTCGCCCGCCCGGTGCCGGCCTGGCGGGTTCGATGTGAAGCGTCGGTCGAAAGTCGTTTTTCGGCGATCCGTGCCGGTGGGAGTCTGCCGCAGATCGGCCGCGCCCACGAAATGGGGTTGATGCTCGAACGCTGGCATCTGGCGCGGCAAGGCGAGGGCCAGATCGTGACGGTGATCGGCGAAGCCGGAATTGGAAAATCGCGTTCGATCGAGGCGCTGCAGGAAGCGCTGGCCGGCGAGCCGCATGCACGCATCAATCTGCAATGTTCACCGCATCACAGCGACAGCGCGCTTTATCCTGTGATCCAGTATCTCGGTCGCGCCGCGCACTTCACCGTCGCCGATACGCCAGGCGTCCGGATCGAGAAACTCAGCGCCCTGTTCGCGCAGCGGGCGGCCTCAGACCCGACCGCGATTCCGCTATTGGCTGAACTTTTGTCGATCCCCCTGACAGTGGCGGAACCGTCGCCGCAGACGCCGGCGCAACGCAAGGCGTCGACCCTGGCTCTCATCGTCGACGAGTTTCTGCGTCTGGGCGACAACGATCCGGTGCTGATCGTTCTGGAAGACGCGCATTGGATCGATGCCACCACGCTCGAAATGATGATGCGGCTGACCGACAGCATCGGCCGGGCGCGATCGCTGGCCCTGGTGACGGCGCGGCCGGATTTCGCCCCGCCCTGGCAAGCGCGGCCCCAGGCGACGCTTGTGACGCTCGGCCGTCTCGGCCGTCAGGAATGCGCGCAACTGGTCGCCGGTGTCGCCGCCGCGCACGGCCTGTCGGTGGAAACGGTCGCCACCATCGTCGCCAAGACCGATGGCGTTCCGCTGTTCGTCGAGGAACTGACCAAGAGCGTGATGGAATCGGCGGGCGAGGACAGCGCGGTGCCGGCGACGCTGAAGGATTCGCTGATGGCCCGCCTCGACCGCCTCGGCCAGGCGCGCGAAGTGGCCCAGATCGCCGCCGTCATCGGCCGGCAGTTCAGTTTTGCGCTGCTCGATGCGGTTGCCTCCAAGGGAGCCTTCAAGGGCGGCACCGAACTCGAGGCGACGCTGGCGAAGCTGGTGGCGGCGGGAATTGTCTTTCCCGAGGAGCGCGGCCAGGAACGCAGCTTCAGCTTCAAGCATGCGCTGGTACGTGACGTCGCCTATGAGAGCCTGCTGCTGGCGCGCCGGCGCGAATGGCACGAACGCATCGCCCATGCGCTTGAGAAACATTTCGTCGAAATCGCCGCGAGCGAACCGGACCTGCTGGCCTATCATTTCGGTGAGGCCGGTTTGCCGGCCCCGGCCTGCGATTATCGCATGCGCGCCGGTGACCAGGCCATGAACCGTTCGGCCTATCCGGAGGCGATCGCGCATTTCTCGGCGGGACTTAAACTGGCCGAAGCACTGCCAACGCAAGATGGGATGCGCCGTCTGCTGGATTTCCAGCTCAAGCTGGGTTCGGCGTTGATCGTCTGGCGTGGCCTGCAGAGCGTGGAAGTGGAGGAAGCCTACACAAGGGCCAACGAAATCGGCGAGCAACTGGGTGACAGCACCAGGTTATTTCAAGCCAAATGGGGGCTGTGGATCAACGCCAATCTCAGGCGCAAGACCGCACTGGCGCGCGACCGCGCCAGTGAACTTGTGACGCTTGCGCAGCGCTCGGGCGATGACGAGCAGTTGCTCGAAGCGTATCATTGCCAGTGGTCGACGGCGTTTTTTCGCGGCGATGTCCTGGACGCGCTGGAGGGCTGCCGCAACGGTTTCGAACTCTATGATATCGACCGCCACCGCCATCTCGGTCACCAGTTCGGCGGTCACGATCCCGGCGTTTGCGCGCACTCGCAATGCGGCATCACCTTTCAGCTGTCGGGCGACGGGCAAAAGGCCACACAAAGCCTCGCGCAATCCCTGGCCCTCGCAGAAAGGCTGGATCATCCCAACAGCCTCGCGCATTCGCTGCACAATGGCAGCATCGGTCACCAATTGAGAGGCGATCGCGACGCCGCATTCACGGCGGCGCATCGTGCGCTGGGACTGGCGGAAAAATTCGGTCTGTCGCCGTGGCGCGCGAGCAGCCTCGTGGTGACCTGCTGGGCTAATGGGGTCGGTTCAGGCGTCGCGGACGCGGTGCGGCGGATCGATGCCGAAATCGGCAACGCCACCGCCGTCGGCCCGCTCCCCCAATATTATCTCGGCCTCGCCGCCGAAGTCCTGCTGTCCGCCGGCCGGCCGGCGGACGGTCTGGCCCATCTCGATCGCGCCATTGCGGGGATCGACGAACCCGGCGTCGGGTTTTATCTGCCGGAAATCTATCGCCTGCGCGGCGCGTGTCTGCTGGCGCTCAGCCGTGACAACAAGGATCAGGCGCGCTCGGCTTTCGCAACCGCCCGCGACATCGCCACGCGCCAGGGCGCGGTCATCTTCGAGCGCCGCGCCGAGGCGTCGCTTTCCGATCTCGCTGGATAAATAGTAAATATCAAGCTGGAGAAAGCGCCGTCGGCAATACTTCGGTTCCGCCGAACGCCGCCACGCGGCCACGCCGCAGCATCACGACCTGGGTTGCGAGCTGGCGCATTTCGGTGGCGTCGTGGCTGACATAGACCATCGGGATGCCGGCCTCGTCGCGCAGGCGCACGAGATAGGGCAGGATCTCCTCCTTGCGCCCCTCGTCCAGCGACCCCAGCGGCTCGTCCAGCAGCAGTAATCGCGGCTGCGATAGCAGCGCGCGTCCGAGCGCCACGCGATGGCGCTCGCCGCCGGACAGGCGGCCGGGACGGCGATCCATCAGGTTGCCGATATCCAGGAGATCGATGACGCGCTTGCGCGCGGCGGGATCCTCGGCCAGGTGGTTCATGCGCCGCCCGTAGTCGAGATTTTGCCGCACATCGAGATGCGGAAACAGCCGCGCATCCTGGAATACATAGCCGATCCGGCGGCGATGCACCGGGATATGGGTATGCGCGGCGCTATCGTCCAGCGTATCGCCGTCAAGGGTGATGATGCCGCGATCGGGCCGCAGCAATCCGGCGATGATGTTGATCAGCGAGGTCTTGCCGGCGCCCGAGGCGCCGAACAGTCCGGTGACGCGACCTTCACTGGCAAAGGACGCCTCAATCGAAAATTCGCCGAGCTGTTTTGAGACGTCGACCTGCAGCATGATCAGTTCCCATGCAGGCGTTGGGTGGCGCGGCGCGCGAACCACTCCGAAGCAATCAGCGCCGCCATCGCGATCAGGATCGAAACCACCACCAGCCGCAGCGCCGCGGTATCGCCGTCAGGCGTCTGGATCAGCGAATAGATCGCCGACGAAATGGTCTGGGTCTCGCCGGGAATATTCGAAACAAACGTAATCGTGGCGCCGAATTCGCCGATCGCCTTGGCGAAACCGAGCACCATCCCGCCGACCACGCCCGGCAGCGCCAGCGGCAGCGTGACGGTCAGGAATACCCGCCACGGCGTTGCCCCCAATGTTCCTGCCGCCTGCTCCAGCCTTTGATCCACGGCCTCGATCGACAGCCGGATCGGCCGCACCAGCAACGGAAACGACATGATGCCGCAGGCCAGCGCGGCGCCGGTCCAGCGAAATGCGAACACGATCCCGAGATGGTCGGCGAGCCAGGCGCCGACCAGGCCGCGCCTGCCGAAGGTCAGCAGCAGCAGATAACCGGTGACGACCGGCGGCAGCACCAGCGGCAGATGAATGACCGCGTCGGCGACCGACTTGCCCCAGAATTCGCGCCGCGCCAGCAGCCAGGCCACAGCGATCCCCAGCGGCGTCGCCACCAGCGTCGCAACCGTGGCGACCCGCAGCGAAAGCTGGATCGCAGTCCATTCCGTTGGCGAGATGTCGAACACGCGATCTTACGTCGTTGGACTGACGAGAAACGAGAACCCGTATTTCTCGAAAATGGCCTTGGCCGCCTGGGAGCGCAGGAAGGCGAGATAGGAGGCGGCTTCCGTCTTTGCGGTCGTGGTCGCGGCCACCGGATAGATGATCGGCGGATGCGAATCCGCCGGAAAAGTGCCGACGATCTTCACGCCAGGCTCGACCTTGGCGTCGGTGGAATAGACGATCCCGAGCGGCGCTTCCTGGCGCGCCACCAGTGTCAGCGCCGCGCGCACGCTCTCGGCCATCGCGAATTTCGGCGCTGCGGCCTCCCATGCGCCAAGCTTTTCCAGTGCTGCCTTGGCGTATTTGCCGACCGGCACCGCGTTGACATCGCCGGTGGCGATCTTGCCGGTGCCGGCCAGTTTCGAAAGATCGAAGCCCTGACCGATGGTGACATGGTCGATACCTGAATCCTTCGGCGCGATCAGGACGATGCTGTTGCCGAGCAGGTTGACCCGCGTCGGCTCATCGATGGCTTTTTTGCTCGTGGCATAATCCATCCAGTCGGTATCGGCGGACACGAAAATATCCGCCGGCGCCCCCTGTTCGATCTGCTTTGCGAGTGCTGAGCTGGCGGCATAGCTCGCGACGATCTTGACGCCCGTCTTTGCGGTATAGGCGGCATCGACATCGTCGAGCGCGTTCTTCATGGAAGCCGCGGCAAACACGGTCAGGCTCTTGTCCTGCGCCAAAGCAGGCGAAACGACCGATCCACACAGGATCGCGAGGGTCAGAATCTTGAAAGCCGCGACGAGTCCCGCAAGACGGCTCGGATAAAGACGATGCATTGAAAGCGCTCCGCGCCGGCTCGCGGCGCTATCCGCGCGCAAGTCGGGCATTGTGAACTGGGCGACAGGCAGAAGCGCCGTTCCGCTGGTCCCGGCGACTTACGGTCAATCCGGGGATATCGCCTGAAAACAATAGCAGGCCGACGGTCCGGGTAAAGCCTGCAGACGGGAGAGGCGCGGGTCTATTCGGACGGCAGGATCGCGATCGATATCGAATTCTCTTTGGTGCCGCTGACCTGCAGGACGAACGGGCTTGCCGAAATCTCGTATTTCATGGTCTTGCGGATGCCATCGCAATCGGTCGCGCCGCTGAACGCCTTTGGCTTCAGGGGGTGTCCGTCCTGCACCACATCGACCCAGGCGCCGGCCGACAGGCTCACGGTATAGATGCCGGCCTTGGGTGGATTCTTGAAGCTGGTAAAGCCGGCGAAGGTACCTTCCTTCGGGGCGCGCTCCGGCGGGGTGGGCAGCTTGGCCTCGGCTGGCGGGCTCAAATCCAGCGTCATTCCGGTGGACGGCAATGCCGTGAGTTCGCCGCCCGAGACCAGCTTCATGCGATCCGGCGCGGTGAGTGCCGCGCGCTCGTGATCGATGTTCCATTTGAACTTGTCGCAGCCGCTCGGTTCTTCCGCCGACCAAGCGGGCACCGCTCCGAGCAATACAAAAGCAATGAGAAGCGGTGCGCGCATGTTAGTCCACCCCAATCATGACGTCGGAGGCCTTCACCACCACGGTGACATGGCCCTTGGCCTTGATGCCCAATTCATCGACCGCCTCGTTGGTGATCGAGGAGGTGATGATCTGGCCGTTGCCGATATCGACGCGGACATGTGACGTGGTCGCGCCCTTCTTCACTTCGACGACGGTGCCCTTGATCTGATTGCGTGCACTGATGCGCATGGTGAATCCTTCATAGTGTTCTTCCCGTACGTGACGACGGCCTGCATCGGCAAATCGGGAGGATAATAGAATCAGTAGCCCTGATTCGGAGCCTTGCCAGCGCTTACGGCGCGGCGAGCCCGAACGTTAGCGTATTTTCAGGCGAAATGAAACGCCGTCCTGGCCCGCTATGGCTTGGCATCCGGGGCGGCCAGAACCTGGCGGCAGGCGGCCGGCAAAGCCGCCATTGTCATTGCGTGTGGCGGCGTCGACGGCTCCGGCTCCGGTTTGGGATGAATAATTGAATCCTGGAACCAGTAGGCGAGATCCGAGGCGTTGCAGCCTTCTTCTTCCGAGGGAGGCGGTTGGTTCTCGCATTCGGTGGCGCCGGCGGGGCATTTGATGCGGACATGGAAATGATAATCATGGCCGTACATCGGCCGTATCTTGGAGAGCCAGCTGCGGTCGCCCTTGGCTTCCCGGCACAGCGCTTTCTTGATCGCGGCGTTGACGAAGATGCGCTGCACGCTCGGCTCCTGCGCGGCGTCACGGATCACCGTGAGATGGTTCGGCGTCCACACGGCCGGATCGATGTCGAGCCGGTCGGGACGCACCATCATAACAGCGGACATCTCCTCGCGCTCGTTGCGCGACAATTGCCGGTTCGGCATCGGCGTCAGCCAGATATCGGCGTCGAGGCCCACTTGATGGCTGGCGTGTCCGGTGAACATCGGACCGCCGCGCGGCTGCGACATGTCGCCGACCAAAATCCCCGGCCAGCCGGCATCCTTATGCACCTTGGCCGATAACCGCTCCAGCAGCGCGACCATGTCGGGATGCGCCCAGTTGCGATTGCGCGACAGCCGCATCACCTGCCAGGTCTCGCCATTGATCGGCAGAGCTTGCGCGCCCGCGATGCAGCCGTGGGCATAGAAGCCGACCACGCGCGTCGGCATCGCCGCGGGGAGGATCTTGCGGCCGAACAATTCCTTGGCACCCAGTTTGGGATCGTTGGGATTGGCCAGCGGCGGCAGCGGTTTCGGATCGACGCTGCCTTTGTCCTGCGCCAGCGCGATGGTGGCGCTGACAATGGCGGCGGATGCCAAGAGGAGGGTGAGAATCGGACGGAGATTCATTGGCGCACTCTATATCACGGAAAGCCTAGCACGGAATTGTGCCATCGGAATGAGGCGCCCATCGCAATCGCTTGATCTGCGGCGTTCTCGCATGCGGTCGGCCTGTGGTGTCCCGATCTTTACAACGCACGGCTGAAAAAGCATCATGTCGCTATAAAGGGACGGCAGGGGCATCATCATGGAATGGCTGACAGGCGGGCGGCTCGCCAGGCGAGCTTGTGCGGCCGTTGTGGTCCTGTTCGGATTGGCGCTGGCGCCGGCCCGCGCGGATGTCGTGGTCCAGATCGACAAATCATCCCAGCGCATGGCGGTGAGCGTCGATGGAACGATGCGATACAGTTGGCCGGTTTCGACCGGTCGCGACGGCTATGGCACGCCGAGCGGCACATTCCATCCGCAATCGATGGCACGGCACTATTTCTCGCGGAAATATTACAACGCGCCGATGCCGCACGCGATCTTCTTCTATTACGGCTTTGCCATTCACGGCACCAACGACCTGGCGCGTCTCGGCGGCCCCGCATCGCATGGCTGTGTCAGGTTGCATCCGTCGCATGCGGCGGCGCTGTTCGCATTGGTCCAGCAACAGGGGCCGCGAAATACGCGGATCGAGATATCGAACTAGCCCCTCGCGTTCTCTGTCGCAGCGTCTGTGCTGCCAATTGTGGCTTCCGGGGACTGGCAGACCGCGGTCTTTACGGTTCGATAACCCTATAAATCATTGACGAAATTTCGCGCAATGCGAATGCAATGCCGGGGCGGGTGAACAGGGCGTAGACAAATTTCTATGCGCAAGGCGCCGCGCGATCCAAGCCGACTATCTTTCCGTTATTTTTTTGCGGATTCGCCTCATAAACAGGCAGAGGAACGCCGAAAATTCCTGATCGGTCCGGCCGGCGATCGAACGCGGCGGCGGCAAGTGATACCATTTTTTCAGACACTTATCGGAGAACGGTACCTGCAGAATGCGAGTGTGGGGCGCCAATGCCGAGAGTTCCGGCGAAGAAGACCAAAAAAAACGGGGCTGCAGCGGGTGCGCGCGGTGGGCGGCCGGCGAAGCGTAGTCCGAAACGCCCGGATCGCAACCGGCCTGTTGCAGCCGAGACCGGCGAAATCGCGCGCAT
>Ga0116135_1000777_pt1 | contig 17257 bp, 16 predicted proteins | sample June2015DPH_20_1_FD_89738 | JGI IMG/M metagenome (GOLD analysis project Ga0116135, IMG submission 89738) | Peatland microbial communities from SPRUCE experiment site at the Marcell Experimental Forest, Minnesota, USA - June2015DPH_20_10 | ecosystem: Environmental > Terrestrial > Soil > Wetlands... | reverse complement strand
GAACCCCCGGCTCGTCGCGTTCCTGAACCGGTTTCACCAACAGGCCGGTACTGCGCCGGCGTAATCAGGGCGCAGACAGGCATTCACCTCAAAGTGTCTGGAATCAAAGCCAGGTTTGAAGCTGGGTTGCAGGCATAAGCTTGACGGAGGCCGCAACCGCTGTCTAGTTGACGGCAACGACTATCAAGGCGGCTCACCAACGAAGCCCTCGGGGAGAACAATGATGCGCGGCAAGTTACTGATGGTTTCATTGGCCATGGTGGTGCTCGGGACGCCCGTCGCGCATGCGCAGTACACCGCCAAGGAATGGCTGGAAGGCCCCAGCAAGCAACGGTTCATCGACACCTGCAACGGCTGCCACGACATCAACCGGGTCCGGATCGGCTACACCCCCGAAGGCTGGCTGACGGTGGTGCGCATGATGCAAAACATGGGCGCGCCGGTGCCCCCCGAGGAATGGGGGGCGATGACCGACTACCTGATGAAGAATTTCCCCGAGCGCAAGCGTCCCGAGGCGGTCATCATCGATGGTCCGGTGAAGGTCGATTTCGAGATGTGGGACGTGCCGACCCAAGGCTCGCGTCCGCATGATCCGATGGCCGCCAAAGACGGCACGATCTGGTGGGCCGCCCAGCTCGCCAACAAGATCGGCCGGATCGATCCGAAGACCGGCGCCGTCAGGGAATATACGCTGAAGTCGCCCTATACCGGCCCGCACGGCATTGTCGAGGACAAGTCCGGCAATATCTGGTTCACCGGCAATCTTTCGGGCCTGATCGGCAAGCTCGATCCCGTCACCGGCATTGTCACCGAATATCCGCTGCCGGATCCCAAGGCGAGAGACCCGCACACCCTCAATTTCGATCCGAGCGGGATTCTCTGGTTCACCGTGCAGCAGGCCAATCTGATTGGCCGGCTTGATCCCGCGACCGGCGCCATCAAGCTCATGACCTCGCCGACGCCGAAGTCGCGGCCTTACGGGATCAAGATCACGCCGCAGGGGGTTCCGGTCTATGTCGAGTTCGGCACCAACAAGATCGCCACCATCGATCCGCAGACGCTCGCGATCAAGGAATACACCCTGCCCAGTCCCGATGCCCGGCCCCGCCGGCTGACGATCGGCCCCGACGGCATGATCTGGTACGTCGACTTTTCGCGCGGATATCTCGGCCGGCTTGATCCTGCAAAAGGCGAGGTCAAGGAATGGCCTTCGCCGAGCGGCCCGAAGTCCGAACCTTACGGCATTGTCTTCACCAAGGGCGCGGTGTGGTACAGCGAATCCAACGCCAAACCGAACACGATGGTGCGCTTCGATCCGGGTACTGAAAAATTCCAGAGCTGGGCGATCCCCGGCGGCGGTGACATCGTGCGTAACATGGATGTCTCGCCGGACGGCAACCCCCTGATGGCCAACAGCCTGACCAATCAGCTTGGGATCGTTCAGATCAAGTAGGGATCCTGCATCCTGCTTCCATCCGCTGCAACCGAGCTCGCAATAATGGGCCGTCTGATCGTGCAGATCGGGCGGCCCTTCGCCTATTGCGTAACCTCTCCGCACCTTTTTATAACGTGGTGCGCCGGCGTGGCGGCGCGCGAGGAAATGACATGAGCGCCAAAGCCTCCGTCGGCACCAAAACTCCGAAAACCGAAGCTTCCGAATTCGACTACGTCATCGTCGGCGCGGGCTCGGCCGGATGCGTGCTCGCCAATCGGCTGAGCGCGGACGGCAAGCATTCGGTGCTGCTGCTCGAAGCCGGCCCCAAGGACACCAATATCTGGATCCATGTGCCGCTCGGCTACGGCAAGCTGTTCAAGGAGAAAACCGTCAACTGGATGTACCAGACCGAACCCGAGCCGGAGCTGGGCGGACGCCAGGTATTTCAGCCGCGTGGAAAAGTGCTGGGCGGCTCGAGCTCGATCAACGGACTGCTTTATGTGCGCGGCCAGCACGAGGACTATGATCGCTGGCGCCAGCGCGGCAACAGCGGCTGGGGCTATGACGACGTGCTGCCCTATTTCAGGAAAGCCGAAAATCAACAACGTGGCGGTGACAAATATCACGGCGTCGGCGGCCCGCTGCCGGTGTCTGATTTGGGCCATCCCGATCCGCTCTCGGCCGCCTTCATCGACGCGGCCGCCGAGACCGGCCTGCCGGTCAATCCCGATTTCAACGGCGCCACCCAGGAAGGCGCCGGATTTTTCCAGACCACGACGCAGCGCGGCCGCCGCGCCAGCACAGCGTATTCCTATCTGCGTCCCGCCAGAAGCCGCGGCAATCTGCGGGTCGAGACGTCGGCACTGGCGCAGCGTATCCTGTTCGAGGGACGACGCGCGCGCGCCGTCGAATACCGCCAGGGTGGCGTGCTCCGAACCGCCAGCGCGCGCAAGGAAATCCTGGTCTCGGGCGGCGCTTACAATTCACCACAATTGTTGCAGCTGTCCGGCGTCGGCCCGGCGGAGCTGTTGAAGCAACACGGCATCGACGTGGTGCTCGATGCCCCCGGTGTCGGCAACGACCTGCAGGATCACCTGCAGGTCAGGCTGGTGATGCGTTGCGCGCAGCGCATCACGCTCAATGATATTCTCAATCATCCGGTTCGCCGGATCCTGGCCGGCGCGCGCTATGCGGCTTTTCGCAAGGGACCGCTGACGATCGCCGCGGGCACCTCGGGCGCGTTCTTCAAGACCAACCCGCGTCTGGCGTCGCCCGATGTCCAGATTCACTTCCTGCCGTTCTCGACCGACAAGATGGGCGAAAAACTGCATGCGTTTTCCGGGTTCAGCGCCTCGGTCTGCCAGTTGCGGCCGGAGAGCCGTGGTTCGCTGCGGATCAAAAGCGCCGATCCCGCGGCGGGGCCGGAAATCCGCATCAACTATCTGGCGACCGAAACCGATCGCACCGCCTTTGTCGAGGGCATCAAGATCCTGCGCCGGATTCTGGCCGCGCCGGCGCTCAAGCCCTATGTGGCCGGCGAGGTCGAGCCAGGCCCCAAAATCACCAGCGATGAGGATATTTTGAATTTCTGCCGGCAGCGCGGCAGCACGGTCTATCATCCGACCTCGACCTGCCGGATGGGCAATGACCCGCTGGCGGTGGTCGATCAGCGGCTTCGGGTTCGCGGCATCGAGGGCCTGCGCGTGGTCGACGCCTCTGTTATGCCCGACCTGATGTCGGGCAATACCAACGCCCCCACCATCATGATCGCCGAGAAAGCCTCCGACATGATTCTGGAAGACGCCAGCTAGCGCCGGAGGTTGCGTTTGCATTCCGGTAGGGGCTGGTTCTATGTTCCGGCCCATGGGTCGCTATTACTGCGGCGGCGCCGATTGGAGCGTGAGTGGTGGCAATGCTATTCCGGATCGGCACGCGCAAGAGCGTGATGGCGCTGGCCCAGACCGAGGAAATCGCTCGGCGCCTGACCGCGGCCGCGCCCGATGTCGAGGTCGAAATCGTCAAGTTCGAAACGACAGGCGATTCCGACCAGACCAGCAAGCTGTTGCAGCATGGCGGCAAGGGCGGCGCCTTCGTCGCTGAAATCCGCGATGCGGTCCGCGCCGGCGACCTGCACGCCGCGATGCATTCGCTGAAGGATATGCCGGGCAATGAAGATACCCCGGGGCTGGTGATCGGCGCGACGCTGACGCGCGATCCGGCCAGTGACGTTCTGGTGCTGCGGCCGGGGCTTTCGCTCGACGATTTCAGGCGGTCGCAGGGCAACGGCTTCAAGATCGGCACCAATGCGGTGCGGCGCGCCGCCTATGCGCGCCGGCTGTTTCCGCGCATCGAGGTGATTCACTATCGCGGTGCCGCCGACACCCGCGTGCGCAAGCTCGACCATCTGGAAATGCAGCGGCTGCCGGACGGCGGCGAGGTCGGCCCCGCGGATGCGCTGATCATGGCGCGCTCCGGGCTCGAGCGCGTCGGCCTCGCCAGCCGTATCGGCTATGAGTTCTCGGTTCAGGAGATGCTGCCGGCGGTGGGGCAGGGGATTGTCGCGGTGGAATGCGCCGCCGATGACTGGCAGACCCGGCGTCTTCTGTCCGGGATCGACGACCCGGCCGCGCATCGCAGCGCGGAAGCCGAGCGCGAGGTGTTGTGGGTTCTCAACGGCCATTGCAATTCGCCGATCGCGGGATTTTCAACCATCGCGGGCGCGCAGATGACACTGACCGCCTCGGTGCTGGACGAAGCGGGCGGCTGGTTCATCGAGGCGTCGCGCTCCGGGCCCGCGAACCGTCCGCGCGAACTCGGCCGCGCGGTCGGGCTCGAGCTCTTGGACAAGGGCGCGGCCGAGATCATCGAACGCAGCCGGCCGGGGTGATTGATCGACGACGCTTCCACGAATGCTGTCGTCATCATCCGCCAACGGGTCGGCCGAATGGCCGCCCGATGACAGGCTCCAGCGGATGATCCAGTACTCCGTGACGTTTCGATTCCAACGCAGGCCGGCGATTACTGGATACCCGCTTTCGCGGGTATGACGGCTTCGGCCTGCAGCGCCTAGCCCTGATACGCCCGCACCCGCTTGATCATCTGCTCGACATGCGCGATCGGGGTTTCCGGCTGGATGCCGTGGCCGAGGTTGAAGATCAGCCGGCCGCCGGCGAAGTTCGCCAATACGTCGTCGATCGCGCGATCCAGCGCCGCGCCGCCGGCGATCAGCGCCAGCGGATCGAGATTGCCCTGAATGGCGACGCGGTTCTGCACGCGCTCGCGGATCAAGGACGGCTCCGCCGTCCAGTCGATGCTGACGGCATCGACGCCGGTGGCGCCGACATAGGCCGGCAGCAGCGCGCCGGCGCCTCGGGGAAAGCCGATGATCCTCGCATCGGGAACTTGTTTGCGCACGCCTTCGACGATGCGCCGGGTCGGCTCGATCGACCAGCGCTCGAATTCGCGCGGCGGCAGCACACCGGCCCAGGTGTCGAAAATCTGCAAAACGTCAGCGCCGGCCTTGAGCTGCCCGAGCAGATACCGGATCGAATTCTCCACCAGCACGTCGATGATCCGCGCGAACGCCTCGGGGTGACGATAGGCCATCATCCGCGCCGGCGCCTGATCTGGCGTGCCCTGTCCGGCCACCATATAGGTCGCAACCGTCCATGGCGCTCCGCAGAAACCGATCAGCGCGATTTTGGGATCGAGCGCGCCGCGCACGCGGCGCAGCGCTTCATACACCGGCTCCAGCCTGGTGAAATCGGCCTCCGACGCCAGCGTTTTGACTTTCTCGGGCGTGTCCAAGGGATCGAGCCGCGGACCTTCGCCGGCCTCGAAGCGCACGGAACGGCCGAGCGCGTAGGGGATCACCAGAATATCCGAGAAGATGATCGCGGCATCGAAGTTGAAGCGGCGGATCGGCTGCAGCGTGACTTCGGCGGCGTATTCCGGCGTAAAACAAAGATCGAGGAAGCCGCCGGCCTTGGCGCGCAATTCGCGATATTCCGGCAAATAACGGCCGGCCTGCCGCATCATCCAGATCGGCGGAACCGGCTGCCGGTGGCCGGACAGCACGTCAAGGAAGGGTTTGACGGGATGGATCTGGGTCAATCGATATTCCTGCGATATTCCTGCTGATCGGATGGTGCGCTCTGGTTGGTGATACACGCCGCTGCCGGATTGGCCAAGGCGGGACATGCAACATCGGAATACCCGGGACGTGGGGGCGCGATCACAGGGATCGCCGCGATGGCGTCCTGATCGAGAAGGCCGGTCATGGCCGGACATCGATCATGATCGATAAACCGTCATCACGCTGTGCGTAGCGGGCGGGCGAGCACCGAAGGGCGGTGCTCGCCTGGCGGATGGCTATTCGGTCCCCGCAATATTGCGGGATTAATCGAAAAATAATCTCATTTGTGGCTCGTTGTACGCTGCATTTCAGAGATAACTAATATGTCCGTGGCAGGTTCTTCGATGGAGAACCACGCGCGATGAACGCTGCTCCTAACAAAGTTGGCCTGACGCGCCTGCCATTTCGGGCGGCGGCATCTGTCGCGCTGATTTGTGTGGTCATCTTGGGGGCGAGCGGTCTTCGGGAGTGGAACTCGCGGGCGGTCCGCCTGAAGACGGCGGAAGTAGACATGGCCAACCTGGCGCATTCGCTGACGCAGCACGCCGAAGACAGCCTCGATTTGATGGATACCGGCATCGTCGGAGTCGTCAGCCGCCTTGAAACGGACGGAACCGGTCCCGAAACGATTTCGAAACTTCGGAAGGTTCTTGTCGCGCGCAAGGACGGTTTGAAGCGCATTTACGGCATCGTGATATGTGACGAAAACGGCAACTGGCTTGTGTCGTCGGGAGCGCTGGGCGCCAATCTCGCCGATCGTGAATTTTTCCAGCATCACAAGCAGTCAACCGCACGCGATCCGTTCATCGGACACCCGATCAAGAGCAGGCTTGATGGCGACTGGATCATCACCGTGTCCCGGCGCTTCGATCATCCCGATGGCAGTTTTGCCGGCGTGGTATTCGCAGCGATCGGTGCAAAATATTTTTCAGAATTTTATCGGCAATTCAACATCGGTTCCGGGGGCGCCGTCTCGCTGGTGAGCGCTGACGGCATCATCATGGCACGCAGCCCCGACAATGACACCTATATCGGACGTGACACATCGGACAGGCCGCTGTTCCGGGACCCATCGTTGCAGTCATCGAGCGGCGTATATTATTTCAAATCGCCGTTGGATGGGATGCGGCGGGTGAGTTTCTACAGGCGGAGCGATCGGTTCCCGCTCGTTGTTTTGGCGACCGAGCAGGAGGACGAGGTTCTGGCGCCATGGCGCAGCGCTGCTATTACCCGGATGACGTTCGTCCTAGCTCTGATATCGCTGATCGCAATCATTGGCTTCTTCCTGGTTCGCCAATTGCATCTGGTGCAGGGCCTCATCTCCGCGCTCGCGGCCAAGGAAGCCAACTTCCGGCTGCTGGCTGAAGGATCGAGCGACATGGTGACCCGCATCGGAACGGATGAGCGGATTTCCTACATCTCTCCCTCATGTGCCAGCGTTGTCGGCTGGCGGCCCGACCAACTGACGGGGACACTCGCTCTGGCCGGCGTCAACGCCCTCGATTTGCCTCGGGTTGAGAAAACGGTTGCCGCCTTGAAGCGAGGCGAGGCCGAAGAGGCGCGCATCAGCTACCGCACGCGCCATCGGGAAAAATCCGAAATCTGGGTCGAAACGACCCTGCGCGTGGCGCGGAAGGTCAGCGGCGAGATCGACGGCGTTGTCGCGATATCGCGCGACATAACCGAGCAAAAGGACCTGGAAGAAAGGCTCGAAATCCTCGCTATCGAGGACGGGTTGACGGGCCTTGCCAATCGCCGTCGCTTTGACGAGCGACTGCAGGAGGAATGGGCGCGGGCCCTTCGGGATAACAAACCGCTGTCATTGTTGATGATTGACGTCGACAATTTCAAGACATTCAACGACGCGTACGGACATCCGGCGGGAGATGAGTGTTTGCGTTCCGTTGCCAGGGTTTTGGCCGAGGAAGCCAAGCGAACCACGGATCTCGCGGCGAGATATGGCGGCGAAGAGTTCGCCTTGCTGTTGCCCAATACGGATGCCGCGGGCTGCGCGCGGATCGGGGAGAGGATTCGTCGCGAACTCCGGAACGCCGGCATATCTCACCCGCTCAATCTTCCGTCCGGACTGGTCACCGCAAGTCTGGGCGGGACGGCATGCTGGCCGGGTACCGAAAGATATGCAGAACCCGCTTCGCTGGTTGAGGCCGCCGACCGGGCGCTCTATGCCGCGAAGCAGGGCGGGCGCGATCGGCTGGTGATGGCGGGTCAGGTCGTGGCGCTGCCGCCTCTCCTATCCGCCGCGCGATGACGGATTCGGGAGCCGCGATCTTCAGGCCATAATCTCTAATAATGCGGCGGCGGCTCGTTGGCGGGGCCCGGTGCGTGAGTCTCGGCCTCCTGCAGGCGTTCGTTCAGATTGGCGAGCTGGCGCGTCAGCGCGTCGATCTTCTGCCATTGCGCGGTGATGGCCTTGTTCAGCGTCTCGATGGTCTCGTCCTGAAACGTCAGCCGGGTTTCGAGGACGTCGATGCGCTCGCTCAGCATCTTCACGTCACTCATCGCAATCCTGTTCCATCCGGCGCTGCCGCAACCCGTGGCCGAGCGCGACGCGATCGTCAAACACGAAGCATTCGCCGCGCCAGCGGCTCTGCGTTTGCGGCACATCTTCCAGATATTTCAGGATTCCGCCCTTGAGGTGATAGACCTCGGAAAAGCCGCGCGCGAGCAGATAGGCGCTGGCCTTTTCGCAGCGGATGCCGCCGGTGCAAAACATCGCGACCTTGCGGTGCTTTGCGGGATCGAGATGGCGGGCGACAAAATCCTTGAATTGCCCAAAGCTCTTGAGGCCGGGATCGACGGCGCCTTCGAAGGTGCCCATCGCGACCTCGAATTCGTTGCGGGTGTCGATCAGCAGGGTATCCGGCGTTGCGATCAGGTCGTTCCAGTCGGCGGGATCGACGTAGATCCCGACCTGTTGCGTTGGATCGGCCTTGGTATCGCCGAGGGTCACGATCTCCTTTTTCAACCGGACCTTCAGGCGCCGAAACGGCATCGCCACGGCGCCTGAGAATTTCAGCTCGAGATGGTCCAGCCGGCCGCCGAACAGGGGACCGTCACGCAGTTCCCGGGTCAGATCGGCGATGGCGTCGGCGCTGCCCGCGAGCGTGCCGTTGACGCCCTCGCAGGCCAGCAACACGCTGCCCTTCAGCTTGAGATCGGCGCAGATCGCCCGCAGCGGCTCGCGCAAAGCGCGGAAATCCGGCAGGGCTGCGAATTGATAGAAAGCGGCGACCTTATACATCGCGGGTGGTTTATCAGGCGGCCGGCGGCGGGGAAACCCGCAAAAACCCGCCATTTCCCCTGCGCTCCCAGCGCATTTCAGGCCAGCCACGCCGACAGGGCTGGCGCGCTGGTCGCGCCCAAAGCATTGCTCATCACGGCCGGAAATGCCATGTAAGCCCGCAATTGAAAAACCACGATAAAACGACGAAATGAGCATCCTGGCATGAGGAATTTCCATCTGGCCGGCCGGTCGACGGTCCACGCCCAGAACGCGATGGTGGCGACGTCGCATCCGCTGGCGGCGCTGACGGCGATCGAGGTGCTGCGTTCTGGCGGCACCGCCGCCGACGCCGCGGTCGCGGCGTGTGCGCTGCTCGGCGTGATCGAGCCGCAATCCACCGGAATCGGCGGCGATTGCTTCGCGCTGATCCAGCCCAAGGGCGAGGGCAAGATAATAGCCTATAACGGCTCGGGCCGCGCGCCGATGGCCGCGAAGCCTGAATGGTACCTCGAGCGCAACATCCATGCGATCCCGCTAACCTCGGCCCACGCCGTCAGCATCCCCGGCGCGGTCGATGCCTGGGCGACCATCTTGCGCGATCACGGCAAGCTTGGGTTCGACACGTTGCTGCAGCCGGCGATCAAGGCCGCGGAAGAAGGTTACGTCGTTGCCCCGCGTATCGCGTTCGACTGGAAGAACGGCTTCGACAAACTGAAAAAGGGCACCAACACCGAGCGCTATCTGCTGCCGCACGGCAAGCCGGCGGTTGCCGGCGACGTGATCCATCAGCCCGAACTTGGGCAGACCTTGCGGGCGATCGCCAAGAGCGGCCGCGACGCGTTTTACAAGGGCGCGATCGCCGAGGACATGGTCGAGACCTTGCGCGGCATCGGGGGATTGCACACCACCGACGACTTCGCGGCCCATACCACCGAAACCACGGTGCCGATCGGCACCCTGTATAAAGGCCACGACGTCTGGCAGTGCCCGCCGAACGGCCCGGGCATCACCATGCTGGTGATGCTGAACATCCTGTCGCGTTTCGATCTGACAAAATTCCCGGCCATGAGCGTCGAGCGGTTTCATCTGGAAGCCGAGGCCGCGCGGGTCGCCTACATGATGCGCGAGCAGCGGATCGGCGATCCCAGTCATGTCGAGGTCGACGTCGCCGGGATTTTGAAGGAGTTCGCCGACGAATATGCGCCCAAGATCCGCATGGACCGGATGCTCGATCTGCCGAAAGTATCGCCGCCGATGAATCCCTCGACGGTCTACATCACCGTGGTGGACAAGGACCGCAACGTCTGCTCGTTCATCAATTCGATCGCGCATTCGTTCGGTTCGGCGATCGTCTCCAACAAAACAGGCGTTCTCCTGCAAAACCGCGGCGCCGGTTTCCGCATTCAGCCCGGCCATCCCAACTGCATCGCGCCGGGCAAGCGCCCGCTGCATACCATCATTCCGAGCCTCGCGACCAAAAGCGGCCGCGCGGTGATGCCGTTCGGCGTGATGGGCGGACAGTATCAGCCGGTCGGGCAGTGTCACGTGCTGACCAACATGCTCGATTATGGCTGCGACGTGCAGGAAGCGATCGATATGCCGCGCGGCCTGCATTATGAAAACGTCTATCAGCTTGAGGATGGCGTGCCTGCCGCGATCGTTGAGGGCCTGAAGCAGCTCGGGCACCAGACCACCAGCGTGGTCCCGCCGCTCGGCGGCGCCCAGGCGATCTGGATCGACTGGGACAAGGGCACGCTCACCGGCGGCTCCGATCCCCGCAAGGACGGCTGCGCGCTGGGATATTGAGGCAAACCGTCTGCGCGTGCGACTCCTCCCTTGGCTCGAAAGAAAGCTTGATGATGCGACGTTTCCAGTTTCGAAATCTCTCGACCGCCGTTTCCATCGCCCTGGCCGGCGCCCTTCTTTTTGCCGCGCCATCCGGTGCGGTGGCCCAGACCGCAGGAAAAACCATGACCACAGCTTCAGGCTTGCAGATTATCGACTCGAAGGTCGGCACCGGTGCCACGCCAAAGCCCGGTCAGATCTGCGTCATGCATTACACCGGCTGGCTTTATGAGGACGGCAAGAAGGGCAAGAAATTCGACAGCTCGGTCGATCGCAATGAGCCGTTCGAATTTCCGATCGGGCAACGCAAGGTGATCGCCGGCTGGGACGAAGGCGTGGCCTCCATGAAGGTCGGCGGCAAGCGCACCCTGATCATCCCGCCCGCGCTGGGCTATGGCGCCCGCGGCGCCGGCAGCGTCATTCCGCCGAACGCGACGCTGATGTTCGATGTCGAATTGCTCGACGTGAAGGAATAGGCGTCAGCCCGATACAAGACGCGAGCGACGAACGTCCGGGGCAAAAAAGACCGGCCAAAGCGGCCGGTCTTTGCAGTTCAAAATCGCTCAGCGTCGATCAGAGCTTCTTGTTGGCCGCGGCGGCCGCCTTGTTGACGGCGTCCTTGGTCGCCTGCTTGGCGTCGCCGACAGCCTTCTGGCCATGGCCCTTGATTTCCTGCACCGCGCCTTCGCCCTGCATCCTGTCGGAGCCCACCGCCTCGCCGACGCCCTGCTTGGCCTTGCCGATGGCTTCGTTGGTTGCACCTTTAATCTTGTCTGCCGTTGCACCCATGGGAACACTCCTTTGCAAGGGTTAAGCTTCGCAAAAACAAGTCCCGAATGCATCGAAAGTTCCTGATCCGATCTGGTTTGTGATCGCGGTTTTCGGTAGCGTCGGCGACCTTAGGATTCACTGGAACCAGCAGCATGACAGGCTCTCACGATCACACGCATTCCGACCATTCCCACTCCGACCATTCCCACGATCACGGCGAGGTGGAACGCTGGAAGCATGATGGCGTCCGCGTTATTCCCGGCGACCAGCTCGACCCCAACGTGCCCTCGACCGCCGGCATGGACCGCAAGGCCGCGATCAATTTCGCCCGCGTCGGCGCCCAGAAATTGTGGGCGGGCACCGTGACCATCAAGCCCGATGCCAAGACCGGCGCGCATCATCACGGCCATCTCGAGAGCATCATCTATGTCGTCAAGGGCAAGGCGCGGATGCGCTGGGGCGAGCAGCTGCAATTCACCGCGGAAGCCAATCCCGGCGATTTCATTTTCATTCCGCCTTACGTGCCGCATCAGGAGATCAACGCCAGTCCCGACCAGGTGCTGGAATGCGTGCTGGTGCGCAGCGACGGCCAGGCGGTCGCGATCAATCTCGACATCGAGCCGGTCGAGAAGCCCGAGACCGTGTTGTGGATCGATCCCGTGCACCGCGATCCCGCGGAGGCGAAGTAGGTTTGGTGGCTGCGCCGGGCGGCGCATAGCCGAATTCCCATGGCGTGGCTTCCGGGCGCGCATGTCGTCTGCTAGGGTTATTCTTGAGACTTCAGGGAATGCCGCGCTGCAGCGCCGTAACGAAATCCGCAAAATCAAGAACATGTGATCGGAGGGACTGGTGAAATATCTCAATCAATTGCTGGCGCGGCGCGCCGTTATCAAGGGCTCGGGGCTTGGTCTGGTGGCCGCAGGATTGGCCGGCACGCTGCCGGTGCAAGGCGCGGCCGCGGCGGAAGGCGGCGAGATCTGGAGCAGCGAGTACTGGACCAAGAAGGGCGACGTTCCCTTGTGGATGTTCCGCAAGCGGCTCGGCGCGCCCAAGGCCGGCGAGCCGTCCCGGCCGGTGCTGTTCATGGTCCATGGTTCGTCGGTCACCTCGCGGACCTACGATCTCCATGTGCCCGGCCATGGCGAATACTCCGTCATGGACGTGTTTGCCCGTTATGGGTTCGATGTCTGGACCATGGATCACGAGAATTACGGCAAGTCGGGGCGCACCTCCGGCAATTCCGACATCGCCAGCGGTGTTGAAGATCTGAAGGTCGCGATGGAAGTCGTCACCCGCGAGACCGGCCTGAAGAAAGCCCATTTCCTCGGCGAGTCCTCCGGCGCGCTGCGTGCCGGCGCCTACGCCATGGTCGCGCCCGAACGCGCCGACCGGCTGATCCTGGCCGCCTTCACCTACAAGGGCGAGGGATCGCCGACCCTGACCAAGCGCGCCGAGCAGCTCGACTATTACCGCACCCACAACATGCGCAAGCGCGACCGCGACATGATCCGCTCGATCGCGACCCGCGACAAACCCGGTACCAGCGATATCGCCGCCGTCGAGGCGCTGGCGGATGCGGAGATGCCGTTCGGCGACCAGATTCCGACCGGCACCTATCTCGACATGACCGCCAATCTGCCGGTCGTGCATCCGCAGAAGGTGATGTCGCCGGTGCTGCTGGTGCGCGGCGAATTTGACGGAATCGCTACCGTCGCCGACCTGGAGGAATTTTACAATCTGCTGCCCAATGGCGACCGCCAGTTCATTATTCTTCCCGGCACCGCCCATTCGGTGACCTTGGCGACCAACCGCGAATTGTTCTGGCACGTGGCCCGGGCGTTTCTGACCATGCCGGCGCCGATCGCGACGTAAGGGGGCACGTCATTCCGGGATGGTGCGTTAGCACCAGACCCGGAATCTCGAGATTCCGGGTTCGAGCTGCGCTCGCCCCGGAATGACTGATGGCGAAATTCCAAACCGGATGTCGGATCGGCGCTCCGGCGTTCGTCCTCGGAGGGTCGAAGCAACTCCTGGAGGATTTAACCGATGTCGAAGATTACACCCTGCCTGTGGTTCGACGGCGAGGCCGAGGAGGCCGCGACATTCTACGTCTCGCTGTTGCCGGATTCGCGGATCGAACGGATCCAGAAGAACCTCGTTGACGGTCCCGCCGGAAAGGCCGGCACCGTGCTGGTGGTTCAGTTCACGCTGGCCGGCCAGGACTATATGGCGCTGAACGGCGGCACGCGGTTCGAATACACCCACGCCATTTCGTTCAAGATCGACTGCGCCGATCAGGCCGAGGTCGATCGCCTGTGGGACGCGCTGTCGTCCAATGGCGGGCAGGTCGAGCGCTGCGGCTGGCTTAAGGACCGCTACGGCGTGTCCTGGCAGATCGTCCCGTCGGTGTTGCCGGAATTGCTGGGTGGTCCCGATCGCAAGGGCGCCGAGCGCGCGATGCAGGCGATGATGCAAATGATCAAACTCGACATCGCAGCGCTGAAGCAGGCGTATGACGGCAGGTCAGCCGCCTGATCCACGAGGGCAGGTGCTGAAGCGGGAAGCCTCAATAGCGTCACCCGCCGGTGACGGCGAGAACGGCTTCCTTGATCTTGGCGATGGCGAAATGCCCGACCTGTTCCAGTTCGACATGCGGCATGTTGGGCATTTCGTTGGCGACCACGACGGCATCGACGATCGCCGGGCCGTCGACGGCGAGAGCGTCGTGGATCGCGGCCTTCAAGTCGCGCGGTTGCCGCGCGGTAAAGCCGTGGCCGCCGCAGGCGCGCGCCAGCGCCGCGAAATCCGGATTCGGAAATTCGATAGCTTCGCGGAACGGCACGATGCCGACGCTTTCGGCTTCCAGCGTGATCAACCCGAGCGCGGAATTATTGTAGACGATCACCTTGACCGGCAGCTTGTGATGTACCGCGGTCATGAATTCGCCCATCAGCATGTTGAAGCCGCCGTCGCCGGTCAGCGCAATCACCTGGCGCGAACGATCCAGCGCCTGCACGCCATTGGCCTGGGCCAGCGCGGTGCCCACCGCAGCGTTGTTGAACGAGCCGATGATGCGCTGCGACCCGGTTTGTCGGATCCAGTTTGCGGACCACAGCGTGTTCAAGCCGGTGTCGAGAACAAATATCGCATCGCGGCGGGCGGCGTCGCTGACAGCGCGGGCCACGGCCTGGGGATGGATGCGATCCTTGCTGCGCGCCGGATCGGATTGCTTGTCCAGCATCTCATCCCATTTCTGGCGTTCATGGCTGACCCGGTCCCAGAATTTGGTTTCGGTTTTGGCCGCGACCTTGTCGAGCAGCAATTTGAGGGTCGGGCGTGCCGAACCGGTGACGCCGAGCACGGTCGGCGCGCGGCGTCCAAGGACTTGCGGCCGCTGGTCGATCTGGATCACCGTCGTTTTGGTCGGCAGGAAATTGGAATAGGGATAATCGGTGCCGACCATCAGCAGCAGGTCGCAATGCTGTACGGCGCGATATACCGGCTTGGTGCCGATCATGCCGAGCCCGCCCATCCATCGCGGGTCGTCGTAGGGCATCAGTTCTTTGCCCCGCACCGAATGAATCAGGGGTGCCTTCAGCCGGTCCGACAAGGCGCGCAGCAGATCGGCGGCATCGCGGCAGCCGGCGCCGCACATGATCACCACGCTGCCGGCCCGGTCGATGCGTTGCGCCATGTCGTCGATATCGGCGGCGGCGGCGGGAAATTCGGATCGCGGCTTGAGCGTGGCGACGCTCGACACCGCGCCGTCGGCTTTTTCCGACAGCACGTCCTGGGGAAGGGTCAGATGCGCGACGCCGGGGCCGGCATAGGCGGCCGCGATCGCCTGATGGATCACGGCCGGCGCCTGCGCCGCGGTCGAGATGGTTTCGGTGTAGAGCGATACGTCGCGAAACAGCAGATCGGGGACGGTGGTCTGGATGAAGTCGGTGCCTTGCAGCTTGCGTGACATTTCACCCGACAGCGCCAGCACCGGCGCATGGTCGCGACTCGCCTCATAGAGGCCTGCCACCAGATGATTGCTGCCGGGGCCGGTGGTGCCGGCGCAAACCCCGAGTTGCCCGGTGAGCTTGGCTTGGCCGGCAGCGGCGAGCGCGGCGCCCTCTTCATGACGAACGCCGATCCACTCGATCCGGCTTTGCCTGACCGCATCGGCCAGAGGGTTCAGGGAATCGCCGATCAATCCGAAAATATGCTTGACGCCGACCTGTTCGAGCGCACCGACCAATTGGCCGGCAACCGTCTGTGACATTGTCCGCTCCTGATGATGCCCACCGTTACGCCGCCTCGACGGCTTATCGATAGCATATCCGGATCGGACGCGGACGCAGCGGAGCCTGCGTGCAACACCTTGTGATGCGAGCCCGCGGAACCGGATTGCGATTGTCGATTACGAAAATGAACACACGCTTCGGTTCTCCGAAGCCGTGCCTGCCTCAGTAGTTCACCCGCAGTCCGACACCGCCATGGAGAGTGTTGCCGACCGGTTGCGGGCCGATGGTGCCGTTGATGAAGAGATCGGCGACCCAGCCTTTGGTGATGCGGAAGCCGAGGCGGCCGCCATATTCGAACCAGCTCTGGTTTCCGATCGTCGGCACCACGGTGCCGTCGCCGGTCACGGTAGCGACAATGCCGGAATGGGCCGCAAACGACTGCACGAAGCCGCCATTGATGTTGCCCTCGATGCTGTCGCCGAGCAGATGCGTCCATTGCCCGCCGAGTTTGACGAGGTTGGTTCGATCGGTGCCGGTTGGAATGGAGGCGCTGAAGGGATCGAACGCGGCCGCCGGATCGGTGTAGCCGTTGACCCGCTGCCACAGTTGCCAGACCTCGACGGAGGCTGCGAGTTCGTCGCGCGGCGAAACGCGGCTGATCCAGCCCGCCCGGCCATAGACGCCATAGTCGCTGCTGCTGGTCTGGCTATCCAGCGAAACCGCGCCGAGACTGGTCGCGTAACTGCGACTGTAGCGCACCTTCTCGAACGGCGACAGGAGGGTGCCGATATCGAAGAACGGCCGTGACGATCCCCAGTCGACAAAATCGTAGCGCAGCGCGAACGCCCCGATCGGCGCGCTGGTGACGCTGTATCCGCCCTCGCTGAATTGGGTATAGGCGATGCCCGCCAGCAGCGACAGATTGGGGGTCAGCTCCTTGCGGCCGTGAATGCCGGCCGAAAACGACCCGGCTGAGCCGAACGCGCTGACGCAGTCGCTGCAATTGACCTGCTCGTTGACGCCCAGGAGCACGGTGCCGAGTACCCGGTTGGTGATCATCTGGTTGAAGCGTTGACTGGCCAGGCCGCCGATCGATCCCGCGCTGGAATTCGCACCGGTCGGCGTCGGCGAAGGCGCGGTGGTTGGCGAGGGTGTTGGTGTGGGTGTTGGAGACGGCGAAGGGCTCGGTGACGGACTTGGCGATGGACTTGGCGATTGCGCGGAGGCCGGAACGGTTTGCACCTGAACCAGCACCAGCGCAATCGCCGCGGTGAACACGGCCGACACGATGAAGCGGTGGATGAGGTTGGCCATCAGCGTCCGCACAGCATGCCTGTGGGATCGCTGCCGTCATCGACGGGAGGGGTTACCGTGGGAGTGGCATCGGCAAAATTCGTGACGGTGCAAAGTCCCGCCACCGCCGCGCAGTTCGCGGCGAAGTTCCAGGGCGGGATGTTGACCTTCTTGATCGTGACCTTGCCGCCGGCGGCGGTGATGACGGCGGTATCGCCGGGCTTCGTCAACTCGATGCACTGACCGCCGGTCGCGCAGACCCGCGACGCGCCTTCCTGCAGCACCACGGTGGTCTTGCCCCG
>Ga0116135_1000776_pt1 | contig 17269 bp, 16 predicted proteins | sample June2015DPH_20_1_FD_89738 | JGI IMG/M metagenome (GOLD analysis project Ga0116135, IMG submission 89738) | Peatland microbial communities from SPRUCE experiment site at the Marcell Experimental Forest, Minnesota, USA - June2015DPH_20_10 | ecosystem: Environmental > Terrestrial > Soil > Wetlands... | reverse complement strand
CGGCTAGTTCGTGGACTAGCTGGGTTTCGGTTGGCGTGGCCGGGCGGTATTCATTTTCGAACTGGCGGTGGTGTTGTTCGAAGGCGGCCGGGTCCTCGGAGGGTAGGACGGCGGTGCGGGCCGTGAGTCCGTGAGTGAGAGCGTTGAGGGCCGAACGCTGTTTGCCGGCTTCGGATCGAGGGCCGGTGGAGTGTTGTGCGTTTGCGCGATTGATGGCGGTGCGTTGGATGGCTGGGGTCATTGCTGGGGTCATTGCTGGGGTCATTGAGGTGTCACCTGGCATTGGGATAGCACGGGAGTGGGGCGGACGCGGGGTGGGGTTGGGGAGGTTGTTGAGGAGGAAGGGAAGATTGGGGGAGAAGGTTCGTGACTCATCCCGTTCGATTTTCGAGAAATGCAAGTTGCGGTCTTGAGGAGGCTGCTGGAAAATGGAATGGGAGGCACGAGGTGGACGCTTTGGTTGAAAAGCTGGACGCCAAGCTGCGCGAATGGCGACCGGAGACGGCTGCTGAGGTCCGAGAGCGCGTCGCGGAAGTCATCGAGCTCGCCGACCAGGACGTTCTGGATGTGACGCGCTCGCGGGCGATCGAACAGGAAGTTCTGGATCTGCTCGATGGACCCCCGACCAGGTGAGGGTGGTTAGCGGATCTGGGGTTGGCAGCGAAGGTGCGCCCCGTGGTGATCGTCTCGCGGTACGATACCAACGCGCCGCGTGCCCCTGGTACTGTACGTGCCGCTAACGACCCAAAACAGACTCAGTTCCTATGAGGTGCCGATACCGCGGTTGCCGTTCCTCGACCGCGACTCGGTGGCGAACGTGCAGGGGCTTGGCTCGATACCGACCGTTCGCCTGGAACGCCGGCTGGGTAGAATCTCGAACGACGTCTTAACAAAGCTCAGGATTGCGCTCGCATTCGCCCTCGATCTCGAAGCTCCACAGTGATTGTTTTAGTCTTTGAGTCTGGGCTCATTGAATTCTGAATGCGCGCCGTCTCCTGCCTCTGGCAGGAATACAAACGAAGGAAAATGGAGGACAGCTATGGCGCTGACACGTGATTTTAGGAGGACCATCCGCGCCCGTGTCGCACGTGATCCGAGGTTCCGCAAGGAGCTTCTTCGCGAGGGCGTTGAATCCCTGCTCACCGGTGATGTCGCCACAGCTAAGACGATTCTGCGCGATTACATCAATTCGACTGTCGGATTTGCGAACTCGCATAGACCGCGCGCGTTCAATCCAAGAACCTGATGCGAATGCTCGGGGCCGTCGGGCAATCCGCGGGCGGATAATCTTTTTGTGGTTGTCAGTTTTCTCCAGCGGCACGAGGGGGTGCGTTTCCGATTGAAGGCGGCGGCTGGGTAGGCCATTTTGCAAGTGACGCCGCCCATTCAGTCTCCCGCCAAATTTGCGATCTTGGCTGCAATCGTCTTGCGGACTTCCGCCGTTTTTATCTCTCTGAACTTCTCGAAGGCAAAGTTCCCACGGTCTTCGTCCGTTGGATCGTACAATCCAGCCAAGGCGACGCGGCGATCCTCTTCTCCTGGCGGAAGTTTTTGAACCGCCGTCACAAGTACTTGTCGCACTCGAAGTTCAACTTGGCCACAATTCTCGAACAACCACTCGCGGTTTTCGACACCCAGTCTACTGCCGTGTGCTAGCCGGGAGCGAACCTCGTAGAACCTCTTCATGAACCCGACGATAACCTCCATTTCCGCGGGATTATCCGGTGCGATCAGTGCGGCGGCACGACGGCTTATACGGCGTGTGTTGTAGTCCTTCTCTGGCACGAGCGTTGATTCGAGCGCCGTGGTGTAGTCCAAAACTCGATCCACGTCGTCCCATTTGGGATTAAATTGCTTCGCACCGCCGCATAGGAAGAATCGTCTTGCCGCTGCGAACCAATCACAGCTCCATGACTGACTTTTACGAATGCCGTCGGCGAAGTCGTTCCATGATTGACGTTCCTCTGATTCAACGTCAAATAGCAATGGCGAGTAGCTGTTCAGGTCATTCATCGCTCGATATGGGAACTGAACGAGTCCTTTACCGCTGGGTTGAACGATCGCTAACTTAACGAATGATATGTCACCAGGCTTGTAAAGACGAAGGAGTAGCAAAATATCTTCGACGTCATTCGGGATGCTCCCAACCGGAGAGCCGGGAGGACCGAGCGGTAACTGCGCGTACGATTTCTCTAAAACCCAATCGTCCGCGTTTACATCTATCGAAGAGAAAACTTCTCTAAGCTCCTTAAGTCGAAGGCCAACGCGGTCGATTGTGAACTCGCCAAAGTCGAGGCTTTTCGCACGTGATCCGACATTGCGGACTAAGACGAAGGCCTTGAACATGAGAGGAGAGCCGAAGCCTGAAGAAGGGGTGGTCCGGCGTCGGTCTTCATAGTGGATGTTATTTCATCTACCGATGCAGATTTGCTTTGCGGGGAATGCCGCACAGCGAATTGCGGGTGCGCGTCGAAACCGTTCATTGGCGATCCTGCTGCAATGCTGCCAGTGCGTCGTCGACACTTTCGTAGTGACCGGACCAACCGGCCTGTGTGTCGTCGCCATTGATTCGCATGATCCGCCAGTCGTTCCGGTTCGGTGCTCCGAAGTTCGCTAATCTCGCGGTCTTCCCATCGGGCATTCCACCAACCCGGTAGACGGTGACCTGACCATTTGCGAAGACATCCTCGTCGCGAAACCGTGCGTCCTCATGCAGCGTGAAGGTGTAAAGCATGTGTCCTCCACCCCAATTGTAGCGGAGCGAGATTCGCGCGTCCCGCACGATGGCTCATCCGTTTGGGTTCGCCGCAGGGGTGTTCCGCAGGGGATTTCGAAAAGGCACGGAATCTCTAAGATGGCGTCCTGCCCGCATAGAGTACGGCTGGGATAACGATTCCTGGCGGATCTGCCGATGAGTCTGTTGGATATGCCTGTAGAGACTCTTGACAGCGAAGCTATTCTAGCCAGATTCAACAAGCTGGTGAGTGACCTGCTACGGGGAACGATGAACCGTAACACATTCCAGCCATGGGAGATAGAGATCCTGCTGGATATTGAAGCTTGCAATCTGAAAGACGCGGTCGGGCGCGAAACTCTGCGCCGGTATCAGAAGGCGGTCCAGCGCTCCATGGAAAAAGGCGCGCCCAAACCCCTCCGGCTGTCGGAATACTTGAGCAACAAGAAGGTGGCGGCTGCTGCCAAGCCCGCCGCCTCGAACGAAATCTGAAGTTCATTCCGGCTTGCTTTGCTATCCTAAGGATGCGCGGGAGCAAAGGAGAACCGTCATGGGTTGCGGCAGTAGCGGAATAGTGGATCCCCGATTTGAGGAGCCGGCTGGCGGGCGCAAAGTCTTTTGCGTGAAATTCCAGAAGGAGTTGCCGGGCCTGGATGAGGTCCCCTTCGACGGGCATCCGCTGGGGCAGCGCATCTACGAAAACGTCTCCAAGGAAGCCTGGAAGATGTGGCTGGAGCAGATGAAAATGATCATGAATGAGTACCGGCTCAACCTCGGAACTCAGGAAGCTCAGGAGTTTCTGCTCAAGCAAATGGAAGATTATTTTTTCGGCGAAGGCTCGGCGCTGCCGCCCGGTTACGTTGCGCCGAAAGCCAAGGGCTAAGGGCTGATCACCGGCAGAACGGTCGCGATTTCGAAGCGCAAGCGTGCGTGCGATGCGCGAAGGGCTTGTTCCACCGCGTCCGGCGAATCGGCGCGCGCGAAGATGAATCCTAAGTAGCTGTTACCTTCCGGGAGCGGAATTAGCTTCTGGCCTTGCTTCGCGGTAATGATGACGTCTTCGATGCGCGGCGTGGAGCGCGCTTCGTCCAATCCCTCGACGGCGACGTAGATCCCTTCGCGCGGAATCGGGATCATCAGGACGCCGGCCGCGTCCGTGGGCATGGCAATCGATGCAACATCGCCTGATGCAATGCCGTCGCCAGCGGCATGGCGAAGAATCAGATCTTCGAGTCCTGGCAGAACGCGCGCGCAGAGTCCTCCTATGGGACGCGCGGCTACTTCGAGCATCCAAACGCCGCGCGGGTTCACGCGCATCTCGGCATGGATGGGCCCATGCTCGAGCCCGAGCGCTTTCACAGCATTTTCTGTGGTGCGGATGATCTCATGCTGCGTGTCGGCACTCTCGCGCGAAGGTGTGACGTAGATGGTTTCTTCGAAGAACGGACCGTCCAGAGGATCGGGTTTGTCGAACAACGCCAGCACGCGGAGGCGGCCATTGATGAGAATGCCTTCCAAGGCAAATTCGCGGCCTTCGATGAAACTTTCCACTTGCAGGAATTGATCCTGCTGATCATGGAGGCGCGCGATCTCCGGATCGGCCAAGAGTGTTGCGATGCGCCGGAAGGCGGCTACGAATTCGTCATTGTTGTTGGCGCGGATGACGCCGCGGCTGGCGGAAAGTCCGAGCGGCTTGAGGACGCAAGGATACTGCGCAGCCTCAGGATGTGGCCCTTCGGCGAGCGGGATGCGATGGAACTCAGGCACCAACAGTCCCTCAGCGCGAAAGCGCTCGCGCGCTAGAAACTTGTTGCGGCAGGCGAGCACGGAGTTGGGCGAGTTGTAGGGAATCCCCGTGAGGTGTGCGGCGAGCGACGCGATGTAAGCAGGCCGGTCACCAACCGCGACGATTCCGTCCACGCTGACTTCGGCTGCGATCGCGCGCGCGGCGCCCTCGGGATCTTCGAAGCGCAACGCTAGCGCTTGGTCGCCCCAAGGGTCGTCCAGCACGTGGCATCGATCGGTGGCCAGCACGAGATTGATGCCCAGCCGGTCGGCTGCCTCGGCGAAGCTGCGGGTTTGGTAGCCAGTGGTGGCGCCGATCAGCAGTAGCCGTTTACGATTACTCATCGTCAGCGGCTCTTGCCTGTAGTGCGCCATAAACCGAAAGCCATTTTCCGCCGTACTCCGTCACGATCGCCCTCAGCGCTCGCTCAACATTCTCCGGCGTCATTCTCTCTACGAACACGGGAGGCACACCGAAAAAATAGTCGAGCCCCCCGTTGTGCATGCATCGATAAATGTTATTTGGTGTCGCGACGACAAAACTATGCGCACGACCGTCGTCGAGGTGCAGGAAAACGTCCACGTTGTCGTTCTCTTCCTCGATCTCCTCAATCGGAGCAACGAATTCGATACGCATTTTGCCGTCCCCACCCCTACACAAGAGCAACCTGCTCTTCAGTTGGCTCCGCTCAACAATACCAGGGCTCATCCATGTACGGGATGGTCGCGCGGGGCATCAGGTCGAAATTTTCGGGCAGCGGCTGGTTCGCCACCAGGTCCCACATCTTGCGGAAGATTTCCCGGCGCGAGCCTTTCTGAGCGGCGATTTTCAATGCTTGCGCCGCCAACGCGTCCATGGCCGTGTCCGGATGCGTCCAGCGATACAGCAACGCCGGTTCGTCGAAGCCTGTAACCACCGACTGGATTTCGTGCAACTCCAGCAGCCGCGAGCCGCGCGGGATCAGTAGTCGCAGAGCTAGCTGAATGGGTGCGACGTGTTCTACCAGATCAAGCTCAACCAGCGTCGCGAGCAATTCTCGGTAGGTCTCGCGTGTTGTCCATGGGGTGAACGCGATGAAGGTGGGCGCAAGAGTTAACCCGGCGCACCGGAACTCGTGAACTACTTCGACGAAATCGGCGCGAGTGTGACCCTTGTCCAGCTTTTCTAACACAGCATTGTCCACCGATTCCACGGCGCTCGTCACAAACAGGCAGCCGGTCTGCTTCAGAAGCGGAAGAAGTTCGCGATGGTTGCGCAGATGCTCAATTTTGATGGTCGCGTCGTAGGAAACATCGGGAAATTCCCGGTGTAGCTCCTCCACGATACGCACTGCATGCGTGGGACCGTTGAAGAAATCGGGATCGCCGAAAGTGATGTGTTGTGCGCCGGCTGCAACCTGCCGGCGAATGTCTTCGAGCACTATATCTGGCTGGACCACTCGGAACGCGCCTTGATAAACCGGGACCACGGGACAATGCCGGCAAAGATGCTTGCAGCCGCGGCTGGCTTCGGTGTATCCGGCGGTTTTCGAGGTCCCGTTGACTCGCAGATGGGCGTAAGCTTCGAGCGAGGGAAGCGAGGAACGCACTGGCGGAAGGAACTTCAGACGATCGAGCGACATCAACGGCCCTTCGGCCTTCCCGTTCGCCAAGGCAACCAGGCCGGGTTCGAATTCGCCGCCCAGAATGGTTTCGATGCCCAGCTTGCGCAGATACGCGTCGTTCAAAGGCGCGTAGAGACCGTAGCAACACAGGTGCGCCGCCGGATTCAGGCGCCGGACCTTCTCGATCACTTTCACCGCCAGCCGCGTGGCGGTGTGCATGGGCAGATAGAATGCCACGAGATCGGCCGCGCGCACTTTGTCTTCCGGCAGTGACTCCACGCATAGATCCACACAAGCGACTTCGTGACCATCGGAGGCCAGCCACGCCGCCGGCGATGCCAGTCCGAACGGCTGGCGGCCCATTTCGTAAGTGGAGATCAACAGAACCCGCATGCGATCCGTTCTCATTATCCCGCGACGGTACAATGCCGCTATGAGATTCCGTGCGTTCCTCGTATTTCTGATCGCCATGGGCGCTGTCGAAGCCCAGACTCCGCCGAGCGTGCGCGGTTATTGGGACGATGTATTCCGCAGTGGCAAGATCCAGTTCAACAAGAACGCGAGCAAGCTGCTGCAATATGCGGTCCTCGGCCGCAAGCCCGGGTTCGCAGTCGATCTCGGCATGGGGGAAGGGCGCAACGCCGTGTTTCTGGCCGAAAAAGGCTGGCAGGTGGCGGGCGTCGACATTTCTTCAGAGGCGGTCAAGCAGGCCAAGGCCCGAGCGGCCGCTGCGCACGTGGCTATCGAAACCATCACTGATGATTTGGATCACTACGAAATCGGCCACGCGAAATGGGACCTGATTGTGCTGCTTTACATGCACGCCTGGTTTCATCAATCCAAACACAATGTGCCTGAGATGCTGGCCGCGGCGCTGAAACCTGGCGGCCTTCTGGTGATCGAAGGCTATGCGGGAGATAAGGGCGACTTCCAAACCAACGAACTGCTGCGCGCTTTCGACAAATTGAAGATCATCCACTACGAAGACGTGGTGGATGAGGCGGATTGGGCCCCCGGTGCAAAGAGCCGCGTGATTCGTTTTATTGCCCAACGGCCCTAGCTTGGGTTGACATCCGACCCGAATCAGGCGCATACTTAGGTCGAATGGCCACCCAAGACAGCGATGATCGTATTGTGCTGCTGCAAGGCACGCTGGATCTGCTGATCCTGCGCACCCTGGTGTTCGGCCCGGAGCACGGGCAAGGGATCGCGCGCGCCATCCGGCAAACGTCCGAGGATTCGCTGCTGGTGGATCACGGGTCGTTATATCCGGCCTTGCAGCGATTGGAAGATCAGGGTTGGATAAAAGCCAAGTGGGGCATCAGCAAGAACAAGCGCAAGGCGCGCTTTTACAATCTCACCGCCAAGGGGCGCAAGCAGCTTACTTCGGAAACCAGCCAATGGCGCAGGCTGGTGGCGGCCATCGGACGCATATTGGGGCCGGAGGAAGCGGGAGGGTAGCCGGATGTTTTGGAGAAAACGAAAGCACGGTGATTTTCAGGCTGAGATTCAATCTCATTTAGAAATCGAATCAGACGAATTGGCCGTGGAGGGATCGAATCCGGGCGATGCTAAATACCAGGCTCGGCGCGTGTTCGGCAACGTGACAAGTTCGGAAGAGCGATTCTACGAAGCGAGCCGCTGGGTGTGGTTTGAACAATTCTTGCAGGACTTGCGTTACGGCATTCGCATGCTGCGCCACAGCCCCGCGTTTACTTTGGTTGCCGTGCTCTCACTTGCGCTCGGCATTGGCGCGAATACCGCGGTGTTCAGCCTGGTAGATGCCGTGTTGCTGAAGACGCTGCCAGTGCGAGCGCCCGAAGAGCTACGCATTTTGACGTGGGTGCACAGCGACAAGGAGCCGGATATTTCGCATAGTGGCTACAACGTGGTGGATTCGGTCAGCGGCCAATTTGTTAGCGGCTCGTTTTCGTACGCGGCCTACCGGCAATTCCGCGACAGCGTGCCGCAGTTTTCGGATCTGGTGGCGTATGCTCCGAACCAGTTTACGGTCACGGCCGGTGGCGCCAGCGAGTTTGCAGACGGCGAATTTGTCTCGGGCAACTATTTCACCGGACTTGGAGCGCAGCCTTTGATCGGACGGCCGATTCTCCCTGAGGATGATGCTCCAGGCAGGCCTGCCGTCGTCGTTCTCACTTATCGCTACTGGGAGAAACGCTTTGCGTTGGATCCGACTGTGGTCGGCCGCGCCATCGTGGTCAATCAAAGACCCGTGACGGTGGTGGGCGTTATGCAGCCGCCTTTCCAGGGCCTTTATTCATGGGAAGCCGTTGACCTTTTCGTCCCCATCAACAAAGTTGCCGAGATGCGGCATCCATGGTTTTCGCTGAGCCAGCCAAACAGTTGGTGGGTGCAAATTTTCGGACGCCTGCGGCCTGGTGTGTCAGACCAGGCTGCGGCGGCGGCGCTCAAAGCATCGCTCGGACACACGATCGAACAGTTCGCGAAGAGCGCGGATGTCCCCACGGTGCTGCTGCGGCCGGGTGCGCGCGGCGTGGGCTTATTCCGCGAGTCTGTCTCAGGATTGTTTGCAATCCTTGGCGCCGTGGTAGGCCTGGTGCTGTTGATTGCTTGTATGAATCTCGCGAATCTTCTGGTGGCACGCTCGACTTCGCGTGGGCGGGAGATCGCGGTGCGGCTGTCCATTGGCGCAGGCGTCGGCCGGTTGGTACGGCAGTTGTTCACTGAGAGCCTGCTACTCGCTGGAGGCGGCGGCCTCGTGGGCTTGCTTCTTGCGCGTCCGCTGCTGCAGCTGATGCTGCGATTCGCGGATGGAGAGGGCGCGCTGGGTCCGGATCCAAGGATAGATCTGCGCACGCTCGCATTCACCGCCGGAGTGTCGGTCGTTTCGGGCATGCTTTTCGGCCTTCTCCCTGCGTGGCGAGCAACTCGGGTGAATCCCGCGCCCGCGCTCAAAGGGACGGGAACGGCAGGGATGGCTGGTAGTCCGCGCCTGCCGTTGAGCCGGCTGCTGGTCTCCTTGCAAGTCGGGATGTCGCTTCTGTTACTGGCCGGAGCCGGATTATTCGTCCGGACGTTGCGGCAGTTGTCGGCTGTCGATCTGGGCTTCCGTGCCGAAAAGGTGTTGACCTTCAAGACGGACCCCAGCAGGAACGGCTACGAGGGCCGCGCGCTTGCTGATCTCTACGCACGTCTGCGCGAGAACATCGCGGCCATTCCAGGTGTGGAGTCCGTGGGCATGTCGCAACACGGATTGATGCAAGGCGTGGAAAGCGACGCATCGGTGCATGCGCCTGGTTTCCGGCCAGCGGACGGAAAGGGTAACGCACAGCTGCTCCGTTGCTCAGCGTCCTTCCTTTCCACGATGCGAATCCCCGTGCTGCTCGGACGGAGCCTGACGCTTGCCGATGAGCGTACCTCGCAGCAAGTGGCTGTGGTGAACCAGAGTTTCGTCGAGCGATTCTTTCCTGGGGGCAGCCCCGTCGGGCAGACGTTTTACCTAGGCGAACAACCTGGGGCGGAGGCCCTTCAAGTGATCGGAGTCGCGAAAGACGCGCACTATACTGATGTGCGCTCCGAGGTGAAGCCGACGGTGTACCTGCCTTACACCGACAGCCTGACTGGTCTGCATCAGATGACATTTGTCGTCCGGACAGTGCTGCCGCCGCTGGCCATCGCCGGCGCGGTGAGGCGTGTTGTGGCCGCGACCGATCGCTCGATCCCTGTGGCGGAGATGAAGACCGAAGAGCAGCAGATCGCCGAATCGATAGCGACCGAGCGGCTTTTCGCCGCATTCGTTAGCGCGTTTGGCGGTGTCGCCGCGCTGCTGGCGGCCATCGGGCTTTATGGCGTGATGGCGTATGCCGTTGCGCGACGAACCGTCGAGATCGGAATTCGGCTGGCGCTGGGAGCCCGCCGCGCTACCGTCCAATGGATGGTGCTGCGGCAGAGTCTCTGGATGGTCGCGCTCGGCCTCGCGATCGGGATTCCTGCGGCCCTGGCGTTGACTCGCTTCGTTCGGAGTACTTTGTATGGGATCCAGCCTACCGATCCGATCAGTTTCGTTGTGGCGGCCATTCTGATAACGATCGTAGGCGCGGCAGCCGCTTGGATACCCGCCCGTCGGGCTTCGCGCGTGGATCCCATACAGGCGTTGCGCAACGAGTAAGACTTTGGGAGGCGAAAGCGCCTGCCCCACGTCTACATTTGTCTTTCATCAGCCGAGGGTCCGTAAATCGCCGGAACCGCAATATCGTTGAGGCGCAAGTACACGCCCAACCTGGGCGCGATGGTGGATGGTGTGGTTCGTCACAAAACCGCGTATCCACGCGACGCGCGGCATGGTGATTAACGTCTTGCCGGCTGCGAGCAGCGACCACGGCTTCAGAAGAGTCTCGTCGCTCGATCCCGCGATGGCCGCCCGTGCCGCCACCACGTTTTATCGAACTTTTCCAGCAGCTCTTTGTTCGAAGTGACTGGCTCCTCTTTATACGGTGGGCGCCGGGAGGTGCGATATCGAACGAATCTTTCTGAATGGTGTCCACCGTCCAGCCCAGCATGTTGACGATATGGGTGGCGAGCGAGCCCATGGCAAACGATTTCGGATGGGTTTCCAGCCGAGCTTGTCATCCGGATAGATCTGCGCACGCTCGCATTCACCGCTGGAGTGTCCATGGTTTCGGGCATGCTTTTCGGTGTTCTCCCTGCGTGGCGAGCAACTCGGGTGAATCCGGCGCCATCGCTCAAAGGGACAGGAACGGCAGGGATGGCTAGTAGTCCGCGCCTGCCGTTGAGCCGGCTGCTGGTCTCCTTGCAAGTCGGGATGTCGCTTCTGTTACTGGCCGGAGCCGGCCTATTCATTCGGACGTTGCGGCAGCTGTCGGCTGTCGATCTGGCACGTCTGCGCGAGAACATCGCCGCCATTCCGAGCGTCGAGTCGGCCGCGATGTCGCAACACGGATTGACGCAAGGCGTGGAAAGCGACGCATCGGTGCATGCGCCTGGTTTCCGGCCAGCGGATAAAGGGTAACGCGCAACTGCTCCGTTGGTCCGCTTCCTTCCTTCCTTTCCACGATGCGAATCCCCCTGCTGCTCGGACGGAGCTTGACGATTGCCGATGAGCTTACCTCGCGGCAAGTGGCGGTGCTGAACCACTGGGCTCGGGTATTAAAGGAACAATCTTTTTGCTCAATTAACATCGAGATACGTTTTACTGTAAATCGCAAAACCCGACGTATACGAAAAACAGAAACTAGAAGCACTTCGCGAGAAAAACTCACTGATAATACAGAGCGAAGTTGATTGGTAGCCGGCGTGCCAGAGGACGCCCTTATGAAACACCTCCGGACACTGCTTCAATTTCTGTCATTGGCTCTCATTCTCGGCGTGAGTGGATTAATTCCTCCCGCCAACCTCACGGGCCAAGTCATCAGCGGCGATTTAGTCGGCACCATCACGGATGCATCGGGCGCGGCTGTGCCCAACGCTACGATTACGGCACTGCATGATGCAACCGGCGTGCGTACCACTACGGCGACGAACGCGAGCGGTGAGTACCGCTTCACAAATCTTCCCGCCGGTACGTACACATTGAGCGCGGCCACGCAAGGATTTACGACGACAACTTTGAAGAATGTGATTGTGCAGCTCAACCAGACGGCGACCGAGAATATGACTCTGCAGGTAGGCCAGGTCTCGACTTCGGTGGAGGTGCAGGAAGCCGGCGCCATGATCGACACCACTACGGCGCAGATTCAGAATACTTATAACACCAAGGAAATTGCGGATCTTCCGGTTACATCCATCGGAAATGGCGTGATTAATTTGTCGTTGTTACAGGCTGGTGTAACTAGCGCGGGCGGAGTAGGCGTAGGCACGGGCCCTTCCATCGGCGGACAGCGTCCTCGCAACAACAATTTCACCATTGAAGGCATTGACAATAACAGCAAGGCGGTCACGGGGCCGGTGGTCTTTCTTCCCAACGAATCCGTAGCCGAATTCACCTTACTGCAGAATCAGTTTGAGGCCGAGTACGGGCACTCCTCGGGCGGGCAGTTCAACACCATCGTGAAAAGCGGAACCAATCAGTTCCACGGCACACTGTACGACTACCTGGAGAATCGCAATTTGAATGCCGAGGATCAGGTATTCAAGAATCAAGGGATTACCACTATCCCGCGCTTCGATCGAAATCACCTGGGCGGCAACATCGGCGGTCCGATTTTCAAGAACAAATTATTCTTCTTCGCCAGCTTTGAATACAATCCCCTGGGACAAGCCAGCACGGTGGCAGCGCCCATCTATGCGCCCACCGCGGCGGGATATAGCACCCTCGCGGGCATCCCTGGCGTGAGCGCGACAAATCTTGGAGTCCTTCAGAAATACGTGACAGCCGCGGCCCTCACGCCCGGCGCACCCACCTTCACGGTTGGAGACGTCACCATACCCACCGGCATCATCCCAGTATCGGCGCCGAACTACACAAATAACTATTTCGGCGTGTACAGCATGGATTACAACATTTCGGACACCGATCAACTGCGTGGCCGGTACATCTACAATCGGACGGATTCGATCAACACCGGAGCTGAGCTGCCGGTGTTTTATACGCAAACCCCTCTGCGCTTCTATCTGGGTACGCTGGCCGAGTATCACACCTTCAGCCCCAGTGTGACGAACGAGTTTCGTCTGGGCTTTCAGCGGCAGAACCAGAGCGAACCCGTAGGAGATCAGACCTTCCCCGGACTCGATGCTTTCCCGAATCTCGTTTTCAATAACCTGAATTTGCAGCTGGGGCCGAATCCGAACTTCCCGCAGGCCACTATCAACAATCTGTATCAGATCAGCGAGAACCTCACCTGGGTCCACGGCAACCACACCTTTAAGTTCGGGAATGAGTTCCGCGATTCTATTTCACCGGAATTGTTCATCCAGCGCGTGCGCGGCGATTATGAATACACCAACGTGGCCAACTATTTGTTGGACCTTACGCCGGATTTTCTGGCGCAACGTAACGTCGGTGTGACGCCGTACTACGGCAATCAGCTTGGCTCCTACACCTATATCCAGGACACGTGGCGCATGCGGCCCAATCTAACCGTGGATCTGGGCTTGCGTTACGAATACACTACGGTCCCGATCGGCATTCAAGCTGAAAAACTGAACGCCATTGCCAGCGTCCCCGGCTTGTTGACGTTCAAAGCACCGAGCGCGGATCCTTATGGGTTCGGACCACGGGTTGGCATCGCTTGGACACCGCGCAACAACAGCAACACAGTCGTTCGCGCCGGCTTCAGCAGGGTGACGGACGTTATTTTCGACAACGTGGGATTGAATGCGGTTCCACCTGAATTCAGCACCACCATCAACGCTCCGCTAGGCGTCGGCACGAATTTTCTTCAGAACGGCGGCATCACGCAGTCGGAGGGGTTGAACCTCGCCACTCTTACCGCCGCAACCGCACGCGCGAAAACTTCCTCCTGGTTGCCCGATCAGGTATTGCCTTATTCGCTGAATTGGACGCTAGGCGTCCAGCATGTCTTCGCGAAGGATTATACGCTGGAAGTGCGATACCTGGGCACTCGGGGCGTCCATCTGCTCGATCAGCAGCAGATCAATGTGGATGCTCCGGTTACTGCGGCGGAAAATATTCCGACACTCTTCTCGGTACCTTCGGCCGCGACGCTGGCTTCTCTTCCTTTGAATGTCGGCGACATCCGTAACCTCGGACACATCCTGCCGCAGTACGCGGCCGCCGGCTTCACTTCGCCGATTACGGCGTACGTACCGCAAGGCTGGTCCACTTACAACGGATTGTCGGTTCAGTTGAACAAGCGGCTCGCCAAGGGTCTGCAGTATCAGGCGGCGTATACCTGGAGTCACCTGATCGACAACAGCACCGCGGAAGTGGCCAGCACATATCTGACGCCTCGCCGCGCTCAGGATTTTCAAAATTTGACCGACGAGAAAGCATCTTCCGCTCTCGACCATCGCCAGCGCCTGGTGGTGAGCCTGGTTTACGAAGCTCCCTGGTATAAGGGCAGCAGCAATTGGATGATGAAGAACCTGGTGGGTAATTGGGAAATCGCTCCTATTTATACTTACGAATCTCCCGAATACTATACCGTGCTGAGTGGCGTCGATTCCAACCTGAATGGCGACGCGGCTCCCGATCGCACCATCCTGAATCCGTCCGGCGTGGCGGGAACCGGCAGCGGCGTGATCGGTTATACGGCTACCGGAGCCACCGTGTTGCCCAGCGCGTCAGCCTCATTGGTGAACAACGTCGTCGCCTGGGTGGCCACCAATCCGAACGCGCGCTACATTCAAGCTGGTCCCGGAGCTTATGCCAACACGGGACGCAACACGCAACCCACTCGCCCGATCGACAACATCGATATGGCCATCTACAAACACTTCAGCATCACGGAACGGATGCGGCTGGATCTTTCGGGACAGTTCCTGAATCTCTTTAACCATCCTCAGTTCGTGCCCGGCAGCGTCGACAATACGGCTCCAGTGAGTACGTTCACCAGTAGCTCATTGGCATACGCCAGCGCCGCCAGCCCGAACTTCAACAATCCCAGCTTGGCGTTCAGCAGCAGTCCGCGAACTATCCAAGTGCTGGCGCGCTTTAATTGGTAGTCAACTGGATGACCGCTGTGTTGCTGAACAGCGGTCCCACGGCGATCGTCAGTGTGGTTGGGCCTGAGGGCAACCCCGCGGGCACAACCACATCGATCTGGTTCAGCCCGGCAAATCCCGGCGCGAGGCCTGAGAACAACACTTTCGCGCTCACGCCACCGATAGTTACCACTGGCGGGGTCTGATCCATCGCCAATGGATTGGTGGGCGCCGCAGCATTGTCGGCCGGCTGATTAGAGACCGGGCCGAGACCCGTAGCGAATATCTCCACAATCTCGCCACCGGCCGCGGGCGATGCCGCACTCACGGGTTGCCCGTTCTGATGGATCACCGCCGCATCACCGGCTGCATCCGTGAGGAACAAGCCTGGGGACGCAGGCGTGATGGGCACACCACCGACCTCCGCCACTCCCGTAGAAGTTGAAACCAGAATCGTGGCTGCGGTCTGGCCAGCCAGTTCATAAGGCACGAAGAAGTTGATTTGCAGCGGCGATGCGTAAAACAGCGGCGCGGCCACTCCGTTGATGGTCACCGATGCGCCGCCCAGCGTTACAGGCAGCGGGAAACTCTGCGCCTTCGCAGTCTGCGATGCCAGGTTCAGGCCAAACATGGTGGCGATAGATCCGACGCCCAGCGGGACCCTGGAAATCATTGGCGCTGCGTTGACGATTCCCGTACCAGTAAATGCGGGCGCACCGATGGTCGTGGCTACAGCGCCTGTGACGACGCCCGTGGACGAATTCGCGCTGGTAAACAGCAGCGATACGGCGTCGGATTGAAGCGGCGTCCATACGCCCGCATAATTCCCGCCGCCGACATCCGTTAGGATCACAGGTGAATCGCCGGAGGTGAACGCAACCTGCACAATGGCGCCCGTTACCGGCGCGCCAATCGAGCTGACGATCGAAGCCTGCAAAGCAACCGGCACGCCAACAGTGGCGACGAAATCCCCGGCCGGCTGAATCGGCTGTAGCGTATTTGCCGATGTCACGGCCTTCGCGGAGGAGGTAACAATCAGAGTCACAGGGATAATCAATCCGGCGTTGGATGTACCGGTGGCGCCGATCGCTACCTGGCCTGTGTAAGTGCCCGGCTGCAAGCCCGCGAGATTCGCGGTCACAGTGATGGTCCCGTCATCGCTTCCCGATGCGGGCGATACTGCAAGCCACGTTGCACCGGAGCCGGCCAGCGCGACAGCGCTCCACGAGAACGGTACGGAATCCGAACTTATAGCAATGGTCTGGCTGAGCGGAGCGCTCGCGAATCCCGTGAACAATATACCGCCCGGAATCGCGCCGAGCGTTCCCGGTATGCCGGCGCCACCCAGATCCAGGACAACTGGAACCAGCAGCGTGTTCGCCGCGCCCGTGCTCTGCACAGAAATGTATGCGACGTAATAACCCGCCGCGAGGCCGTTGGTGTTGACCGATACAGGAATGGAGCCGGGTGTGGCACCGCTCGCGCTGCCGATGGAAAGCCAGTTCGTCCCAGTTGTTAAAGTGGCGCTCGCGGTAAACGAAACCGCGGCTCCCGTCGTGGTCGTGACCGGCAGCGATTGCGGCGCGAACGAACTGCCCGCCACGCCACGGAATTCGAGCAACGGAACCGTGGATAACAGATCGGGCAGCGCCGAGAGGTTCAGGATCACCGACACGTTGGCCGGCGCCACTCCAGAGCTGCTGAATGCGATATTGCCGAGATACTGCCCGGCGGCGAGGCCGGACGGGTTGATCTGTACCGTCACCGTGGACGGCACATTGCCGGACGCTGAACTGCCGGACGCGGGAGAAACCGAGAGCCACGGGCTGGCTGAATCGGCCGTCGCCGTCCAGGAAAGCGTTCCCGTACCTGCGTTCGGCACTTCCACTACACGCGTAATCGGAGTTGTGGACCCGGCTGCTGCGTTCACAATCACCGCCGCGGGCGTCAGTGCAAATTCCGCGGGCGTTGCGGCCACAACCGTCAGCGTCACACCGACCGTCTGATGCTGGCTTCCGGATGTCACCGTAATCGTACTCGAATAGCTGCCGGCCGCGAGTCCCGATGCGTTGATTCCGGCCGTGATCACAGTAGGCGTCGAACCCGAAAGCGGCCCTACCGTGAGCCACGACGGATTGCCGCTGTCCGAGGCCGTCCACTGCAGCGTGCCCGAACCCGTGTTGGTTACGGCGATGCTCGCGGGCAGTGGATTGCTTCCGCCCTGCACCACTATGAACCCGACCGAGGGCGGCAACACTGATAGCTGCGCGGGAGCAGTGGGAGCCAAGCCACTTTCGAAGAAAGTCGCCACCCTACTTATTCCACTGACGCTGGCCACAATTATGATGGCTCCGCCGCCCGTGGGCGTCGCTGTGATCTGGGCGGTCCCGTTGAAGCCGGTAGTGACATCCGCCGCGCTCAGCGTCGCGGAGCCGGAAAATACGCTAAATGACACCACTGCGCCACTCACAGGATTACCAAATTGATCGTTGACCTCAACCACCAAAGGCGCTGCGAACGCGCTCCCCGGAACGCCCGATTG
>Ga0116135_1000775_pt1 | contig 17271 bp, 10 predicted proteins | sample June2015DPH_20_1_FD_89738 | JGI IMG/M metagenome (GOLD analysis project Ga0116135, IMG submission 89738) | Peatland microbial communities from SPRUCE experiment site at the Marcell Experimental Forest, Minnesota, USA - June2015DPH_20_10 | ecosystem: Environmental > Terrestrial > Soil > Wetlands... | reverse complement strand
GCTGTTGGATGCGCCGCCGGCGTTAGTCGTGCCGTAGAAATTGCCTGCGGGGTCCGCGATCACACCCGCGTAGGGAAAGGCGCCGTCGTTCGGAGATCCGGTAAAGCTGTACAACACTTTCTCTCCGGTCGCGGTCAGCTTGAACACGGCGCCCATGTTGGATGTACCGCCGGCGCGAGTTGTGCCGTAAGCGTTGTTTGACGAGTCCAGGATCAGCCCTCCATAGGGGTTCGCGCCGTCCGGAGTACCCTTGAAGCTATACAGCACTGTCTCCGTACCCGTCGAGGTGAGCTCGAATATCATCCCCGGTGAAGGAGCGCAGGCGGTAGGAATGCACCCCGGACCTTCCACAGTCGTGCCGTAAAGGTTGCCCGCCGTATTCATGGCTAGACCGGCTGCGGGATTTTCTCCGTCCTTAGCGCTGCCGGCGAATCGATGCAGTACGGCATATGTCTGCGCTTGCGCAGGTGGCGCGACAATAGCCGCAGCCGCCCATCCAAGCCCAGCCAGCGCCAGTGCGCCACTTACCTTGCTTTGCACGATGTTTTGCACGATACGACTCCTTTGAATCGGCCGAGCGGCTAGTTAGTAGAAGCAGTGCCTGTGCCCGGGTATACACCCATCATGCTCAATGTATCGCCCGCCGTAACCAGCTTCTGCAGTTGACTCTGGGTGTACAGGACCCCCGTGTCGCTGATATAGTTATTGCTCGTAGGCTGGTATAACAATCCGTGTATCACGCCGCTAAGGGTGCCCCGGCCGATCAGATCGATGTTCGCAGGCGCCTGCGATTGTAGCAGTGACCAGTTGCTTTGAGTGGTCGTGCCGGCAACATTGGCCGCCGTCAGCGTGATCGTATACCCTACAGCCGGAGCAGTTCCCGTATCGAATGTCAGGCAGTATGCGGCGATATCGTTCTTTTCAGTTTGTGTGTAGCCGCTAAAAGCCGTGCCCGCCAGGAAAGTCAGCATATTACTCTTAGGGCCGTCATGGACCACGCCGAAGCCATCGATGGTCGTGGCCGCCTCCCTATCGAACAGATCCTTTTGATACATAGCCCTCAACTGCGGGACCTTCATCGGTTGCTGAGCCTGCGTGTCGTCGGCAGGCCGGATCAGCAGATTCGTGCCCGGACCGGGATTGGTGGTGTGGCAAGATTGGCAGGTGGCGGGTCCGGGTAAAGTGCCGGCGACCGTCAAGAAATCGGTGAGTCCCGCCGCGGGGTCCCCGCCGTTCAAAGAGGTCGGCAGGCTGCGGTCCAGGTTCTGGTTGGGGTTGGGCAGGTACAGGACGGTATTGATGAACGTAGTGAAAGTGGTCATGTTCGCGTCGCTGATCTGGGTACCCCCCATCAGCTCCTGGAAAGCTACATTGAAGGCGGCGAAGTTTGGCTTATCCCCTCTCCAATGGTAAGGCGCGAGGTTCAACAAGCCCCGCAAAGGCTGCGTGAACATAGGCCCCTTCATGGGGTGATATAGAAATGTTTGACCGTCCTGCACGAAACTGGTCATGTCGCCGGTGGGGTCTCCAAGGTTCCAGTCCAAATGGTCCATTTCGCCATCTATGTGGCAGGAAGCGCAGGCGCCGGTGCCGGTTCCAGAGAGCTTGGCGTCGTACAAGAATCCGCGGCCTGCCTTCACCGCCGAAGGCGTCGGGTCTGTGCCCACCGCAATTTCGCTGTTCACGCTATTGAAGGTAGAGGTGGAAATAACCGAAATGGTGTTGGCGATCCGATTCAGCGCGTACAATGTGTTGGCGGCCGCATTCAGGGCCAGCCCCCTGGGTCCACGCTTGTTCGCGGGATCCACTTGGGATGGATTCGTGGGGTGCAGGGAAACGTCCACAAAGCCCAACACGGTTCCACTGGTGTTCACTTTGGCCACCCGGTCCGTGCCGAACGCCGCCACGTACATGAAGGTTCCGCTGGGGTCGAAGACCACTCCGGTGGGCTGCGCCAGGGCAATGCTGAGATCGGCCGTGCTGGGGGCGCAGCCATAGGCGACCTTTGGATTCAGATCGAACGGCGTAATGGCGCCGGTAGCGACTTTGATTTGCGTGATGCGGTTATTGACCCAATGTCCGCACAGGTTCGGTTGAAAATTGGTGGTGTTGAGCGCATCGGTGTTCGCCACGTAAAGATCGCCCGTGACCGGGTTCACGGCCAAACCCAGATTGGTAGTGCCTACGTAGGAGTAGTAGGAGATGACGGGACTGGCGCCCGTTTGGATGACTGCCACGCCGTTGGCGGGCATCGTATAGGTGATGAACGAAGGGTACCATGTGGGGTTGCTGGCAGTCACGATGAGCCCCACCTGCGGCGGCGGCGGCAGGGCCGGATTCATGGGAGGGGAGCACTGTGGCTGGCCGGCCGTGCCGCATTGCGGCGGCGCATTGGTGTCCGGGATAATCGTGGTGCCGTTTCCAGCCAAAGCCAGGGCGGCATAAATTGTTTTACCGTCCGGACTGACCGCCATGGCTCGGGGACTGTCGCCGAACAACTGCACCGTCGCCTCCAGAGCTTGGGTCGACGTATTGATCACCGCGATCTGATGCGCGCGCGAAACGCTCACATAGGCCAGCGTGCCGGCAAACACCACATCCATCGGCTCTCCGCCGCTCATGCCGGTCGAGGCCGGCTGGAGCGGCACCTTTAGATAGATGGTGCTGGTGACGATGCCGCCGTTTGACCACGAGCCCGCCAGCGGCGCGACCACGCTGATGCTGTTGGAAACCTGGTTGACCACCCAAGCCAGGTTGTCGGACAGCGGATTTACCGAAACCGGTCCGATCCCCACGGGAACCTCGGTCAGCAATTTGGGAGTGGATGGCGTGGTGACATCGAACACCGACAACGACGAATTTGCCGTGTTTACCGCAAACAAGCGTGTTCCGTCCGCGGAGAGCCGGATCGGATTAGTCTGCGAGGGTTCGAAATTTGCATATGCCGACGCCGATTGCGCCTTGGCCGGCGTCATTGTGACAACAAAAGTCAGCAGCGTTGCGCCGATAAGTGTTCGTTGAGCGGGTGAATTCATTCCCCCTCCTGTCGATATTTCACAGTTAGAACATAAACCCGGCGGGCGCGTGGCCGGTTTCTCGCGTGGCTTGAAGCAAAAGTGCTACCCGATTTTGTCTCTCAAGCGGCCGAATGTCAATGTCTACAGTACCGATACTAGTACGATTTTGCACGCGGCTGAGCTTCCAAGTGTAAATTCTTGATTCCAAGCCGGAAACTCTATCTACAGGTTAGTGGCGGAGAGCCGAACAATTCTCAGAAATGGGGCGTATGGTTTGGGGGGGCAGGTGGGCAAGGCTGCGGGCCGATCGTTAAATCGGCCCGTGTAGTGTTCTTCAGTTCGTTGGCGTAGCGATCTGTACGACAACCGACATCGGCGAGACGTTACCGACCGTATCCATCGACTGAATTCCGTAGTAATACATGGTGCCTGGAGTCAGAGAATAATTCGTGAACGAAAGAGTCGTCGCGCTCAGGATGGTGAGCTGCGTCAGGTTGGACGGCGAGCTTCCCCGGTTGATGCGGTAGGATGCCAGGGGCATGCCGCTTTTTGCGGCCGTCCACGCGATGCCGATCTCGGCCTTCGAGACGGCGGCGCCGGTTACGCTGGCCGGGGCCGAGGGTAGCGCCAGGGTGGTTACCGCTACGATCCCCGACATGGGCGAAAGGTTACCGCCGCTGTCGGTCTCCTTCACGGCATAGTAATATGTTGTTCCAGGTGTGAGGGAAGTATCGTTATATGTAGTTGCCGTCCCTCTGCTGGCCAACTGTGTCAAGTTGGAGGATGTCGTTCCCCGGAAGATGTCGTAGCCGGCGACCGGCAGCCCGCTGGGCCCGACCGTCCAGGTCAGCCCAACAGCGGACGTCGAAACCGGCGCCGCCGCCACTTTGACCGGCGCGGTGGGTAGCGCCGGCGCGGTTGCCGACACGATCGCGGACATCGGAGAGACGTTTCCATCCGTGTCCACCGCCTCCACTCCGAAATAGTATGTCGCCGACGGGGTCAGCGGATAGTTCGTGTACGCGGTAGGTGTACTGTACGTGCTCCCCACTTGGACGAGATTTGCGGCGGAGGCGCCGCGGAAGACGCGATAAGAGGCGATGGCGATCTTATCCGCCGCGGCGGACCAGGTCAGGTTGACCTGCTGGCAGGAGACCGCCGTCCCCGTGACGCTGGCGGGCGCACTCGGAGGAGTGGAGTTCCAGGTTGTGACTTGAACAGTCGGCGAGGGGGCCGACATGTTGCCGGCCAGATCGAATGCTTCCAAGTAGTAGGAATAGTTCGTAGCTCCGGTCAGCCCCGTGTCCGTATAAAATGGCTCGGCCGTGGTCGCCACCGTCACGCCATTGCGAAACACCGAGTAGCCGGCGACTCCCACGTTATCCGCGGATGCGTTCCATGCCAGATAGGCCTGCGTGGACTGACCCGACGCTCCCGTGAGCCCGCCAGGGGACGAAGGCGGCGCCGTGTCCGGGGTGGCGAGAATCGCGCCATAGTAGCTCATGGCCGTACTCGTAAAGCCGGCAGCCAGCATGTCTTGGCTCGACTGCGTGGTCTCTTGGGCTAGAATCGCGCCGGGCGTCAGGTTCTCGGTAGCGCTGTCGTATGGCAGATACGCCCAAAAGAGCGTCGGTTCGACGACGCTCATGAAGGTCATTTTCGTCGAGTAGGCCAGATTCTCCATGGTCTGCAGGTAATAGGCATCGAGAGGCGCCCAAAAACTGAAGGGGTCGCGCGCCAGAAGCTGGCTCGGGGCGAGCGTAGCCAGCTCGCTGTCCCGCACCTTGCGCAGCCAGGCTTGCGTCATGGTGACCGGTTTTCCGGCGGCGGCCGCGATACTGGCGATGGTCAGTGCGTTGGGCAGATAACTGTCGTTAACCGGCAGCACATGCATATCGATGAAATCCACCGGAAGCGTTACATAGCTCTGAATGAACTGTTGATAGTCCGAAAGCCAGCTCCCCACGCCCGCGCCGAATTTGACGCCGGACACGTTGGCTTGTTGCAGGCTGGTTAGAATCCCGCTCAGCATACTGGTGGATCCGGCGACCGTGTTGGCTTCGGCCTGCCCCGACATGGTCGCTTCGGTGTCTGGCTCTTCCACCACCACCATATAATCCGGCTGCAGGGTCTGCGCGATCGTCACCGCGTTCTGCGCGCGCGCCTGCTGGTATTGCTCCCAATTCAGGGTGGCATAGAACGGAGCCATGTTCCAGCCCTCCAGCACCTGCGTGTTGTTCCACAAGCATTCGTCGTCGACGATGAGTTTCAGCCCCTGCGCCCTGACGCTGGCGGCCACGCTCTGATAAAAGGTCACAAATTGTTGATATTGCGCCGGGCTGGAGAAGAAGGGCTCGTACAACATCGGGAACCCCACCGCGACCGTCACCGCTTTCACCCCCATGGCCTTCAACTCCTGTAGTTGCGCCTGGATAGACGCAATAGAGTTGGTATTGACCAGTTGCGGCCCCGCGTTCGCATTGGCATTCCACAACTGCGCGCTGAAGAGCACGGGAGACTTCACCCCGTTCCATTGGGAGTTGAGGGTGGTGTTGAAGGAGCTCAGGGAGCTGTCGAGCGACGTATACAGATCCTGAAAGACGGCCGGCACGGGCGCCGGCGGCGGCGGCGTACTCGCGCTGCAAACCGATTTCCCCAATACGATCAGGACCGCCGATAGGCAGAATCCGAACTTCGCCAAGCTGGAATACCGATATAAAGAGATCATAAAGTCCTATTTTGGCGGCGCTCGCGGCAAATGCGCGCAAGCGCTTCGAACGTTTCTGAGGTTCCGTATAGAAGCATTCAAAAACCTTATCGGCAAGAACTGGCTTCCCTTGCGCTTTTTGGGGCAAGGCTGGATTAAGTACAGTGGGGCGTGTTAGGGGAGCTTATTGTGGAGAAACCGAGGGCGGGCAATTTCTGCCCGCAGCCGCGGAAAAACACATAAGAAATAGGAACCGCCGATAAACACAGATGAACGCCGATGGAAAACAAAGGGTTCGACGTTGCCTTATCTGCGTTTATCCGTGTTCATCTGCGGCTGGATTGCCTGTTTCCGCAGGCTGCTAGTGTAGTGCGTCACAAAGATCAACGATTATGGGTCGCATGGTGGGGCGGGCTATTCAGCCCGAATACTCTTCGGGATTTCGGACGCACTACACTAGCCTCTCTCGCGCACTTCGAGATCTTGCAGGCTATAGCCTAATGTGCGTACCCGCGTTTCATAGCGTGCCGTGCATTCTACGATGGATGGACTGGCCTGCGGATCCTTCGCCATTTCCAGCCATTGTGCGAAATACTTCCGATTGTGTTCGGTGGTGGCCGCGAAGGATGTTTCGTGCGGCGGCACTCCCAGAAACGTATGGATCGCGCCCAGCGTACCGGCCGGATCTCCCGCCAGGGCCTCGTAGCCGACCGTCATCACGCGCTGCAAATGCGGGCGATCCGCTTCGAAGATCTCATGCGCGGCCAGCCAGTGTTCGATCAGGGAATCCAGGCTCCGTGCGCTCCATTTCGTGGTCGCCAGCGAGACCGCCACCGGATGCCGCACAATGATCACGAAAGAAGAATTCGGGAAAACACTTTGCAGAAAACGGGTCATCAACAGGTGCGGCGGAGACTTCTCCAGCAAATAGCGTTTGGTGAGATCCCAGTAAGGAAACCAGTCGACCGCCAACTGCGCCTTATTTTCCGGCGTCAAGAGCTCCGAGGACTCCGTAAGGTGCGCCTCGGGCGCAAACGCAAAGCTGCCCGGGCCCCCGTAGCACATGGCGGGCGGATATATGCCTTGCAGGAACTGGCCTTCATCCTCCAGCGGAGTCCATTCGTCGGCCACTTTATTGTTCGCAAAACCGCTCATCTGCGGATGTTCCCGCAGCATCCGGAAAAGCAGCGTCGTGCCGCTGCGATGCAGCCCGCATAAGAAAACGAAATGATGCGACTCCGCAATTTCCCGCGCCTGGGCGGCGCTGAACGAGCTGGCAGGGTCTGTGGTAGCCGCCAAGATTGTTTCCGTGGATTCCTGCTGCATTCACCTAAATTATCACAAGGGCCATCGTGGGCAGTCGCCGGGTCGGCCTCTCCGGCCGCCCTGCCGATGCTAAACTTGTTAAGATTACCGCGCGGGCGCATTCGGCACACATGTCAAGATTCCTATTAACTTGTTGGTCCTACACCGGCCATCTCTTTCATGGCATTAACATTGGGCGCGCTTTGCGTGAGCGAGGGCATGAGTGCGCCTTTTACAGTGCCCCGAAAACCGCGAAATTATTTGCGGAGGAGGGCTTTACCTTCTTCCCCTTCGAAAAAGTTGACGAAGAGGCCATGTCCGACGTCCTGTTCGCACCCAACCGCGAGCGCTCGGTCACCGACACGCTGAAGTTCACCCGGACCTTGCAGAGCTACTTGCTGGACACCATCCCGCAACAGGTGGCAGATCTCGAGCCCATCCTCGCCAGTTGGAAGCCGGACGTGCTGGTGGATGATGGCACCATCCTGGGGCCTATCCTGGTGTTATGGGAAAAACACCATATCCCGGTCGCTAGCCTGGATTACTTTTGCTGCCTGGTCCCCGGGCCGGACGCCCCGCCCTTCGGACTGGCCTTGCCGCAGCCGCACAACTGGTATACGCGCCTGCTGGCGGGGTCCGTGGCTATGGGCACGCACCTGCTGACCTCCGGCATCCGGCGCAGGGCTAACGAAATACGCCAGCACCACGGCCTGCCGCCATTGACCACGTCCATCAACGAATTCAGCGGCACCCTGCCGCTGCACCTGGTGCTCAATACGCCCGAATTGGATTACAACCGGCGCGATCTACCCCCTACGGTGCGCTATGGCGGGCCCTGCTGCTTATGGAACAGGCCCAGTTATGAGCAGTCCGCGGACTGGTTGCAGCAGTTGCCGCGCGATAAGCCCTGGGTGCATGCCACCGAGGGAACCGCGCATGTGACCGCGCCCATCGTGTTGCGCGCCGCCGCAAAGGGTCTGGCAAACCTGCCCATGGAGGTGATCCTGACCGGCGGCAAGCGCGAGCCTTCCGAACTGGATCTGGGTCCGCTCGCGCCCAACATCCACGCCGTGCGTTGGGTGTCCCACATCGATCTGCTGCCCTTGCTGGATGTCATGATCACCACCGGCGGCGCGGCCAATGTGAAGTCCGCCTTGGCTGTCGGCGTACCTCTGATTATCGTCCCCACGGAATGGGATAAGCCCGAGATCGCGCGCCGCGTCGAAGATAGCGGCGCAGGGATTCGCCTCCAGCCGCGGCATTGCACTCCGCCGCGCATGCGGGAAGCCGTCGAGCGCGTACTGCACACGCCGTCATATCGCCAGAATGCGCAACGTATTGCCGGCATCTTTGCCAAATACGAAAACTCGGCTACCGCCGCTAAATTGCTGGAAGAACTGGCGATGCAGCACGCCCCAGTCAAATCCTGAAAGTCATTCGGCTTCCTAGTTCGTAATAAGCCGTTTGTTGTCAATATATTGGGCCTTGTCTGTAATTGATAGCGATACGATCCGGGTCCAAGCCTGCGGGTCACTAGCCCACCGCGGCGGCGCGCCCCATCGGCCAAGAATTCGTTCTCCGATAGTACAGATAGGACTAGTACCGTGGTTGAATGCACCTATGGACACTCAGAAGAGGGAAATGCTACCGTTGAAAGGTCAGTTCAAAGAGGAAAGTTCCTGTTATTGCAACGGGTAGCGGCTAAAGTGCCCTGCCCTACCTGGAGGAAATTGCATGTTAGCGTCCGTTCGTTTCCATAAGCTTAGATTCGGAGTCCTGGGCCTGGCCCTCGTGTTTATGCTGGGGGTCGGGGCCTCTCGAGCGTTGCCCGACAACCAGCCGGCGTCCACCCTCAAGAGCATGGCCAAACCGGCCCAAACACCGACACCCGCCCCGCCTGTTACTGTCGATGGCGTTCTGCCTAACTTATTCTATGGCGCAACACCGCAGGTCTGCGCGTCTGCCACAAGCTGCCCCACACCGATATTAGTATTCGTACACGGTTTGTCGGGCAGTTATGCCGACTGGTTAGAGTCCGCCAACTGTCCGCCGTCTCCGACTCCATGCGGGCCGAACGGCCCGGGCGCTGGGACTGGGAACGACATGTACGATTACGCTTATCAGAACGGATTCCGTACTGCCTTTATGAGCCTGAGCGCGAACAATACCGGCAACAGCGCCAGTATTACAACCAATGCGGCCATGCTCGAAACGATCTTTCCCAGGATACTGGCCACCTTCACCGATGTGACGCAGGTTTATTTCATCTGCCACTCCAAAGGCGGGCTGGATCTGCAAGCGGCCCTGGCCACTCCGCAGTGGATCGGCATCGCCAAGGCCGTGATTTTGCTGGCAACTCCAAGCCAGGGAGATGCGCTGGCCACCTGGGTTTTCACTACGCCCAACGGGCAGGCGCTGGGGGCCATCTTCGGACTTTTGACACCCGCGGTGCAATCTATGGAAATCGCGAACGTTCAGCCGCTCCGCACCCAGTGGGATCCCATTTTCCAAAACGCACAGATCCCCTTTTACACCGTTGCGGGCGATATCTGCCTGGGCGCGGACTACCTGAATTCCAAAAGCCCCGCCTGTAACGCCACCACCACCGGCCAACAACTGCTGGCCATCACCGGCGGCGCCAATGCTCCCCCCAACGACGAGCTGGTAACCGAGCCGGAAACAATTCTTCCCCAGACTTACTCTATGGCTTTGGGAGTCGAACTTGAAGATCACTATCAATTGCGTCTCGGCGACGACTCTTTCAACCTGATCTACTCGCGCGTGATGGCGCAGGAGAACCAGCAGCCCGGCTTTGTCCGAGTGGCGACCAATGGTTTTGGCGACGCCGCCAACAGCGAGGCTTGGTCCATGCAATGGTTTAACGGCCAGTTGTATGTAGGCACGGGCCGCGAGGTATATTGTGTGACCAACGCCGACGCCGCCATCGAAACCACCTTGCCCGGGCTTTATCCGCCGGCGATAGGTAACTGTACGCCGGATTATCATCTTCTGCCGTTGCAGGCCGAAATCTGGCAATACACTCCGCAGACCGACACCTGGGTACGGGTCTTCCAATCTCCCAACTCGCTGACTACTACAAGCAATACCGGCGCCACCGTGGCGACTGCCCGAGACATGGGAATCCGCAGCCTTACCCTGGTGACCGAGCCCCCGGCCACCCCCGGCGGACCTAACGTGACCGCCATGTACGCGGGTACTGTGACCTCCGGCGCCATCTTTGAGCCCGGCCACCTTGTCGGCGGCTGGCCTCCGCCCCGTATCTTGCGCACCGTCGACGGCATCACCTGGACCCCGCTTGACCAGACCCCCGGGACTTTCCTGGGCGATATTTCCCAGCCCTCGGCGCAGGGCGCGTCTCAAGAATTCGAGGTTTTTGGCGTCCGCTCGGGCGGCCAACTGAACGGCATTTTGTATCTGCAAGTCGGAGACTTTTCAGGCGTCGGCCAGGTGATTAGCTCCGTGCCGGGAACCAATCCGAACGGCGGCGGCAACAACTATCAATACGCCAGCCCGCCCGCTTCCACACTGCCCGTCTGGATTCTGCAGGTATTCAACGGTTTCATGTATGCCGGCACCGGCAATCCCTATAGCGGCGGGGGGGCGCCCACGGAGTATGGCGTGTGGAAGACCGCCGGGGCGGGCAGCGCTCCCTATCAGTGGTCGCCGATAATTAACCAGGGCGCCTACGCGTCGACGGGTTCGATCTCCAATTACGCCATGAGCTTCGAGATATTCCCAGACACTCTGCCGGGCGGTTGCCCTGCGACCAGTGGCACGAACGGCAGCGCGGGCGGCTGCTTGTACGTGGGTACCGACCAGCCCAGCGAAATGGTTCGCATCCACCCCGATGCCACGGGCCAGGTGCAGGTGGGTCCGGCGGATAGCTGGGACTTGGTGGTGGGCAATCCCCGCACCATACCCGCGGGGAGTCCGGGCGCAGGTCAGGCAATTCTGCCCATCAGCGGCATCGGGCAATACTTCGACAACGGGTTTACCGGACACTTCTGGAGAATGGGAGTGGGCGGAATGGGATTGTACATGAGCACTTACGATTCGAGCGGCGAGTCCGCCGATCCTTATAACGGGAATGGAAATGCGGAGAATTGGTCCCAGGAATACGGAACGGATCTATATCGCTCCCCCGACGGAGTCCATTGGACGGCGGTGACCAGGATTGGCTTGGGAGACGGCATGAATACCGGCGGCCGTACCTTTGAATCTACGCCCTTCGGACTCTATTGGGGCACGGCGCGGCCCGCGGTGGGTGGAACGCAGATCTTCATGATCGACAACAGCGTCATGGACTATAACCACGATGGCGTCATCGATCAGAAGGATGTGAATCTCATGACCGCCCGGCTGGGATCCAAAGCGCTGGTGAAGGATCCCATGGATCTGAACCAGGATGGCATGATCACGCGCGCCGATGTCCAACTGTTGACTACGCAATGCACCTTTCCAAAATGCGCCGTGCAGACCAAGCCTGCCACCGCTGCGCTGGGTGTGCCGGTGCTGCACTCCGCGCCGGGCGCATTGGGCGGCAATGTAGAACTCGATTGGCCGGTCGCTTCCGGCGCGTTCGACTACCTGGTGTATCGCATCAATATGTCGCCAAATGCCACTACGCCGCCCAGCTTCGAGCCGCTCGCGGCGGCATGCAACACCAACGCCGGAGCGGTTCTACCAAGCTGCGACTCCGCCAGATCGAATCAGTCCACCGCGCTGGTTGGCTTCCCCGGACCCATCGCATTCGTAACCCGGGTTACGGCAAGCGGCGCTACGGCGACGTACACGGAGACGCCGCCTACCACTAACCTGCAATTGCTTTATTTCGTACGGTCGGAGGACTCCTTCGGTAACCTTTCGGCGCCTTCCAATCTTGTGGGCGGCCCGTCCTACGCCGCACAGTAACCAAATCCAACCCAGGGGAGAGTGAGCGTTTACTCTCACTCTCCTCGTCCAGTTCCTCTTTGAGCTTCATCGCGCCATCCAGTACTGGTACCCCTAGGCGCCAGCTTTCAATCAAACGCTTGATTCTGATAACATAGCAATCTAAAATCTAAGTTAACTCCATTCGTGGGGATAAGAAAAAGGAGAAGGAATTCAATGATTCTAAACATGCGCTCAGTCGCCATAGCGGCAGTGGCAATATCCGGCTTTGCCGCCTCGGGAAACTTGGTGGCGGCCTGCACCGCCACCGCGATCGCCTATCAGGCTTCCGGAGAATTTGGCAGCAACATCATCAGCGGAGCCGACAAACTCGAGTTGGCGGGCGAGCCGTTCAGTATCACGCTTTACGCCTGCACCACCAAAGTGCCGATCAAAACGGGTTCGGATTACTCCGAGTACTCCGGCATCGAATTGACTGGCGAAGTCAAATCCCGGCTGCTCACCGCCCCGACACAGATCAGCACTTCTCAAACGACTTTCACTTTGGCGGTGCCCCCGACCGGCTATGATACGATTAAGTTGACCGGCTCTCTGGTAATCGAGGGTGGTACGATCGATATCAACGCCAACATCGCGCTGCCATTGGGCACTTTCGATACTACGAGTATTAGCGCTTTCCCGAAAACCTCGATCGTCACGGCTAAGTCGCAGTTTGTTTATTCGCAGCCTTCTCCGGCGTGGACGCCTAATACCGCATATGCCGTTGGCGCGAAGGTCATGGATGCGGCTGGGGACACGCAGGAGGTCACTGTGGCCGGCACCAGCGGCGCCACGGCGCCCGCGTGGAACAACACTCTCAATGGAACCACCACTGACAACACCGTGACGTGGTCCTGCCAGGGAGTCCTCTCCACCACCCTTTCGGTTATTGGAACCGCGGCTGGCAACGTCGAAACGCCTACGGTCAAGAACAGCCCGGTTCTGCATAACAATGCCGTGCAGGTAATCACGGGGCACGCCGATGGGTCACAAACCGTGCGGCCTCTCGAGGCGGCGCCGCTCGATCCGGCAGCGTCAACGGATAAGATCCTGCTGCAGTTCTACGCGTCCGGCGTGCGCGATGCCTCCGAAGTACACGTACAGATCGCGGGACAAGAGGTACCGGTGGTTTATGCCGGGGCCGCCGGCCATTTCCCGGGATTGGACGAGGTCACTGTGGAAATTCCGCGTAGCCTGAGCGGAATGGGCGATTCGGATGTGGTTCTCACGGCGGACGGCCAGACGGCCAGTCCCGTACGTGTCCGTATTCAATAACTGCTATCGCCAACCGCGGAGCGCGCCCCATGACATCGGGGCGCGCATTCGCATTTGTGCCACAGCTATGCAATAGGCAAAGCCTTCATGCCAGCCACTGCGGATGCCCAATCCCTGGTGCTCGACTACCTGAAAGCATTTGACTCTCGGGATCTGGATCGGTGCCTGGCATATTGCAATGAAGCAACCACGATTCACTTCCTGTGGGACTCGTTTCGCGGCCATACGGAAATCGAGAGATGGCACCGGGATCGCTTCGCCGCCGATCTCCGCGTAGCTCGCGTGGATAACATCTCCGTGGCGGGGAATACCGTCACCCTCGATGTCATCGTCACCTCGGACAAGCTCAAAGCGCGTAAGCTGCTCCAGATGGGCGGGCGTATCACGTTGCATCTGGATCGCGGCTTATTGCGGGATGTCAGATTCGGGCATCGCAAACCGGGCAAATTGGTCGGCCCGGAGCTCATTGACGCTTCTCTTTACCGCTCCTATGTAGGTCCTCCCGAAAACTACGACATGGCGGCCGCCATGCAGTTCAGCCTGTTGACGTTCCTGGGGTTGAGAGACGATCACTATCTGCTGGACGTGGGTTGCGGCTCCTTGCGCGCCGGCCGGCTGCTGATCCCCTATCTGCGGGCCGGGAGATATTTCGGAATCGAGCCCGAACAGTGGTTGATCGAAGAAGGCATCAAGAACGAGCTCGGCCTGGACCAAGTTCGGATCAAACAACCCACCTTCAGCAACGACCCGGCCTTTACTCTGACTTGTTTCAATCGACGGTTCGATTTCATCCTGGCGCATTCGGTCTTTTCACATACTTCGCAGAGCCAAATGAGGCGGTGCCTGTCGGAAGCCAAAAGGGCGATGCAATCCTCCGCCTTGTTTGCGGCGAGCTATTATGTGGGGGAATCGAACTACACGGGAGAGGAATGGGTGTATCCCGGACGTTCCAGCTTCCGTCCGGATCTTCTGGATAGCCTCGCCGCGGAGCAGGGCTTGGTATGCAAGCATTTGGCCTGGCCGCATCCCCACGGCCAGAGCTGGGTGGTATTTACCGCTTCCGGCAAGAGTATCGCTTTGCCGGATTTCACCGGGATCTCGAAATTCATTAGCTATGTGGGTGCGCCGGCTCCATGGGGCGCGCCGGCGGCGTCCGGCGCTTAGCGCTTACCAGGTGCCCATGTCCTCGCGCAGCATGTTGAGCGGATTGGTCATGCGCGCGGATAGCTTGCCGCTCTTGATCTTGCCGTCCACGAAGCGCATGGTGACCCTCCCGGCGATCGACTTGGCTTTCCAGGCAACCAGCCTCTTGGATGTCGCCACGCCATCCACGGTGACTGTGTCGCCTTTGACCGTGATGTTATTCAACCGCAGCATCTTCAGGTCCGCCTCGAAGCGGTCCTTGTGCCAGTCGATAATGGCTTGGCGGCCCTTATAGGCGGTCATGTTGAAGTCGATCGCGGCATCGTCGCTGAAGAATTCAACGCAGCGGTCCAGCTCCCGCTTATGAAAGGCGTCCAGATATGCCTCGGCGAGAGCCTTCAATTCCGCTTCGGTCGCGGCTTTATTGTCGTTTTCCGTTTCGTTCATGGTCGATGTCCTGCCCAGATGCTTTCGGCGACGGCGCCTTCTTCCTTGACGGGATCTTTAGTCTTGCCCAGCGATTGCAGCTTGTCGGCCAGCCAGCCCTCCAGCTCCGCCTCCATGCTGGCCGCCAACTGCGGCTCTTCGGTGGCGATGTTATGATCTTCTCCCGGGTCCGCCGCCAAGTCGTATAGTTCGCGGTCCGGATTTCCGAGCATGTCCGGCTGGCGGGCCAGGATGAACTTGTATTGGCTGTTGCGCAGGTAATATTTTGCCTGCCAGGTGGATTCCAAGCCAATCACGCGGTCGTATCCGGAAGGCTCTTCCTGCCCCTGCATCTGCTGCAGGAAGCTGCTCCCCTCCATCTCTTCCGGGATCAGACTCCCGGTCGCCTCAAGCAGCGTGGGCGCGACATCCGACAACTGCCGGAAGGGCGCAATGCGGCTTCCGGCGCGGAGGTTGCCTGCCGGCCAATGCACGATGGTAGGCACTTGCACGGTGCAATCGTAGAGGCCGTAGTGGTCGTAGCAGATGCGGTGATCGGTCATGCTTTCGCCGTGATCCGCCCCCAGCCAGATGATCGTATTGTCGGCCATGCCCTGCTGTTCGAGAGTGGCCTGTAACGCGGCGATGCCTTCATCCAGATAGCGGATTTCGCGGTCGTAGAGCGCCGTCACGTATTTGGGATCCCGGATGAGGCCATTGGGGGTGCGCAGCCACGTGTCCCGGGCCATGGCGCCGATCGGATGATGCCACCATTCGTCCAACTCGTGGTTATCCGGATCGGTGGGATTGTGGCCATCGTAGAACAGGCCCTTCATGCGCTCTGGCGGGACGTAGGGATAATGCACATCCCAGTAATGGATGAACATAAAGAACGGTCCCTTGGGAACGGTCTTGATCCATTGGATGGCGCGGTCGTTCAATTCCTCCTGGGTAACGGAGGCGTAAAACATGTGCTTCAGGCTCGGGTCGAGGATATACTCATAGCCCCTGCCGAACCAGATGCGTTCCCGGAAAAGCGTATCCACGGCGCACGTGGTGTAGCCTTCTTCGTACAGGATTTCCGGCAGCCAGGGCGACCCGCGGGTCAGCCGGGCCTTGCCGCCATGCGCCACCACGCCATGTGTGACCGGGTGCTGGCCGGTGAAAATGGTGGTATGCGAAGGCTGGGTCGGGATGCCGGGCGCGAACATGTTTTCGCAGAGCACGCCCTCACATGCCAGCTTGTCGATGTTCGGGCTGGTGGGCAGCGGATACCGATAGCATCCCAGGTGATTGGCACGCAGAGAATCCGCGGTGATCAAAATGATATTAGGTTTTTCCTGCATGGATCGCCGATCCGCCCCTAGGCGGAGTTTACTCGATATAACCCAGTTCCCGCAGCCGCTCGGCTACCAGGGCTTCATCTTCCGGCCCCATTACGGGCGTTGGGTCTTCAGACGGCGGGGCGGCCGGTGGCTCGGGGACAACCGTATCCTCCGACGTTTTTTTCGAAGGTTCTTTGCGGGGTGTTTGCTCCATATGCCTCTAACTACTCTTGTTACGATAGCATACGGAACCGGCCGATACCAACTCCCCAGGCAGTTTTCCCTTGCATAACGGTACTGATTGACGGCGTTGTGCGTGGCTGGGGGCCTTCCCGTGCTATCCTCGGCACATATTGATGCGCGCTAGCTTAACAGTGCTGCTTTTGGCCTGGGCCCTGCCTTCGGCAGGCCAGGAAGCTGACGAATCCCGCTACATAAGCTCCCTGAATTCAGCGTTGGACAGCTTGATTGCCAAGTTCTCGGCACTGCCCCAACAGCCTGTAATCTTCAGCGCCAACCTGATTCTGGCGCACGGCGTGGGAGTGAAAGGAGTACCCACGAAAGCTCTGCTGGAGTACATCGACGCCCTGAAAGCGGCGGGCGCCCAACGCATCCAGTTCAATCCGGCAGTGACCAGCATCGACGATCCGGAGGTCATGGCAAGATATGACGCGGTGGTGAAGCATCTCCGCGAGTTAAGCCTGCAGGTGCAGATTAACCTGGTATACGCCAGAATCGGTAACCGCAATGCCGACATGGCGATCCGGGACTTTCGGGACTTCGCGGTTCCCGCCGTGAAGGCTTGCGCGCAATTCGCCGCCCGTTATCACCCGGACTACCTGGTGCCCGTGCATGAACCCCTCACCATGAATGTCCGCATGGGTATCCGAGCCGGCCCGCCCGCGTGGGTGCAGTACCTCGACGACGCCGTCCGGGCCATCAAGCGCGCGTCTCCCAACACCCTGGTGGGCGCGGGCGGATGGTATCGCGAGTTGCCCTATTACCGCGCGTTCGCGGCGATGCCCAGTCTGGATTTCCTGACCATCGATATCTACGACCAGACGCAGCTCGGCACTTACGACCAGATGGTGCAGATAGCGCACTCGGCAAACAAGCCTGTCTC
>Ga0116135_1000774_pt1 | contig 17284 bp, 16 predicted proteins | sample June2015DPH_20_1_FD_89738 | JGI IMG/M metagenome (GOLD analysis project Ga0116135, IMG submission 89738) | Peatland microbial communities from SPRUCE experiment site at the Marcell Experimental Forest, Minnesota, USA - June2015DPH_20_10 | ecosystem: Environmental > Terrestrial > Soil > Wetlands... | reverse complement strand
GAATGTTGTTCCGGGAAAGGATTATTTCTATTCAGTCTCGGCCGTGGATGAGCGGGGGAATGAGAGTGCGAGATCGGAGGAGACTAGCGAGACGGTGGATTGAGTAATTGGGCAATTTGGTATTTGAGTAATTTTTAAAAGCTCTGATCCAGATTTAGTTCTATATGAAGATTTTTTTGTGGAACGTTGGCCGCAATTCTGCCAATCGTGGTTAGATAGAAAGCGATGAAATACTGCAGATTTCAACTGAATGGTGAGGCGCATTACGGGCTGATTGAGTCGGCGGCTGGGCGGGAATCGATTTTTCGGATCCTGCTGACGGCGCCCGAGGAATCCGATGGCGATGTGGAAGGCTTGCGCTCGCGGCGGATTGAGGCGATTCCGCTGGAAGAGGCGAAGCTGCTCGCGCCGGTGCGGCCGACGAAGATTGTCTGCGTGGGGCGGAATTACCGGGAGCACGCGGCTGAGTTGGGCAGTGAGATTCCGAAAGAACCACTGTTGTTCTTCAAGCCGAATTCGGCTTTGCTGGATCCGGGCGGAGTGGTGAAGAGGCCTAAGATTTCGCAGCGCGTGGATTTTGAAGGCGAGTTATGCGTGGTAATGGGGAAGAAATGCCATCTTCTCGGCGATGACGAGGATGTGCGGCCGTATATTCTTGGCTACACCTGCTTGAACGACGTCACCATGCGCGACATACAAAGAATTGAAGAGCAGTGGGCGCGGGCGAAGGGATTTGATACGTCGTGCCCGGTGGGGCCCGTGGTAGCGGACGGGATAGATCCTTGGACTGGAGTTGGGGTTGAGACGAAGGTCAACGGCGCGGTGCGGCAGTCGGGGAATACACGGGATTTTATTTTTCCGCTGGATGTGGTGATTCGGTTTATCTCGCAGGCGATGGCGTTGCTGCCGGGGGATTTGATTGCGACCGGGACGCCTTCGGGAGTGGGGCCGGTGGTGGCCGGAGATGTAATGGAGATCAGCGTGGAGGGAGTGGGGACGCTGCGAAATTCTGTTGTTGACGCGTAGATGGCTCATTCTCATTATGACGGGCCAGATGCGGTCAGCAAGCAACTTCTGCTACTATGACCGTTCGGTGAGGTGGCCATGCCCCAATTTGTGATCGAGCGGGAGATCCCGGGCGCAGGGAATTTATCGGATACGGAACTGCAGGCCGTCGCCAGAAAATCGGTTGGCGTCCTCAAGGATATGGGACCGGAGATCAAGTGGCTCCACAGCTACGTCACGGGCGACAAGATCTATTGTGTGTACCTGGCGCCGGATGAGGAAACGGTTCGCGAGCACGCCCGCCGGGGAGGTTTTCCGGCGAATCGCGTCTCGGCGGTGCGGCGCCTGATTGATCCCAACACCGCAAATTGAATTAAGCTGAGGTTCGTGTGCGAACGGCTGGTCCCGAGTCGCCGTCAAGCGCCTCATGGATCGCTTGCTCTACCGGCATCGCCCAGCCTTCCATCCACGCCGTCAGGCCCGCAGCATTGCCCAGTGTTCGGCGGGCGAATTCCAAGGCTTTCTCCAGCCTGGGTTGTTCGGTCAGCGTGAGCGGCGTACCTAACCGTTGGCGAAGCGCAGCAGCGGCCCCCGCGAGGTGCAGGGACCGCTCGGCGTTCGATTGCGCGGCAGCGCTTACCGCCAGACACTCGAGCGCCCTTGCGATGCCGCGTTTGTGACCCACTTCCTGGAAAGTATGAATGCTCTCGCCGTAAAGGCGGCGCGCTTCGGCGTTGTTTCCCTGATCGCAGCTTAGACTTGCCAGATCGGAGAGGGCGCTGGCGATGCCCCAGCCGTCCCGCAGTTCGCGAAACGCGGCCAGACTCTGTTCGCAAAATGAGCGTGCGGCGACCGGATCCGCTTTTTCCCGCGCAACGTCGCCCTGGTAATTTAGCGTCCAGGCGACGCCGGCGCGATCTCCGGCCTTGCGGAACATCATCAGGCATTCGTCGTAAAGCGAGGATGCACGCGCATAGTCGCCCTGTAGCTTGGTCACGTTGGCAAGGTTGCTGAGGGCGCGGGCGATGTCTGCAGAATCGCCCAGATCCTTCCATATTGCGAGACATTGCTCGAAGAGCATCGATGCAACCGAAAGTTCGCCGCGATCACGGGCACTGATCGCCAGCGCGTTCAGTGCGACGGCAACCCCGCGGTTATCGTTGAGATCGAGACAGGTCTCGAGGCTTTCTTCGAACAACTGCCGCGCAGAGGAGTAATCGCCCTGCTCACCGGCGAGAACCGCGGCCGCGAACAGCAGGCGTGCTCGGAGCTTGGGACGCGCTGCGGTCCCTTCCAGAGCCAGGAGCCGGGCGATGGCATCACGGCCCTCCGTGAGATGCTCCCGCGTTTCCCAGAAGCGAAACAGGGCGGCGCCCAGGCGGAGGCCCCACTCGGCATCTCCCGTTCGAATCAGATAGTCGAGCGCCGTCCGGAAGTTATCGTGCTCGACCTCAAACCGGTCGAGCCACTCGGGGTGGGCAACCACGTCTTCGGCGCCCTCCTCGGCAAGCACGAGGTAGTACGCGGCATGGGCACGGCGGGTCGCTGACTCATCGTTGCTCTCGGCCAGCCGTTCGAGTGCATACTCGCGGATGGTGGAGAGCATAAAGAAGCGCGTTTCCGCGTCGACTTGTTCCACCTGCTGAGCGAGGCTTTTGTCCACCATGGAAGCCATGCCATCGAGTATGTCGAGGCCCAAATCGCTCTTGGTATCGCACACCGCTTCCGCGCCTTCCAGCGTGCAGCCGCCGTTAAACACGGAGAGCCTCCGGAAGAGAGTCTGTTCAGCGGCATTGAGCAAGCCGTAACTCCAGTCCACGGTGCTGCGAAGAGTTTGTTGCCGGGTCGGAAGATCGCGGGCGCCGCCAGTCAACAGGTTGAGGCGGCTTTCGAGGCGTGCCAGCATGGCGGAGGGTGAAAGCAGCTTGATGCGCGCCGCGGCCAGTTCGATGGCCAGAGGCAGGCCGTCAAGGCGAGCGCAGATGGCTGCCACCGCGGATGCATTTTCTCCGGTAAGCGCGAATTCGCGCTTTACCCCCCGGGCGCGTTCCACGAAAAGCGCAACGGCGGGAAGGCGCGAAAGCACTTCCAGGGGCGGAAGGGACTTGAGGTCGGGCAGCGCCAGAGGCGGCACGGGGAATTCATGCTCGCCATAGACGTGAAGCGGCGCCTGGCTTGTGACTGCGACCTTAAGCTTCGGGCCGATCGTGAGCAATTGCGTTATCACCGGTGCGGCGGAGACCAGGTGCTCGAAGTTGTCGAGCAAGAGAAGCATCGGTCGATCCAGACCGCTCACAAACTCTTTCAGGCTTTCCTGTGGCGACTGACTCGCGGTTTCGCGTATCCCCAACGCTTGCCCAATCGTGGAATGTATTAAATCAGGATCGCTAACTGCCGACAGAGGGACGAAGCAAACACCCCCGGGAAACTCGGCCGCCGCTTCTGCCGCCACCCGTAAGGCGAGCCGAGTCTTGCCGATGCCGCCCGGACCGGTGAGGGTTATGAGTTGTACATCCACGCGGCACAAGAGCTGACGCAGAGCAGTCGCTTCGTGTTCGCGTCCGATGAACGCGGTGCGTTGCACTGGCAGGTTGTTGGGACGAGACTCCGAAGGGCGCGTAGACGCTTCGGCGAGACGGTCGCGCACTGCGGCGAGGTCGCGAGCCAAATCATGGGTGGAGGCATAGCGCTCCTTGGGATTCTTGGCCAGGCAGCGCTCCACGATCCAAAGAAACGGAGGGGGAACTTGCGGCATTCTGGCACCCAGACGCTCCGGCTCGTCGCGAAGGATCGCGGCCATGGTCTCCGCATAAGTCTTTTTTCGGAATGTAGGAATTCCAGTGACCATCTCGTACAGCACCGACCCGAATGAAAACTGGTCGGAATGAAAATCAACTTCGGCGCCGGTGGCTTGCTCTGGTGACATATAGCCGACCGTGCCCAGCACCGTGCCATGCTCGGTGATGGTGGTCGAAGCATCCGAATCTGGAATGTCGTTCACCCGCAGTTTTGCCAGACCGAAATCCAGAATCTTGGCGGTCGCGTCGCCAGTGACCATCAGATTCTCCGGCTTCAAATCGCGATGAACGATTCCAATCGCGTGCGCTTTGGCGAGAGCGTCGGCAATCTGCGCCGCGATGGCGACAGCTTTGCGGAATGGAATCGGGCCAGCGGACAACAATTCCCGCAACGTCTCCCCGATCACCAACTCCATGGCAATGTAGTGCGTTCCGTCCACCTGACCGAGTTCATAGATGGTGACGATGTTTGGATGATTGAGCGCGCAGGCGGACCGGGCTTCCTGCTCGAAGCGCGATAACGCTTCTGGTTGAGAACAATGCTCGAGCGAAAGCGTCTTTATTGCGACTTCACGGTTAAGGCGGGTGTCCAAGGCACGATAGACCTCGCCCATTCCACCGCGGCCCAGTTCATTCAGAATGCGATAATGTGAGACGATTCTGCCGCACATCGAATCGACTTCATCGCCGGTGTCGGCCTGAGCCAGCGCTTTGGCCGCAACCCTGATTGCGGGACCTTCCAGAAAATCGTGGGCGTTCCGATGTGAAGTGAGGAGGGACCTCACTTCTTTTTCCAGCGCGGCATCACCGGCACACTGCCGGCGCAGAAATTCCTCGCGCTGATCGGACGACACCAGCAGCGCGGACTGCAACAGGGAATCAACTTGTTTCCAGCGCTCAGCATCCATCGCTAGATCCACCACCCATTTCGCGGTAAAGCCAGGCGCGAGCGGTGCTCCAATCGCGCATCACGGTGCCTTGCGATACCTGGAGCACTTCCGCTGTTTCTTCCACGCTTAAGCCTCCAAAGAAACGCAACTCAACCACGCGCGCCTTTCTCGCATCCATGCGAGCTAAAGCTTGTAGGGCATCGTCGAGTGCTACCAGGTTTTCGGCGCGATCTCCGCCAACCACGGCTGCGTCTTCCAGTTCAACGTGCTGGACCCCGCCGCCGCGCTTCAGGTTGTGGCGCCGCGCATGGTCAACCAGAATCCGTCTCATGAGCTGCGCTGAAACGGCAAAGAAGTGGGCGCGGTTTCCCCATTGCATCCGTTTGTAGTCGACCAGCCTCAGGTAAGCCTCGTTGACCAGTGCGGTGGCCTGTAAACTGTGGCCGGGGCGTTCCCGGTGCAAGTAGTAACGCGCGAGCCGGCGCAATTCGTCATATACGATCGGCGCCAGTTTATCGAGGGCGTTCTGGTCCCCGCCGCTCCAGGCGCGGAGCAATATGCTGACGTCACCCCCACGTGACGTAGTTACCGGATCGCCCACTCCCGTGCCCTCCCGGGTGCCCAAGCCTGGCCAATTATAGCGACATTGGCCGCCCCGCCAATAAAAAGTACCTGCGAATGATAGTTTCGCCCGGCGCCTTACGCCTATTCAGATGTAGGGCAGCGTGACAGGCGCCCGACCTTTCGCGTACTTTGCGGAAAAATACATTCCGACCGAGGAGAAAGCTATGACGATGCGAATCACGAGTCTTATCCACACATCCACCACGAGCATCCTGCGTATGGCGTTGCTCGGTAGTCTAGTCACGGCTGCGCCGCTTTTCGCAGCCGACAATGCTGCCACCACTCATTCCGCTCACCAACCAGCCGCGGAGGGCACGCTGGTTGAACAGGTGCGCGCCGGCACAAGGAAGTACATTGACGTGAACAACGCCACTGCCGCAGGCTACGGACCATTCCTAGGTTGCGTCGCCGGTACCGACCACGGGGCGATGGGCGTGCACTACGTGAACGGCACCTTGCTCGCCAATCTCACCCTCGACCCCGCGCAACCGCAGGCCCTCATCTACGAGCCCGTCAATGGCAAGATGATCCTTGTAGGCGTCGAGTTCATTCTGGACTCGGCGAGCTGGAACGCCGCCAATAACAACACTCCTCCAGTGCTGGACGGGCAAGTCTTCAACTTTGTCGGCTTCCCGAATCGCTTCAGTATCAATTCGTTTTACGAACTCCACGTCTGGGCCTGGCGGGACAACCCCCAGGGAGCCTTCGTGGACTGGAACAATGGGGTGAGTTGCCAGGGCCAGTAGACCAACCGGAGACGTATTAGCGGGACGCTTAGTGGACATCGGTCTGTGGTAGCGCCTGGGGTGTGGGGATGTGGGAAGCGCCGAACGCTTTTCATATCTCCATGCCAACCGGCGCATCCCGGGGACTGTTGTGGGCGTGTGGGATCGAGATCACGGAATCAGGTTCTTCGTGGTAAAAACTATGGAGGGATATCGCCATGCCAAAGTTCGTCATTGAGAGAGATTTCCAAAAGCTGGCGGTCTTTCGCCGCAGCAACTACAGGAGATATCGCAAAAGTCGTGTGGAGTTCTACGAGGGATGGGCACTCAGATTCAGTGGGTTCAGAGCTACGTCACGGACGACAAAATCTACTGCGTATTTGTGGCCCCCGATGAAGATGCCGTACGTGAGCATGCCCTGCAGGGCGGTTTTCCGGCCAACCGAATCTCGCGCATTCGGTCGGTGGTCGATCCGACAACCGCTGAGTAGGCGCAAAAGTTGTGCCGACACGAACCTGACAGATCATCTTCGACTTCTCGGTGGCGACCGGCACGCTCCCTTCAGCGTGCCGAAGGTGGGAAAGTTAGAGATGGGTTGGCGGGGTTGTATCCAATAATTGGCTTCAGAGGAAATTCATGGATATTCGATCGCTGCAGCGGCCATTAAAAGACCAGTACCGGCGGGATCCGGCAACTTCCCGAATCACCCTGACCGCACGCGGCTCTCAGACCGACGCACCCATCGCCTGTTCCGTCGATTTGGGTCGGGCAATCTACAATGCGCAAGCTCACCAAGGCGTTGGCGGAGCGGGTACCGGAGCCTGCTCTGGAGACCTGCTGTTGGGCGCGCTCGCTGCCTGCGCTCAGATCACTTGCCAAATGGTAGCCGCTGCAATGGGAATACCTACCGAGGGCATTGATGTGACGGTGGAGGGTGATCTGGACCTGCAAGGAACGCTGGGAATATCGAAAGAGGCGCCTGTCGGATTTCAGAGCATCCGAGTGAATTTCGACGTCCGCGCGCCGCAGGCAACGCAGGAGCAGCTAAGTGCGTTGCAGGCTAAGACGGAACAGTATTGCGTGGTGATGCAAACTTTGCAAAGTCCGCCGAAGATTGAGCACACATGGGCGCGGCCTTGACCGAATATCCAAGGTCCGAACGGAACTACTGCAGGTGGAAGCGTTCGCGCATGATGCGCTGCAGGCGGGGTTTGTAGAGAAGATCGTAGGCTAGTTCCTTATCGGGGAACAGCGCGAGGGCGGCGCGCTTGGCGCCGGCTGCGAGTTCGGATGCTTCTTCGACCGTTAGGCTTGGGTCCTGGCTGATGACGGAGGAAACCATGCCCATCATGACTTGGAGGCGGCGGAGTCTGCGGGCTTCATCATCGTCGGCATTCGGCTTGGGTGCTGGATTCGGATTTTTTTGAAGGCCTGATGTTTCCCCAGAATTCATGCTGATTCCCTTCTCTTCCCGCCAGATGTCTTTCCCACAAATTTGATGAGGCGGCGCTAGCGTGGCGTTGCGAGCTGTCTGAAAGCATTCTCCTCTAACTGCGCCAGAAAGCAAACTGCACGAAGGTGCCGTCGCAAGCCGTTTCGGCTACTCGGTCTTGTGTTGCTGGGTTTGGGATTTCGAGGGCTTTGTTTTTGAGCCTTTGGCTTTTTTTCGCGCAGCTTTTTTTCGGATACCTTTCTTTCGAGCACCTGGGATTTTGCCGATCCTGGGATCGCGGGCGAGCACGAGGTCGCAGGCGTGTAGCGCGGATTCTTCGAAGTCAACCGCACTGGATGGGAGAATTTGCCAGCCGGTTATCTTTTTCCCCAGAAGCTCGATCGAGCGCATATTAGGAAAGTCTGAGCGAAGACTCTCATGGTGTTCCTCCGCGGTGGCAAGCCAGACGCCGTTATCGGCGGCGGAGGTTGGCTTTTCACGCAGGATCAGGACGATCTTTTCCTGGACGTAGATGGCGAGACAGCCGAACATGGGGCGGGTCGTCGGAGATAGCTGCGCCAAGGCATCGAGGACGAATTGGTGCGGGATTACTTTGCGGGGCTTGGGGAAAAGTGGATCTTGCGGAGGCTTGCGCATAGATATGGAGATTATAAAACCGGATTTAAGCAGCAAGTTCTATGAGCGGGCGCGCTCACCACTGCGCATCAGACAATAAACGCAGAGGGCACAGGGGTGCACAGAGTAGCTCTGACCTGGAGCCCGGCCGCTGGGCCTATTTTCGAAGGAGGGCGCCGCCTGGTTCGATTTCGGAATGCAACTCTAGGGGCGGGGTTAGAATCAGAGTGGTGCGAACCGAAGGGAGATAGCGATGGCCGAGGGAGCGAACGTGGCAGCGGAGGAACAGCGGCCCGATCCGAATGAAAAGCTGGTGAAAGTGTTTGACAGTGAACAAGAGTCGGAGGCGCTGGTCGTGAAGGGATTGCTGGATTCGGCGGGGATCGATAACGATCTGCAATCGGCGAGCTTTCTGCAGGATGCATTTCCGGGGCTGGGTGGAATGATCATTCTGGTGCGGAAAGAAGATGGAGAACGGGCACTGCATTTGATTGCGGACTCGCAGCAGCCGATTCCGGTCAGTGACGTGGATGAGGATGACGATGAGACAAAGAGTTAATGGTTCGGTCTCGCTTCCGCTTCCTGTGCGTGGCTCTCCTCCCAGGCTAAAGGCCGGTTTTTCAAATGAGGGCTTTTAATGCAGCGCGGAAAGCGCTGCTCGATCCAAAATCGCAGTTCCACCGGGATTCTCTGCTCTACCCAAAATCTCTGCGGGCAGTAAGGGGGTGACGGAGCGGCCATCTAGAAGGAACGTGACTGCGCCGTCCAGGTCGGTGCGGTAGACATGGGTTCCGGCCGCTTGCAGTCGGGTTAGAACATCCGGCTTCGGCAATCCGAAAGAGGTGTGGAAGCCTACTGAGATTACGGCGTATGCAGGCTTTACCGACTGCAGGATTTCTGGTGTTGTTGAAGTCGCGCTGCCGTGATGGCCGACCTTTAGCAAATCGGCATGAGGATGGTGGAGGGCGGCGATGCGGCGCTCGACGGCTTTTTCGGCGTCTCCTTCTAACAAGGCTGACGTTGCACCGTAGCTTACATGCAGAACCATAGAATCGTTGTTCTTGGGTTCGAGGCCGACCGGCCAGTCTTGTGGCGGAAACAGGACTTCGATTTTCGCCCCGCCTAAATCAAATTCATCTCCTTCCCAGTGGCGCACCACTTTAATTCCCAGCGCGTAAGCTTCGGCGATCAGGTGGTCGAGCGCGCGGCTTGGGGGCAGAAGGCCTATCCACAATTCTTTGGGACGAAAATCTTTGAGGATGGCGGCCATGCCTCCGATGTGGTCGGAGTGGCCGTGCGAGATGGCTACGGCGTCGAGGCGGGAGATGCGGCGCGTCCAGAGGTAGGGTGCGACTACGTCTTCGCCGAAGTCGAGTTGCGAGCCGGAGCCGAAGATGGGACCGCCGGCGTCGACAAGTAGGGTGCGGCCCTGTGGAGTTACTACTAGGATGGAGTCCCCTTCGCCTACATCGATGGAGGTGACTTCGAGAACTCCGGAGCGGATCTGCGGAGTTGGCTGCAGAGTGGCAAGAGATAACGAGGCGGCCAGGAGAGCAACGACTCCGACGGCGGCGAGTAGAGCGCGATGGCGGGCGAGGATCATGGCCGCGATCAGAGCCGCGGAGGCCAGGGCGATCATAACGAGCGACGGCGTGGGCACGCGAAGGTCGGCTAAGCGAAGATTTCCTAGTCCACGCACAGTGCCGGTAATCGCTTGCAACGCAACGGCGGTGAGAAAAGCAGGAATCTTTGCAAGCGCGAGAGAAATGTATCCCAACGAGATGGAAAAAATTGCCGCGGGCATTAAGAGTTGCGTGAGGGGAACGACTGCGATATTAGCGGGAAGGCCGATGGTGGTCGCGCGATGGAAATAGTAAGCCATGGGTAGAGCGAGGCCCATCTGCATAACGGCAGACACCAGCAGCAATTCGAATACACGCAGAAGGGAGACGCTCATGCCACGTAGCAGGCGCAACGACGATCGGCGTCCGATGAAGCCCGCGAGGCGCCCGGCGATGAGGCGGAGATCGACGCGGAATTGCGCGACTTTTGGTGGGAGCCTTGTGCCGTAATCGTCCGCATCCCAGTGAGCAAGCGCTTGGCGATAGAGGCCCGAGGTGCGTTCGACTAGCGGCACGGCGATTGCGGCCACGACGAGGACGCAGAGAAAAGTCATTTGAAAACTGGCGGTGAAGAGCTGGCGGGGATCGAAGACCAGCAAGCCGAGCGCGGCGGCTCCCAGGGCGTTCACCATAGCGCGGTCGCGATAGAGCAGACGCGTGCTTAGGAAGATGGCGCACATCAGCGTAGCGCGCCAGACCGGGGCGCCGACTTCGGTTAGGAACGCGTAGGCAACGCAACTGAGAATTGTGAAGATGGTGGCTGGAATTTCGGCGATGTGCAGGCGGCGGATGGTCCAGAAGACAACGAAGGCCAGGATGGTGACGTTCATGCCGGAGACTACGAGGATGTGGTACGTGCCGGAGCGCTGAAAGTCAACGCGGGTGTCGCGGTCGATGAATGCATCTTCGCCGATTACCATGGCGTCGATGAGCGCGGCTTGCGGAGCGGGCCAGAGTTGGTGGACTTTGGCGATGATGCTGGAATGAATACGGCTGCGCCAGAGTTCGATGCGGTTGCCGGAGAAGCCGGGGAGCAGTTGTACGTCTTCGGCTTTGGCGGAGGCTAACGCGGAGATGCCGTTGGAGGCGAGGTAACTTTCGTAGTCGAAGGCGCCGGGGTTTTGGAAGTTGCGGGGGAGTTTCAGCTTCGCGGGGAGATGAATGCGCTCACCGTAGCGAAAGATTCGCATGTCGCCGTTTTGTGCGGCGTAGAGGTTGAGGCGGACTCCGGCGCGGAGCGGGATTCGGGGGCCGTCTTCGGTTTTGACTTCTTCCGTTTCTATGTCTAGGGTTTGTCTCTGCTCACCGGGGGAGGATTCGCGGAGTTTGCCTTCGTGGAGTACGTGGGCTGTGAGTTCTATCTCGGGGCCATAGGCGAAGGCTTCGAGGGTTCGATCGGGCGGGATGGAGTTTCCTTTGAGTTGAATGTGGAGGGTGCCGGTGAAGAATAAAGACGTTAGGGCAAGGAACAAGGGCAGCCATTTTCGTTTGTGAAGGAAGTAAGAGCTTGCGGCAAGGAATGTTAGCGCGGTGGTGATCGACTGTGATGGGCTGGTGTAGAAATGGCAGCCAGCGATTATCCCCAGTGAGTAAGCGACGGCGGCCCAGAGCATGGGTTGGCGGGTGGTCTTGAGTTGGAAATCGAGGGGAGTTTGGGATGGTTGCGGCATTCGGATGGGGCTCCGGTTATCTGAGCGGCTAAAGCCGGGGCTCCGATTTTGTCGTGATTGCGGCATCGCTAAAGCGATGCCCTGATACGAATCGGGGATCAGCGCACTAATTGGACTACGCTTTCCAAGTGGTAGGTTTGAGGGAACAGATCGATTAGGTGGACCTCCTCCACGCGATAGCCGACGGATTGCAGCGGGACCAAGTCGCGCGCGAGCGTTGCGGGATCGCAGGAGACATAAGTGATGCGTGACGCGCTCAACCCGGTTAGCAGGCGCGCCACGCGATCACCCAAGCCGCTCCGCGGCGGGTCAACCACCACCAACTCAGGCTTATGGCGCAGCTGGGGGAGGAGTGCGCCAACCTTGGCCCGCCCTTGATCTCCGAGCCCGCTGAGAAACTGCTCGGCCGCGGCGTGTACCGCCTTTCCCTTCGAGGAGAGATTGTAGGAAAGATCATTGAACGATGTCTGTGACATCTCGACCGAGAGGATGTGACGGAAGCTACCAGCCAGGGCTGTGGAAAACAGGCCGACACCTGCATAGAGATCGACCGCCAGTTCGCCCGCGCGGTTTGCCGCCACCAGATTGATGAGGTCGTCGGTGAGGAAGCGGTTGGTTTGGAAGAAGGAGCCGGCGCTGACGCGGTAGGCGGCGGCTTTCGTTTTATAAGTGAACTCTGAGGAGCCAACTGCGACCAGTGGCTGTTGCGCTCCTTTTTGCGATTCGCGGAAGGCAGAGATGCCGGTTATCTCGGGCATAGCCGCGCACAGCTCTTCAGCGCAAGCGCGAACTGCTGCACGGCGAGCTTCAGGGGTACAGAGAAGTTCGATCTGCAGGCGGGTGTCGTCTTCGTTGGCGAAAAATTCAATTTCACGGACACCTTCAACGACCTTACCTGCACGTCCGAAGTTCCAAACCGATGTGATGGCGCGATTGATCAACGGCGAGCTGATAGGACAATGCTCGACGGGAAGCAGTTCGTGCGAAGCGAATTTGAAATATCCGATGGCAAAATCGGGCCGGGTGCGGACTTGCAGGCGCGAGCGATTGCGATAGTTCCACGGCGGCGAGGGATGGACCGCAATGTCGCATTGCAGTTCGATCTTGGCCATGCGACGGAGGCTCTCGCGCAGAATTTCTTTCTTGATTTCAAGTTGATGCTCGTAAGCGGCGTGCTGGTAGTGGCATCCGCCGCAGCGGGTGAAGTAAGGACAGTCCGGAAGGATGCGGTGTGTGGAGGATTCCGCGATGGTGATCGCTTGGGCGCGGGCGAAACCCGGTTTTTCTTCGGTCAGTACGGCTTCAACTTTTTCCTGCGCGAGAACGAAAGGGATGAAGACAGCTTTGCCGCGACCACCGGCATTGGCGGGCATGCGGGCCAGTCCGTCGCCGCCGTAGATGAGCTTTTCGATTTCAATGAGCAACATCTAAGTCTACGCGAGAAAAAGCCGAGACGGGTGACGCTCCAAGGCGGAACACTGGTCATTATTCCCCAGGCAAAGAAGCGGATGTCAACCAGGCTGGTGCCAAGAGCCCGCAGCGAACGTAAGCGATTGTCGATACATGAGTTTTCGCGGGGCTGTTCCGCCTTTGTGCCTGTATCCCCCTTCCGTGCCATCGCATTCGCCGGGTGTGCCATTTTCTTTCTGCAGCAAAGGCCTCATCTTAGAGGTGCACGAAGGTTACTACACGAAAGGGTTCTGGAGCGGGGAGCGGAAATGGAAGCTAGAAACCGACGCCGATTGGTTCTCGCACTCGCCCTCCTGGTGGTGGCCTTGCTTGTGGTTTTGGTGAGGAACCGGGACTTCTGGTTCGGTACTGACGATAGCGCGGAATCGGAGGCGGCTGCTCCGACTTCGACGTCCGCTCCGGCGAGCGTCGCGAAGACAACTCCTGCTCCTAGCCCTGCTGCTCCTGGCTCTGCTGCTCCGGCCGCTAGTCCGGTTGCCGCTACAAAGGCTGCTACAGCCTCGAAGGTTCCGGTTGCTGCTCCGGCTCCTGCCGCAAAGGCTGCCGCAGCTCCGGCCCCCGCTGCAAAGCCCACCACAAAAAAAGAGACGAACATCATCGCCAAGGCTGATGCTGCGCCGGCGGTTGCGCCTCCGGCTCCGGCTGCCGTTCCGACCACGCGGACTAAACTTCCTCCGTTGGAAGTGGAAGTGGTGGCGGGCGATACGCACCGCTCGCTGCGAGCAGGGAGCAATGCAGTGCTGGTGGAAATCCCCACGCACGCGGACGTTCGAGCCGCGAAGACTTTTGAGTGGAATCCTGTAACTAATGCCGCTGAGTTAACGCGGATGCCTTCGGACCTGCCGGAGAGAGTAGCGCAAGCCGAACCGGCTTCGTATCCTTCCCTGGCCAAGCAGATGAAGGTGCAGGGCGCGGTGGTACTGCAGGCCGTTGTTGGCGCGGATGGCGGTATTAAGGACCTGCACGTGATCAGCGGAAATCCGATCCTGGTCTCGGCGGCGGTGGAAGCGGCGCGGCAATGGCGCTTCGCTCCTTACCTGCAGAATGGGCAGCCGGTGGAGACGCAGGCTAAGATTCAGGTGAACTTCATGATTAAGGTGCTGTAATTCGCTGCCCTTTGCGACCGTGCAGATGGAGGCCCTTCGCTCCGCTCAGGATGACACCCCTCATTAAGAGTCACACCTTCATAAATGTCTGCCAGCCGCTGCCCCCGATGCCCAAGCCCACTGAAAATTGAAACCGCCCAGTTCACCGGTTACGTCCAAGACCTCACCAATAAAAAATAAGCCTGGGATTTTTCGACTCTCCATTGTCTTAGCCAAGAGTTCGTCCGTGTCGATCCCGCTGGCCGTTACTTCGGCTTTTTCGTAGCCTTCGGTTCCCTCAGGATAAATGGGCCAATCGTGTAGTCGTCTTTCGAAATCGGGGAGTGCCTGGTTCGTCCAATTTGATGGAGGATGGAGATCCAGCCAGCGATCAGCTAGACGTTGGGGAAGAAATCGTCGCAGTTCTGCGCGCAGAGTTGTGAGAGTTCGCGGCACTTTGGCGTCGCGGAATGCGGCGGTAACTTCGCGGGCGGGCAGGAGATCGATGTGGATGGGCTCTGGTTTTTTCCAATACGAGGAGACCTGGAGGATCGCGGGGCCGCTTAGGCCGCGATGCGTGATCAGCATTTTTTCGCGAAATTGTTGTGCGCCGCATGAGGCGACCACTTCCGTAGATACTCCCGCGAGATCGCAGTAGCGCTGACGGTCTTCGGCGTTCAGAATGAGCGGCACGAGTGCTGGATAAGGGTCTCTAATGGCGATGCCGAACTGCCTAGCCAGGTCGTAACCGAACGAGGTCGCGCCGATTTTTGGGATGGATAGGCCGCCGGTGGCGACTACGAGAGCCGGGGCGCAGAATTCTGCGTCGGATGTGTGGACCGTGAAGCCTGTGCTGCGTTCGACCTCTTGAATTGTCTTATTTAGGAAGATCGCTACATTAACTTCGCGGCATTCGGCTTCGAGCATTTCTAGAATGTCACGAGCGGAGCGGTCGCAGAAAAGCTGGCCGAGAGTTTTTTCGTGATAGGGGATGCGATGTTTTTCGACGAGAGCGATGAAATCGGCGGGCGTGTAGCGTGCGAGGGCGGATTTCGCGAAGTGCGGGTTCGCGGAAAGAAAGTTCTCGGGTTGACAGTGCAGATTGGCAAAGTTGCAGCGTCCGCCGCCGGAAATGAGGATTTTTTTGCCGAGGCGATCGGCGCGTTCGAGTACGGCGACTTTGCGGCCGCGTTTGCCGGCTTCGATGGCGCACATCAGGCCGGCCGCGCCTCCGCCGAGGATGAGAGCGTCGAAGGAGTGGGTCATCACATGTAAAACAGGCTTAGCCGAGGTAATGAGTATTTTTGCAGAAGACGCTTGTGCACATACTGTTTCTGCAGTTGCTCAATTTGCGGTGCGGACATTTTGCGGCGGTAGGGGGAGAGTTCGCGGTCGGCTTCGGCGCGGACGGTTACGATTTCTTCGTCGGGTGTGGCAGTAAGCAACGCTGCTAGAAGCTTCTCTTCGAGCACGGTCAGATGACGCTCCAGATCTTCTAGCTTTGACGGAGTTTTCTTAGTTTCAATCTCCTCCGCCAGTTTCCGCAACGCTGCGGCGGAGTTCTGAGCAACGGAGTGTACGGAAATCCCGGCACCGTGCGGCAACTTCGCGCTTTCCAGCAGCTCTGCATTGCGGCGCAGGAAGGTCGCGATCGTATCCGGCTCAAAGCCTTGCGCGGCGGTCGGTTTCGATGATGGGTCTGACGCAGATGCGCCGACGGCTGCCTCCTTCATGTCTTCCGCTGCCGTCAGTACGGCTTGCGAGCACCAGGCGAGACTATTGATCTTGCGCGTTTTTGACGGACGCTGATCGTAGTGGTCGAAAGCGGTGTCGACGCCACGTAGTACGGCTTCGAGCGGAATGCCTGCGTCCTTCCAGGTTTCGATCAACGCCCAATCGAGCGTTGTGAGCAGCAAGCCTCCCCCGCGGCGGCGCAGGAAGTGCTCTTCGATTTCGGTGAAGTAGTTGAAATAATTTTCCACGATGGTCAGCGAGGCGAGCGCTGGGCTGAGGGAACGCGCTGAGAGCCGCCATTCTTGCTTTTCGCCGGGGATTGGGGAGTTGCCGACGATGATGCTTTGGATGCCGAACGCGAAGATGCGTTTCTTTCCCAGATGATACGTAGTCCGTCAAGAGTCAGAAAGTCGTCTACCTTTTTGATGTATTTCGATCCCGTGCCGATCATCGGGCCGAGGCCACCAGTGGCGAGTACCTTGGTTTCTTTGCCTAGTTCGGCGAGCAGAAGTTCAAGAATGCCGTCGACCAGGCCGAGATAGCCGTAATAAAGGCCGGATTGCAGACTGCCCACCGTGTTGGTGCCAATGACGCGCGCCGGTTTGCGAATTTCTACGCGGGGCAGGCGAGCGGTGCGCGAGAAAAGAGCGTCGGCGGAAATGCCGATGCCGGGGCAGATTATGCCGCCGAGATATTCGCCTTTTGTCGATACGCAGTCGAAAGTCGTGGCTGTGCCGAAGTCGACGATCACACACGGGCCGCCGTATTTTTCGAAGGCAGCTACCGCATTGACGATGCGATCGGCACCCACCTCGGCGGGATTTTCGTATTGCACCGGCATACCGGTTTTAACACCGGGTTCGATGAACAGAGGCTTGGTTTGGAAATAGCGCTCGCAGACCTGGCGCAGAACGGGGTCGAGTGGAGGGACCACCGAGGAGATAACGATACCGGCTATGCCGGAGGCTTCCAGGCTGGCCATGGAAAACAGGTTGCGAAACAGCACGCCGTACTCGTCGACGGTACTGCTTTGACGGGTGGTGACGCGCCAGTGGGCGACGAGGCGGTCGTAGTGCTGGGCGGACTCGTGCTCCTTCGCGGCTGGGGCGAAGACGCCGAGGACCGTGTTGGTGTTGCCGACATCGAGAACGAAGAGCATAGGAGCAGTCAGCGATGAGCGATGAGCTATGAGCAATGAGCAGCGAGCAACAAGCGGTGAGCACTGTGGCTTCGTTTTGGCCAACCGCTAATTGCTGCCAATTGCTCCCTGATTCATCTTGCTCTCACGGTGCCGCTTAGAATCGTCTGCAAGCCCTGAGTAGTGCGCAGCTGCAGAAAGCCGCGGTCGTCTAATCCTTCCGTAGTCCCTTCCAGTTTGGAACCATTCTCTTCCACTCGAACTTGCTTACCTTTCACCCACGAGGAGTGCTCGGAAAAACGGCGCAGAATCGAGTGGCGGGCGTCCGGCCGCGTAATCAGTTGACCGTACTCCCGGTCGAGTGATTTTAACAAAGCGGCTGCGAGTTCAACGCGCGATCGTTCGCTTCCGGTAACTAAGCGCAAGGATGTTGCATCGGCTTCAAGTTCCCGGGG
>Ga0116135_1000772_pt1 | contig 17294 bp, 12 predicted proteins | sample June2015DPH_20_1_FD_89738 | JGI IMG/M metagenome (GOLD analysis project Ga0116135, IMG submission 89738) | Peatland microbial communities from SPRUCE experiment site at the Marcell Experimental Forest, Minnesota, USA - June2015DPH_20_10 | ecosystem: Environmental > Terrestrial > Soil > Wetlands... | reverse complement strand
TGCTGAATCTAGCCACGCGATGGGAGTTCCATTGAACAAAATCGCCGTCACAAATTGTGTTCGCTCAAGGTCCGGCCGAATCACCACAAGGTCGTTTGGCGACAAAAACTCATCCAAGCCAATTTTGAGGACATAAAGCATCCAACTCCAAATATTTGATGCACATACAATCAAATATAGTCTGTTACTAAATAGTAAACAAGTAACCACATTTTCATTACTTTGAGCATTAAAATCTTTTTGTAAAGCTCCTCATTCACAGCTCTAAATGTGCATAATCGGAGATAAGAAATCAGCCGTGCTCAATAGAAGCCGGTCATAAGTTGTAACTGCTGCAACCTTCTTCCCTGGGTGTTCAATCATGCGGGGCGTGGAATGTGTCGGCCTCTACCATTTGCACCATGAATGGTGCGAGCAGACAGATCGGCGCGGACGTGAGGAAAAGCGTTGGTTCGAATGAAGAAGCGCTCGTCGGAGTCGCCCGGGCCTGAGTTGTCCGGGATCCTGATCGCGGATCAAATAGAAGCACTGCCGCGATCTCCAGAACCAACAGCAATTCCCGATGAAGTGCGGGGAGTTGCGTTTGGTCCCTTCCGGCTGGAACCAGACGGTACTCTCCTGCGGGGAAAGGCCGTGGTGCATCTGCCTCCCAAGGAGCTTGCAGCACTCCGCCTGCTGATCGCGCATGCCGGCCAGATTGTGACTCCGGAGCAATTGCGCCGGGCACTATGGGGCAGCGTGCATGTAAGTGCAGACAGCGTCCCCAGGTGTCTATCGTCCTTGCGCTCTAATCTGGAACCGGAAACGTGCATTCAAACCGTCTACAAACGCGGCTATCGATTCTCCGCGACATTGCGGTGGGAAACTGGCGCATCGCCGCTTCCCCTGGCGCGACTGGCTATCCTTCCATTTATCCCCGGGCCAAACGTCCCGGAGCATCTTGGGGCCGCCATTGCTGAGGAAACAATCACCCGGTTGACCGATGCGCAACCGGCCGTCATTTCCATGCTCGCGCGGGACTCTACCTTCACACTTGCGGGCCGCGGCCTGACGGCACACCACATCGGCCAGATGCTCAAAGCCGACCTGGTTCTGACCGGGACCCTGCGCGCGCTTCCCTCCCAGTTCCGGCTCCGCGCTGAGATGATTCGCGTGGAGGATGGCAGCCAGATCTGGGTGGAGGATCTGCTCATCTGTCGCGATCGAAGCGCCGACCTTGAAAACGACTTGGCCGAGCGCCTCTTCTTTCGCCTGCACTCCGGAGCGGCCATTGATGCGTACACAGCGCCCAGCCTTTCGCCACTGCGGAACTCGGAGGGCCTCAACATTGCCGCGGCCGGGACCGAAGAGTTAGTCGGCAAGGCGGAAAAGCGCGAGGCGTATGAGCTCTTCCAGTTTGCTCACTACGAATGGCAAACCCTGCAGCGGCACCAGATGCAAGACGCCATGCAGCGCCTCCTGCGCGCCACTGAACTGGACCCATCCCTGATTGCGGCCAAAATCGACCTGGCCCAGCTTTGCGTGGCGCAGTCCGCTTATGGGTTCGTGTCGCCGACGCTTGCGGCGGATTGCGTACGCCAGACTGCAGAGTCGATTCCGGATCTCGTCGATCAGGCCAAAGAGATTCTGCCCTCTCTGGGATTCATCAACCTGGTTGTGGACCACAATCTGGCCGGGGCCATCTCCGCGTTTTCCCGCTCAGCCCAGCTGCCCCACGACCCATGGATCACATTCGCACGCGCAATGTTTTCATTGAGCCGCCATCGCTTTGGAGAGGCAATCGGCATTCTCGAGGCCGCGCTCGCGGAAGATCCCTACGCACCCTGGCTGCACGCGCGGCTTGCCTGGGCGTTTCATCTAGCCGATCGGCCCGAGGAGAGCGTGCAGCAGATCCGGACCGGCATGGAGCGCTTTCCCGGCCACGAAAGCGCTGCAGTCTATGGGTCCATGATCCTTCCATTCAACGGAGATGTGGAGCGTGGCCTGCAACTGGCAGAGAGCCTGTCGGCAAGAGAGCCCTATTTTGACTTCGTGATTGCGCTGCATGCCTATGCACTGGCCAGCGCGGGACGCAAAGATGAGGCGCGCGAGCGGCTGGATCGTCTGCAATGGTTGAGCCGGGAACGCTTCGTTTCGCCTTCGTTCAACTCCGCCACTCTCGTCGCTCTAGGGGATCTCGAGGCGGCTGTGGCGGAGCTTCGTACCGCGGGGCAGGCCCGCTGTCCTTGGTTCTTCCAGATGCTTGCCGATCCACGTCTCAAGCCTCTGCACGGTCACAGCGAGTTCCAGGAAATGCGCTCCATCCTCACTCGGATGGAAGCGGCGACCACCGGCTGAGGCCTCTTTGATACCGCTTCTAGGCACAGCTATAGGACGGATGGAGGGGTCCGCTGAATCCTGGAATTGACTCATAAAAAATTCTTTAGTAAAGCGATAAAGCTAGCCAAAATCACTTCTGCCTAGTAGAGTTTCTAGCGGATGTATTTTCCGTTTCCCAGCGCACGGCGGTATTTCCTGGCCGGGGTCGCTAGCGGTGCGGAGAAGATGCGCCCATCCGGTCAAGCTCTCTGGTGAGCGCCGCCCGAAAAGGATCGCCTCATGCTCATTTCGTATGCACTCCGTCGCCGCTCGCTCATGCTCCTCCCCCTGGCCTTCGCATTCATCGCAACGCCTTCTAAGGCGCAGCAGGCCCCGTATGAGAACACCAACCTTTCGCCGGAGGAGCGCGCCCACGACCTGGTGAGCCGTATGACGCTCGACGAAAAGGCCAGCCAGCTCGAAGACTGGGCAGCCTCCATTCCGCGGCTGGGCATTCCCGATTACCAGACGTGGAATGAGGCACTGCATGGCGTTGCGCGAGCCGGCTATGCGACCGTGTTTCCGCAAGCCATCGGCATGGGCGCAACATGGGATACGTCAATGGTTCATGCCATGGGCAACGTGATCTCAACCGAGGCGCGCGGCAAGTACAACCAGGCGCAGCGCGAAGGCAACCACCGCATTTTCTATGGGCTCACGTTCTGGTCGCCGAACATCAACATCTTCCGCGATCCGCGCTGGGGTCGCGGCCAGGAAACCTACGGCGAAGACCCGTTCCTCACTTCAAGGCTGGGCGTTGCGTTTATAACCGGCGTCCAGGGAGGCGACCTCAACCATCTGCGCGCAGTAGCTACCAGTAAGCACTTCGCCGTCCACAGCGGCCCTGAGACTCTGCGCCACGGATTCAACGTGGACCCGAACCCGCGCGATCTCGAAGAAACTTATCTGCCCGCCTTCCGCGCCACCGTAACCGAAGGCCACGTGCAGTCGGTAATGTGCGCCTACAACGCCATCGACGATTGGCCGGCCTGCACCAGCAAGATGCTGCTCAAGGACCATCTGCGCGACGCATGGGGCTTCAAGGGCTTCGTCGTCTCCGACTGCGGCGCCATCATGGATGTAAACTCCGGGCACAAGAAAACAGCCGACATCCTGCATTCGTCCGTGCTCTCGCTTGAAGCGGGCACCGACCTCTCGTGCAGTATCTGGGAGCCAGGATTCAACACGCTCGCCAATGCGGTGCGCCAGGGCCTGGTAAAGGAAGAGTTGGTGACCCAGGCAGCGGAGCGGCTTTATACAGCGCGCTTCAAACTGGGCATGTTCGATCCGCAGAGTTCGGCGCTCGACAAATTGATCTTCAATGCAACGACTGCGAACCAGGATCGCCAGACTTCGCTCAAGGCTGCCGAAGAGAGCATGGTTCTGCTCAAAAACAACGGTGTCCTACCGCTGAAAGATGCTCCGGCGCACATCGCCGTAATTGGTCCCACCGCGGATTTGCTGGTTTCCATCCTGGGGAACTATGTGGGCACGCCGATTCGGCCCGTGACGCCGCTCGACGGCATCATAAACCAGTTCCGCAACTCCCCAATCCTTTATGCGCAGGGCTCGACGCTCGCTGCCGGCGTAGGCGTGCCCGTTCCTCGCACCGCCTTCGGTCTGAACAAGGGCCTGACGACAGAGTTCTTCGCGACCCCGGACTGGACCGGCCGTCCAGTGGCCACCATCTCCGAACCTGAAGTCCAGACGGACTGGGAAGATGCGCGCCCGGTGCCGCAACTCGACACGCCAAATTACTCAGTTCGTTGGACGGGCAAGCTGAGTGTTCCAGCGCCTGGCCACTATGTGTTCACGCTGGAGCAGGGTGACTCGTTCCCGTACTCGCCGGTGGAAACTTACCGTTTTGTTCTGGATGGCAAGGTAATTGGCGAAGGGAGTTTACGCGAGCCTGGCCCCCAGGATCCCGGACACGGTGACTCGCCCACCGCGCCACCAGTGCAGTTGAACCCCAGGCCTCCGTCGATTGCGGTCGACTTTACCGACACCAATCCGCATGACTTCAAGCTCGAGTATTCGCACTCGGGCGACCACGCCGGCGGCGGCCTCACGCTGAAGTGGCAGGCGCCGGCTCAGGCGCAGTTGGACGAGGCCGTATCTCAGGCAAAGCAGTCCGATGTCGTGATCGCGTTTGTGGGCCTCTCGCCTAAGCTTGAGGGCGAAGAAATGAAGATCAAGATTGACGGCTTCAACGGCGGCGACCGTACCAGCCTCGACCTCCCTGCGCCGCAGCAAAAACTCCTTGAAGCGCTCTCCGCCACCGGCAAACCGCTCATCGTGGTGCTGCAGAGCGGCAGTGCTGTTGCATTGAACTGGGCCAATGAGCACGCCGACGCAGTGCTGGAAGCGTGGTATCCGGGCGTTGAAGGCGGAACCGCCGTCGCGCACACGCTGGCCGGCCTGAACAATCCGGCTGGGCGTCTACCCGTGACCTTCTACAGCTCGCTCGACGGCCTCCCCGCCTTCACGGATTACAACTTCAGAAGCAGCGGTAAAGGCCGCACCTACCGCTATTTCCAGGGAAAGCCGCTTTGGGGATTCGGATTTGGGCTCAGCTACTCGATCTTCAAGTACGGACCGGTCACAGTCTCCTCGGACACGTTGAAGGCCGGCGATCCGATTACCGCGACTGTTTCAGTGACCAACATCAGCAATGTGACCGGTGACGAGGTGGTGGAGGCATATCTGAAAACTCCGCAGAAGGACGGCCCCATCCAATCGCTGGTTGGCTTTCAGCGCGTGGAGATTGGCGCCGGAGCCACGCGCGAAGTTACCATATCGATTGATCCGCGCTCAATCTCAAGCGTGAACGACCAAGGCAACCGCAGTATTCTCGAAGGCAAGTACGAACTCACCCTTGGCGGCGCGCAGCCGCAGGAGACGCAATCGAAATCCGAGACCGCGTTTACAGTAACTGGCTCACTGCCCTTGCCGAAGTAACGCCGCGGAGTGCGCGGGCAGACTCATTGAGTGCATACCCCCAAGCTCGGATTCACGCCGCAGCGTGACAGAAGCACGACAACGAATCAGCGCCAATAGGTTATTCCTTGGGAAAAGACGCTCTGAGCCGGTCCTGCCGCTCGAGGAGTTTCTCTTCGCGATCAAGGCGCTTCTGCTCCAGCTTCTCCTCTCTTTCCAGCCGCTTCTGCTCCAGCCGTTCCAGGCGTCCGGGCCGGTCTCTATAGACAACTGAGTTTTGGAAGAGACCGAAGAACGCGCAGACCAGCGCCCATAGCAGGATCAAGAGCCCCAGAGCAGTTAGCGCAAGGCCACCCACTGCGGCCGGACCTGCCGTTGAGATCGACAGCTGAAGGTTTGCACCTGAAAGAGGGTACGCGGCGTTGAAGGCTCCTGTCCCTGTTCCGTAGCTGAAAATCACTATCAATCCCGCTGTCAAAAACAGCACCGCCAAAATCAAAGGGCCATCGGATTTCATAGCTTCACCTCACTTGATTCGCGTTCGCACAGCTTTCTGCGCAGGGTTACTCGAACCTTCATCGGGTTCTCAAATGTTGAGATGCAGACTGCGCAAAAGGGGGCGCCCGGCCATTTCTCGGTGTCGGCAACCTGCTCCTCGTGCAACTTAAGTCGTAGTCCAGCACCAGGTTAGGGACTTCCAATCCATACACCGAGTGCCTAGAATCATTTTGGTTGCTTGGGTCGAAGAGACTCGGGTGACGCCCATCGGTGTGGGGAACCGGTTCAAGATGGGGACTTCCGATGTGGGTGAGAGGCTTTTGCGGTCTCTTCTCGCAAACGGGTAGTTTTGCGCCTGATTACAAGCTGGCCTATAGCATTTTCGGAATTGCTATAGACCGGAAGCGCAGGTTCAAAAGACCTACATGCATTCCGAAAATGCTCCAGAGGAGGCACTATGATTCCACAAGAGTCTCATAGCTCCAGGCAGTGCAAACAATTGAAGGTTGCATCAATTCTTTTTTGCAGTTGCCTGGCTTCAGTTGTTCCTGCGGTGTTCGCGCAAGACGGTACTGCGAACCAGGCAGTGAACCCGACAAACGAATTCAATCCCGGCATCACCATCGACTCTGCTGCAATTACACGCGCTGCCTCAGATCACCGTTCCGTCAAGGAACTCGCTCAATCGCTCAAGAGCGACGACCGCTCGGCGCGGACCGAAGCCGCAATAGCCTTGGGCCAGAGCAAAGATTCCCACGCGGTAAAGCCGCTGATCGAATCGCTCAAAGACAGGGATCCTTACGTTCGGGCATATGCCGGTGCGTCGTTGATCCGGATTGGAACACCGGCCGTCCAACCGCTGATCAATGCCATGAAGGAAAATGATCTTTATGCCTCGGCGCTTTCTGCCTTGGCGTTGACTTCCTTCAAGGAGCAACGGGCACACAACGCGTTGATGAAGGCGCTCGAGGAGCACAATTCAAAGGCGATCTTTGGAGCGCACACCTTCTATGTGAGACTCGGCATGCCGGGTTCTGAATCCGCATTGATCGAGGCGCTCAACAAATTCCCTTCGCGCGAGATGGCCGAAGAGTTTATCAATTCTGGAAATCCTGCCCTGCAAGCTGCTGCGAATGACTGGGCGCAGAAATACAAACATACGCTGAAGCCGTCGACCTCTGTCGCCTCGGTGCATTGGGGAAGCGGGCTGGAAGCGCCGGTGCAAACCGCCTCGAATCCGACCCTTGCCGCCCAGTGACCAACATCACACAAATCCCCTCATAATTCCTGAATAATTCAGTGTTGCGTGTTGACGCTGCGCCTATCATCGGCGCAGCGTCAACACGCATTTTTAAGACTCCCCAATTGATCGCGGAGGCGTTTTGCTTTTAGGCATTCTGAAGGAATCTGCATTAGGTGAGACCCGTGTCGCTCTGCTGCCGGAGAGCTTCAACTCGCTGCTGGCGCAGGGAATTCACATCAGCGTGGAGTCAGGTGCTGGCGCGGCTGCCGGGGCACCGGACGAAGCCTACGTGCAAGCCGGAGCGACGGTGACGGCCAATCGAGCGTCGATTCTGGCCAACGCCGACCTGCTCCCGCTGGTGAATGCGCCATCTTCAGGAGACCAGGCACAACTCAAGCCCGGCGCAATCGTGATCGGATTCCTCAAGCCGCTCGACGCGCCGCACGCGCTGGACGAAGCGATCGCTCGATCCGTAACTCTGTTCAGCATGGAGTTGATTCCGCGCATAAGCCGCGCGCAGTCGATGGATGCGCTTTCGTCAATGGCCACCGTGGCCGGCTACAAAGCAGTCATTGCTGCTGCCGACCGCCTGCCCCGGCTCTTTCCCATGCTGATGACTGCGGCGGGAACCATAGCACCCGCGCGCGTATTCGTGATCGGCGCGGGCGTTGCGGGCTTGCAGGCAATTGCGACAGCGCGCAGGCTGGGCGCAGTAGTTGAAGCCTACGACGTGCGCGCTGCGGCAGGCGAGCAGGTGCGATCTCTGGGCGCAAAGTTTCTGGATGTGGATCTGGGCGGCATCAGCGCAGAAGGCGGCGGCGGATATGCCGCGGAGCTTACTGAAGAAGCGCTCGATCGCGGACGAGATCTCATTACGCGCACGGCGGCGCACTCAGACGTGATTGTGACCACTGCGCAAGTTCCGGGCCGCCCAGCTCCGAAGCTGATTCGCCGCCAAGCCGTTGAGGCCATGCGCCCAGCTTCGGTCCTGGTGGATTTAGCTGCACCCGCGGGCGGAAACTGCGAACTGACTCGGCCGGGCGTAGAACAGAATGTCGACGGCGTGACTCTCCTTGCCCCATTGAACCTGCCCGCCGAAGTTCCAGTGCATGCAAGCCAGCTTTACGCGCGCAACATTCTCAACTTCCTCGCGCTGATTTTGAAGAAGGGCGAGCTCACCCTCGACCTTGCCGACGAGGTGCTGGCCGGAGCTTGCGTTGCGCACGATGGCAAACCGGTGAATCCGCGCGTAGCTAAACTGCTTTTGACTGAAATGGAAACCGGCCAGCTCCTTTAACCGTCCGCCGTGGCGAACGCAATCACGCACGATGCGCGGCCAACCGGCGCGACGCGCCGCTAACTTACTGACTGGGCAAACTATGAACCCTGCTGTTCTGATCGCTTCGGTTTACGTCTTCGCGCTGGCGGCCTTTCTCGGCTACCAGGTCATCAGCCGCGTTCCGCCGCTATTGCACACGCCGCTAATGTCGGCCACCAACGCCATCTCCGGCATCTCGCTCATTGGTTCGCTGGTGCTGGCTGGAGCTGTTCACTATCCGCTCGGCGCACACATTCTGGGCTTCGTCGCCGTGACCACCGCAACCATCAACGTGGTCGGCGGATTCGGGATCACCGACCGCATGCTCAAGATGTTCGGCAACCGCAAGCCGGAAGCCAGCGCTGCGAAGAAGGAGGCGGTGCAGTGAGCCTGACCTCCTACTTCATGGAAGCAACCTACCTGGTTGCTTCGATTCTCTTCATCCTGTCGCTCAAGATGATGTCGCACCCGGAGACGGCGCGGCGCGGCATGTTCCTGGCCGAGGGCGGCATGCTCGCTGCCATCGTGGGCACGCTGGTGGGGACGCAGATTGTCACCTGGGTGTGGATCATCGCCGGGCTCACGCTTGGCTCGTTGATCGGCGCATGGATGGCAGTAAGTGTACCGATGACCGCGATGCCCCAGCGGACCGCGCTCTCGCACGCGTTTGGCGCGCTGGCCGCGGCTCTTGTCGGCATTGGCGAGTTTGTGGTCAAGGCCTCCGAGATGGGCACGGTGACGCGCGGAGCACTTGGCTTTGAAGTGATGCTGGGCGCGCTCACCACCACCGGCTCCCTCATCGCGGCGGGCAAGCTGCAAGGCGTTATCGCAGGCAAGCCGGTGCAGTTTCGCGGCCAGAACGCAGTGAACTTGATCATCGCTCTCGGCATGGTCACAAGCTTTGCCTTGTTCTGGATCCATCCCGAGGCGGTAAGTTTCTTCTACACCATGCTCGGACTCGCGTTTGTGTTCGGCGTGATGCTGGTCATCCCGATTGGATCGGCAGACATGCCGGTGGTGATGTCGCTGCTCAACTCGTACGCAGGCCTGGCCGCAGCGGCAACGGGATTTGTGCTCGGCAACAACGTGCTCATCATCGCCGGCACGCTCGACGGCTTCTCCGGATTCATTCTTTCCGTGTTGATGTGCAAGGCAATGAATCGGTCGATCACAAATGTCCTCTTCGGCGGATTTGGCGCGGTGATCGCGGAAGCTAGCTCAGCCAATGCGGGCGGCGTGATGCGCGAGATCTCGATCGACGACGCCGCCATGCAGCTTGCGTTTGCAAATCGCGTTGTCTTTGTTCCTGGCTATGGACTGGCGACGGCACAGGCGCAACATGCATGCCGCGAACTCGGCGAACTGCTTGAAGCGCGCGGAGTGAGCGTGAAGTACGCGATACATCCGGTGGCAGGGCGCATGCCGGGCCACATGAACGTGCTCCTTGCCGAGGCCAATGTGCCTTACTCGTCGCTCTACGAAATGGAACAGATCAATCCGGAATTTCCCTCGACCGATGTAGCTGTAGTGATCGGCGCCAACGACGTCGTGAATCCCGACGCGCGCGACAACCCCAAGTCGCTGATCGCGGGTATGCCTATCCTGGAAGTGGATCGCGCAAAAAGCGTGATCGTGCTCAAGCGCGGACAGGGTCGTGGATTCTCAGGCCTCGAGAATCCGCTCTTCTTCAAGAGCTGCACAACCATGCTTTATGGCGACGCGAAGTCCTCGCTCAGCCACCTGGCGCAGGGTGTGCAGCACGTCTAATCAAGCTTCAGGCCGGCTCCGAAAACCCGGACCTGCGTCACCCGACGTTGACCGCCGCGACAATGATCCCAGGCACCCATCCGGCTATACTGAATTTCATTCAGCGGAGGTGCGCATGTCGATTGAGACCCCGGAAGATCTGGCTGGAATGGAGTTCGCAGGCAAGGTGACCCGCGCGGTGCTGGAGGCGATGAAGGGCGCCGTGCGGCCGGGCGTGAGCACACTGGAGCTGGATGAGATTGGCGCGGAGACCATGAAGAAATACGGCGCGCGATCGGCGCCCAAGCTGGTCTATAACTTTCCCGGGCACAACTGCATCAGCGTGAATGACGAAATTGTGCATGGCGTCCCCGGTAATCGCATCCTGTTGAATGGCGACTTGGTAAAGCTCGACGTGACCGTGGAAGTGGGCGGCTACATGGGCGATGCGTGCGAGACAGTGGCCGTCGGCTCCATCAGGCAGGAGAGCAAGCGGCTGATGGATTGCGTGTCGCAGGCTTTTCTGGCCGGCCTCTCCGCGGTGCGCCCCGGCGCGCGGGCATTCGATATCGGCCGGCAGGTGCAGAAGACGGTGCGCGGCGCGGGATACTGCGTGGTCAACGATCTCTGCGGCCATGGAATCGGGAGAACAATCCATGAGAAGCCCACCATCCCAAACGAGTTTGACCAGCGCTTCTCCGAACTGCTGACCGAGGGGCTTGTTTTCACCATCGAACCGATGATCGCGATCGGAACCTCGCGCACCATTACGCTCAAGGATGGATGGACAGTGCGCACGCGCGACCGTTCCCTTTCCGCGCACCACGAGCACACGGTACTGGTCACCAAAGACGGAGCGCGGCTGCTGACCGCATGACTCCCCATAAAAAATGGGCGGCAAAGGTTTGCCCCTTGCCGCCGCCCGTCCCTGGGTTGTCTTGAATTTACTGCAGTGTTGCTAAACTCGGAAATCGGTCCTGCCTCGCTGGCCCGTGATCACGTCTTTACTGATTCAATCCGTAACTCCTTCACTGCATTACTGCAGGAGTTTCGTCACTTCCTGCTGCACGCTGTTGGCCTGCGCCAAGGCCGCAATGCCGGTCTGCGAGAGAATCTCATACTTCGACATGTTCGACGTGGCCGACGCATAGTCGGTGGCCTGCACAGCATTTTGCGCAGAAACCACGTTCTCCTGCTGCGTGCTCATCACCTGGCTGATCGAGTTGAGCGTATTGATCTGCCCTCCGATGTAGCCATCGAGAGCCGCCGCGTCGCTGATGGCGAGGTTGATGTCGGTGAGAGCAGACTCCGCGTCAGTCTGGTTATCGAGGTCCGTGTTGGAGAGATTCTCGCCGGCGTTGTCCGAATAGGATGTTGTCGCCGTGCCCGTCGACCCATTCGTATCCGCAGTCAGGCCCACATTCGCAGTGCCTCCATAAGTCAGCACACTGTTCACGGTTGCCACGGTGCTGGTGTCTTGCACGCTGCCTGTGATGCCTACTCCGTAATAACCTGAAGTCGTGATACCCGACGGCGTGAAGGCAGGAACAGCGGAGGGAAGGCCGCTGCCAACGGCCTCATCCAGAAGCGTCGAGTTCACGGCCATTGAAGAATTCGCAGACGTGAAGCTCATTGTGTTGGTGGTGGCGTTGTACGTAGCCGTCACGCCGTAGTCGCCCTTGTTGATGGTGCTGGCCAGCGTCGCCGCCGTATCGTCTGAAGTGCCGATCGCGATCGTGTTGGAGCCAATGCCGAGGCTGCCGCTCAGCGTATCCGTGCTCAGGATGGTCAGCGAACCAAGGTCGGTCGCGTTGGCCTGGCCGCTTGTGGGCGTATCGGTAAGGCTGATCGCCGTGGGATTGGCCGGCAGCGTCGCCGTTATGTTGCCGTCGTTGCCCAGCGTGGGCGAGCCCACGTCACCAGTGGTCCCGGTGAATGTCACCGAGGTCCCAGCCTGGTTGAGGGTCGCTGTGATTCCATACCCCGCTTGTGCATCAGTGGTGTTGATGGTAGCGGCCAGCTGCGAAAGCGTCTGCCCGGTAAGGCTGATGCTGTAGGGCGTGCCAAGCGCGTTGCCTTCCACACCATCAAGAATGCCCGTAAGCGTGTCAGTGCTGTTGCCGACGGTAAGAGTTCCGAGTATCGTGCCAGGGGAAATAGCTTCGGAGACCGCATCGCCGAGCCCGGAGCCACTAACGCTCGCAGTGTGGCCGCTGCCGTAATCCGCGGCATCTTCGGTAATCGTCATCACGTCGTGAGCAGCAATGTAGCCAACCTGGCCAACATTGCCCACTGCGGCAACAACAGACGTGATTGCAGTGAGCCCATACCCGCCACCTGTGATGGTTGCGGCCAACTCAGTAAGATTCGAGTTGGTGTTATTCGTGCCGAGATCGATGGTCACCGGAGTGGCGCTGTTCGCCGGATCGAGCGTGAGCGTCCCGCTGAGCGGATCAGTCAGCGTGCCCGCGGAAAGTGTGTCCACCAGCGTGCCCGCGCCGAGAGGGGTCGAGGTGCCTGCGTCGCCAAAGTTGCCCGCCGTAACAGTGGGCGTCCCGGTATCCCCGCTGGTTGCCGAGAAGTTGAGCACATTGCTGTTCGCGCCGCCGATGGTTGCGGTAATGCCAAGAGCCGCGTCCGTAGTGTTGAGAGTATTCGCCAGCTGTGCGAGTGTCGACGTTCCGGCCTGGCCCAGTTGGATCGAGAACGAAGTCCCGGCGTTGTTCATCCCGGCAAGCGTTCCCGTCAGCGCGTCATTCATGTTGGTGACGGTCATGGTTCCGAGCGTTGTGGCGGTCCCCACCGATGCGGCGACAGTATCCGTAATCCCGGTTCCAGTGATGCTGGGCGTGCCCAGGTCTCCAGCCGTCAGGCCCACTGTTCCCGGACCAGCCTTGGTCAGCGTAAGCACGGTGCCGATGGCGTTGCCGTTAACGACAGCAGCGTTGGTCGTCGCGGTGATGCCCCAGGTGGCGACGTTGGCATTGATGGTTGCGGCCAGGTGGGCCAGCGTGTCAGTAGAAACGCCGACTGCGCCGGCGGTTCCAAGTGCCAGCGTCACCGGAGTCACCGGAGTGCCGGTTGGGCTTGCGACACCGGGGGTGATCGAGAGGCTGCCACCGAGAGTATCGCCGATGGCTCCGACCGTCATCGTGCCAAGCACGGAACCGGTGATTGTTGTCGTGGCCGGGACCGCGGGGCTGATGTCAGTAAGGTTGTCGCCTGTAATGCTGACCTTGGAGTCAGCCGTGGTGAACGTGAGTTGAGTGCCGGCAAGGTTGAGCGATGCTGTCACACCGTAGCCCGCCGCGTTGATCGTGGACTCGAGGTTCGCCAGCGTATCCGTAGAGTTTGCCGTGCCCAGTGTGACATTGTGGCTCACGCCATCGGACCCAACGATACTCAGCGTACCGCCGAGCGTGTCGCCCGGTGTAAGCGAAAGCGCGCCGACCACACCGACTCCGTTGCTTCCCGTGCCAATGCCCGCAGCGGAAATTTCGATTCCCGTGTCGGTGCTTGCGCCGCCGCCATCCGCCGCTGCTTCGGCTGTTGCAACCGCAGCCGTGCCCGCCTGTTCGGCCGTGGCGAAAGTGGCGTTCAAGCCGAGACCGGAGTTGTTGATGGCCTCAATCAATCCCTGCGCGGTATTGGCGTAGCTGGTGCCTGCGCCCGCGCTGATCTCTGCCGTGGAGGGCGCAGCCGCCCCATTGGCGCCCTTGCTCATATACGAGACATCAATCGTCGTGGTTGCCGTAGTAGTGCCCAGGCTATCTGTGACTGCGGCGTTGTGTCCGGCATTCGAGAGATCGATGAAAACGTTGTCCTGCCCGCTTGAGTAAGACATGGCGCCGTTCGTGTCGCCCACTCCGGACTCGGAGAGGGTGCGGATGTTCAAATCGTCGATCGACGAGCCTGCCGTCGACGAGTCGCCCGTATAAATGGCGATCGTGTTGCCCGCAAACACCTGCTCCTGGTTGTACGTCGTGGTCGATCCGATGTTATTGATCTCGGAGAGAATCGACTGGTACTCCTGGTTCGCCGCACCTTCCTGCGTGCTGTTGAGCGTGCCGTTCGAGGCCTCGGTGGCCAGCGTGATGGCGCGGTCCAGCAGGCTGGTCACCTGCGAGAGCGCGCCGTCCGCCACATCCAACAGGCCCACCCCCTCCGTGGCGTTGGTCTCCGACTGCATCAGCGCCGTCTGGTTGGCCTCAAGCCCGTTCACCAGCGAAAGCCCGGCGGCATCGTCCGCACCGGAGTTGATCTTTGAACCTGAAGACAACTGCTGCAGAACCGTCTGCAGGCTATTGTTCGTGTTGTTCAGGTTGTTCTCCGCATAGATCGCTGAAAGATTGTTCAAGACACCGAGGGCCATGGGACTCAACTCCTTCTTGGATGAGCTGTCGCCCGCTCATTCCCGCCAGTGGTTCCCACCCCTGTCAGGCCGCCTCCGCAAGATCCGGATGAGCGTTCTCTATCCACCCCATTCATCGGTGCAGCCAAAAATAACTTTAGTCATAATCTTTCGAATTATTCCCGGACAGCGTTGTAGCAGTGCGAATCACAGTGTTCGAGACCGATGCATGCACTGTCCCGTTGCGGTTCAGCCCGTGTCTCATTGCGCTGCACCCGCTTGTCTCAATTTGCGACAGCATTAAGCGGTTCCAGCCGCGCGCGCACAAAAAAATCGGCGGCAAGAGGGTCACCCCTTGCCGCCACCGGTATCGACTACAACCGTATTTGCTCTCTGCCTGAAACGTCGGTCGTGCTTAAACTTGCGTTACTCCATGTCTCCTGAAGGAGGAGGAGGAGCGGGAGCGCCGTCCGGAGACGGTTGGCCGGCCGCAGGCGGTCCCTGGTGGTGCCGGTACTGTCCGCCGGGACCCCAGCTATGACCGGCCGGTGTGTGATTGGCGCGGTCCGCCTGCAGTTGCTTCCACTGCTCCGGCGACAGTTTGCTGCGGATGGCCAGAAGAAAGCGAGCGTTAGCCTTCTCCAATTCGGCGCGAGCCTGCGCGACCTTGTCGATCTGCGCCAGGATCTGGCTTTCATTGGGCTGGTCTTCGCCCATCATCGGCTGCAGCTCAACCTCCGCCTTTTCGACTGCGGCGCGAAGATCGATGAGCGTCTCGCGATGCTGCTGCAAGGTATCGTCCATGGCCTTGCGCTGCGCGTCTGTCAGCTTCAGATCGGCCACGATTTTTGGATTGTTCCACCACTTTCCGTGGTCGCCGCGCGCCCCCATTGCCCGTTCAAACGGCGGCCGATGGTCTCCAAATCCGGGACCGTCGCCGCCTGGGCCCTGTGCCAAAGCCAGTGTCGATCCAGCCATGACAACCCCTGCAATCGCAACTGCAATTTGTACTGCAATCCTTGACTTCATTGTGTTTAACTCCCCCAATTGGTGCCTTGGTTTTTCTGCTACAGATATCAGTTCCCTGTTTCAGATTTCCAGTCCTTACAGCTGCTCACTTGGTTTCGTCGTCGGTCATCAGTTGAGCCAGCGGCTCCATTGCGCTGGGAACTTCCCGTGATACATCGCTGTCCACATTGGCCAGCAAATCTTCTTCTTCCTTCGCCCGCTGCTCGGCAAGCACTTTTTGCTGCTGCGCAACGCGGGCTGCCGCAGCCGCGCGCTGAGCCTGCACTTTCTGTTGATGCTCGAATACGCCGCCGCTCACTCCTCCGGCCACAAGCACACACCCAAGAGCCCACCCAGCCGCCAAACGCCAGCCACGCTGCCGCACGGTCCTTGCCGGCGTCCTTTCGCGGCTCAGCTCAGCCTCGCTCCAGGCAACAACACTGGAGCGAAAGTTCGCCAGCGCCACTTCGAGAACCCGGTCCCGAGCCTCGACGGCATTCAGGCTTGCTTCCTCGACGAATCCCTCAGGCTTTTTCCCCATCCGGTTCATCAAACTCATCGTTTTCCTCCCAGTTCCGCGCGCACTCGTCCGAGTGCCCTCGAAAGATGCGCCTTCACCGTTCCCTCGCTCAGCCCGGTGGCATGAGCAATCTCGCTTAACTCCATCTCATCCACGAAGCGCAGCAGAAAAACTGTTCGCTGCCGCTCGCTCAATCCCTTCACCGACTGCCACACCCGCTTCACCTGTTCGCGCGCCAGCAACAACTGCTCCGCCGACCGCTCGCCGCTCGGTAGCCACTCGCTGGCTTCATCCAGATCCACCGCGTTCGACTGCGTCTGGCGCCAGAACTGCATCCGCCGGTTGCGCCAGTGGTCCTTCTGCAGATTGATCGCAATCCGCATCAGCCACGTCATCGCGCTCGAATCACCGCGAAAGCTGCCCCAGTTACGATGCGCCTTCAGGAAACACTCCTGGGTCAGCGTCTCGGCCAGGTCCACGTCGCGTGTGGAAGCAAGCAGAAAACGGAAGATCTGCGGCCGGTGGGTCGCGACGACAGTCGAAAACTCCTGCGCAGCAATCTCTTGCGCGGTGGCCATGGTCATTGATTCCAACGCTGTGCCGGCTGCCATCACTTGGGTAGACGCCGGCTCTGGGTGCAAGTTTACAAGGGACCTGCATTTCCCGGCCCGCCTCGGCCAATTTCTTGATGCGGCCGCATGCTGTCTCGGACCGATTCGCTGATTCACTTCTTCACTTGTTCCCTTCTACACTTGTTCACTCGCTCACTTCTTCACTCAACCCTGTCGTTGCTGTTAAACTGGATTGCGGTAAACGCTTTCTAACACGCAACCGCTCGAGGATTCCGCCATGCTGCTTGCCTCCCTTCGCGATCAGGTGCTTCACGCCAACAAGGAGATTGCGCGCCGTGGCCTGGCGCCACACACCTTTGGCAATGCCAGCGGAATCGACCGCTCCGGCCCTGAGCCCCTGGTGGTGATCAAGCCCAGTGGCGTGGATTATGCCGCCCTGACACCGGCCGACCTGGTGGTTACCGACCTCCACGGAAAAATTGTCGAAGGTTCGTTGCGGCCCTCCAGCGACCTGGACACCCACACCCTGCTCTACCGAGAGTTTCCCCAGATTGGCGGAATCGTTCACACCCATTCCGAGTTTGCCACCTCGTGGGCCCAAGCTGGCCGGCCAATTCCCTGCCTCGGCACCACCCACGCCGACTACTTCCACGGCCCGGTCCCAGTTACCAGGGCGCTCACCGCTGAGCAGGTCTCAGAGGCCTACGTGCGCAACACAGGAGCGGTGATCGTGGCACGTTTCC
>Ga0116135_1000771_pt1 | contig 17297 bp, 17 predicted proteins | sample June2015DPH_20_1_FD_89738 | JGI IMG/M metagenome (GOLD analysis project Ga0116135, IMG submission 89738) | Peatland microbial communities from SPRUCE experiment site at the Marcell Experimental Forest, Minnesota, USA - June2015DPH_20_10 | ecosystem: Environmental > Terrestrial > Soil > Wetlands... | reverse complement strand
GTCGGTGGTCGCGGTCGGCAGTTCCTCTCGCGAACGCAAAGCCACATGCAGCCCGGAAGCCGCGACGATGCGGGCAATCGCCTCACCGCGATCCGGATGCCGCGGCACAATCACGCTCAGCAGCGATGGAAAGAATCCCGCCAGGGTGCGATGCGCGGCAATCAGGATGTCTTCTTCGCCGGGATGGGTCGATGCCGCGACGATGATCGGGCGGCCGCGCGTCACCGACATCAACCGCTCCAGCTTGGCGGAATCGGCCGGCGGCGCGGCAACATCCAGTTTCAAATTGCCCGTGGTCACGACGTTGCGGCTGCCGAGCGCGGTAAAACGCTCGGCGTCGACCGGCGATTGCGCCAGGCAGACGTCGAACCGGCCAAGCAGCGCCGAGATCGTGCCGCTGACGCGGCGCCAGCGCGGAAACGAGCGATGCGACATCCGGCCATTGATCAGCACCATCGGCAGCCGCCGCGCCGCGCTCGACAGGATCAGATTCGGCCACAAATCGGATTCGATGAACAGCGCCAGGCTCGGCCGCCAGTGATCCAGAAAACGCGCGACATAGCGCGGCGAATCGTAAGGCACATATTGATGGATGATGTCGGCGGGAAACCGCTTGGCGACGATCGCCGCCGAGGTCACCGTGCCCGAGGTCAGGAGGATGCGGATATTCAGGGCGCGCAACTTCTCGATCAAGGCCGCCGCGGCCAGCACTTCGCCGACACTGGCGCCGTGAATCCAGACCAGCGGTCCATGCGGCCGGATATCCCGGCTCATGCCACGGCGCTCGCCGATCCGCGCGGGATCCTCCTTGCCTTGTTTCAGCCGCCGCTTGATCAACGCCGGCGCCAGCGGCATGACCGCGGCGGACAGCCTGCGGTAGACGCGCAGGGTCATCGGCAGGGAATTAGCCATGACCCGCCTCTTCCGGACGGCCGACCTGCGCATAGGCACGGCGGGTCGCGTCGTTCAGGGTCGCCTCCAGCCGCGCACGCAATTCTTCCATCGTCTGTGCACCGGCGTCGGATGGAACCATGATAATTTCGCCTCCCACCAGCGCCCCTCGTCCGAACGGCAGATTGATCGTGGTGCGGTCCCAGTTCTTCAGCCGCAAGAAGCGGCTGGTCGCCATTGCGAACGGCATGATCGGCCGTCCGGACTCCCGGGCCAGCATGATGATGCCAAGGCCGGCGATGCGCGAGCGCTTGGGCACGTCAGCGGTCAGCGCGACGTTATAATTTTCTGCGAGCGCGCGCACCATCTCTTTGAACGCGCCGACGCCGCCCTTGCGGTGAAACGCCGAGCCGTGATCGCCGGAACCGCGGATGGTGCCGATCCCAAGCCGCTCGGCCGCGAGCGCATTGAACTCGCCGTCGCGATGCCGCGAGATCAGCACTTTGCCGCGATGGCTTTCCTTGGTCTTGATAAACGGCGTCATGAAGTGCTGGCCATGCCAGAATGCCAAAATCGCCGGCATCTGCGGCTCGACGATGTCATAGACATCCGGCGGATCGAAACTGAACCGGTTGGTCAGCCAGACCAGCCGCAGGAACTCGGCCGCGAGAAACCCCGCAGCGCGCTGGACCCAGCTGCTGCGCAGCACATTACGGAGTAATCTTTTCAACTGGCAGGCTTCGTGTCTTGACCCGGGTCGAGCAGCCGGTGGAGATGGACGACGAAATAGCGCATGTGGGCATTGTCCACCGTCTGCTGCGCCTTGGCCTTCCAGGCCGCATGGGCGGTCGCGTAATTGGGATATACGCCGACGATTTCCACCTGATCGAGATCCTTGAACGTGGTGTGCTCAAGATCGATCAGTTCGCCTCCGATGACGAGATGGAGCAATTGCTGCGGAGCACTATCTGGCATGTTCTCTTTTCCTAACGCGGTGCTTCCCTAACGCAGTGCTTCCCTGACGCAGTGCCCTGGCGAGCAAGATTTCAGCGCGCATCGGGGAGCTCAGGACAACGGGCTATTCCGAAAATGCTCGACAATGCTTGCATGACGATCGCGTCCCGCTGCCACCAGCACCCCGTGCGTTACCTCCCGGCGATTGTAGAGGATCGAATCCCCGGAGAGCGCGGTCATGTTACCATTCGCTTCCTGCACGATCAAATGGGCCGCGGCAAGGTCCCAGTCGCGACTTTGGCCACCCGCAAAGGCCGCATCGAGCCCTCCATGCGCGACCCGGCACAGCCGCAGCGCCAGCGATCCGATACGGGGATGAAGGATGATTTCGCCGGCCCCCAGCCTGAGCCGTTCGACCAGCGGTTTCGGACCCGCCATGCGGGAAAAATCCAGCTCGGTGCCGGGCGTCGCATAAACCGGCACATCGTTGCGCACGGCGCCCTGTCCGCGCTGAGCGAAGAAAAATTCATCGCTGGCCGGCGCGAACACGGCGGCCAGCAGCGGCTGCTCGTTCTCGACCAGCGCCACGCTCACGCACCAGTCTTCGCGGCCGGCAAGATAGCCGCGGGTGCCGTCGATCGGATCGACAATCCAGACCCGGTGCTTCTCAAGCCGCGCTTCGTCGTCGGCACTTTCCTCCGACAGCCAGCCATAGTCCGGCGTGGCGGATCGAAGCCTGCTCTCGATCAGGTCGTTGACCCGGATGTCGGCTTCGGAAACCGGCGACGACGCGCCCTTGGTCCAGCTCTTCAGCTCGGTGCGGAACAGGGACAGCGCCAGCGCACCGGCCTCGCGCACCGTATCGGCCAGCAACGCCGCATCGCGCGTCAGGACATCGCGCGTCAAAGTCTTGTCAGCTACACTTCCGGCGCTAGCGTCCGCCAAGCGTCAATCCCTCGATGCGCAGCGTTGGCGCATTGACGCCATAACGAAACACCAGATCGTTGGCGGGGACCAGCGACTTGAATATTTCGAGCAGATGACCCGCGATGGTCACCTCGCTCACCGCATAGGTGATCTCGCCGTTCTCGATCCAGAACCCCGATGCGCCGCGGCTGTAGTCGCCGGTCACGCCATTGACACCGGAGCCGATCAGGTCGGTAACGTAAAATCCCTGTTTGATATCGGATATCAGTTCGGCCGGAGTAGGCTCGCCGGCTTCGAGGTGAAGGTTATAGGATCCCGGCGATGGCGACGATGATACGCCGCGCTGGGCGTGGCCGTTCGTGGTCAGCCCGAGTTCGCGCGCGGTCGCGCAATCCAACAGCCATGATGTCAGCACGCCCTGGTCGACGATGGCCAGCTTCTCGACCTTGACGCCCTCGGCGTCGAACGACTGCGAACGCAATCCGCGCACCCGCAACGGATCGTCGATGATGCGGATATTTTTGGCAAACAGCTGTTCGCCGAGACGGTCCTTCAGGAAGCTGGTCTTGCGCGCGATCGACGCGCCATTGATCGCGCCAATGAGGTGACCGACGATCGAACCCGATACGCGCGGGTCGAACACGACGGGCACCTTGCAGGTCTCGACCTTGCGCGGATTGGCACGCGCCACCGTGCGTTCGCCGGCGGTGCGGCCGACGCTTTCGGGCGAGGCGAGATCGGAGGCATGCGGCGCCGAGGTGAAGTCATAGTCGCGTTCCATGCCGGTGCCGTCGCCCGATATCGCGGTCATCGAGATACCCTGGCTGGAACGCAGATAGGAGCCGTGAAAGCCGGTGCTGGTCACCAGCACCATGCCGCCGATGCCCGTCGAGGCCGAGGCGCCGCCTGACTTGGTGACGCCCTTGACGGCGAGCGCCGCCGCTTCGGCTTCACAGGCACGCCGTTCAAGTTCCGATGTCGAGGGAACCTTGGGGTCGAGCAGATCGAGATCGGGAAAATCGCGCGCCAGCAGCGCCGGATCGGCGAGACCGACATATTTGTCATCGGGCGCGACACGCGCCATCGCAACGGCGCGCTCCGCGAGCCTGGCGACGCCATCGCCGCTGACATCGTTAGTTGAGACCACCGCCTGGCGCTGTCCCACCAGCACGCGCAGCCCGACATCATCGCCTTCCGAACGCTCGGATTCCTCGACGCGCCCGTCGCGCACCTCCACACCTTGCGAAACGCCGCGCACCGCCACGGCGTCGGCGGCGTCGGCGCCGGCGCGCCGGGCCGCCTCGACGAGACGCTGCGCCAGCGTGCTGAGGGCGGATTGATCGAACAGATCGGAGGTACCGGCTTTTGCCGAAAGCGGCGATGCCGCGGATGGTGAAGAGATCACGAACAGAATCCCGCGAATTGAAGGAGGATGGACGGAGGACCGGAGGCGACGCGTCGGCAAATCAACTGATACATGAGATGTGCCTGATTCACACGGACTTCAAGCATTTTCACGCGCCGAAAACCAAAGATTTTCAAGCGCGCGGCAAGGTCTCGTCAATCATGTGGGCCAAGGTCTTGTCAATCATGCGGGCGAATGCAGCACCGGTGACGCCGGGTTAACCAGCCTTTTTAAGCGATTTCGGACACGGCCCGGCTAAGGTCTCGCGTATCGACCGGGAGCATAATCCCGGCGGGGAGATAAAGCCGTGAGGCGTCAAACAGCAACAAGCGGGATCAATCCCGCCGGGTCGAGCCGCGCCTTGCGGCTCGACCCTCTTTCTCTGCCCGTCAGTTTCGATGCGCATGATGCCCGCGCCGACGGCGGCGTGCGCAGAGTGGAACTTCACCGCGAACGCGTCGTTCTGCATCGCGCCGTCCACGGCATGCAGATGGCGGTCAGCGTTCGCGTGCGCGATTTTCTTGGCGTCGCGCTGCGCGGCATCGACGACGCCCAGATGCTCGTTCTGGTTCACCGCGATCCATCACTGAGCATCCCGCTCGGCGTGAGTTCCGATCGCGAGGAGATCGCGGCGGCCTGGCAGATGTGGAGCGACATCTTCGCGCTTCCGCTGTTGCCCGAAGACGAGGCCCGCGAGCCGGCCGCGCGGCGTCGGCGGCACAACGCGATCCGGGCCCGGCGTCCGAAATTCCTGGTGCGGCGGCGCGGCGGCGACTTGCTCAACCCGGCCAACATCCATCAGGGCGAACGCGAGATCATCGCCAGGGATTAAACCCCGGCCCGCAGCACCGCATCCGCGAGCAATCCGGCAAACAGCAACAGCCCCGCATCGCGGTTGGACTGGAAAATCCGCAGGCACAAAGCGGGATTGCCGGTGTCCAGACGCCTGATCTGCCAGATCAGATGCGCGGCGAATGCGGCAAGCCCGACCCACGCCGGAAAACTCGAGCCGGCCGACACCAGTGCTGCGCCGATCAAAACCACCGCCAGCGCGTAAAACACCAGCAACGCCTGATGCGTGCGCGCGGCGAACAAAAGCGCGGTCGATTTGATTCCGATCAGCGCGTCGTCCTCGGCGTCCTGGTGTGCATAGATCGTGTCGTAGCCGATCACCCATGCGATCGAGCCGGCATAGAGCAACACCGCCGCCGCATCGATCCGCCCGAACGTCACGGCGAATCCCATCAGCGCGCCCCAGGAGAATGCCAGCCCGAGCACGATCTGCGGCCACCAGGTGATCCGCTTCATGAACGGATAGACCGCGACGATCAGCAGCGACGCGATACCGGTCGCCACCGCGAAGCGGTTGAATTGCACCAGCACCGCCAATCCGATCAGTGCCTGAGCGACAAGAAACACCACCGCCCGCGGCACGCTCACCTGGCCCGCCGGTATCGGCCGTGAGCGCGTGCGCTCGACCAGCGCATCGAGGTCGCGATCGGTGATGTCGTTCCAGGTGCAGCCGGCGCCACGCATGACAAAAGCGCCGACGAAGAACAGCACGATGATGAGAGGCAATTGCCAGACCGCGTGGGCGACGCCGGCGGCCAGTGCAGCCGACCACCAGCACGGCATCAGCAGCAGCCAGGACCCGATTGGCCGGTCGAGGCGGGAGAGCCGCAGATAAGGCCGCGACCATCGCGGCGCGAGCGTGTCGACCCAGTTGCCGGTCGCGTCCGCAACGCGGGCGGCGGCGCCATTCATCTGAGTTCGGTCATCTGATGTTGGTCATCGCACGAGGGCGTTGCCGCTCAAGGTATCGAACGTGCTGCCTTTCTTGGTGGTGTTAACCTCCGGCAGCGCGGCCGAAGAACCCAGCACCTCGCTCAGGCTTGGGCCAGCCGGCTTCTGTTGCTGCGCCCCTTGCTCGGCCGCCGCGCAGACCCTCTGCTGCATGCTCTCGGTATTCTTGTGGCCGTTCTTCAACTGGTCCTGCACCTGCGGTGGAATCCCGCACTGCGCGGCGTGGGTCTCGACATATTTGATCATCTTGGTCTCGACCTGGGCGAAATTTCCGATCAGCTTGCAGGCTTCTGCCGGCGTCGCATGCCGATCGCTCGCGGTCTTGATCAGCTTGCCGCGTTTCTCCGCCTCTTCGCGCAACGGCAAGAATCCCTTCATGCAATCGTCGCCGCCTTGCTGCGATGGCCCTGGCGGCGCGAACCCTTGGCCACCGCCGCCGCCGCCGAAGGGCGCTGCGCCGGTTGCCGGAAACGAGCTCGGCGCTGCGCCAAAGGAAGGAGTCGGCGCCATTCCGTTGACCGGCGGAAATGCCGGATCGCTGGCCGCGGCAGCGGCACGACCGGGCAGCGGCGCTGGAAAGGCACCCTGGGCAAAGGCCTGGCCGACATAGAGAGTAGCGAGGGCCACGGTGAGCGGCACAATCAGACGACGGATCATCAAAGCTGTTCCTCAGGCAAGGTCCAATGGCCCTTAAGCGTCTTCCCGATAGAAGAGCGACTCCGATAGGGTATTTTACGATTCTTGCCAGCCCTTAACAACCCGTGGAATTGGGCGACAGCGCGGCGCCATGCCGCGCCGGAGCGCCAATAATCGCGTAAATTCTCATCCTTTGGGCTAAAACGCCGCGGATTGGAACATTGACCATGCCCCAACTCGATTTTCGCCAACCGAGGCTGTTCGTCGAGGCGCCATTGGCGCCGGGCGAGACGGCCACGCTTGAGCGCGACCAGAGCAATTATCTCGGCAACGTTCTGCGTCTGTCCGCGGGCGACACCATTCTCGTGTTCAATGGACGCGATGGCGAATGGCAGGCCACCATCGCCGGCCGCAAACGGGCCGACAGTCTTGAAATCATGACCCAGACCCGGCCGCAGGATCGGCTGCCGGACCTCGCCTACATCTTTGCGCCGCTGAAACACGCCCGGCTCGACTACATGGTCCAAAAAGCGGTCGAGATGGGCGCATCGTCGCTGCAGCCGGTTCTGACCCGCTTCACCCAGGTCAGCAGGGTTAACGGCGAGCGGATGCGGGCCAACGTCATCGAGGCGGCCGAGCAGTGCGGCATCCTGAGCATTGCAGCGGTCGCCGACCCGGTCCCGCTCGATCGTTATTTGAGCCAGCGCAATACCGGGCGCCTGCTGGTTTTCTGCGACGAGGCCGCGGAGGTACTCAATCCGCTGCAAGCGCTGCAAAGCGGCCTGTCGACGGCCCACGGCACCGACGTCCTGATCGGCCCCGAAGGTGGTTTCGCCGAGGAAGAGCGCGCCATCCTGCTGCGGCAGCCACGAACCTTGAGGCTTTCGCTGGGGCCGAGGATCCTGCGCGCCGACACCGCCGCGGTGGCCGCGCTGGCGCTGGTTCAGACGGCACTCGGCGACTGGACCGATCGCGGTTCGGCGGGGTAGCCGGCATTAAGACACTTGATTAAGGCACTTGCCCGATCCCTGTCGAAACCCGGCGCGGGCCATGCTATGGGCTGCGCCCAACCCCCTTGGAACCCGCTGCCGGGTTATTTGGACGTCGAAATGAGCCTGACCGCCGCCCCTCGCGCGACCGGATCCGCCGCATGGGCGGACGCACTGCTATTGTCGTTCGCGCAAGCCGGTTACAGCCGCGCCGAACCGGGGATTCTGCAGCCTGCCGAGCCATTTCTTGATCTCTCCGGCGAGGATATCCGCAAAAGCCTCTATCTGACCACCGACGCCAGCGGCGAGGAATTGTGCCTTCGCCCCGATCTGACCATTCCGGTCGCGCGGGATTATCTCGCGTCTGCCCAAGTCGGGCAGCCGGCCGGGTTCAGCTATCTCGGCCCGGTGTTCCGCTATCGCGGCGGCCAACCCAGCGAGTTCCTGCAGGCCGGCATCGAATCCTTTGGACGGCAGGATCGGCCCGCCGCCGATGCTGAAATGCTGGCACTGGCGCTGGAGGCGACCAGCGCGTTCGGCCTGACCGAGGTCGAGATTCGCACCGGCGATGTCGCGCTGTTCACGGCGCTGATCGACGCCCTCGATCTTTACCCGGTGTGGCGGCGGCGGCTGATCAAGGATTTTAATCGCAAGATCAGCCTGGCGCAGGATATCGAGCGCCTGACTCTGGCGACCGCACCTGGCCGCAACGAATATGAGGGGGTGCTCGCGGCCCTGGCCGGCTCCGATCGCAAGGCGGCGCTGGCGCTGGTGACCGATCTGATGTCGATCGCCGGCACCACCAATGTCGGCGGGCGCTCGGTATCGGAGATCGCCGATCGCTTCCTGGAACAGTCGACATTGAAGGGCGGCGCGCTGCCGCGCGACGCGCTTTCGACCATCAAGCGCTTCCTCGCCATTGCCGGCGATCCCGACGATGCGATCGCACAGCTGCGCGCCCTGGCTGATGATACCAAGCTCGACCTCACCGCCGCGATCGATGCGTTTGAAAGCCGGGTCGGCTTCATGGCCGCGCGCGGCGTCGAAACCCGCCTGACCCGCTTCTCCACCTCGTTCGGGCGCGGCATCGATTATTACACCGGCTTCGAATTCGAGCTGCATGCCAAAAGCAATGGCATCGAGCCACTGGTCGCGGGCGGCCGATATGACGGGCTGTTGAAGCGGCTGGGCTCCCCGACCGCGATCCCGGCGGTCGGATTCTCGGTCTGGGTCGAAACCCTGGCCAACATCGGCAAGCCTGACGCGAACAAGCCTGCTACGAACAAGCCTTCCACAAAAGGGAGCGTGTCATGAGCGCACCCTTCGTTCTCGCCGTTCCCTCCAAGGGACGCCTGCAGGAAAACGCCGAAGCCTTCTTCACGCGTGCCGGCCTTTCGCTGGCCAAGCCGCGCGGCGCCCGCGACTATCGCGGCACCATCAACGGCCTCGACAATGTCGAGATCGCCTATCTCTCGGCGAGCGAGATCGCCTCGCAGCTGGCACGCGGTGCGGTGCATCTCGGCGTCACCGGCGAAGACCTGGTACGCGAAAGCATCACCGATGCCGACAAGCGTGTCCTGCTGATCGACAATCTCGGCTTTGGCAGCGCCAATGTCGTGGTGGCGGTGCCGCAGGCCTGGATCGACGTCCGCACCATGGCCGATCTCGACGATGTCACCACCGGCTTCCGCGAGCAGCATAACCGGCGGATGCGGGTGGCGACCAAGTACATCAATCTCACCCGGACATTCTTCGCTTCCCACGGCGTCGTCGATTACCGGATCGTCGAAAGCGCCGGTGCGACCGAGGGTGCGCCGGCAGTCGGCACCGCGGAAATGATCGTCGATATCACCACGACGGGCGCGACGCTGGCCGCCAACGGTCTCAAGGTGCTCGACGACGGCGTGATCCTGCGCAGCCAGGCCAATCTCGTGGCCTCGCGCGACGCCGACTGGTCGAGCGAGGCGCGCGAGACCGCGCGCGTCATCCTCGATCACATCGCGGCCCGGGCCCGCGCCAGCAAGTATCGGGAAGTCCGCACCCGCTTTGCCGGGTGCAACGCAGCACTGCTCGCCGAGGCCCATAATCGCTTCGGCGTGGTGTCCCCGTTCGGCGGCCCGACGTCGTCGGGAATGGTGACGCTGCATTGTCCGCCGGCGCAGCTTTACGCGCTCGGCAGCTTCCTTCGCACCCACGGCGCCGAGACGGTTTCGGTGGCGTCGCTCGACTATGTGCTCGACCGCGACAATCCGCTGTTCGCCAGGCTTGAGGCCTTCTTGCGGTAGTGAGGCGGAGGGCCGCAGCCCACCCCCGTAGCGACAATGCGCCGCCGGTGCCATATGGTGTTTTTCGGATGGTTGGAACCTGATCGATGATGCTGGGTACGGATGTTTCTGGCCTGTCGACGACCGCGGCTACGGCTGCGGCGCAAGGGTTATCGATCGTGGTGCCGGTGTATAATGAAGCCGCCGGGCTGGCGCTTCTGCACCAGCGGCTCGGCGATTTGGCAGGAACGCTCAAGGACCGCTACCGCCTGGCCTGCGAGGTGGTCTATGTCGACGACGGCAGCACCGACACGACGCTCAGTATCGCACGCGGGCTTGCGGCCGATGCGCTCGATATCCAGGTGGTGTCGCTGTCACGCAATTTCGGCAAGGAAGCCGCGCTGATGGCGGGACTGGATCACGCCCGGCGCGGGGCCGTCCTGTTCATGGACGGCGATGGTCAGCACCCGCCGGATCTGGTCGAGAAGCTTGTCGGTCACTGGATCGATGGCGGATACGACGTGGTCTATACCGCCAAGGCGCACCGCGACAATGAATCGTTTCTGCGCCGGCTCGCGGTGCACGGCTTCTACGCACTGATCAATTGGGGCGCACGGCAGAAGATTCCCGAAGATGCCGGCGACTTCCGGCTGCTGTCGCCACGCGCCGCGGCGGCGCTGCGCCAGCTTCCCGAGCGCAACCGTTTCTTCAAGGGCCTCGCCAGCTGGATCGGATTCCGTCAGATCCGCGTCGACTACGAACCCGCAGCCCGCGCCCACGGCGTCACCACCTTCAGCCCGGGCCGGCTGGTCGGGCTTTCGATCGAAGGCCTGACCTCGTTCTCGGTCGCACCGCTGCGTTTTGCCAGCCTGCTCGGCGTGCTGCTCGCTTCGGCGGCTTTCCTGTTCGGCCTGTCGATCCTCTGGGAAACCTGGATGAGTGGAAAATCGGTCCCCGGTTATCCCTCGCTGGTGGTCGGCCTGATGACCATTGGCGGCGTCCAGCTGATCATGATCGGCATTGTCGGCGAATATATCGGCAAGATCCTTTCAGAACTGAAAGCCCGCCCGATCTATTTCGTGGCTGAACACAGCGAGAAACGCGTCGAAGCGAAGACCGATACCGGCGCCGGCGAGAGGACCGCCGCCGAATGAACGACGCCGCGCCGCCGCGCCGCATTTGGCTGTGCGCCGACGATTACGGTATCAGTCCCGGCGTCAACCACGCCATTCGCGACCTGATCGGGCGCGGCCGCCTCAATGCCACCTCGGTGATGGTGGTCGGCCCGACCATCGGCCGTGACGAAGCGAGCGCGCTTCAAACCCTCGCCGCCGACAGCCCGCGTTGCGCCATCGGTCTGCACGTTACTTTAACGGCGCCGTTTCGGCCCCTGACCATGCATTATCAGCCGCTCGATGGCGGCATGTTCCCGAGCTTTCCGAAACTGCTGCGCGCGGGTCTGCTGCGGCGGCTCGACCCGGAAATCATCCACGCCGAATTGAGGGTGCAACTGGCGACCTTCGGCGAACTGTTCGGCCGCGCGCCGGACTTTGTCGATGGTCATCAGCATGCGCAGCTGTTTCCGCAAATACGCGATGCGTTTCTGATGGCGGTCAAAGAGGCCGCCCCCAGCGCCTGGGTCCGCCAGGGCGGACGCCGTCAGCCCCTGGCCCGGCGGCTCCATTCGCCCAAGGCACTGGTTCTCGACACCTTGAGCGCGCAGTTTCGCCGCCGTGCCTCGCGCGCCGATATCGCATTCAACCCCGGCTTCGCCGGCGCCTATGATTTCTCACGGCAAGCCGATTTCGGCGCGCTGATGCGACAATTTCTCGATGGCCTGCCGGAACACGGCGTGATCATGTGTCACCCCGGCTTGGTCGACGAAGTCCTGGTCAGCCTCGATCCGCTGACCGACCAACGCGAACGCGAATACGCCTTTCTCGGCGGGGAGCACTTCCTGCCTTTGCTGGCGGCGAATAAAGTTACATTGGGCTGATATTTCGGGTTGGTATTTCCCGCCCCTCCCCGGGGACGCTTTGTCGCATACATAAATTTAATCTCGGACAGCACTACTTGCGACACAAAGCGCCCCTACATCTGCCCCGCGCTTTCAAGCGAGGGAGAAACTCCATGACGCCGCAAGAACGCCAATTGGTTGACGATCTTTTCGACCGGCTCTCCAAAATGGAGGCTGCGCCGCGCGATTCGGACGCCACGGCGGCCATCGCGCAAGGCTTGCGCATGGCACCCAATGCCGTTTACGCGCTGGTGCAGACGGTCCTGGTCCAGGATGAAGCGCTCAGGCGTGCCAACAGCCGCATCCAGGAACTGGAAGCCGCCGGCGCGCCTGACCAACATGCGTCCGGCGGGTTCCTCGATTCGATGCGCGATTCGATATTCGGACAAAGCCAGCCGCGCGGCTCGGTGCCGAACGTCCGGCCACCCGAAATCCCCAGCCGTCCGGTTTGGAACAGCGGCCAGGTGATGCAGCAGGCACAGCCTGCGGGACAATATTACAATGAGAGTCCGTACGGTCAGCCCTATGGCGCGCCGCAATCCCCCATGGGCGGCATGATGGGCGGCGGCGGTTCGTTTCTGGGAACCGCGGCGGCGGCCGCCGCCGGCGTGGTCGGCGGATCGCTGCTGCTCGGCAGCATCCGCTCGATGATGGGAGGCAGCCATCACAGCTTCGGCGACACCGCAGGCCTTGGTGACAGATCTCTCGGCGACGGCGCCGTGAGCCAGACCCCATGGAGCGATCAATCCGGCAGCGCACTGGCACGCGACGCCGGGGTCAACGATATCGGTTCATCCGCGGGCCGCGCCGACGACAGTTCGCGTGCAGGATTTTTCGATTCAGCATCGAACGACGATCACGACGACATGGATCTCGATTCGGATGATTTCGGCAGCGACGGCGACAGTGACTACGCCTGACGAATTTCTGCTAGAGCATGATTCAACTGGGTTGAATCATGCTCGTCGTCCATCTTTTGGTTTGAGCATGATCTCCGCGCAAACGCCTCTGGCGTTTGTCGCGAGGGAAAACCGGTTCCCACTTTTCCGGATCATGCTCTAGCGCAACGAAAAACGGCCGCCCCGGACGGGCGGCCGTTTTCTCTTCAAGACCAAAGCCGATCAGATGACACCGATCAGATAACGATGACCCGCGCGCCGACATTGACGCGGCTGTAGAGGTCGATCACATCTTCGTTGCGCATCCGGATGCAGCCCGACGACACGTTGGTACCGATGGTCCAGGGTTCGTTGGAGCCGTGGATCCGGTAGAGCGACGATCCCAGATACATCGCACGGGCACCGAGCGGATTTTGCGGACCGCCTTCCATGTGCCGCGGCAAATCGGGGCGACGCACCAGCATTTCCGGAGGCGGCGTCCAATCCGGCCATTCCTTCTTGGCGGAAATCTGCTTGACGCCCGACCAGGTGAACCCGGGGCGGCCGACGCCGATACCGTAACGCATCGCCTTGCCGTTGCCCTGTACCAGGAACAGGAATTTGTTGGGCGTGTCGACGACGATCGTGCCGGCGCTCTCCTTGCCGTGATAATCGACGAGTTGCTTCTCGAATTTCGGATCAAAGGCAGGATGCGCGGGCTCGCCCGGATTTTCCTGCTGACGCATGGTTTGTTGCGGCTCCCCCGGCAACAGCGGACGCTGCGATTGGAATGATGGCTGCTGTTGATAGCCGGGTTGCTGCCGGTAACGATCGCCTTGAGGCGGCGCATCACCGAACAGAAACTGTATGAAGCCGCCGCCCAGATTGGACTGATCGGCCGAAGCCATCCGCACCGGCGCCGCGGGGCGCTGTGGGGGCTGGTTGGCATAGATCACAACGGGTTCCGGGACCGCCGCAGCGTCAAGCGCGACGGCCTGATGAAGTCCGGCATCCAGAAGAGACGCGCCGGCAAGGAGCGCAAGATACATTTTATGGGACATCGACGTACTCTGTACTGTTTCGTCTTGGGAGCGCCGGAGCGGCGCCTTTGCACATCGCCAGCTAAGATCAAAACCGCATCGGTTTGGTAAACAGAAACGGCGTTTCGATTCACCACGTCGTCAATTGCGCGCGGTTTTGGCCGGTAGCGTTTATTTTCGGTGAACGCGGCGCATGCATGGTTAATCGTTGGTATCGGCGATCAACATCGGCACCCAGAACAATTTCCGGCGTGAACTCCATGTTAAATCGAGTCTGCGTAAAACGTGAGGAGTGAAGGTTCAGGGAAAGTCTCATGCCGGTTCATCGCAGACGTTTTCGTATCGAAGAAGCCATTGTCGGCGACATGCCGATGCCACCGGAATTAGACAGTGGAGAGGTCGGGCCCATGCATCGCGAGATCATGTCCGAGTTGCGCGCCATCCGTGCCCAGATGGGCACCCCCGGCCACAGCGTGGCAGCAGGAACCATCGGCGATTCGTTGTCGCGCGAGGCTGCTGAAGCCCAAGCGCTGCTCGAAACCTATCGCGCCCAGATCGAGCAGTGCGAGAAGCTCAAGGTCGAACTCGATCTCATCTATGATGCGATCAGCCGCACCAAACGCGAAATCGCGGTGCTGCACGGCAACAGTTTCAACGGCGAGGAAATGGCCAAGGTCAACGGCGAACTCGGCGCCGTGGTCGGCGGTACCGAAGAAGCCACCCAGCAGATCCTCGAAGCCGCGGAATCGATCGATAACGCCGCGACCGCTTTGAGCCGGGTAACTTCGCCGGATCAGCAAAAGCTGCTCAGCGAGGAAATCCAGGAACGCGTGGTTTCGATCTTCGAGGCCTGCAATTTCCAGGATCTGACCGGTCAGCGCATCAAGAAGGTGATGACCACGATGAAGTTCATCGAAAATCACATCACCGTCATGATGGATATCTGGGGTGGCGTCGACGCCATCAAGGCGCACGCGCCGGCGATCGTTGATCATCGCGAGGGTGACGCCCGGCTGTTGAACGGTCCGAAGGTTGAGGGCGACGTCGGCCACGCCTCGCAGGACGACATCGACGCGCTGTTCGATTAAGCCTCGATTACTTCAGGTGGCTGGAGCGCAGCGCCCGGCCACCACAAAAACAATACGAAAACGCCGGCCAGAGGCCGGCGTTTTTATTTCAGGATGACGAAATTCCAGTTTAGGCCCGCGGGGCGCAGCGAACGTAGACCATATTGCCGTAACGGGTCGCCGCATCCTTGTCGGTGAAGCGGGTGATCAGGACGCGCCCGTCGAAGGAAACGATTTCGCGGTCCTGTTCGCCACCGGCCGGTCCGGGCGGGCCGATATAGTTCTTGCCGCTCGGGCTGCCCTTGAGGCGCAATTCCTGCGGCGTCGCCTGATCGGCCAGATGCATGATCACGCCGCCGGTGGCGCCGGCCCCGATCACGTAAGGTTGCTTGCACTGTGCCCGGGCCGCGACCTCGGTACGCGCGCGATCGTTGGGATTCTGGAACGACGCCAGGCCCCAGCGGCCGACAATCTCGTCCGAGCGGATGGTCGCCGGCATCTCGGGTGCGGCACTTGGCTCCGGCGCCACCGCAGGCGACGATGAAAAAGACGGCAGACTCATGCTGCTGCAAGCCCCCAGGAATATCGTCAGCGCCGAAGCGATCCCCAGATTGGCAACCGTACGCGCGCTACGTGACCTGACCATGGCTTCCCCCAAGCAATTCCCGGCCGCACCGATCCGCAGCCAAGCGTAAAACTCCTGTCGGAGCAATGATGTCCAGCAAATTACGCCGGCGCTCCGATTTAGTTTCCTCAAGCATCCTATATCTGCCTCACCAAGGGCTTAACCCCATTTGCTTGACAGGATCGGCGTCAAGCCATATTCCCGGGCGCACAATTAGCACTCCGAAAGCGCGATTGCTAAGGGTGCGAGCTGTCCGACCCTTGTCAGCCCCTTGGCGGTGTCGAATACGCCCGTACTCCCATCCACTTTCGATGGCACACCAGACCTGAACCAGACCTGAAAACGAAGCCTTCAAAAGGAACTGTCATGGCTAAAACCCAATTTCGTCCGCTGCATGACCGTGTCGTGGTCAAGCGTATCGACGCCGAGGAAAAGACCAAGGGCGGCATCATCATTCCGGACAGCGCCAAGGAAAAACCCCAGGAGGGCCGGGTGGTCGCGGTCGGCCCCGGCGGGCGCGACGAGGCTGGAAAGCTCGTTCCGATCGATATCAAGGCCGGCGATCGCGTACTGTTCGGCAAATGGTCGGGCACCGAGATCAAGCTCGACGGCGAGGAACTCCTGATCATGAAGGAATCCGACATCATGGGCGTGCTGGCCTAAACGAACCCACACAGCCGCCGCACACCACAGTCGTCATGCCCGGGCAAAAGCGCGAGGCGCGTCTTCGCGCTAGATGACCCGGGCATCCATCCTCTTCGGAAGATTCTAGCGAAGGCCGATGGATTGCCGGGTCAAGCCCGGCAATGAAGGTGAACAGCGCGGCGATCGACCGTATCCAATCCATCAGGAGTGTATTCAAATGGCTGCCAAGGACGTTAAGTTTTCCGGAGACGCACGCGATCGCATGCTGCGCGGCGTCGATATTCTCGCCAACGCCGTCAAGGTGACGCTCGGTCCCAAGGGTCGCAATGTCGTGATCGAAAAGAGCTTCGGCGCGCCACGCATCACCAAGGACGGCGTCACCGTCGCCAAGGAAATCGAGCTTGAGGACAAGTTCGAGAACATGGGCGCACAGATGCTGCGCGAAGTCGCCTCCAAGACCAACGATACCGCCGGCGACGGCACCACCACCGCCACCGTGCTGGCGCAGGCGATCGTGCGGGAAGGCGCCAAATCGGTTGCCGCCGGCATGAACCCGATGGACCTCAAGCGCGGCATCGAGATTGCGGTGACGGCCGTGGTCAAGGACATCCAGAAGCGCGCCAAGCCGGTGGCGTCATCCTCCGAAGTAGCCCAGATCGGCACGATCTCGTCGAACGGCGACGCCGCGATCGGCAAGATGATCGCGCAGGCGATGCAGAAGGTCGGCAACGAAGGCGTCATCACCGTCGAGGAGAACAAGTCGCTGGAGACCGAAGTCGACATCGTCGAGGGCATGAAATTCGACCGCGGTTATCTGTCGCCCTATTTCGTCACCAACGCCGACAAGATGACCGCCGAGCTCGAGGACGTCTACGTGCTGCTGCACGAGAAGAAGCTGTCCGGCCTGCAGTCGATGCTGCCAGTACTGGAGGCCGTGGTACAGTCGGGCAAGCCGCTCCTGATCATCGCCGAAGATGTCGAAGGCGAGGCCCTGGCCACGTTGGTCGTCAACCGCCTGCGTGGCGGGCTGAAGGTCGCCGCCGTCAAGGCGCCCGGCTTCGGCGATCGCCGCAAGGCGATGCTGGAAGACATCGCGATCCTGACCGGCGGTCAGCTGATCTCGGATGAACTCGGCATGAAGCTCGAAAGCGTCACG
>Ga0116135_1000770_pt1 | contig 17319 bp, 14 predicted proteins | sample June2015DPH_20_1_FD_89738 | JGI IMG/M metagenome (GOLD analysis project Ga0116135, IMG submission 89738) | Peatland microbial communities from SPRUCE experiment site at the Marcell Experimental Forest, Minnesota, USA - June2015DPH_20_10 | ecosystem: Environmental > Terrestrial > Soil > Wetlands... | reverse complement strand
TTTACACCAAGGGCGAGGGTTTTCTGCACTTCAGCGGTGGCTACGGCTACATGGCGCAGGACATACATATCCGCGACACCATCAAATACTCCGACTACAAGCGCTTCGGCTCGACTTCCAAGGTGTTTTACGGCGATCAGCAGATTACGAATTCCGGACCGCCGCAAGATCAGCAGCCGCAGACACCCGCATCGCCACCAAAGTGAAACATGGTCGTGGGGACTGGCAGCTCGGCGAGTCAGCGCGGAAGCGGGGTTTCCGATTCCGGCTTGGGTCCGCCTGCGCCCATAAGAGCCAGCGAGCGCTGCGCAAAGGGTGAGTAGACGAGCAACGTGGTGCAGGCGAGCGCCAGCCCGAAGTTAATGTGGTGCAGAAGCAGGAAGGGCGCGAGCGACCAGAGCTCATCGAAGAGGAGCAGAAACGGCCAGATTTTCAGGAACTTCTCGCGGAATCCCGGCGCATGAAAGAGCGCGGCGCAGAGTACGAAAGCACGCACGGGGATGAGGATGGCGGCGGTGACGATGAGAATGCGGTACGCCATGGCCGCATTCGGCAGCGGTGAAAAAAGATCCTCAATCTCCGCCAGATTGGCCAGCGCACCCACATAAAATCCCAGATACATCAGTTGAAAAAGAATGAAGAGGGTCTGCGCGACTCGATAGGGTACCTTGGGCAGATCCTCGGGCGTGGCGAGAATCTGTACACGCGACCGAGACGAGGACGAGCCGGAGGATAGCTGGTCTTCTTCTGGCGAGCGCACCGGAGATCCGGTATCAGGGGATGATTTGCTTTCACCGAATACCGTGCGTTCGACCGGTGCGATGAATCGATAACCGCGGCGCGCGAGGGTTTCAAGGAAGCGGGGACTGGCTGCGGTATCGCCGAGGGCTTCGCGGATGCGGTTAATCGCAGAGTTGACGCCGTGCTCGTAGTCGACAAAGGTTCCGTCGGGCCACAGTTCGCGGGAGATTTCTTCACGCGTGAGCAGTTGGCCGGGCCGGTCGAGGAGCATGAGGAGCACCTGGAAGGGCTGGGTATTCAGCTTAACGCGCAGGCCCTGGCGGCGAAGCTCTCCCGTGGCGGCGTTCACCTCAAAGATTCCGAAGCGATAGCGCTGTGCAGATTGCGGGCCGGTGCTGTCTTCCGTCATGGCTTTGGATCAGTGTAGCCGATGGAGAGTTGCACTGGAGGCTTCGCTGCGCGATGGAGAACTTTTCCCAAGCCCTTCCGATCTAGGCACTTGCACGGTGAGAAACGATCGCTCCATAGATGAGACAACTTGCATTGCGCCGCAGCGTCAGAGCGATTAAGGTGCGAATCATGAATGAACGCAAGCAAATCCGTTTCGGAAGATGGGCGGCGGCTGGACTGCTTTTCCTGCTAGCCGCGCCTGCGTGGCTCGCGGCCCAACCCACGCCCGAGGCGAATGCCGCCTTCAATTCTTATATAGGCCGCGTCGAGGCGCGATTGGACGCACAGCATAGGGCGGCCGGGGACTTTCTGGCTCCCGTGGATTTTGCGCAGCTGCGCCGGGGCGAGATGATCATCGCGCAATTGACGACCGGCGCGGGGACGGAATTGCCTGGCGCGCTATTGCACGATTGGTGCGGCACGGCGTTTATTGCCGGCGGCAAAGCGGCGGACTTCGAGCGGGTGATGAAGAATTTTGATGCCTACCCCAAGGTCTATTCACCGCAAGTGCTGACGGCAAGAGTGCTCGAACATGATGGCGATCATTTTCAAGCGACGATGCGAGTGCAGCAGAAACACGTGCTGACGGTAGTGATGGATACGCCATACGACATTACTTTTGGGCGTCTGGATGCACAGCACGGATACAGCATTTCGCGCAGCACGCAGATTGCGGAGATCGACGCGCCAGGAACAACACACGAGCGCGTGTTGAGGCCGGGCGAGGAGCACGGTTTCTTGTGGCGGCTGGATACCTACTGGAGCTACGAGGAGCGGGACGGCGGACTGTACATCCAGATCGAGTCGGTTTCGCTGTCGCGTTCGATCCCGATTGGGTTGGGATGGGCCATCGGGCCGTTCATTGAGAGCGTGCCGCGGGACTCGCTGGAGTTTACGCTGCGCGCGACGAGCAACGCGTTGCGGAGATAGCGAGATTTAATACAGCACAAATCGATGCGGAAGGGATTCACCATGAGAACCAAATTGGTGCGGGAGATCTTTGTTGCCTTTTTCCTGCCGGCAATTGCAGTCGCACAGACGCAAACATCGCCTGCGACAAACCCGGCGCCCAAATCTGCGGGTATCGGAGCGTACGAGTGGAATTATCGCGCCGGACTGACATGCGGCGCGGGTGCAAGCGAATCTTCGGCGCCTGTGAAACCGACCGTGCAATGCGGCGGCGTCTTTTCGATCCTGCCTTTTCTTGACCTCGAAGCCGGCGTCATGGGTCCGCAGGCAAATCGGAGCTCTGTCTCCAGCTATCTAAGCACGGATCTTGTGCTGCCCCTTAGTCACCAAACAAAACGCGGTTTGCCGCTTTTCGTCAGTGGCTATACGCGCATGTTCGAAACCGGCAATGCGCTCGATTACGGTCTCGCGCTCTCGCGAACTATCGATTCCAAGCATTCGATCCAATTTGAAGTGCGCGATTACTGGGCGAATGCGAATCCCAATCAACACAACATCGTTTTTCGCGTGGTCTGGCTGATTGGCGTACCGGACTAGCAAGAAACTGGCGCATGGCGCGAATGCAAAAGCTTGGAGAGGAGAAAAACATGAGTACACAAGTAGCACTAACCGGCCATAAACCGGCGTTCCGAAACGCGCAGCGGGTGAACCAGGCGTTGACGGCGCGCATGGAGAAGCGGGCGCTGACATGGATGGCGGAACGGGCTCCGAAGTGGGTGAGCTCGGACCAGCTGACGCTGTTGGGGCTTAGCGCGCAAATCGGAGCGGGCATTTCCTATGCATTGGTCCGCTGGGACCGGCGGGCGTTGCTCGTCGCGATCGTGTGCCTGGCGCTGAACTGGCTAGGCGACAGTCTGGACGGAACTCTGGCGCGCGTGCGCCGGCAGGAGCGGCCGCGTTACGGCTTCTACGTGGATCATGTCGTCGACATTCTTGGCTCCGTGGCTCTGATGTGCGGGCTCGGCGCGTCGGGTCTGTTGCATTGGCCGACGGCGATGGCGATGCTGATCGCGTTTCTTGTGCTTTCGAGCGAAAGCTACCTTGCCACGTACACGTTGTCGTGCTTCCAGCTTTCGCAGGGAATCTTTGGCCCTACGGAAATTCGCATTCTGCTCGCACTTGGTAACCTGGCCGCGCTGCGCAACCCTTACTCGACATTGTTCGGGCACAAAGTGCTGCTATTCGACATGGGAGGAACGATTGCGGCCGTGGCCATGTCGGCAATGGCGATCGGCGTCGCGGTGCGACATACTGCGCAACTCTACCGGCAGGAACCTCTGAAATCGGAGCCAATCAAATGAACGTGCCAATGAATACGATTGTCCGCTGGGGCAAATTCAACCTGGTGGGAATGGTGGGCATGGCCGTGCAGCTTGGCGCGCTGGCGCTCATCAACCGCCTTGTGCCCGGACATTACATGGTGGCCACGGCCGCGGCGATCGAGATCACACTGCTGCACAACTTTGTTTGGCACCTACATTACACGTGGCGCGATCGCCGTTGCCGCAGCGCGCTCAGGACCCAACTGATCCGGTTTCATCTGTCGAACGGGATGGTTTCCTTGGTGGGAAACCTGGCGCTGATGCCGGTGCTGGTGGAGGAAATGCGGATTCCCGTGGTGGCGGCAAATGCCATCGCGATTCTGTGCTGCTCGATCGTGAACTTCTTCCTGGGACACAATTGGGCGTTCGCGCCGCCGGTTAACGCGACTGCTTCTCCGACGCCACACGAATGACCGCCGTGAAGGCGGCCTTGGGCTGGCCGTTGCGATCGAAAAGCAGCGGGTAGTTCTTACGGCCCTGCATCGGCCAATTGTTGAGCCAGGAATCGCCGTCGGTGACATTCCAGAAGGTCACGCGCGTGACCGTGCCGCGGTGTTTCAGGAAAACGCGAAAGAGCTCAGCATAACGCGCGGCAAGTTGCTGCTGCACGGAGTCGGGCAGGCCGCCGGCGTAAGGATTCAGTGCCTTGTTTTGCTCGATGCGCAGCGAGACGTCAGCAGTCGGTTGATTGCCGGCGCTGGGGAGCACGTTGATGTCGAGTTCGGAGATTGCGACCTTGAGGCCCATCGCTTCGAATGCTGAAATCGTGGCGTCTTCCTGATCCGCCGTGGGCCAGGCCAGGTTGTCGTGATTCTGCAGGCCGATGGAAGTGATCGGGATCCCGTCAGCCTGCAACTTCTTTACGAGAGCAATGGCGCCGTTGCGCTTCGGCTCATTTTCAAGGTTGTAGTCGTTATATGTGAGTTTCGCCTGTGGGTCGGCCTCGTGGGCGAATTGGAAGGCTTTCTCGATGTAGTCGTCGCCGATGATCTTGTACCAAGGCGATTGCCGCATCGTCCCATCTTCGTTGAGCGCTTCGTTGACGACATCCCAGCTTTGAATTTTCCCTTTATAGCGGCCGACGACGGTATGAATGTGGTCGCGCATGCGCGCGAGAAGAGCATCGCGGGTGAGGAGATTGCCAGCAGCGTCGTGAAAAACCCACGCGGGCACCTGGTTATGCCAGACCAGGTTGTGCCCCACGATGAACATGTGGTGCTTGCGGCCGAAGGCGACGTATTGGTCGGGAAGCGTGAAGTCATACTTGTCCAGTTGGGGATGGACGAGCGCCCATTTCAATACATTTTCGGGTGAGATGGAATTGAATTGCGACACGACGATCGCATCGCCGCGGGCATCCTGACCGCTGATTTGCGCCGCATTAATGGCCGCGCCGATGACAAAGTCGCCTTTATACGCAGCTTTGAGCGAGGTGGGAGCGTGGGCAGCGGCTGCCGCGCTGGCAAGGATCAGGCCAAGAAAGATTGCCGGTCGAGCATTTGTCCAATTTGAGCCGCGTGGGAATCTGTCGAACATGACTTCTCCTTGCCGGAAGCGGCGCCGGAGCGCTCAAGAGTCTATGAGTTCGCCTGCGGCGCGAAACCTTTGCGCCGCTCGGTGAGTTCGTTGGCGATTTTCTGATTCAGTTCGCGCGAAATAGGATAAAAGAACATGCAGACCGCCGCCGCCAGGAAGGCGAGCCCCGCATAAACGCTGGCTGTGAGCAGGATGCCCGACTGCGCATGTGCCGACTGCACGTCAGCTTTGGAAACGAAGCCATACAAATCGAGAATCCAGCCGGCGACAGCGCCGCCCAGCGCCAGACCCGCCCAAAGAGCGAAGACCACGGCGGCCGTGACCGTGCCGCTGGCGCGCCGGCCCGTCTTCCACTCGCCGTAGTCGGCAACGTCGCCCATCATGGACCAGATCAGCGGTCCAGAGAGTCCGAACGAGAACTGACGCAACACCTCGGTCGCGATGATCGCGATGGTCGCGTGCGGAGGAATGATAAAAAGCGCCGCGCTGAAGAGGCCAGCCAGCGTCATACTGACGATAAACAGAAACCGCTTGCCCATGCGTTTGGTGACCGCGGTGGAACAGGCAACGCCAGCCAGCAGCGCAGCCAGGCCGAAGCCGTTGAACCAGGAGTACAGGTCCACGTTGCCGGGAATGAAACGGAAATAGGGCAGCATCACATTGCCACGAATGACGATGGCGGCGAAATAAAACAGAGTGGCCAGGAACAGCACAACCCATGGACGGTTCTTGAAGAGATCGGCGAGGTCCTGGCTGAGAGAGGTCTTCTGCTGCGGATCGGGCTGGATACGCTCTTTTGTGGAGAAGAATGCCACGATGAAGAAGATGACGCTGAGAGCCGACAGAAGGCCCATCGTGTACTGGTATCCGCGCGCGTCGTCGCCATGGCCGAAGAACCTGACCATGGGGATGGCGAGACTGGCAACAATAAAACCCGCGGAGTTGGCTGCGATCTGCCGGTACGTTGAAATGCTGTTGCGCTCGTCGGGATCGGAGGTCATCACGGCATTAAGCGAGGCATACGGCACGTTGTTCATGGTGTAGATGACGCGCAGAAGGATATAGGTCGTCCAGGCGTAGATGACCTTGGCTCCAGGGCTGATATTAGGCGTGGTAAAGGTGAGCACGCAGATCACGCCGAAAGGCAAAGAGGTCCACAGGAGCCATGGCCTGAACTTGCCCCACTTTGTCTGAGTGCGGTCGGCGATTACGCCCATTACAGGATTGAGGAAAGCAACGCCGAGCCCGATCACGAGTGTCATCGTTCCGGCTTGCGCAGCGGTCAACCCAAAGGTGTGGGTATAGAAATCCAGCTGCAAGGCCAGCAACGCCTGAAAAACGAAGTTGGCGGCCAGATCGCCCAGGCTGTAGCCAAACTTCTCGCGGAAGGAAAGTTTCTCGGTCATTGCCGCCCTATCTTGCACCGGCGCTGCCGGCCGCGTCTATTTCGTCACTTGAAGGATTATCTTCTTAAGGTCCGCGTCGCGGGAAGAATTGCCAACCATCAACTCAAAGTCGCCGGGCTCGACGACGTATTTCATGTTGACGTCGTAAAAGGAAAGCAATGCGGGTGTGATGTCGAAGGTGACGGTCGCGGTCTCGCCCGGTTGCAGCCGCACTTTCCGGAAGCTCTTCAACTCTTTCACGGGACGGGTGACCGAGCTGACCAGGTCGTGGATGTAGAGCTGTACCACTTCCGTTCCTTCGCGCTGTCCGGTGTTCGTGATGTCAAAGTGAAGGCGCGCGGAGCCGTCGCGGCGCATTTTCTTTTTGCTCAGTTGCGGTTTGCCGATGGAAAAGCTCGTGTAACTGAGACCGTAACCAAAGGCGTAGAGCGGCGAAACATCGTCCCACAGATAACCACGCCGCGCCGAAGGCTTGTAGTTGTAGAACGCGGGCAAATGGCCCACCGAGCGCGGAATGGTGATGGGCAGTTTGCCGCCGGGGTTGTAGCTGCCAAAGAGCACGTCGGCCACGGCGCGCCCGGTTTCCTGACCGAGATACCAGCATTCATAAATGACCGGCACGTTTTCATTCAAATAATTAATCGACAGCGGGCGGCCGTTGAAGAGAAATGCGACGACCGGCTTGCCAAGGGCAACCATGGCCTTGACGAGTTCTTCCTGAAGGCCAATGAGGTCAAGGCTGGTGCGGTCGCCCATGTGCTTGAGCGACCAGGCCTCGCGCGAGGTTTGCTCGTTGCCGCCGATGGCCAGCACGATCACGTCGGCCTGCTTCGCAACTTCAACCGCCTCGGCAATCTGCTTGCGGTCTTCTTCAGGATCGCTCGCGATCACTTCATCCTGATTCCAGTTTCCGCCAACGGTGATTTTGCAGCCCTCGCTATAGAGGACTTTGATTTTCTTTCCGGCTTTCTCGCGGATGCCGTCGAGAACCGTGACATTGTGCCTGGGCACGCCGCTGTAACCGCCAAGAAGGCCACGGTCCGCGTTGGGACCGATGACGGCAATGGATTTGATTTTGCCGAGATCCAGTGGCGCGATTTGGTTTTCGTTCTTGAGCAGCGTGATGGCTTCATGCGCGGCGGTAAGAGCCAGTTCGCGGTGCGCGTCGCAGCCAACCACGCGTTCAGCCTCATCGGGATCGACATAGGGATCGTCGAACAGGCCCATTTCGAACTTCCAGAAAAGCATGGGCGCAACCAGTTCGTCGAGCTCGGTCTCCTCGAGAACGCTTTTGCGGACAAGTTCGACGAGATGCAGGTAGCAATCGGGATCGGGCAGCTCGATATTCACGCCGGCTTTGACCGCGAGCGCACAGGATTCCTTTTTGTCCGCTGCGACCGAGTGGCCGTGCGTATCGGGACGGTAGCCGAGCTCCCAGATGGCGTAGTAATCGGAGACGACGAAGCCCTTGAAGCCCCACTCCTTGCGCAGCACATCACGAAGCAGCCAGCGGTTGGCGTGCGATGGCACGCCATCGATCTCGTTGTAAGAGGCCATGATACTGATAGCGCCGGCCTCGCGCAGCGCCTCGCGAAATGTGTAGAGGAAGGTCTCGCGCAGCACGCGCAGCGAGACGTTGGCCGGAGCGCAATTCATCCCGGACTCAGGTTGGCCATGGCCGACGAAATGTTTGAGCGTGGCAATGAGATGACGCTTGTCCTTAAAGGTGCGATCCCCCTGAAATCCGCGCACCGCCGCAATGCCAAGGCGTGAAACGAGAAACGGATCTTCGCCGAATGTCTCTTCCACGCGGCCCCAACGCGGCTCGCGCGCCACATCGATCACCGGCGTAAGCGCTTGATGCGCCCCACGCAAGCGGGCCTCTGCGGCCGTCATGGTGTACAGTTGCTCGACCAGTTCGGGATTGAACGCGGCGCCGAGAGCGATGGGCTGCGGAAAGCTGGTTCCGTCCATTGCCGCATGGCCGTGCAGACACTCCTCGTGGAACATGACTGGAATTCCCAGGCGGCTATTTTCAAGGAAAAATTTCTGAATGGAGTTGGTCAGTGTCGCCATCTGCCGCGCGTTTAAACCCTTGCCTGCATCGCTGGGGCGGCCCACCTGGCCCAGGCCGCGGCGGTCGCGGAACGCAGTTTTGGCTTTTTTTTCGTCGAAGTTGCCGTCGGCGTCTACGAGCGTTTGCGCCTTGTGCTGCCAGATGCAGAGCATCTGCGCAGCCTTCTCCTGCAATGTCATGCGCGAGAGCAAGTCTTTGACCCGCCGCAGAGTGGGAAAGCTTGAGTTCTTGTAAGCGGGGATCTTGGCGTGTCCTTGCTTTGGAGTGACTGCTCGCTTCTTCATCGCACCGTTCCTGTGAAGCCCCTTGCGGGTGACCGTAAGAGCGATTGCGGAAGCATTTCTTGCTGTCCCGAACTAAATTAGCAGGAAAACGCGAGGTGACTGAGAAATTGAGTCCACTCCAAATGCCTACGCTTCGCCGCCGACCAGTGTAGACTCAAAATCCCGCTAAATGCAATAAGAAAAGCGATTTTCTTAAGGAGGACAGCGCGAGACAAATGCACGCGCCAACAGGCCTGAATTCGGGCCAGCGAACCACTCCGCTCGATGAATTGCTCGAATGTGGTGAATTGCGCCTATGCGACGTTAACTGCTTCACCGTGAGCTCGGTGGCAGGAAAACTGCCCAAAGCGAGGACATCCTTCGGCCCTCGCCCTAACGCAAAGGCCACGGCCTGCTGCTTGACCCCGGTCCGGGGGTTGTCCCGGTACCGGAGTCAAACTGCTAACGGCTTATCTGTGGCGGATGAAGGTGCCGTTCTGAAGCTCACTCATTGCCTGGCGCAGCTCGGCCTGAGAGTTCATCACGATCGGCCCGTACCACGCCACCGGCTCTTCAAGCGGTTTGCCCGAGACGAGCAGGAAGCGGATGCCTTCCAGGCCGGCCTGGACAACGATCTCGTCGCCACAATCAAAGAGCACGAGCGAATGGTTTTTCGCGTCGTAAAGCGGCGGCGCATTGGGGTCGATCGCCGACTCGGTCAATACGGCCCGCGGCGCAGAGGCGTCGCGGAAGGTGCCCGATCCGGCAAACACGTAAGCGAAGGCGTTGCGCGTAGTCTCCACCTTGATGCGCTTGCGCGTGAACGGGGGCACGCTGATGTCGACGTAGCGCGGATCAGCCGCAACGCCCTCCACGGGCCCGGTCTTGCCCCAGAACTCGCCGCAGATGATGCGAGCTTTCGTCCCGTCGTCCTCAGTCACCTCGGGGATGGCGCTGGCAGGAATGTCCTGGTAGCGCGGATCGGTCATTTTGAGCGACGCGGGCAGGTTGGCCCACAGCTGGAACCCATGCATGCGGCCGTGCTCGTCACCCTTCGGCATCTCCTGGTGGAGGATGCCGCTGCCGGCAGTCATCCACTGCACATCGCCCGCAGTCATACGACCCTTGTTGCCCAACGAGTCGCCGTGTGCGACCTCACCTGCGAGAACATAGGTGATGGTTTCAATGCCGCGATGCGGGTGCCAAGGGAAGCCGGCCAAATAGTCAGCCGGATTCTCGTTGCGAAAATCGTCGAGGAGCAGGAACGGGTCGAACTCGCCGGTCTTGCCAAAGCCAAAGGCGCGCTGGAGCTTAACGCCGGCTCCCTCGATAGTGGGCTTAGTTTCGTAGATCTTTTTAACAGCTCTGAGTGACATGGTAAACCTCCGACGGCAGAATCAGGGGCACGCGGCTGTTTCCAGCTGGTCGGTTCCGGACTGGGAAAGCCCGGAGCTCGCCGGGCGGCCGACTTCGATTTTGCCGTACCAGTATTGGATGCGCGGGGGAGATATTCGTTGCAACAGGCAATTTCCGGAAAAGGCCGTGGCGGCCACCCGGCCACCCGTTCCCTGCCTCAGATCCGAGCTTACTGAGCGGCCTTGATGAACTGCACGTCGAGAGTAATGGCGATTTCGTCGCCTACCAGGAAGCCGCCGGTCTCGAGAGCTGCATTCCACGCGAGCCCGAAGTCCTTGCGGTTGATTTTTGTGGTGGCGGAAAGTCCGATGCGGGTGTTCCCCCAGGGATCTTTGCCCGGAGCGCTGGGGCCGTCAACGGCGAATGTCACTTGCTTGGTCACGCCGTGGACCGTCAGGTCGCCTGAGACCTCGTACGCGTCGCCCTTGCGTACGACCGCGGTGGATTTGAAGTTAAGAGTGGGGTACTTGTCGGCGTCGAAGAAGTCCGCACTCTTCAGGTGCCCGTCGCGCTGAGCGTCGCCGGTTGAGACGGTGGCTACGGGAATCGAGGCCTCGACAGAAGAGAGCGTCGAGTCAACGGCGTGCTCGGTGAGTACGCCGGAAAGGCCGGAAAAGCTGCCCTTCACGTTCGAAATCATCATGTGCTTGACCTTAAACTCGGCCGAGGAGTGGGCAGGATCGATGTTCCAGGTGGTAGTTGAGGGAGCAGCAGAAGCAGTTGTCATGGCGTGAAGCCTCCTTTTGTTCTCTTGGATGCGGGAAGTAGATATTCGTTGCAACAAGTATTTGCCCTGCTGTGAAAAAGCGCGAGGTTCCGGGCGGGACGATAGCCTTATGCTTGGTAAAAGCGCCTTTCCATGAGCGATTTCGCCCAAACCGTCAAGCAGCAGGCCGACATCGTGAAGGTGATCGAGGGCTACATCCGGCTGCGCAAGGCGGGAGCGCAAAACTACTCGGGGTTGTGCCCATTCCATAAGGAAAAGTCGCCGTCGTTCAGCGTGCACGCGGTGCGGCAGTTCTACCACTGCTTTGGCTGCGGAGCTTCCGGCGACGTGTTTTCGTTCGTGGGCAAGATCGAAAACGTGACGTTCCCCGAGGCAGTGCGGGTTGTGGCGCAAAAGTGCGGCATTCCATTGCCCAAGCGGGAGTTCTCTTCTCCGGAGGAGGCGGCCGGAGCGCGCCTGCGGACGAAGCTGCTGGAGCTACACGAGACGGCGGCGGCATGGTTTGAAGAGCAAATGCGCGGGCCGGAAGGGGCGCTGGCGCGGGAATACCTTGCAGGTCGCGGACTTTCGGATGAGGGGATCAAGAAATTCAGGATCGGCTACGCGCCCGACAGCTTTAATGCCCTGCGCGACCGGCTGAGCGGCATGGCGGACCCGGAAACGCTGCGGCTGAGTGGCCTCCTGAGTTCAAAAGAGCAGGAGGACGGAGGCCACGGCCGCCTTTACGATCGGTTCCGCAAGCGGGTTGTATTCCCCATCTGCAATGAAGGCGGGAGGGTGATCGCGTTTACTGCACGGACGCTGGGCACTGCAACGGAGGGAGAAAAGGCCGGGCCAAAGTACATCAACTCGCCGGAGACGCCGCTTTATTCAAAGGGTCAGGTGCTGTTTAACCTGGACAAGGCGAAAACGGCAATCCGGACCGTCGGTTTTGCGCTGCTGGTGGAAGGGCAAATGGATTGCATCAGCGTCTTTTTGCGCGGAATCCAGAACGTGATCGCGACCAGCGGGACGGCATTCACCGAGCAACAGGTGGCGATTCTGAAGCGGCATACTTCGAATGTGATCGTCAATTTCGATCCCGACGCGGCCGGCGCAAATGCGGCGGAAAAGTCCATCTCCCTGCTGACCGAGGAGGGATTTGCGATCAAACTGGTCACGCTGGAAGGGGGCTTGGACCCGGACCGATTTATCCGCGAACGCGGTGTTGATGCCTATAAAGAAGCCATTCGAGGGGCACGGCGGCAGTCTGATTATCTGATTGCACGAGCAATGGTGCAGTTCCCGGGCGCCAGCGCGGAACAGAAGGTGAAGGCGCTGAATTTTCTGCTGCCGCACATCCGGCGCATTCCGGAGAAGCTGGCGCGGGACCAGTTCGCCGGAGACGCGGCGCAAAAGCTGGGCATCGACTCGGCGGTGCTACGCGAGGAGCTGCATCAGGCCGCGCTGAAGCGGCGGGAACGGGTGGAGGCGCGACCCGCGGTGCTGACTGAAGTGGAACGCGTGCTTTTGCGGGCGCTGGCGGTTACCGATCCCGAAGGAGAAACTTCGCGGAAGCTGGCGGCGCAAATGGTCGTGGAGCAGCCGGTGTGGTTCGAGCACCTTGGCGCATTTCAGGCCATGCAGGCGCTGGCAACCCGCGCAGCCAGGGATCCGATGGACGCAGTGGAAGACGCGGCGCAGCGGGCCCTGCTGGCCGAGGCGCTGCTGGGTGAGAACCGGCCGCCTGAAGAAGACGAGGTGGGAAGCGCGCTACAGGAGGTTCAGGAGCGAGCCATCGAAGGTCGCCTGCGCAACATAAGAGCGCAGATTGCAGAGGCCGAGCGGCGTGGCGATTACGCGGAACTGGCGGTGCTTACCCAGCAGAAGCTGGATCTGGACCGAACGCTTAGGCAGTTGCACAGCCACAAGCCATTGAACCCATAATGGTTGGCACGCAGCCCCAGACATGACCGGCTGCGCCGATTTTGCGTCGAAAAGTCCAGTTCAAGCGTCTAAAAGAAAGGAAAAGGAGCGGATGGTCCAGAAATCCGTGCCTCGAATGCGATGTTGTGGGCTCAATGGAGTTAATTCTGTCGCCGAATTTGTGCTGGCGGTGGCAAGTTCGCTTGTGGTAATCTATTGATCTCAGTGAGGATGCGCGCCCCCTTTGCCCCACACATGAGCTTCGGCTCGCGGGCGACCCAGGCGAAACCTGAAGCGCTGCCATCCTGTTCCGAGTCAAGCTAAATCCGCTTAGGCGGAATTGCGGATGTGTCCGCGCGAGAGAATTTCCTCACGGATATTTTCATTGCGCGTGTGCGGAGTCGGGCCCGTCACTGATCGCGATTCGGCGCCGAGAGAATTACGCGGGACGAGTCACGTGGCCTGAGGTGCGGCAAAATCCGCAGGGGTCAATGCGAGTTGAGGCGCGCGCACGCGCGCATAGGCCGGCCGGAGGACGTTTCGGCCGAAGATAAAAACGGGCAGGGCGCGGGGATTCCCGCGGTGCCGAAGAGAGCAGGAATCATTTGGCGATTGACGACAAATTCGAAGAAGATGTACACGGACTGATCGAGACCGGCAAGGAAAAGGGCTATCTGACTTACGGCGAAGTGAACGACGCGTTGCCGGATGAGATTGGCTCTGCCGACGATCTGGACGATCTGATGACCACCATCAGCGGTCAGGGCATCGACCTGCTGGACGCTCCCAAGTTTCCCGGCGACAAGGATTTTGAGCTGGAAGAAGGCGAGGACGTCGAGCTGGATCTGACTCCGGGCACGCTGGAGAAGACCAACGACCCGGTGCGCATGTATTTGCGCGAGATGGGCACGGTGCCGCTGCTCACGCGCGAAGGCGAAGTGGAAATTGCCAAGCGCATTGAGCGCGGGCAGATGCGCGTGCTGAAGGCGATTTCGCGTTCGCCGATTGTGATTCGGGAAATCGCGGCGCTGGGCGAAGACCTGAAGCGCGGCGTGCGCAACGTAAAAGAAGTTGTGATCTTCGACGAGGAAGAACTGACCGAAGAGGTGGTGCAGACGCGCGTGAAAGCTACGGTGGCGCGTACTGACGCTTTGGTAAAGCACCAGAAAAAAATTGCGCTGCTTGACGAGAAGCTCGCTGCCATCGCGCCAGGTAACAAAGCCAAGGTGAAAGAAGCGCGGAAGTTGCGCTGGTTGATCTCGCGCGAGAAGGTCCAGGTGTCGCGCATCGTGCGCGAACTGAAGTACACCGCCATTGAGCGCAAGCGCCTGCTGGACAAGGTCAACAAGACCGTGGACACCATGCGCACGCTGGAGCGGCAAATCCGTTCGCTCGAACAGAAGTACGAAGCCTCGAAGAGCGAGGATCTGAAGAAGGAATACCGCAGGCAGCAGAAGAACTGCCGCACCGATCTCGAGAAAATCGAAGGCGACGCGGGCGTCTCCATTGTCGAGTTGAAGCGCACGCAGCGCGAGATGATCCAGGGCGACATGGACGCCGAGCAGGCCAAGCGCGAGCTGATCGAGGCCAATTTAAGACTGGTTGTTTCGATCGCCAAGAAATACACCAACCGCGGACTGCAGTTCCTTGACCTGATTCAGGAGGGCAATATCGGCCTGATGAAGGCGGTGGACAAGTTCGAGTACCGGCGCGGCTATAAATTCTCGACCTACGCCACGTGGTGGATCCGGCAGGCGATTACGCGCGCGATTGCGGACCAGGCGCGCACCATTCGTATTCCAGTGCACATGATCGAGACCATCAACAAGCTCATCCGCACGTCTCGTCAACTGGTGCAGGAGCTAGGCCGCGAGCCTTCAAGCGAAGAGATCGCGCGACGCATGGACATTCCAGTAGCCAAGGTGCGCAAGGTGCTGAAGATCGCGCAGGAGCCCATTTCGCTGGAGACACCGATTGGTGAAGAGGAAGATTCGCATCTGGGCGACTTCATCGAAGATCGTCAAGCGGTGTCGCCGTCAGAAGCAGTGATCGGCGTAAACCTGAAGGAGTACACATCGCAGGTTCTCCGGACTCTTACTCCTCGCGAGGAACGCGTGATCAAGATGCGCTTCGGGCTCGAGGACGGCTCGGAACACACGCTCGAAGAAGTGGGCCAGAGCTTCCAGGTGACGCGCGAGCGCATCCGGCAGATCGAAGCCAAGGCGCTGCGCAAGCTGCGTCATCCTTCGCGGAGCCGCAAGCTCAAGGCCTTTGTCGAAGGCGTGAAAGAAATGTAGGTCCGGATCGGATTCCGGAGTTCAGGGCCGCAGCCATCCAAGGGCTGCGGCCTTTTTGCGCGCGCCCTTAAAAACCGTAGTTCTTTTTTCGCAGCGCGTTCTTGTAGGCGTCGCGCGCTTTCTTGGCTACAGCTTCCGCATCCTGGAGCTTGAAGCCGGCGTCATCCCAATGCTCCATGGCCACCATGGAGTGGTCGTCTGTTGCGAGCGATTCTTCGGTGTGGATCGCATCGACCCAGTGATCCACTGCCTCCCTATACGACTTGAGCAGTTGATCGAAGTCCGGATTTTCCATGAATGTGAACTTAGCTTTGAGATGATCCGGCGTCAATGGGGTGGGCCGTGATTTCATCAGAGATTTACGATCGGGCCGCAGCAGATATAAGGCTGCGGCTTTTTTGCGCGATGACCCCAGTGGAACGAGACGCGATAAAGAATTCCGGGCGCGGTGCTGATGGCGCGGGGCAAAGTCGTCGATGAGAACTTAGAGAGTTTCTCGCTGCTCCAGAGGTTTGCAAACCGGTCAGAGGTGATGGCTCAATGTGGCCAGGCAGGATTCCAACCATGGCGAACCAGGTTCTCATCGTTGATGATGACCCGCACGCACTCGATGATTCGAGAACGATTCTGCGCCGTGAATTCAGAGTCGAGACGGCCTGCGGCTGCAGAGCAGGCCTGGCGACGCTTCACTTGCTCGGCCCTTTCGCTATTGTCATCTCGCATATACGGTTGTCCGGGTTAAACGGAGTCGAGTTTCTTGACCGGGTGCGCGAATTAACACCGCATGCGGTCAGAATCCTGCTCACGAAAAACAAAGATCTCAAGCGTGCCAGGGCAGCAATGAACGAGGGCCGTATCTTTCGTTATCTGACCACGCCCTGCAAAAAGGAAGTCATGGTCAGCGCGATTCGTCTTGGGCTGGCCCAGTATCGCGAGAATGTTGAGGCCGCCGAGCTCATCAAGGAAGCCACAGAGCGCAGTCTGAGCCTGGCCGGTCAGAATTCTCAAGAGCTCTTCGTCGCCAAAGAATAGTCCCACGCTCCGCAAACGGTTCCAGCCAGCGACGCGAATACGCGCTCCGCTATAATCGGCCTTTGATTTCGAAAGGGCGATTGAACCCATGAAAGAAATCACGCGCCGGCAATTTGGCAAGGTTGCGGCGGCGACTGCGGCATTGGCCGGAGTATCGCTGCCAGAGTTTTCGCCCCGCTCGCCTTTTGCCCAGCAGCCACCGGGTGGCCGGCAATTTCCGCAGGGATTTGTGTGGGGCTGCGCGACGGCGGCGTACCAGATTGAAGGCGGCGTGCGCGAGGGCGGACGCGGAGCGTCGGTTTGGGACGTGTTCTCGCACACGCCGGGCAAAACATACAACGGCGATACGGGCGACGTGGCCGACGATTCCTATCACCTCTACAAAGAAGATGTCCGGCTGCTCAAGAATCTTGGCGTCAGCGCGTACCGGATGTCGATTGCGTGGCCGCGGATTTTTCCCAATGGCACCGGCCAGCCGAGCCAGGCGGGCCTTGATTACTACAAACGCGTGCTCGACGAGCTGCAAGCGAACGGCATCACGCCCTACGTGACGCTCTTTCACTGGGACCTCCCCGCGGCGCTCCCGGGCGACTGGCAATCGCGCGCGACGGCGCTGGCGTTTGCCGATTACGCCGGCTACGTGGCGCGGCAGTTGTCCGATCGCGTTCGCCATTTCATGACCACCAACGAGTTCGCCTGCTTTACCGACCTCAGTTATCAAGTTGGCCAGTTTGCGCCGGGGCTGAAGCTGCCGCCCGCGCAGGTGAACCAGGTGCGGCATCACGGGATTCTGGCGCACGGACTAGCAGTCGAGGCCATCCGCGCTAACGCGCCCGCGGCGCAGGTGGGACTGGCGGAGAATGCCAGGGTCTGCGTGCCGGTGATCGAGGATCGCGCCAACATGGAGGCGGCGCGGCGCGCCACGCGCGAAGAAAACGCGCCGTTTCTCACGACCTTGATGGAAGGCGCTTACCCGGACAGCTATTTGCAGCGCGAAGGTGCGAACGCGCCGCATGTCGAACCGGGCGACATGAAGGCCATCGGCAGCCGGCTCGATTTTGTGGGGCTGAATGTGTACACGCCGACGTATGTGCGCGCCGATGGTTCGGCCAAAGGCTACGCGATCGATCCGTACCCGGCCTCGTATCCCAAGATGGCTTCGCCCTGGCTCTACATCG
>Ga0116135_1000769_pt1 | contig 17324 bp, 14 predicted proteins | sample June2015DPH_20_1_FD_89738 | JGI IMG/M metagenome (GOLD analysis project Ga0116135, IMG submission 89738) | Peatland microbial communities from SPRUCE experiment site at the Marcell Experimental Forest, Minnesota, USA - June2015DPH_20_10 | ecosystem: Environmental > Terrestrial > Soil > Wetlands... | reverse complement strand
GAGCGCGTTGCGCAACGGCGGACTCGGATCATAGAAATCGCACTTGCCGCTGTTGACGAGATAGATGTCCATCCAACCATCGTTGTCGTAGTCGAGGAAGGCGCAGCCGGCGCCGGTAGTTTCCGGCAAATATTTTTGCGGAGAGTGGCCGGCGGTGTGTTTCCAGGTAATGCCACTGACGGTGGGAGACACTTCTGCGAACGGATACCGCGGAGGCGCGAGAGCGGCGGCATAGCGGGCGAATGGTGAGAAGGCAAGCGCGCCTGAGATTCGCCGCAGGAAATCGCGGCGATCGACGCCGCGCGGCAGCACACTAGGGAACACAGACTTTCTCCTCGCGGAAAACCAGCCCGCAGAGAACTGTGCCCGCGGCTTGGCGGAGAAACATTCTTATTTGCTCTCCTCCGCGGCGGGCGCCTGCGGCGCATCGCCCCCTGCACCAATGATTTGCTTATGGATCGCGAATTCTCTTTCGCCGTCTTGTTTGCGTCCGGCGCGAGTGTAGGCCATTGCCAGGCTGTAGTGCGCGTCAGGGTTGCGCGGTTCGAGTTTCACTGCAGTTTCGAGCGGCGCAATCGCATCAACGAATTGCTTCTCGGAAACCAGCGAAGCGCCAAGACCGAAGAACGCTTCGCCGAATTGGGGATCGAGCCTGGAGGCGCGGGAGAAATGTTTAACAGCTTCATCCCATTGCTGGCTTTGCCGCGCCAGTTCGCCGAGAACGTATTCAGCTCCGGCGTTCGTAGGATCGATCTGCAATTCCTGTTCGAACTCCCGTTTGGCTTGTTCTGCGAGTTCAGGCGCAGGATTCGGCGTGGAGAGCATGGCACGGCCCAGACGGAAGTGAATGCCGGGCAGGTTCTGGTCCTGCTTCAGGATGGCCCGATACTCTTTTTCCGCATCATCCCATTTACCCTGCGTCTCGAAGGATTCGGCTAATAGTTCGTGGGCCTGATAAGAAGATGGCGCGCTGCGAGCCAGTTGCTGCGAGGCTTGCGTGGACAAATCTGAATAGGCGTGGATTGCGACATAGAGAGAATCAGGGTCGTTGGGAAAATCACGAGTCAGCACGCGAAGGAACTCCAGCGCTGAATCGCTCTGATGAAGAGACATGGCGCAACGCACGCCATCCAATGCAATCTTGAGCTTCAGGTCCCGGTCTTTGAGTTGCCCTACGCTTTTCTTGAGAGCCGGCAAGGCTTCGCCGCAACGGCCGCTATCGGCAAGAGTGACAGCTTTGCGTGCGATTGCAGAGGCATCGGGCCCACTCTTGCTGGCCGATTGAGACGTGGCAGTTTCCGCCGCAAGAAGCGTCAGCAGGGTTATGCAAAGCAGCGTTTGCGGCGGGAACATATGCTTGCGATCTTAAATGAAAATGGCAGGCAGCCAAAGGGCGCCTGCCATGGTTATGTCGCCATGTCAGAAGTAGAACTTCAGGGCAAACTGCATTTCGCGTGCGTCTTGCGACGTGCTAAGGCGCCCGAAATTGGCATCCCCAAAGCTGGTATCTGGCGCGTTATAGTTTGTGTGGTTAAAGAGGTTGAAGAAGTCCACCCGGAACTGCACTTTCATGGCTTCTGTGACCGGGACGTTTTTCTGCAAGCTCAAGTCAGTATCGACATACCCAGGCCCAATGACCGGACCCTGTGAGGGGCAGTTCCCGAATGACCCAGGCGCGGGATTCGAGAATGGCGTTGGATCGAACCACTGAAGTCCTACTCCGGCAACGGGCGATTTCGGATAGGAAACCGAGCCGTTGCAGTTGGGACGGGGCGAGAAAATATCGCCGGTCCCGGATTCGTCGCTGCCTCGCAGATTCAGCGGGAACCCACCGTGCCACGAAACGATGGGATTGAGCGCCCAATTGCCAACCACGGCGTTCACGCCGGTCGGAAGATTGTGTCCGAACTGTTTTCCCTTGCCAAACGGGAGATCGTAAACGGCGTAGGCGCTTAAGACATGTTTCGTATCCCAGTAGCATTGCGCATAATCGCCGTTGGGATTGAAGATGTTTTGCCAGTAGCTATCGGCGTTTTGAGACTGCCCACCCCAGCTTCCATAGTAGCCGGCGCTGTTGGCCATACACTTTTGGTAAGTATAGGAAACCTGAGCTTCCAGGCCGTGGCTGGCGCGCTTCTGCAAAACCGCCTGCAGAGAGTTGTAGTTCATGTTGCCGACCGAAGCGCTCTCCTTGACCAGACCCAGTCCGTTTGGCCCGTAGGTCGGCGCCGTTGTAGCTATGCCGTCGATGACCGTCCCCACTGGATTCAGGCCGCCGATGAAAGGATAGGTAATCGACCCGTCCGCGTGGAGGTCCCCCTGATCCAGGTCGATGGGGACCATCAAGTGGGTGGTGCGCTGGCCCACATAGCCAATCTGGAACGTGGTATTGCGCGCAAGCTCCTGCTGAATGGTAAGGTTCCACTGATCGGCCACAGCAGGTTTGACATTCCACCAGGTCAGCATCGTCGAGTTAATGAAAGGATCGCCGGCGGGAGGTGCGGCAGCCGCGAACGCGCTCTCGATGTTGAATGCTGCGGCGGTTGTAGTCGTGAGCCCGCTGGACGTATTCGTTGCCGCCGACTGCGACGGAGTGAAAGGCGGATTCTGCGTCGGGCGCAAGTTGGTCCCGGTGCCTTCCAGATAAGATGAAATCGCGAACCCACCGCGGATAACAGTTTTGCCTTGCCATAGCGCCGGACTCCAGGCGAAACCGAGTCGAGGTTCGAAGTCCAGCAGCCCGTTGGTGGTGGGATAAAGCCCATTCGAGAATCCGTTAGTGCCTACAACTCCGGTGGGTACCGCGTCGCTTCCCGGGAATTGCAGCGCTCCGGTGAAGATATTCACGTTGACCTGGCGATTGTGAAGCTCGGTCCATGGAGTTCGATTTTCGTAGCGCAGGCCTATGTTGAAGGTCAGGTCGTTCGTTACCCGCCAGTCGTCCTGAACAAACCCCGCGAAGAGCCAGTCACGCGCATGCCATCCACCTGTGCTCACGCCGCGCCCGACGCTCTCTGGGAGGCCGAGGGCGAAGTCGGCAGATGGATCTCCCAGACCTGTTGCGCTGCCGTTGCCGGAATAATTTCCTCCCGCGCCAAGTCCAAAGACCTCAGCTCCTAACTCGCCGGCGTTGCCCGGATAAAAAACATTCAGGTTATAACGCTGCAACTGGAAGCCGGCCTTGATCGCGTGACGGCCGCGAGTATAGATCAGCGATTCGTCGAACTGCGTTACCGTGGAGGAAAAGTGTTGCGGATTAACGATCGATCCCAGGAGCGTAAGCGCACCCTGCTGGCCCACTGAACTAGCCGTACCGCCGTCGAAACCAAACTCGGGCAGCCCCGCAATGCCGGCGGGATTTCCGTCCAGAATGCCGATCTTGGTCGCCAAGTTGCCCACGGAAGGATCGAAGGTGATGGTGGGAGCAATCAGCTTGATGCCGTTCTTCCCAAAGCGTACTTCATTCAGCAGGTTGTTGGAGAAAGAATGGGTCCAGTTGACGGTTCCATTGTTCAACCACGCTTCGCTGAGGGAATTTCCCAGCAACGGTTGAGAATTGAAGCCGGGATCGAATTCGTCGGCTTTCGAATACCGCGCGTTGATGTGGTCCCGGTTGGAAATGATGTAGTCGACTTTGATATCGCCCTGGTCGGTATTGAACCGCTGGTTCGTGGTGTTCACTGCAGCCCCAAAGCCATTCGATAAAGTGGTTACCGCCTGCGGGTAAAGCGGGCTCGTGACCAGAGCCGTAAATGCCGGATCAAGGTTCGCCGGGGAAATAATGTTACCGGCGAATGCAGCTCTCGCGCTTGGGGCCAGGATGTTGCAGGCGGTGCCAGAGGTTCCCCCGGTACCGGCAGCGCACGGGTTATAGAGCTGCGTAGGCAGAGCGCCGAAGTTTCCACCTATTTCGTCAGCGGTCAGAACGCTGATTTGGCTTGAACTCGCCGGAAGATCACGCCGCACGCCCTGGTAATCCCCGAAGAAGAATAGCTTGTTCTTAATGATTGGGCCGCCGAATGTGCCGCCGAATATATTCCAGCGCAGCTTCGGAGTAGGCAGGCCACCCGGAATCCCAGACACGTAAGGACTGTTCTCCCATTTGTTGGCATTGAAGAAATCGTTTCGCAGAAATTCAAACACATCGCCATGGTAGTTGTTGGTTCCGGACTTGATGGTTGCGTTGATAATTCCGCCGGCGTAGTTGCCGAACTCCGACGAGGCATTCTGGGTAATCAGGTTGAACTCCCCGATCGCATCGGGCGACGGCGTGTAGCCCGTCAGGTTATCGGATGCCTGATTATTATCGACGCCATCCAACAGGAAGTTGTTATCTTCTTCGCGATTTCCGTTGATGTAGGGGCGTCCGCCGCCGTTCAAAGATCCTTGCGTGGTCTGCGAACCGTAGTTAAACGTGGAGGGATCGGTCGTAACCACTCCGGGAGACAGCAAGGTCAACTGGATGTAGTTGCGGCTCTCCAGCGCCAAGCCGGTGACGCTGGCGGAATCCATGATGGTGCCGACCTCGGCGTTCTCGGTTTGCAGCACCGGGGCCGCGGCCGAAACCTCTACCGTCTCGCTGATTTTGCCGACCTTCAACTGGGCGTTGATGCGCGCCGTCTGATTGAGCACGAGCGTGAAGGGAGGCCATTCGGTGGTATCGAAGCCGGGAGCCGAAACTCTGACGCCATAAGTTCCGACCGGCAGACGCAGCAGGTTATAAGCGCCGCTGTCATTGGTTTCCGCGCTCCACACGGTGCCGCGTTCAGTGTCCGTGGCCTTGACGCTCGCGCCTTTGATCGGAGCGCCGCTGGGGTCGGTGACCGTGCCAACGATGGCGGCCGTTACCTCCTGGCCAGTGAGCGGGATCGCCACTCCCGCGATTGCAGCCATGGTAGCCAGAACTACAAATAAGCACGCTAGTTTCTTCATCACAGAACCTCCTGAGAGCGCTATCTGCCTGGGTGTTACAAAGCAGCCCCTAATACAATCGGACTATGCTATATAGCACGTGGGGAGTGGTGGTCAAGAAGAAAATACATTAACCTGTGGAAAACTCCGCTAACTTTTCCCAGATTGCTCTATATCACAGAAAAGCCGGGCCGCTTCTCCCTCTGAAAGAATTGATAGCCTGCGTTTTGGATGCGACGGATCAGATATTCTGATTTCAACATTGTCTGGCTGTTGAAACCTCAATCTTTGCACTTGAGAATGGTCGAAATCCTGTCGGCCGCAAAACCCAGCGAGGTTCCCCCTGCTCTATAGCAATTTCGTCATCCCGAATAAAGATTTAACTGCGCTCAATCAGTTTTTTCTTTACACACCAGCAGTCCATAAGCTATATAGCACAAGACAGCGTTGCGGTTGCGAGCGCCGAGGAGTGAGTGACTCCCGGTGTGCAATTGCCACTCCTCATATCGCCAAGGTAGTCTGGAATCCGAACATGTCAGGAAATCACCGTAACGGAACTCCCGCTTACAAGAAGATTCAGAACGCAATCCGCAAGCGGATTGAGGCTTCAGAACTTAATCCGGGGGATGCGGTGGCTTCCGAACGGGAGCTGGCAAGAGCGCATAAGGTAAGCCTGATGACGGCGCGCCACGCTTTGGCAGGCCTGGAGCGGGAAGGCGTTGTGGAACGGCGACGGGGCGCAGGAACATTTGTCGCGGCGCCAAAAATTCACTTCAACAAACTGATGAGCTACACGGAGCACATGTCCAGCCGAGGGCTGGCTCCGCGCTCGCGCGTGTTGACCGCGAAAATTATTGAGGACGAGCAGGAAGTGTCGGCGCGCCTGGGCCTGCCCGCGGCCAGCCGCATGGTGAAAATTGCTCGCCTGCGGCTTACGGGCGAAGAGCCTTTTGCCTTGGAAACGTGCTACCTGCCGGCGTCGGAATATTCGGGGCTGGTGAATGCTCCGCTGGGAAGAAGCTCGCTGTTCGGGGCTTTGCAGCACGATTACAACGTGGAGTTGGCCTATGCGGATGAGGAAATCGATGCCACGGCGGCGGATGCGCAGCTGGCAGAAATGTTGGGCCTGCCGAAGGGCGCGGCAATCTTGAGAATCCGGCAGGTAATTTACTCAACCAAGGGCAAAGCCACCATTTATGTGGTCGGCTACTACCGCTCAGAGCGCCACACGCTCTTCGTGCGGCGTTTCCGGTAAGGTCTCTCGCAACTGAGTGGTCCTCGCAGAAGCTCCCAGCGTGACTAGGTAAGGTAGGCTTTGCCGCGGGAGACTTTGTGCTGCAGCGTTGCCGCCAGATGGTCAACGTCGGTTGGAGCAATGTTTACCGACATGTGATCGGCAAGAAGCGGAACTCGATTGCTGCCTACGGAATCGCGCCGCACCTGGATCAGCAAGGCTTGTACTACATGCGGATCGTATTTCTGCGGGCTCATCCGTACCAGGTCGCTCAGCGCTCCGCCAAGCGAGAGCGGTTCGCGGTAGGGACGGGCACTGGTCATGGCATCGAAGGTGTCGGCGAGCGCCATGATGCGGACGGGGACGGGCAAATCGTCGCCGCCTAAGGCATCGGGATAGCCAGAACCATCGCTGCGCTCGTGGTGCCAGCGCACGGACTCGTGAATCTTCGGCCACGGAAACTGTACGCTGCTGACAATCTGATGGCCGACCACGGTGTGGTCCGCCATCTCGCGAAACTCTTCGGGATTTAGGGCTGCGGGTTTGCTAAACAGCCGGCGGTCGACTGCGACTTTTCCGATGTCGTGAAGATATCCTGCGCTGCGAAGCGCGGCCACGTCGCCGGCTTCTAATCCCATGGCCTCGCCGATGGCGGCGGCGTAGCGGCCCACGCGCAGAGAGTGGCCGTGAATGTTGACATCTTTTACGTCAATGGCAGTGGCGAATGCTTCCAGGGCGCTGTCGTAAAAACCGTGCAGAGAGGCCATCAGGCGCAGATTTTCGGTTACTCGTTGAGCGAGGGTCTGGGCCAGCGCGTGATTGTGCACCGCCAATCCGATGTAGTTGCACAATAGCGCCATCGCATCTAGTTCGGCGTCCAGGTACGGAGCGTCCGCGGGACGGCGTCCCAAGGCAACTACGCCCGCGAGTTTCCCGGCCGATCTGAGCGGGGCGACGCACTTGAAGAGTTCCGGTGCGACGTTGCCGTTGGAACTTAGAAATACCGAATACGTGGACGCATTCAAAACTATTGGCCCGCGCGCGGCTGTCAGGGCATGAACATGTTTCGGAAGAAGTGGAATGAATGCCGGCTCGGGCAGCATGGCGAAGCCTTCGCCTGCCACCGACGTAAGCATGGTGGGCTTTTCATTGAAGGTGAACAGCGCACCTTCGCGCGCGCCGGCGGCTTCCATGACCGCGGAGAGCATGCGGCGCGAGGTTTCGGTGAATTCGCGCTCGCCCGTCAACTCCGGACCGAGGTCAGAGAGCGCTTCGACGGTGCGCAACAGCCTGCGAAAATTGTTGGTCTCAACGGCCAAGACGAGTGGGTGAGAGCCTGAGCAAATCGAGCGTAACATGCACGCTATCGCTATAGCGCAAAGCTTTATTGGCTAGTTTGGTGCTGATTGTGGCAGCGGAGTGATGAGTCTGATTCTGATGCTTCCGGGCAATTGTCTAGAAGTGCTGGCGCAGGTCCGCGAAGCGCTGCACGGTGAGCAGACGCTGAGGCGGAGGCGCTGTGTCTACTTCGGCGTGTTCGAGGACCCAAGTGTCGCCGTGAGGGATGAATACTGCGTTCAATCCCGTGGCCAGAGCGGGATTGATATCGGATTTTGGGCTGTTGCCGATCATCCAGGTAGAATCGTGGGCGAGTTCATATTTTTCGACGATCGCTTCGTATGCCGCGGAGTCTTTCTCGGCAACGATTTCAGTGGCGGCAAAATACTCCTTCAATCCGGAGCGTTCGATTTTTCCGGTCTGCTCTACGATGGCGCCTTTGGTCATCAGAATCAAATGATGTCGTGCGGAAAGATACTGCAGGGTCTCCGGAACCTCGGGCAGGAGTTCCACCGGATGGTCGGCAACTGAGTGGGCGAAGCTGTTGACTTGGGCGTGCAACTCCGGTGTGACTGGTTCGACGCTCAAGCGTTCGAAGGTATCGACCAGGGCGTGGGCGAAGCTGTGCAGCCCGTAGCCGTGCTTCACGATGCACTCACGCTCTACGTTGTTGAGAACTCCGCGGACTTGCTCGGGGGAAAATTCGCGATGGTTCAGAAACGAAATGAATTTTGCAATTGCCCGCTCGAAGTAGACGTTGTTCTCCCAGAGCGTGTCGTCGGCGTCGATCAGGAGGGTTTGATCTTCGTAGGTGTTTTTCGCCGTGCCGGACAAATGCGCATCGCTCCTGAAGGGCTTAAGCGACCCAATCCACGCGCGCCTCAGGTCCGATAATACCGGCCTTATGCCCCATATCCAGCAGGCGCACAACGCCCTCGCGTCCTTCCGGCCCGTAGTCGAGCGTGCGCTCGTTTACGTACATGCCGACAAATCTATCGGCGGTTTGCGAATCGAGATCGCGGGCGAATTGCATGGCGTAGGACAATGCTTCTTCCCGATGGTCGAGCGCGTACTGGATGCTCTGGCGGAGCGCGGCGGTGACTGCCGACATTAACGCGGGACCGAGCGTGCGGCGAATAGCATTGCCTCCGAGCGGCAGTGGCAGGCCGGTCATCTTCTGCCACCAGCGGCCGAGATCGACTATGCGGTGCAAGCCGGCTTTGTCGTAAGTTAACTGGCCTTCGTGAATGATCAACCCGGCCTCATATTTGCCCTCGAGCACCTGCGGAATAATTTGATCGAAGGGAACGACTTCGGTTTCAACTCCGGGGGCGAAGAGCTGCAAGGCGAGAAACGCTGTGGTGAGCGTACCCGGGACGGCAATTCGTTTCTCTTTGATTTCGGTCTGGGTGAACGGACGCGGCGAAACGACCATCGGTCCATAGCCTTCGCCTACGCTGCCGCCGCAGGACATGAGCGCATACAAGTCCTGAATATAAGGATAGGCGTGAAAAGAAATCGCAGTCACATCGTAGACAGCGTCGCGCGCCTTCTGGTTCAGACTCTCGATATCGCACAGCGTATGAGTGAAGCGCAGTCCCGGAACGCGAACCTTATTCGTGGCCAGACCATAGAACATGAAAGCATCGTCGGAGTCGGGGCTGTGGGCAATAGAAATCTCGCGCACGCCGGACTCGTTCGGTCGCGATGGTTTTATTTCTTGTTCAGAAGCTACTGTCATCGTGAACTCCGAATTCTTTACACACTTGCTAGCGCTGCTGCGCCCTTATTAGTCGCCAGCGCGCCGCAATTCCTGCCGCCATCATGACCTTGATTACTTCCGCGAACAGGAACCAGTACAGGCCCCAGCGGAAGGCTTGTGCCACCGAATGCGTGAGAAATGCCAGCCAAGTTAAGCCACCTGTGAAAAGAACTACTTCGCCCAGGAGCCCTGCCGCGGCGGCGCGGGCGAAGCTCTTGCGGCCGTGCTCCATCACGTATCCCGCCAGCCACGCAACCAGCGGATAGGCCAACAGAAATCCGCCGGTGGGTCCCAAGAGTTGAGCCAAACCTCCGGCTCCCGTGGGACTGAACACGGGCATGCCGACCGCGCCCTCGGCGAGATAAAGCGCGAGCACTGCAAAACCGGCTCTGCTGCCCAGAATCAAACCAACCAAAAGGACTGCGAAGTTCTGAACGGTGAGTGGCACCGGGGTGAACGGAAGGGGGATGGTAATCCGCGCGCAGAGTGCAATGAACAGACTGGCAGCGATTAGCAGAGCAATGGTTCGCAATGAATCGATGCCCCGGCTCCGCGCAAGGTCTAACGTACCGGTCGCTGATTGTTCCATGGAGAATTCCCCCGTTCGCTTTACTGCAGCTACTCAATGCTTCCAGACTGCCGCTCGATGTCCTTCGCGTCGCTTTTCTGGGCTGCGTGAGCCTCCTGCAAATGTCGGCGCAGACGCACGTACAAAGCAATTGCGACACACACTACGACGAGCGTACTGATACCCAGGATCAGGAACCACCAAATCATCCGCACAGCCGACTAGAATAACAGATGGCTCGGAAACGGCGGAGTCTAGCGTGCCCCAACGGTGAGTCAGTTCGAGGCCAAACGGCTGCGCCTGGGAAGATTTCTCGTTCCCACAGCGTAAATGCGGGACTTCGGCACGACCCAGACTGCTAGCTCGCTTTGGCGGCAGCCCGCTTTTCGCGCAGGGCCTCAACGCGCTTCAGGGTCCACTTCAATCTTTCCCGTCCGTACTTCGTGCTGTTGATGACTTTTTCAATGTTGCCAAATATCTCGGGCTCGCCCATCTTTTCGCGAATTTCTTTCAGATACGGATGGATTTTGGCATAGAGGAAATACATTTCTCCGCTGTTGGCGGGCTGAAGAAACAAATCCGCGTTGAGCGCCCCGTTTAGTGCGAAGGATGCCGCCATGCTCCAATAGCCGGCGACCTGACGCAGCCAATTATTCTCCTGTGCGCCCAGGTTGCTGCCGATCTGAATGAAATCGTCGGCGCTTGCCGGCCAAAATTGAGTGAGCCACCAGTTACGCGCCTTGCGCATTTCCGCCTCGCGGCGCAAATCGTAGAGGTGAAGAATCAGCTGGGCATCCATGGCGGTCGGTTTCTTAGGCATGAAAACTCCTTAGGTGAAGATTGGGTAATTGGGAAATTCAGTAATTGAGTAATTGCTTCATCAAATTTCTCAATTACAAAATTCCTCAATTACTCAGTCTCTCAGGCGCTGGTGGCTGCCGCTTCCGCAGGCGGGGCCGCACGTTCATAGTCGCATTCTTTGTTCGGGCAAGCGATAACCGGGCCAGCTTTCAAATTCTTCTCGACCAGATATTCGCTGCCACACGTCGGACACTTCTCCGCGATTGGCTTGTGCGCGGAGGTGAACTTGCATTTCGGATAATTTCCGCAGCCGTAAAAAGTGTTCCCTTTGCGCGCGCGCTTCTCGACCAGTTCGCCGTCCTTGCATTCCGGGCACTTTACGCCGATAAAGTTCTGTTTGACGTACTTGCATTCCGGATATCCGCTGCATGCGGTGAATTCGCCAAAGCGCCCGTGGCGAATCATCATGTTACGGCCGCACTTCGGGCAAGGTTCATCCAGCGGGATGTCGGGAACTTTTTTCCCTTGATCTAGACGCCGAGTCGTCTTGCAATCGGGATAGCCGGTGCAAGCCATGAATTGGCCGAAGCGCCCACGCTTTAGCACCATCACTCGACCGCAGTTCTCGCAATATTCTTCCTGCGTGGTTTCCTGCACGTCGGCGGAATCGAGATCAGGCAGGTTGATGGGATTCTCTTTCGTAAACGTGCAAGTGTTCGGATCCTCTTTATCGTAGGTGCTGCACGCGTAAAACGATCCGTGCTTGCCCCACTTGATCACCAGCGGCGCGCCACAGCGCTCGCACTTCTCGTCTGTGGGCTTCTCCATCCGCTTGATGTTCTCCATATGCTTCTCGGCATATTTGAGATCCTTCTGGAATTTTTTGTAGAACTCGGCGAGAGCATCGGTCCACTTTTCCTTGCCTTCTTCGATGTCGTCGAGTTCTTCTTCCAGCCGCGCGGTGTAGGCCACGTCGAAAATATCGCGGAAGTTTTCCACCAGAAGATCGGTCACGACCAGGCCGATCTCGGTGGGCGTAAATTTGCCGCCGAGTTTCTGCACGTATTGGCGCTCTTGAATGGTGGAAAGAATCGCCGAATACGTCGATGGACGCCCGATTCCACGTTCTTCCAGTTCCTTCACCAGCGACGCTTCGTTGTAGCGCGGCGGTGGCTCGGTGAAGTGCTGCTCAGGCTTCAGCTCCTTCAGCGTGAGTTTTTGTCCCGCCTCGAGCGCTGGAAGCTTGTGTTTCAGTTCTTCGTCTTCTTCGTCTTTGCCTTCCTTGGATTCTTCATATACGCGCAGGAAGCCGTCGAATTTCAGAACCGACCCGGTTACACGGAACCAGAAAACTTCACTACTGCCATTTTTCGCCTTGGCATCGATGTCGACTGTCGTCTGGTCGAAAACTGCCGGCATGATCTGCGAAGCGACAAAACGCTGCCAGATGAGTTTGTAGACTTTGAATTCGTCTTCTTTTAAGTACTGCTTGATTTGGTCCGGATGGCGCATCGCCGAGGTCGGACGAATGGCTTCGTGCGCCGCCTGCGCTTCCTTCTTTTCTTTATATGTATTCGGCGTTTCGGGCAGGTAGGCCGCGCCATATTCTTTGCCTACGTACTCGCGCACTTCTTGAATCGCCTCGGGCGCAACCCGGGTGGAATCAGTACGCATGTAGGTGATCAAGCCCACCTGGCCCTCTTCGCCCAGTTCCACGCCTTCATACAAGCGCTGCGCGATCATCATGGTGCGCTTTACGCTGAAGCGTAGCTTGCGGGAGGAATCCTGCTGCAACTTGCTGGTGGTAAATGGAGGTGCGGCGTTGCGGCGGCGCTCCTTCTTATCGACCGAGCGAACCAGCCAGTCTGCCTGCTCCAGCGCGGCGCGGATCTTTTCCGCATCCTCGCCGTTCGTGACTTCAATCTTCTCTTCGCCCTTGCCCAAAAATCGGGCGTCGAATGCAGGGGGCTTGCTCGCCGCCAGGTGCGCATCAATAGTCCAATATTCTTTTTTCTCGAACGCTTTAATTTCGCGTTCCCGTTCCACGATCAACCGCAGTGCAACCGTCTGCACGCGTCCGGCGGAAAGTCCGCGGCGAACCTTGTCCCACAGCAGCGGCGAAACCTGGTATCCGACCAGGCGATCAAGTACCCGTCGCGCCTGCTGTGCATCTACCAGGTTCTGGTCTATGGCGCGGGGATGCTCGAAGGCCGCCTGCACAGCACGTTTCGTGATTTCGTTAAAAGTGACGCGCTGAATGCGCGGCGGAGTTTCGGCTTCTTCTTTCTTTTTCTTCTTTGACTTCTTTGCAGCATGCCCGTTGCCGTCGAGTTCGAAGGCGAGATGTGCCGCAATGGCTTCGCCTTCGCGATCCGGGTCAGGCGCGAGATAAATCGCGTCCATCGGTCCAGCCAGCTTTTTCAGCCTGGCTAGAACCTTTTCCTTGCCGGGGATGACGATGTATTCCGTCGAAAAATTGTCGTCGGTATCGACGCCCAGATTGCTTTTGGGCAGATCTTTGACGTGGCCGAGCGAAGCCTCGACAGTGAAGCCCTTACCCAGATATTTCTGGATGGTCTTCGCTTTCGCCGGCGATTCGACAATGACTAAACTCTTTAACAATGTGTCCTCAACTTCTAGTGGTTCGTACAGCGATTCGTTTTTGAAGCTAGCACGAATGGACGGAAAGCAACAAGTTACGAGCTGTGGGCCATGAGCGATGAGCGATGAGCAACCCGTACATCACCGACCACGAACGCGCTTTCGTTACCTGTCGCCGTAAGAGCAGTAGCGCCCATGTCGGCGCGTGGCCCTGGCGAGCGAAGTCTTTCGATCAACGCCGTCAGCATTCTCTGGATCTGATCGGCGTCGCAAGACAGGTCCCGAAACTCCTGTTCGCCCAGAAAATGGAGATCATGCGCGAGCAGCAGGTGATACTCGAGTTCGCTTGCCGATCCACGCGCTATCTGTAGAAAACGGCATATTTCTCCGTCAGACCGTCGACCCGACCCCTCGGCGATGTTTGCGCCAATCGACGCCGATGCGCGTCGAATCTGATCGTCAATCCATAAAGCTCTTCACGCGGAAATTCCCGAGTCCTCTTGTATAGAGCAAGGGTCACCTCGTGCGCTTTCCGCCAGACCTTCAACTCTTTGAAATTCTTCACCGGCACTCCTCAATCGCGCCGCTCATGGTTCACCGCTCACGGCTCAGAAGCTCTTCACAAAATTCTTCCCTGGCATCTGCCGCACCTTGCCGGTTAGCTCAAGTTCGAACAGGGCGGCGAAGATTTCCGAGGAGGACATTTCTGTCTCCAGCCGTTCCACTAACTCGTCAATGTGCGTGGCCTCGTCGGCTTTCAGCAGGCCAAGGATTCGCTGCTCGTGGGGAGGAAGCCCTTCGTCTGGAAATAGAGATGCGGAGGAATGGGCCGCGGATTCAGGCGAGGGGGGAGGGGTCAAAGCCAACTTGATCTCGGGAGGCAGGTCTTCCCAAACATCTTCCCAAGTCGCGACTAGTTTTGCTCCCTGCTTGATTAGCGTGTTCGGCCCCCATGAATTTTTGTTTGTGACGTTGCCGGGAACGGCAAAGACGTCGCGATTTTGCTCGAGTGCGCAGCGAGCCGTGATGCGTGTGCCGGAGTACTCGGCGGCCTCGACCACCAGCACTCCGGCCGACATTCCGCTTAGAATCCGGTTACGGATGGGAAAATTCTGAGGCGCTGCGAACGTTCCCAGCGGAAATTCGGAAATTAATGCGCCGCCCAGCGCGAGGATTTGCTCTGCCAGCCGCGAATTTTCCTTCGGATACATCACATCGACCCCGGTGCCAAACACAGCGACGGTTTTGCCTTTTGCAGAGATAGCGCCGCGATGGCTGGCTGTGTCGACGCCGCGCGCCATTCCGCTGATGATCACCAACCCCTGTGCGGCGAGATCGCAGGCCAGTCGCTCAGCCATTCCGGAGCCATAGGGCGTGGGATGGCGAGTGCCGACCATCGCTATGCCAGGCTGCTTTAACACTTCCGGATTTCCCCGCACGTAAAGCATGAGCGGCGGGTCGTAGATTTCTTTCAGACGCGGGGGATAACAATGATCTTCAGGAGAAAGCAATGTGACGTTTTGCTCGGCGGAACGGGCGATTTCCTCCCGGGCGAGTTCGGCAGATTTGCCGGTGGCAATGGATTGCGCCGACGCGGCCTGAATTCCCGCGGCTTCGAGTTCCGTAAGCGAGGCATGGAATACGGCTTCGGGGCCGCCGAAGTGGTCGACGAGCTTTCTTCCTCGGGTCGGTCCCAGGCCCGGCGTCAGTGAGATGCCGAGCCATTCCAAAATGTGAGTTGCGGGCGCAGCTACAGCGTTGCTCAAGCTCAGGCTCCGGTCTTCGTTCGATGGGCGGAATGTAGTAGTTCGCGCCGACACGTGTCAAGGAATGCCGTCACGAAGGGCGTCCAAAATTGCTCTGTTAGAATCAAAACAGGAATGAGACGTCTGCGGATTTCTGCGATTTCGTACTTGAACACCGCTCCGCTGATGTGGGATTTCGAACACGGCGAAGCGGGTCGCGATTTCGACATTTCCTACACCCTGCCTTCTGCTTGCGCTCGCGAATTGGAAGCCGGAACAGCTGACATCGGCATTATTCCTGCGGCCGCCTACACAAGAATTCCCGACCTTGTAGTGATACCCGACGTCGCCATCGCCTCGCGCCGTCCCGTGCGATCCATCCTGCTTGTGAGTAAAGTTCCGGTTGAAAAAATTTGCACCGTGGCGCTGGATACTTCTTCTATGACCTCGGTCGCGCTCACCAAGGTTCTATTTGAGAAGTGGTTAGGCGGTGGGCGTGAATTTTCCTCTGCGGAGCCGCATATCGACAAAATGCTGGCCACGCATGACGCGGGCCTGCTAATCGGAGACCCCGCGCTGCAGGTCGATTGCTCACGTTACGTCACCCTGGACTTGGCGGAGGAGTGGATTCGATATACCGGCAAGCCTTTCGTTTTTGCCTTCTGGGCGGTTCGCGAGGCTGCACTGCACGAAACGGAGTACTTGCAGGACTTGGCTGCGGTTTTTCAGAATTCCCGCGATCACGGGCTGGAGCCTGCAACCCTCGACCATATAGCGCGCGAGTGGGGACCGCGGCTGGGACTCGCCGAGGCGAGTGTTCGTTCTTATCTCACCGATAACATTTATTACAAATTCGATCCGGCGTGCCTGGAGGGTCTGCGATTGTTCTACCGCTATGCCGCCGAGGTTGGGGCGCTGCCGTCTGCTCCCGAGATTCGGTTCGCAGACGCGATAAAACCCTGTATAGCGCAATAGAACGCTGCGCCTGTAAACTCCTACAACCGAATGGCCCACTATTTTCAGCCTTTGCTGGCAGTGACCGTGTGGCAGCACTTGCGCCGCATGGGCGGTCCTGGCCTGGTCATATTGGGCATTGCCGACAATTCCATCATCCCTCTCACCGGCAGCATGGATGTATTAAACATATGGCTGGCCGCGCGTCATCGTGAACCTTGGCCCTACTACGCCTTTATGGCCACTCTCGGAGCGGTCATAGGTGGCTACATTACTTATGCGCTGGCGCGAAAGGGCGGCAAAGAAGCGATGCATCGCAAGCTGTCGAAGAAGCGGGCCGCTCAGGTATCGCGGGCTTTCGAGCGATGGGGATTTCTTGCGGTTGCGATTCCAGCCTTGCTACCGCCGCCATTCCCGTTTGTGCCTTTCCTGATTGCCGCTGGAGCAGCACAGTACTCGCCAAAGAAGTTTTTGGGGGCTTTGACGCTCGGGCGCGGCGTTCGATATACGATCGGGGCCTGGCTCGGCTTTGTCTACGGCAGGCATATTTTGCGATTTTTCCGCCAATACTATGCGCCTGCGCTGGCCGTTCTGATTGGATTGGCGGTGGTTGGCACGGTTTTGACGCTGATTCAATATTTCCGCACCAGAAAGAAACCGGCTTTGGCTACATAGCGCCGTCCAGGATTGGAATTGGAGTCAGTCGCGCTCCTCGTTTAGAATCAAACCTTAGATATGTCTCTGACCAAACAGCAGGCTCTGGAGCTGTTCCATTCCGATGACCTGATCGGCATCGGCATGGAGGCCGACGCTATCAGGCGACACAAGCATCCTGAGGGCGTTGTCACGTACATCATCGATCGCAACATTAATTACACCAACTTCTGCACCGAGTACTGCACCTTCTGCGCCTTCTACCGCCCGCTGAAGGGGCCCGCCGCTAAAGAAGGCTACATTCTCGACTTCGACACCATCTACGAAAAAATTCGCGAGACCGTCGAACTCGGAGGCACCGGCGTGCTAATGCAGGGAGGCCTGCATCCCGACCTCAAAATCGATTGGCACGAGAAAATGCTGAGCGGCATCAAGCTGCGCTTCCCGCAGGTCCATCTGCACTGCTACTCGGCTTCTGAAATCATTGCCATTGCCGAATACAGCAGCCTCAGCATTCGCGATACGATTCTGCGCCTGCGCGATGCCGGGCTCGATTCCATCCCCGGCGGCGGCGCGGAGATTCTCGACGACGAAGTCCGCCACAAAATTGCGCGCTTGAAATGCCTTACCGGTGATTGGATTAATGTCCACCGCACCGCTCACCAGATCGGCATGCGCACCACCGCGACCATGATGTTTGGCGTCGGTGAGAGCTACGAGCATCGGGTTAATCATTTTCAGGAACTCTACAACCTG
>Ga0116135_1000765_pt1 | contig 17364 bp, 16 predicted proteins | sample June2015DPH_20_1_FD_89738 | JGI IMG/M metagenome (GOLD analysis project Ga0116135, IMG submission 89738) | Peatland microbial communities from SPRUCE experiment site at the Marcell Experimental Forest, Minnesota, USA - June2015DPH_20_10 | ecosystem: Environmental > Terrestrial > Soil > Wetlands... | reverse complement strand
TGCTACTAACAGTCAGTATGGAGTGACCGGCACCGATGCGCTGATCGTGGGTTAGGCTGTGTGTTTATCAGGACACGCAGTTCAGAGCCACAAGCGGAAGGGAGCCGGTCATGAAGGAGAAGGTACGATTTTTGGGTTTGGATGTCCATGCCGAGACGATCGCCGTAGCAGTTGCAGAGCCGGATGGGGAGGTACGGAGCCTGGGAACGATTCCGAACCGCGGCGAGTCGATCCGCAAGATGATCAAGAAGCTTGGTCCGGCAGAGAAGTTGAGAGCCTGTTATGAAGCGGGTCCGACGGGCTATGTCGTGTACTGGCAGCTGGCGGAGTTGGGCATTCAGTGCGAGGTTGTCGCGCCCACTCTGGTACCGGTCAAGGTAGGTGATCGGGTAAAGACGGATCGACGGGACGCCGAGAAGTTGGCACGTTGTTATCGCTCCGGAGATCTTACGGCGGTGTGGGTTCCAGATGAAGGCTCCGAGGCATTGCGGGATCTGGTGCGTGCCCGCGAAGCAGCGAAGCAGGATCAGATGCGAGCGCGGCATCGGCTGAGTAAGTTTCTGCTGCGCTCAGGCCAGCGTCCACCCACCGGGGTGAGACCATGGACGCGCCCTTATCTGATCTGGGTTGCGCAGCTGCGCTTCACACAGGTTGCTCAGGAGGCCACGCGGCAGGATTATCTGCACGAGGTCGAGCACATGCGGGAACGGGTGGCACGTCTGGAGCAAGCCATCATGGAGGCCGTGAAACTGGCCTCGCCCGCGTTACAACAAGTCATCAACGATCTACAGGCGCTGCGCGGAATCGCAGATATCTCGGCTGTGACCATTGCGGCCGAGTTGGGCCAAGTATCCCGCTTTGGCAGTGCTCGGCAGCTGATGGGTTATTGCGGTGCTGTGCCAAGCGAAGACTCCAGTGGTAAGCGAATCAGGCGCGGGAGCATCACTAAGACCGGCAACGCGCACTTGCGACGAATCGTTGGCGAAGCAGCATGGAGCTACCGTCGTCCACCAGGTATCTGGTATGGATTGCGCAGACGACAAGAGAGCATTTCGGAAGAGGTCAAGGAGATTGCATGGAAGGCTCAACACCGCCTGCACAAGCGCTATATGAAGCTGGGTGCAGCCGGCAAGCCCCAGGGAAAGATCATTACTGCAGTTGCTCGTGAATTGCTGGGATTCATCTGGGCTATTGGAACCAGAGCAGAGACGGCCGTTAGCCAGCGAGCCGCAGCCTGACAAGAACAAAAGCAAAAGCTTTCCAAATAAGGAAAAAACAAAAAACGTCCCTTGATGAAACGCGCCATCCATCTCGAGCACAGAGCCAGCAGCAGCCGGAGCAAGCACGAAGGAGAATCCTCGCTTGGCCTATGCGACAGGCTCGACCGGACTCGCGATAACAGTCAGAGGCAGCTCCCGACGGATCATGATTATGCGGTTCCGACCCGCGAATATCAGATTGATCAATCGTCGCTCAAACCTGCCCAGGCTGCTGCTCGCTCTGTCCTCGGGGAAAAGCAAAAACAACGACAACTGCAAAAACAACCCCACCGATCCAGAGGAGTTGACACGGTCACTCCATATCAGGCCAAAGCGCTCATTGACACGATTGTGGGCGGTTGGTCGCCAAACCAGAAGTTACGCCCCCACCAGCCCAAGCACTATCCTGTTCTTCTTGGTGCGGATTCTAGGTTGCATCGGCAATCCACCCACCAATACACTCACGTCACCATTCCATCGCTCGCGCCGTCGGCCCCGCGACTGCTGCGTCCTTTATGCAGAGCGAAATCTATAGCATTTTCGGGATTGGTGTAGACCGAAAGCACACACTCAAGTGGCTTTTTCCTCAAGGAAAAGCCACCTTTCACGGTGCTGAAAGAGTCTATATGTATTCCGAAAATGCTCTTGCGCCCCTCTCAATCCCACAAATTTGTCAAGCCCCGTCCCGTCCGCCCGGGATGCATCTATATTTAGTTTCAGCGACTTCCACCTCCACCACGTTTGCAGTCCATTTCCTTCAATCCGTTATCATGGAATGAGAGTCCGGAATTGTGCAGACCCGCAACAACAGCCCGCGCGCCCAGGTCGGGCGCATGCGGCAGATTAAGTTCATTATTTTCAATACTTTGATATCTAAGCTCTTTGAAATGAAGACTTTGAGGGCGTATCCCCTCAGCAAAGTCATTAGAATGAATACTTTGCCCAAAAAGTACGGGGGAGTGGGCTGGGCGCTGTGTAACTGTGAGCTTCCGGCCCTAGCCCCTGTTTTGTGATCCGGCGGCCGTGCGCTTCACCAGCTCCACTACCTCAGCCGCGTTCTTCGGTTCGCCGCCCCGCGGGTCGCCGCCAATCCGCGCCATGCGCGCATCCGGCAGCCCCATCCACTGCTTCCGCCGCAGAATGTCGTCGATCTTGTCCTCGGGAATCACGCCCAGCGGCTCGCCGATCTGCTTCGCGATCAGGTAGGTCTTGCAATAGGTGTCCATGATCTCCGCCAGCCACTCGGCATGCGTCACGGTGTCGGCCCAGCAAACCACCCCATGATTCTTCAGCAGGATGGTGTTGTGCTCATGGACAAACGGCAGAATCGTCTCGGCAAATGCCTGCGTTCCCGGCGTCTCATAGGGAGCAACCGCGGCCGGCCCGATAAACACCTCGTACTCCGGAATCAGCCCGTTCGGCGGAATCTTTCCGGCAATCGCAAACGCCGTCGCATACGGCGGATGGCAGTGAACCACCGCTTTCGCCCTCGGATTCGCCTTGTAAATCTCCAGGTGCAGCAGCAGCTCGCTGGTCAAAGTGCGGTCCCCGGCCAGGATCTTTCCGTTCAAATCGGAGAGGCAGATGTCGGCCACTTCAAGGTCAGCCTTGCTGAGCATGGTTGGTGTGCACAGCACAAAATCCGCGCCCAGGCGCACGCTGATGTTGCCGCCGTTTCCGTCCACGTACTGCCGGTCCCACAGCTTGCGTCCTACGCAAATGATCTCTGCACGCAGCGCATTGGCTTCTGCGGAGTTGAATAGCTCGAGGGGCGTTTCTTTTTCAGCCAGCCGCATGGGAACAGCCTCCTTGGCTTCCACTTTCACCGCCGCTGGAATCGCTGTCGTTTCCATCGTTACCTCGCCTTCAAGACTTCCGACGGCTGCAAAGAGCCGTACCCGTCACTACAAAGTATAAATACCGCGATACCCTCGCAGCGGCGCGTGACTTCGATCACGACTGGGATTCAACCAGAGAGAGATGCTCCCGCGATAACCGCTCCGCACGATTCAAACGCTTTTCACACTCCACTTGCCGACCCTGCCCACCACGGATGTATGATTCCTGCGCCGCGTCCCCTGCGCCCGCACCTGCGCGGTATTTCCCTCCTGGAGGACACATCGATGGCGACAGCAACAGCAGTGCATCCCGGCAAGCTCAGCGACAACGTGAGTTTTCGCCCGCGTTACGGCAACTACATCGGCGGCAAGTGGGTTGAGCCAGCCTCCGGCCAATACTTTGAGAACATCACCCCGGTCACCGGCAAAACCTTCTGCGAGATTCCCCGCTCCAACGCCCAGGACATTGAGCGCGCGCTCGACGCCGCCCATGCCGCGCGTCACGCCTGGGGCCACACCAGCCCCACTCATCGCGCCAACATCATGATCCAGATCGCGCAGCGCATGGAAGACAATCTCGACCTTCTGGCGCTCGCCGAAACCTGGGACAACGGCAAGCCGATTCGCGAAACCATGGCCGCCGATCTGCCCCTGGCCATCGACCACTGGCGCTACTTCGCCGGCTGCATCCGCGCCCAGGAAGGCGCCATCTCTGAGATCGACCACGACACCGTCGCCTACCACTTCCACGAGCCCCTCGGTGTCGTCGGCCAGATCATTCCCTGGAACTTCCCTCTACTCATGGCCACCTGGAAGCTCGCGCCCGCCATCGCCGCCGGCAACTGCGTAGTGCTGAAGCCTGCCGAGCAGACGCCAGCCAGCATCCTGGTATGGGCAGAAATTGTCGGCGACCTGCTGCCTCCCGGCGTGCTCAACATCGTGAATGGCTTCGGCCTCGAAGCAGGCAAGCCGCTCGCATCGAGTTCCCGCGTGGCCAAGATCGCCTTTACCGGCGAAACCACCACTGGACGCCTCATCATGCAGTACGCCAGCCAGAACCTGATTCCGGTAACGCTGGAACTCGGCGGCAAATCGCCCAACATCTTCTTTGCCGACGTCCTGCAGGAGGATGACGACTTCTTTGACAAGGCCATTGAAGGCTTTGTCATGTTCGCGCTCAACCAGGGCGAGGTCTGCACCTGCCCCAGCCGCGCGCTGATTCAGGAGAGCATCTACGACCGCTTCATGGAGCGCGCCTTGCAGCGCGTGGCCGCCATCAAGCAGGCTAGCCCGCTGGAGAGCGACACCATGATCGGTGCCCAGGCCTCGAGCGAGCAGTTGGAAAAAATCCTGAGCTACATCGACATCGGCCACAAGGAAGGCGCCGAGTTGTTGGCTGGCGGCAGCCGCGCACATCTCGGCGGGGAACTCGAAGGCGGCTATTACGTGCAGCCCACCGTCTTCCGCGGCCACAACCGCATGCGCATCTTCCAGGAAGAAATCTTTGGTCCTGTCGTTTCGGTCACCACGTTCAAGACCGAAGCCGACGCGCTTGAGATCGCCAACGATACGCTGTATGGCCTCGGTGCAGGCCTCTGGAGCCGCGACGCCAACCGCTGCTATCAACTGGGCCGCGCCATTCAAGCAGGCCGCGTCTGGACCAACTGCTACCACGCCTATCCGGCGCACGCGGCCTTCGGCGGCTATAAGCAATCCGGCATCGGCCGCGAGACCCACAGCATGATGCTCGACCACTATCAGCAAACCAAGAACCTGCTGGTGAGCTATAGCCCGAAAAAGCTGGGCTTCTTCTAGGACCGCGTCATAACTCTGCTTTGAAAGGGCACGACTTCAGTCGTGCCGCTAGAAGCCGGAAAATCGTGTGGGCTTTAGCCCCTGAGGAATCCTTTGGCATCTCAAGCAAGAGAGGTGCCAGGCATGGCCGAAGCAACCAAGCGTGTGAACGTTGAACGTGAACCAGATCCTGAAGAAGAAACCGAAGAAGGCGTGGTGAACGATTCTCTTGGAACCGTGGATCCAGCCGACTCGTCGGGACTCGATGACAATAAACCGACGAACGAAAAGAGCGGACTGAAAAGCACCGACGAGTAGCTGAAAGGGTAGCGATGGCCCAAATTCCGCAGCAGGTTGTGGCAACCGATCTCGCCATTCACCTGATCCGCGTCCTTCGTGAAAAACATGGCCCGCTCATGTTTCACCAGTCGGGGGGCTGCTGCGACGGCAGTTCCCCGATGTGCTATCCGCGCGGCGAATTCATGGTGGGCGACTCGGACGTGCAGCTCGGCGAAGTCGATGGCGAGCCCTTCTACATGAGCAAGAGCCAGTTCGAATATTGGAAGCACACGCAGCTCACCCTCGACGTGGTTCCGGGCCGCGGCGGCATGTTCTCGCTCGACAACGGCGAGGGCGTGCGGTTCCTCATCCGCTCGCGCATCTTCGACGACGAAGAGATTCGCGACCTTCGCGCCGCCGGGCGAATCTAAAGATAGAAGTGAATATCAAAATCCCCTTGGAGCAATGTGAATGAGAGAGGTCGTGATTGTTTCGGCTGTGCGCACCCCGGTGGGTAAATTTCAGGGATCGCTACAGTCGTTTTCTGCGCCGCAGTTGGGCGCGCTGGTTGTGCGGGAAGCAGTGCGGCGCTCAGGCCTTAATTCCGAAGATCCAGACGAGTGCATGATGGGCTGCGTCCTGCAGGCCGGCCTCGGCCAGAACCCGGCGCGCCAGGCTGCCATTCACGGCGGGCTCTCGCCACAGGCCGGTGCATTCACTGTGAACCAGGTCTGCGGATCTGGATTGAAGGCCGTTGCGCTGGCTGCTCAGGCCATTCAAACCGGCAATGCGGAGATGGTCGTCGCCGGCGGCATGGAGTCGATGACCAACGCGCCCTACCTGCTGCCCCAGGCACGCGCAGGCTATCGCATGGGCAATGGCGCGCTCGTCGACGCGATGATCAACGACGGCCTGTGGGAGGCATACAAGGGTTTTCACATGGGCGTGGGCGCGGAGATGATTGCGGCGAAATACGGCATCGGCCGCGAAGAGCAAGACGCCTTCGCCGCCGAGTCGCATCGCCGTGCAGCGGCTGCGACTGCAAGTGGATTCTTCCGCGATGAGATTCTTCCTGTCGAGGTTCCCGCAGCAAAGAAGGGCGCGCCGCCGCGCATCTTCGATGCCGACGAATCCGTTCGTCCTGAAACCACAGCGGAGATTCTCGCCGGACTGAAGCCTGCGTTTCAGAAAGACGGCACGGTCACCGCGGGCAATTCACCGGGCGTGAGCGACGGCGCAGCGGCCCTCGTGGTCACCAGCACCGAGCGCGCGCAGGCTCTCGGCCTGAAGCCGATGGCCGTGATTCGCGCGCAATCCACCAGCGGCGGCGAACCCGAATGGTTTGGCTTGGCGCCGATTGAAGCAGTGCGCAAAGTAGCCGCAAGAGCGGGCTGGGCGCTGAACGGTGTTGACCTCTTTGAATTGAACGAGGCATTCAGCGTGCAGGCACTGGCAGTGCTGCGCGATCTGAATCTCGATCCGGCGAAGGTGAATGTGCACGGCGGAGCAGTCGCCATCGGTCACCCCATCGGCGGAAGCGGCGCGCGCGTGTTGACCACGCTGCTTTACGCAATGCAGCGCTACGGCAAGAGCAAGGGCATCGCCGCGCTCTGCCTCGGCGGCGGCAATGCCGTGGGACTCGCGATCGAACTCTGCTGACGATCTATCGCGAGCCTGTTATGCCGCGATCTGCTCATCGAGCCGCGAGCCGAGTTGAATGCGCGCCTCAAGCGTGTGCATCGCTTCGTAAATCTGATCGAAGCTTTCGATCGCAAACAGTAGCCGATGCATCTCGTCCACCTTCACCGGCGTGCGAAGCACTTCATCCAGAACGAAAGGCCGCACCTCGCAACCGCCCTCGATTACGTTGCTGCACTCGCCGTTGGAGCTGATCAGCCCGCTGCCATAAACCTTTACCCGGCCACCCTGGCGAATGAGGCCGAACTCCACCGTGTACCAGAAGACGCGGCCAATGCATTCAAGGATTGCTTCGTCGAAGATGCGCGAACACACCTGCCCGTAATGGGCAAGGAAATCGGCGAAGACCGGATGCGCATGCATCGGCACGTGGCCGAAGACATCGTGAAGGATGTCCGGTTCTGGTGTGTATTCAAGCGACTCGCGATTGCGCAGCCACGTGGTGGTGGGAAAACGGCGCGCCGCCAGCATCTCAAAGAACGCCGGCGCAGGCATGAATCCACTGACGGGCGTTGTGTTCCATCCGGTGCGCTTCTGCAACTTGGCTGAAACAGCGGCAAGGTTCGGCAGCCGGTCATAGGGCAGGCAGAGCGATTCAAAACCGTCGAGATACTCTGCTGCCGCATGCTGCTGAAGCTGCGGCATGCGCCTGCTCACCAGCTCGGCCCAGATCGCGTGCTGCTCCGTTGTGTAGGCGGCATAGTTCTGTTCGATCAGAAACGACGCTGCTTTCGGCAACTCCAGCATGGTGGCCATTAGAGGTTTCCTCTCAACGCCTGCTCGCGTTCGATGGCTTCAAACAGCGCCTTGAAGTTACCTTTGCCAAAGCTGCGGCTGCCCTTGCGCTGAATGATCTCGTAGAACAGCGTGGGCCGGTCTTCGACGGGCCGCGTGAAGATCTGCAGCATGTAGCCTTCATCGTCGCGATCGACCAGGATACCGAGCTTTTCCAACTCCTCAATCGGTTCGTCGATCTTGCCTACGCGTGCGGCGAGCTCGGTGTAGTACGTGTGCGGGACCGTCAGAAAGTCCACGCCCTGCTCCTGCATCTTTGAAACCGTCGCGAGAATATCGTCGGTGGCCATTGCGATATGCTGCACGCCCGGGCCCTGGTAGAAGTCAAGATACTCCTCGATCTGTGAGCGGCGGCGGCCCTCGGCCGGTTCGTTGATGGGAAACTTCACGTAACCGTTGCCGTTCGACATCACCTTCGACATCAGCGCCGAGTACTCAGTCGAAATATCCTTGTCGTCGAAATGCTGATAGAGCTGAAAGCCCATGACGTTCGCATAGAAATTTACCCACTCATCCATCGCGTGCCAGCCCACGTTGCCCACCATGTGGTCCACGTGCTTGAGTCCGGTGGGCCGGGCCACCGTGTCCGCCTTTTCGGCGCGATAGCCGGGCAGGAACACGCCGTTGTAGTGGCCGCGGTCAACAAAGGTGTGAATCGTATCGCCATAGGCGGCGATTGACGATGTGGTCACACGACCGTACTCATCGGAAGTCTCGGCCGGCTCAGCAACGCTGCGCGCACCGCGGGCCGTTGTCTCAATCCATGCCTGGCGCGCATCATCCACCCACAGCGCCACCACGCGCACGCCGTCGCCATGCTTCGCCACATGTTCCGCGATGGGGCCTTCAGGGCGCAGTGCGGTGGTGAACACGAAACGGATCTTGCCCTGCTCAACAACATACGAAGCGCGATCACGCTGGCCCGTTTCTGGACCGGCATAGGCCACCAGCTTCATGCCGAACGCGGTGCGATAGTAATAGGCTGCCTGGCGTGCATTGCCCACGTAGAACTCCACGTGGTCAGTGCCTTTCAAGGGCAGAAAATCCTGCCCGGTCATCATCGAACTGGATGCAAGAGTTGCCATGGGAACCTCCGGTTGTCGCGGCGCGGGTCGGGAAAATCGGGGACAACCCGCATACCATCTGACCATGAGGATAGGCCTGTGCAAGGTGCACTTTGAAGACCAGTTGATAGGAAGATAAGTGAGATTGTCTTCTTTTCGATTGGTAAAGCGCGGCTTTGACTTAAGAATCGAAAGATGAGCTAAAAGGCAGGAAACACCACTCCACGGCACTCACCCAACGAAACCCATGGAAAGCCTTCGCGATGGCACCACCCGCGCAGAATCAGCTCGTCGCCATCTTCAAGCGCGGTGCGTGCTTCACCGTTTGGCAGCGGAATCGGCTGCTTGCCGCCGCGGGTCAACTCAAGCAGGCAGCCGGCGCTGTTTTCTTCTGCGCCAGAAACCGTGCCTGAGGCCAGCATGTCTCCCGGCAGCAGATTGCATCCGTTGCTGGTGTGGTGCGCAATCATCTGCGCCGGCGTCCAATAAAGATCGCGCAAACTGGACTGGCTCAGTTGGTAAGGCGCATCGCCGGCGGCCCGCATCGCGGGGGTGAGCAGCAACGCTTCCAGCGTCATATCGATTGCACCAGCTGCCTGATCCTCAGCGTCATAGAGATAAGGAAGAGGCGCTGGATCGTCCACAGCGCGCGTCAACACCGGCACTCGAAACGGCTCAAGCGCAGCCATCGGAACCACCCACGGTGAAACGCTGGTAGCAAAGCTCTTGGCGAGGAACGGCCCCAGCGGCTGATACTCCCACGACTGCACATCGCGCGCCGACCAATCGTTCACCAGCGAAAGACCGAAAATGCGCTCGGTAGCCCGATCGATTCTGACGGGCTCGCCCAATGAATTGCTCCCGGCAATGTACGCGCCCACCTCGAGCTCGTAATCGAGAAAGCGCGTCGGCCCGAAGCCGGGAACGCCGCTCGCATCCGGCTTGCTCTGTCCATGCGGCCGTCGCACCGGCGTTCCGCTCACCACGATCGAAGAAGCGCGGCCATGGTAGCCGATGGGCACAAATTTGTAATTGGGCAACAGCGGCTGCTCGGGACGAAAGAGCCTTCCTACTCGCGTGGCGTGATGAATCGACGCATAAAAGTCGGTGTAGTTGGCCGGCTCAACCGGCTTCAGCAGTTTCGCTTCGGCCATCGGCGTGAGCGCCAATCCAACAGCATCGCGCGTAGCCTCGTCGGCATATTCGTCAAGCAGTTCGATTAGCCGTACGCGCAACAGCGCATGGGCAACCGTGTCGCAAGCCATCAGTGCATTGAGTGTGCACTCTGTGCAAGCTGACTGCACCTCCGACAGAATACCTTCGAAAAGCAGGCCGCGCGCGCAATGCTGCAGATCTAGAACGAATGCGCCAATTCCTGCGCCAACGCGCCCCCGCCCGTTTTCGCCAGCAAACACACAATAGGGAAGCGACTGCAACGGAAAGCCGCATTCGGGATCGTTGGCCGACTCGATCCAACTCTTCCGCGTCCACTCATCGATCAACGCTGGCGTCATCGATTCCTGCTCCCGGCAGGCATCATCTCTTCCTGATTATCATGCCCCGCGGAAGTTTTTCTTCAGGCTCTGCCAGCATTCGTAGTATTCGTGCTGCAGAAGTTTTTCCTCGAGCGCGAACAGCGTAGGGCGCACCGGCAGCCGCGTCTCAAACATGAAGGCCAGCGTCCCCTCGATGTAATGCGGTTTCAGCGATGCCTTGCTTGCGCGCTCAAAGGTCTCCGCGTCCGGTCCGTGGCCTGACATACAGTTGTGCAAGCTGGCGCCGCCCGGCAAAAATCCCTCCGCCTTGGCGTCATACTGGCCATGGATCAGGCCCATGAACTCATTCATCATGTTGCGGTGAAACCACGGCGGACGGAAGGTATGCTCGGCCACCATCCAACGCGGCGGGAAGATGGCAAAGTCCACATTCGCTGTTCCCGGCAAGCTCGAAGGCGCCGTCAGCACGGTGAAGATAGACGGATCGGGATGATCGAAGCTGACCGTGTTGATGCAGTTGAAGCGCGCCATGTCGTACTTGTAGGGCGCATAGTTGCCGTGCCACGCCACCACGTCCAGCGGCGAGTGGTCAATCTCCGCGCGCCACAGCTTGCCCAGAAACTTCGCGATCACCTCGAAGTTGCCCTCGCGATCTTCGAACGCAGCCACGGGCGTGAGAAAGTCGCGAGAGTTCGCCAGTCCATTCGCGCCGATCGGGCCCAGTTCCGGCAGCCGGAAGCTCTGCCCGTAGTTTTCGCAGATGTATCCGCGCGCTGATCCATCGGGCAACTCGGCGCGGAACTTGATGCCGCGCGGAATCACGGCCAACTCGCCCGGCGCAACCTCCAGAACGCCCAACTCGGTGCGCAGCAGCAAGCGGCCCTGTTGTGGCAGAATCAGCATCTCTCCGTCGGCGTTGTAAAAGAAGCGATTCTCCATGGAAGTGTTCGCCACATAGAGATGAATCCCTACGCCATCCTGCAACCCCGGGTCGCCGTTGCCGCCAAGCGTTACCAGGCCCTCCACGAGGTCGGTTTCGTTCTCAGGAATAGGCAGCGGATTCCAGCGCATCTGATTGGGCGGCGTCGGCGCCTCGTTGAAGGGGCCGCTGCGCAGCAAAGTGGCCGTCGGGAACTCGCGATAAGGCTCGTGCATCACCGAAGGCCGGATGCGGTAGCTCCAGGTGCGGCGATTCAGTGCGCGTGGCGTAGTAAAGGCTGTGCCGCTGATCTGCTCGGTATAGAGCCCCAGCGGCGCATGCTGCGGTGAGTTCTGGCCTTGCGGCAGCGCGCCGACAGCCGCCTCGGAGGCAAACTCGTTGCCAAATCCGCTCTGATACGAGGTTTCTATTTTCGTTTGAGCCATGGGGAAGCTCCATCTTCATGCAACGTGGGGAAGTATCGCACTTGTCTCTCGGCACAGGCAATGCGATTCAATGGCCAACCGCCGCCGTTGGATTTACATTCTTAAGAAAAGGATGCTGATGTCCTTGCAATCGAAAGAAGGAACCCATGATCACAAACCGATACAGCCAGCGCGTCGAGCCCGCGGAACTGGATCGCATCGACTGGAAGATTATTGAAGAGCTCCAACAGGACGCGCGGCTCTCCTGGGCCGAGCTGGGCCGACGCGTGGGGCTGACCACGCCTGCCGTGGCCGAGCGAGTTCACCGGCTTGAGAAACATGGCGTCATCCGAGGCTTTCATGCCGATATCAGCATGGAACGGCTGGGCATACCCATCCAGATATTCGTGCGCCTTTCCATGGCCGGGCCCGAGTCGCTGGTCCGCACGTTTCAGCAGCACGTGAAGACCTGGGACGAAGTGATGGAGTGCCATCGCGTCACCGGCTCCGACTCGTTCATCGTCAAGGCGCGAGTGGTTTCGGTGGAGCATTTGGAAATCTTTCTCGACAAGATGGGCCACTACGGCACCACCTCCACCTCGACCGTTCTCTCCTCGACGGTGCTGCAACGGACGATCACCGATAAGATTGTTACCAAATTCCACAGCGGCAAGTGAGAACTCCTGGGCACCCCAGGTCTCGTCCCTGAGATCCGGGAGATTTCACAAAATCCCGCCCGCGGAGTGTCCGAAATCGGACAATCGACTTCGATAGCGGTCACCTAACCCTGCGCCTTCATCCCTGCGATCAAGATAAACCTCTTTCTTTTCAATGCGCTCCGCCATCCCCTCTTTGGCACGGGAACTGCAATACACAAAGCGTGATGGATATCGCGCGCCCCGACCTGAAGAAAAAGAAGATGCGCCAGTACATAATGTGGGCTGGCATTGGAGCGGTGCTGTTGACCGTAGCCGTAATTGCAGTTTCCCGGCTCAAGCCGGCCGCCCCCACAGTTGACCGCTCCACCATCTGGCCGGACACAGTCAAGCGGGGAGACATGATCCGCCAGGTGCGCGGGTCGACCGGCAGCCTGGTGCCGCGCGAGGACTCGATTGAGCTCATCCCCGCGCAGACCGACGCTACCGTCGTCCGCATCATCGCCCTGCCAGGCGCCAAAGTCACGCCGGACACCGTGGTGATGGATTTGAGCGATCCTCAACTTGAGCAGGAATTGCTCAGCGCCCAATCGGCGCTGAAGGGAGCGCAGGCCGACTACAAGAGTCTGCAGGCAACTTTAAACAGCACGTTGATGGACAAGAAGACCGCGGCCGCCCAGGTCAACTCCGACTATACGCAGGACCAGTTGCAGGCGCAGACCGACGAAGCGCTCAACAAGCTTGGCGTAGTTTCCGGAATCGTGGCGAGCGCGTCCAAGAACAAGGCCGAGCAGCTCACCGCGCAACACAAGCTCAGCCAGGAACAGATTGAAGTAAACCAGAAGGCGATCGAAGTTCAACTGGCCTCGGCCCAGACCAAGATCGACCAGGCCAAGGCTCAGCTGGATCTCTATCAGAAGCAGTCGGAAGCGCTTCACGTGAGGGCCGGAATCTCCGGCGTGCTGGCACAGCTCCCCGTTCCGTTGCAGGTCGGCCAGCACGTAACCGCGGGCACATCGGTGGCCAAGGTCATTCAGCTGGACAAATTGAAGGCCGCGCTGCAGATCCCCGAGACGCAGGCTCGCGATATCCAAATCGGCCAACCAGCCTCCATTGACACCCACAATGGCGTCATTCCGGGCCACGTTTCCAGAATTGATCCTTCCGTATTGAACGGAACGGTCACCGTTGACGTAGCTCTTGATGGAGCTTTACCGCAAGGGGCGCGTCCTGACCTGAGCGTGGACGGCACCATCGATTTGGAAAACCTGAAAGATGTGCTGTACGTGGGCAGGCCGGCGCTGGGCAATGAGAACTCCACGCTGAGCCTGTTCAAGATCGACCCGGACGGCAAGGGAGCAACGCGCGTTCCGGTAAAGGTCGGCCGCGCTTCGGTCAACAGCATTCAAGTGCTGGAAGGGTTGAAAGAAGGCGACACGGTGATTCTCTCGGATATGTCACGGCAGGACGGCGTAGATCGTATACGGCTGGAGTAGGAACGAGTTGGCAGATTTCAGTTGTGAGTTGTCAGCATCAAAGCCGATCTCCGGCAGCGGCTGACAACTTCGAACCTGGAACTGACAACTGAAATCTGAAAACCGACAACTCACACAAGGGAGACAGGAATGGCGAACGACAAGTTGATTGAAATTGAAGATCTGACCAAGGTCTTCTACACCGACGAAGTGGAGACGCACGCGCTCTCCGGCATTCACCTCACCATCTCGCGGGGCGAATACGTTGCCATGTCCGGACCGTCGGGCTGCGGCAAGTCCACGCTGCTGTCGATTCTGGGCCTGCTCGATACGCCCACCGGCGGCAAATACCTGCTTAACAACAAGCCGGTCGAGAATCTCAGCTTCGGCGACCGCTCGCGCATTCGCAACCAGGAGATCGGCTTCATCTTCCAGAGCTTCAATCTCATTGGCGACCTCACCGTCGAAGAGAATGTGGAACTCCCGCTCACCTATCGCGCCGGCATGCCCTCGCAGGAGCGCAAAGGTCGCGTGAAAGATGCACTGGAGCGAGTGAACATGGCGCATCGCATGCGGCACTATCCCGCGCAGCTCTCCGGCGGTCAGCAGCAACGCGTGGCCGTGGCGCGCGCACTGGCCGGTTCGCCTTCCATCCTGCTCGCTGATGAGCCTACCGGCAACCTGGACTCAAAGAACGGCGAAGCCGTGATGCATTTGCTGGCCGATTTGCATCGCGAGGGCTCGACCATCTGCATGGTGACGCACGATCCGCGCTTTGCCAAGCACGCCCAGCGCGAAGTGCACCTGTTCGATGGAAAGGTAGTCTCCGAAGGAGAGCTCAAAAGGCTCACTGAAGAAGTGGAGGCGTAACCTTGCCGGTCCACGACCTGCGATCCGCGCTGCGGAAACAGCGGCGCGTGCGCGAACCTGCGTCTTCAGCGCACTTGATGTGCACGAGGTTTTAATGAAGCGATGCAGGTGTTCCCGACCGAGTAATTGACCGGCAAAGAACGACGAAAGCATTCAACAACCACGGAGAGGAAACGCAATGACCAACCTGGGTCTCGACATCCGCTACGCATTGCGCCAGCTGCGCAAATCGCCGGGCTTTACGCTGACCGTGGTGCTGATGCTTGCGCTCGGCATCGGCGCGAATACTGCGGTCTTCAGCGTGATGAACGCGATCCTGATGCAGCTGCTTCCCGTGAGCCGTCCTGATGGTCTCTCCTACGTTCATATGGCCAACGGCGAATGGCAGCCACCTGGCGCCGGCAACACCGGTGATTCGAATACCTCATTCTCTGAAGCAGCATTTGAAGCGTTGCGCCAGCGCAATGACGTATTTGAGGAACTTATCGGGTTTGTCCCGCTCAGCCTTACAGGCAGCGTCGCGGTGCGTCATGGCGAGCTTCCCGAACAGGCCGAGGGCGAGGAGGTCAGCGGCAACTTCTTCTCCGGGTTGGGAGCAAGGATTGAACAAGGGCGTGGCTTCACTTTGCAGGATGAAAAAGACCACGCGCAGGCCGTTGTGCTGAGTTACGACTACTGGACGCGGAGCTATGCGCGCGACCCCTCCATCCTCGGCCAGACACTCTATGTCAAGGGCATTCCCATGACTGTAGTCGGTGTCACGGCTCATGGGTTCAAAGGCATCGAGCCTGCCACTTCGACTGACTTCTGGATCCCGTTGCAGAATCGCCCCGAACTGAACGCATGGGGCATACCCGCGGAGTTCAATACACTTTACGGCACGCCGAAGTGGTGGTCGCTGCGCCTGATGGCGCGCCTTCGCAGTGGCGTTTCGCCAATCCAGGCACAGCAGGCGCTCACCGGCACCTTCGGCGAAGTTGTCAGGCAAACGGTCGGCACGGTCGATCCCAAGCAGTGGAAGCCGCTGCTGGAATTCGTGCCTGCGCGCGGCATTGCTGGCTACAACGATTACTATCGCGAGCCGGTGCAGATCCTCATGGGCCTCGTCGGCCTGGTCCTGCTCATCGCGTGCACCAATGTGGCAATGATGGTGCAGGCGCGCAATATTGTGCGGCAGCGCGAGTTCAGCCTGCGCATGGCCATCGGCGCAGGCAGGAGCGTGATCTTCCGCCACCTCTTGTGCGAGAGCCTCCTGCTGGTCTTTGCCGGGTCGCTTCTCGGCTGGCTCTTCGCGCTCTCGGCCACGCGTATGTTGGCGCTATGGTCGGACATCGAGACCGGCCTCACCCCGGATCGATCGGTGCTACTGTTCACCGTGGCCATTTCGGCGTTGGCCGCGCTCATCTTTGGCCTGGTTCCACTTTGGAGCGCCCTGCGCGCTCCGGTTGCCGGCGTGCTCCGTGCCACGGCCGCGAGTACCACCGCGAGCCGAAGCCGCTTCCTTGGCGGCCGCATCGTGCTCGCCGGGCAAATGGCCATTTGCCTGGTATTGTTGATGGCCGCGGGTTTGCTGTTGCGCACCCTGCACAACTATGCGACGCAGAATCTCGGCATGCAGGCAAATGGTTTGCTCGTCTTTGGCATCACGCCCCAAGGGCAAGGGGATTCGCACGTCTTCTTTCGCACCCTGGTAGATCGCATCCGCCAGGTTCCCGGTGTGGAGTCCGTTTCATTCGCTGAAAACCGTCCCGGCTCGGGATGGACCGATAACAACGGCCTCATGCTCGATGGCGTTGAGAAACAAGGCGCGCTCCTGCGCTCGAACAGCGTCGGCGCCGGATTCTTTCATACCATGGGGATTCCGGTTCTGGCAGGACGCGACATCGCCGAGTTCGACACCAAGGACAAGCAGCAAGTCGCATTGGTCAATGAGACGTTCGTAAAGCAGTATCTCGCCAACACCAACCCGCTCGGCCATCAGCTCGGCGGCGACAAGTTCCGTCACGTCATCGTCGGCGTAGTGCAGGACAGCAAGTACAACTCGGTGGATGAAAAGGCCATGCCGATGGCCTACTATTCCGCGATGCAAGCGCCTTCGTTGGGCACCATGCATATTGAAGTGCGCACGCGTGGCGATGCGCTGACGCTTCTGCCGGAATTGCGCAGCACCATTGCGTCCCTCTATCCGGATGCGCCCCTTGAAGACCCCATGACGCAGCAGGCGCAGTTCGACAAGTCCTATGCACAGCAACGCATGTTCGCCGCCATGGGCGGATTCTTCGGCGTGCTGGCGGCGCTGCTGGTGGCCACCGGCCTCTACGGTACGCATTCCTTCCGTGTGAGTCGCCGTACCACCGAGATCGGAATCCGCATGGCTCTTGGCGCCAGCCGCACACAGGTACTCACCATGATCCTGCGCGAAAGCCTCTGGGTACTGCTGGCCGGACTCGCGGTGGGCATTCCGCTTACCTACCTCGCTGCGCGTCCGCTCAAATCGATGCTCTATCAGATGTCTACCTTTGATCCGGTCAGCTTTGTATTGGCTATTATGGCCATGATTGCTGTCTCCGGATGCGCCGCCCTGGTTCCCGCGCGCCGTGCGGCATCGATTGAGCCCATGAAAGCGCTAAGAACTGAGTAGGCAATCCGACGAATTAGTAGTCGCATTCAACAGCTACGGAGAAGAAACGCAATGAGCAACCTGGGTCTCGACATTCGCTACGCACTGCGCCAGTTGCGCAAGGCGCCGGGGTTCGCGCTGACCGCGGTGCTCACGCTGGCCTTCGGCATCGGCGC
>Ga0116135_1000763_pt1 | contig 17383 bp, 17 predicted proteins | sample June2015DPH_20_1_FD_89738 | JGI IMG/M metagenome (GOLD analysis project Ga0116135, IMG submission 89738) | Peatland microbial communities from SPRUCE experiment site at the Marcell Experimental Forest, Minnesota, USA - June2015DPH_20_10 | ecosystem: Environmental > Terrestrial > Soil > Wetlands... | reverse complement strand
TCCGAAACGATTCTGGGGAAGGCAATTGCCGGCCGACGGGATGAGGTATTGATCTCGACTAAGGCGACGTTCCGCATGGGGCCGGGGCCGAACGATCTGGGATCGTCGCGGCATCATTTGATCCGGGCTTGCGAGGCGAGCTTGCGCAGGCTGGGCACCGGCTATATCGATATCTATCATCTGCACGGGTTTGACGCCCTGACCCCGGCCGAGGAAGTTCTCAGTACGCTGAACCAACTGGTGGTGAGCGGGAAGGTCAGATATATTGCGTGCTCCAATTTTTCCGGCTGGCATTTGATGAAGTCTTTGAGCGTGGCTGACCGGTACGGCTGGGCGCGGTATGCGGGTCATCAGGTGTATTACTCGCTGGTGGGCAGAGAGTATGAGTGGGAACTGATGCCGATGGCTTTGGATCAGGGAGTGGGCGCGCTGGTGTGGAGTCCACTGGGGTGGGGACGGTTGACTGGGAAGATCCGGCGGGGAAAGCCGTTGCCGGCGGAGAGCCGGTTGCACAAAACTGCCGACTATGGACCGCAAGTGTCAGAGGAGTATCTGTACAAGGTGGTTGATGCCTTGGACGAGGTTGCCAAAGAGACGGGAAAGACTGTGCCGCAAGTGGCGCTGAACTGGCTGTTGCAACGGCCCTCGGTTTCGACCGTGATCTTCGGGGCACGGAACGAAGAACAGCTGCGGCAGAATTTGGGAGCGGCGGGATGGAATCTTTCCCGCGAGCAGGTTGCCAAGTTAGATGGCGCGAGCGAGGTGACGCCGGTTTATCCCTATTGGCACCAGCGGCAATTTGTGGAGCGGAATCCGGGGCCCATCCCTACGCCGGAGAAAGATGCTATCTGACTTTCCGGGAAACTGATTTCAGATGAGCGGCCTGTCGAGAGCGGTTGAATCTACCTCGCTCGAGTCGAAGGCCCTCGCGAATCATCTCCGTGTTCAGGTCGTGCGCTGCTTTCAACTGCTAGAGGACCGGTTCTTTCTGATCGGATGCCTTTAGAAAAGGCTCGGCGTTGGCCCGGCGATAGGCTTCGTTCAGTTGCGGATATTCACTTTCGAGAATGTCGTCCAAGGTAGCATCATCCCAGTGCGCCACTTCCAGGCTTCCGTCTTCCGTGGGGGAGAACTGAACTCCGAAGCCTGCTAGCTAGCCTAGACTAGACGCCGCACAGTTGCCACGTCAGCCGCTTCATCCTGACTGAGCTTCTTTGCGGTTTCGTGCGCGCTGCGCTCGTCGGCAGCCAGGGTGATGACGCAATCTCCATTGGTCAGGCGCAGGATGTACAACATGGGACCTCCGTCAAAGCGAAAATCGAACTGCAAACGGAACTCGACCCAAGGTTTCGGCGGACACAAAGGCTCGGCCTAACCGGAATTTCGACTTGGTTGATTTTGTCACAAACCACCGTTGTCCGGGAGAGACGAATAAGGTTCCTCGCGGCCGGCTGATTTCTTATCGCACGCCGTCTTTAGTTGGAGGGGAAGGAAAAAGAATTACCCAACCTTCTCGGCGACCGACTTCGCTTGTGTAAATAAATATAGATAATCCGGGCCGCCGGATTTGGAGTCGGTTCCGGACATGTTGAAGCCGCCGAAGGGATGAGCGCCGACCATCGCTCCCGTGCACTTGCGGTTGATGTACAGGTTGCCGACGTGGAACTCGCGGGTGGCGCGATCGATCTTGTCGCGCGACTTGGTATAAATGGCGCCGGTAAGGCCGAACTCAGTGTCGTTGGCAATTTCGAGGGCATGGTCGAAGCCGCGAGCTTTGATGACAACCAGAACCGGCCCGAAGATTTCTTCTTGCTCGAGTTTGGACTTGGCGGGAATATCGGCGATTACCGTAGGCCTAATGTAGTAGCCTTCTCCGGCTTCGGTGGCGCGCTCGCCGCCGGTGAGGACGCGCCCATCTTTCTTGCCCTGCTCGATGTATTCGAGAATCGTTTTCATCGAACCTTCGTTGATCACGGCGCCCATGTTGGCGTTTTCCGCTGGATCGCCGACGGTTATCTTTTCGACGCGAGATTTGAGTTGTTCGAGGAACTTATCGTAGACGCGTTCATCGACTATCGCGCGGGAGCAGGCCGAGCACTTCTGACCCTGAAAGCCGAACGCGGCTTGCGCTACGCCTTCGACGGCGGAGTCGATGTCGGCATCGGCGTCGACGATGATGGCGTCCTTGCCGCCCATTTCAAGGATGGTGCGCTTGATCCAGATTTGGCCGGAAGCCTGCGTGGCGGCAGCTTTGTTAATGTGGAGTCCGACTTCGCGAGAGCCGGTGAAAGCGACGTAGCGCGTTTTGGGATGCGCGACGATAGCATCGCCGAAGCTGGCGCCGGCGCCAGGACAGAAGTTCACTACGCCTTCGGGCATGCCGGCTTCTTCAAGAAGTTCGATGAACTTGGCGGCGATGGTCGGCGAATCGCTGGAGGGCTTCAAGATGACTGTGTTACCACTGACGATCGATGCCAGGGTCATGCCCGCCATGATGGCGCAGGGGAAGTTCCACGGAGGAATCACGGCGCCCACGCCTAGCGGGATATAGGTGAGGGTATCGCGTTCGCCGGGCATCTGCACGGGCGGTTCAGTTCTGGCAAATCGGAGAGCTTCACGGGCATAGAATTCGCAGAAGTCGATGGCCTCGGAAATGTCGGCATCGGCTTCGGCCCAGTTCTTGCTGACTTCGAAAACCAGCCAGGCCATGTAATCCATTTTGCGCTGGCGCAGCAGGTCGGCGGCGCGGAACAGCACGCCGGCGCGCTCTTCGACGGGGGTGCGGCTCCAGGTCGCGAAGGCCTTCAGCGCGGCTTTCATTGCCGGTTCTACGTGCTCTTTGCCCGCTTTCTGATGAATGCCAACGATTTGCGACGGGCGCGAGGGGTTCAGGGACTTGATCTTGTCTGCTGTCTTGACGCGTTGGCCGCCGATGATGAGGTCATACTCGCGGCCGAGTTGTCCGCGCACTCGTTCGATGGCGGCGCGCATCTTGCGGGCGTTGTCTTCGTGGCGGAAGTCGTAAAAGGGTTCGTTGATAAAAGGGCCTTGATGGGAGGATGTAGTGCGCGGCCGGACGGGGGCTTCTAGGGTTGCCATGGGGGACGCTCCTTGAGACGAATCCAGGTCCAGAATTGGATCGATCGACTTTCTGTTGGTCCGTCTTTTAATTGTAGCATCGGAAACCGAACCTCGATTCCGCACGTCAAAAGCTATGGCCGGCAAATTCGCAATGAGCTCATTTCGGATCATTCGGAGGTAATTCATGAAATGCCTTCCAAGAAAGACGCTCTTAGCTAGGCCCACCCTGGCTGCTGTTGCTCTTTGCATGTGCCACCTGTCGGCGGCACAAGATGTTCTGACCTGGCATAACGACAATGCGCGGACCGGACAGAACCTCAAGGAAAAAATCCTCACATTGCAGAATGTAAATCCGAGGACGTTTGGCAAGCTGTTCATCATTCGCGTGGACGGCAAGGTGGATGCGGAGCCTCTTTATGCCGAGAGGCTGGAAATCCCGAATCAAGGATTAAAGAATGTTCTGTTCGTTGCCACAGAGCATGACAGTGTCTATGCATTCGATGCGGATACGGCGAAAGAATTCTGGCACGTTCGGCTGCTGCGGCCCGGTGAAACCACGTCGGATGATCGCGGCTGCTCACAGGTAATCCCAGAAATCGGAATCACATCTACGCCGGTCATCGATCGCAAGCGGAGTCCGCACGGCACGATCTACCTGGTCTCGATGAGCAAAGTTCAGGGCGGCCGCTATCTGCAGAGACTGCATGCGCTTGATCTCCGAAATGGAAGCGAAGAGTTCGGAGGGCCAGTGGAAATTAAAGCCACATTTCCCGGAGCCGGAGCGGCAAGCCGCGATGGCACTGAGATTTTCGATCCGAAACAATACGAGGAGCGGGCCGCACTTCTGTTGCTCAACGGCGTGGTCTACACCACTTGGGCTTCGCATTGCGACATCAACCCATACCACGGATGGATTATCGGCTACAGCGCGGAAACACTGAAGCAGACAGCCGTGCTCAACCTGACTCCGGACGGTGAAGAAGGCGCAGTCTGGCAGAGCGGCGCAGGACCGGCCGCGGATGACCAAGGCAACATCTATTTGATGGCCGCGAATGGAACCTTCGATACAACGCTGAACGCCGACGGATTTCCGTCACGTGGCGATTTTGGAAACTCATTTCTGAAGATTTCGCCTGCCAGCGGCAAGCTCTTGGTTGCCGATTACTTCACGATGTTTAACGTTGACGCTGAAAATGCCGCGGATGATGACCTCGGCGCTGGCGGCCCCGTCGTGCTACCCGACATGACAGACGCGTCGGGAAAAACCCGGCGGCTAGCCGTGGGATCGGGAAAGGATCGAAATATCTATCTGGTGAATCGTGAGGCCATGGGGAAGTTCAATCCGCAGGGGAATCAGAACATTTATCAGGAACTTCTCAAGGCGCTGAAGGGCGAGCGTTTTCGCGGCGCACCCGCGTATTTTGACAGGCGGCTGTATTTTGGATCGGTCAACGACAGCATGCGCGAATTTCGCTTCATTGACGCCCGGCTCCGCGCGGAACCTGTTTCTATCACGGCTGCACAATTCGGTTATCCAGGCGCAATGCCCAGTGTTTCGGCGCACGGATCGCGCAACGGGATCGTCTGGGCCTCTGAAAATGGCCAGCAGGCGGTGCTACACGCCTACGATGCGAACGACTTGGCGAATGAACTGTACAACAGCAACGAAGCAGCTTCGGGAAGAGACCACTTCGGTGCAGGAAACAAGTTCATCACGCCCATGATCGCTCAGGGAAAGGTCTATGTTGGAACAACCGACGGGGTGGGAGTTTTCGGTCTGCTGCACAATCCTGCGAGATCCGAAAGTCATTAACCGCGAAAGATACGAACGCGGATGCCTGCTGGTGGTAGACTCGAACGTTTTCCTAAGGGTGGGCTTATGGATATAAGGCGGGTCGGCGTGCTTGGCGCGGGGACGATGGGCAATGGCATCGCCCACGTGTTTGCGCGTGGCGGTTATTCGGTGATTTTGTGCGACGTGGAGCAGCGGTTTCTGGATCGTGGGCTGGCGACGATCACGAAGAATCTCGATCGTGAGGTTGCGAAGAACAAGATCACGGCCGAGGATAAGGCGTCCGCATTGAAGAAGATCGAACCGGTGACGGAGCGCGGCAAGCTGGCGGACTGCGACTTCATCGTGGAGGCGGCTACGGAGAAGTTCGAAATCAAGGCGGAGATTTTTCGCGATCTCGACCGGCTGGCGCGGCCGGAGGTCATCCTGTCTTCGAACACTTCGTCGATCTCAATCACGAAGCTCGGGGCGCTTACCAAACGTCCCGACAAAGTGATTGGGATGCACTTCTTCAATCCTGTGCTGGTAATGAAATTGGTGGAAGTGATCCGCGGGCTGGCTACTTCACAGGAAACCTTCACTACGGTGCGCGATTTGTCGATTAAGCTCGACAAGACGACGGTGGAGGTGAACGATGCGCCGGGATTCGTCTCCAACCGCGTGCTGATGCCGTTGCTAAATGAAGCCATGTATACCGTGATGGAGGGTGTGGCCACGCCGGAGGCGGTCGACGAAATTTTCAAGCTGGGCATGGCACATCCCATGGGACCGCTGACGCTCGCCGATTTTATCGGGCTCGACGTTTGCCTCGACATTATGCGGGTGATGCTGGATGGGTTGGGCGATCCGAAGTACCGGCCGTGTCCACTGCTGATCAAGATGGTGGATGCTGGCTGGCTGGGACGCAAGAGCGGGCGGGGATTTTACAAGTACTAAGGAATGGTTGTCGTTGGCAGATGCACGGGCTAAAGCCCGCGCTGATTTTGGGCTTTTTACGCGGCGCTGAAGCGCCGCTCTTCCACGGTACTACACGCTTCATCGCTGCGCTGAAAGCGCTGCGCCACACAAACTCTATCGCCGATTGAAAGAGCGTTTGATCGAATGACCACTGAAGTAGTTTCGCCGCGAGTTCGAAGCGATGCGTCCTATTACATGCTCGCGGCTCTCGCTGGTATGGGCACGGGGTGGGTGGACGTCGCCGTCAATGACCTGCTTTTCACGGCACTACTGGTGCTGGCGGCATGCATGCTGTTGGGGTTGCTGCGGCCGCGCTGGCCTTGGAGGTGGGTGGTGGTGGTCGTGGTCTTCATCCCATTGGCCGAATTGGCGGCCTATACAATTCTGACCGTACAGCCTACGCGTGGCCAAGTCTACGGATCGTTTCTCACGGCGTTGCCGGGCATTGCAGGGGCTTATGGCGGGTCGCTGATGCGGGGAGTGATTGATAATCTGCGGCAAGGGAAGTAAGGGCAGTTTTCAGTTCTCAGATTCCGGTTTCCAGCTTACCGTTCTGGGAGCAGTCCCAGTGGGTCGCTCCCAAGGTAGCGGATAATCAAGAAGTTACTCCCGGTTCCACAGGATGGTCGCGTATGCTGCGAACATGGGTGTGACTGTCTCGATGCTGGCCAGCGGGAGCCGGGGGAATTGTACGTTCGTGGCCACCGCGCGGACGAAGATTCTGGTCGATGCCGGGATTTCCTGCCGCGAGACCTTCAAGCGGATGAAGTCGCTGGGCGAAGATCCGCAGGCGCTGTCGGCAATTCTGATTACCCATGAACATTCCGATCACGTCTACGGTTTAGTAACGCTGGCGAAGAAGTTGCGCATCCCGGTTTTCATGACGGGAGCAACGCACGCGGCATGGGCGCGGGCTCTGCGCAATGAAAACGGCGAGCGGCCGCAACTGGAGAAACTCGAGCGCTTCGAATCGGGGCACCGCTTTCAGGTTGGCGATATCGAGGTGAAGCCATTCACCATCCCGCACGATGCCGCCGATCCAGTCGGCTTCACGTTCCGCGTAGAAGGCACCAAGGTGAGCGTGGCCACCGATCTGGGATACCTGCCGGTCAATGTTCGCGACCACCTGCGCGGCTCTGACGTGCTGATCATGGAGTCCAATCATGATGTGGAAATGCTGCGCGGAGGGCCCTATCCGTGGACGGTGAAGCAGCGGGTCGCGAGCAATGTGGGGCATCTCTCGAACGAGAAACTCGCAGATTTCTTCACTAACGACTATGATAATAATGCGGCTTTTGTGGTGCTGGCGCATCTCTCTGAGCAGAACAATCATCCGGAAATAGCGCGAAGAGAGGCCGAAAAGGCGTTGGCGCAGCGCGGGGGCTTGTTTCACAACCGCGTGCTGGTGGCGGTGCAGTCCGAGATCCTGCCGCCGATCCAGCTGTAGTGGCTCCGACTGCAGTTACTTATGAGTCAGCAGTGCATTGATCCAATTGTGGGCAAGATCCTGGCAGGCTGGCGGTACGACATTTCCGGCCTGGCGCCGGAGATGCGTGAGGACTACGAAAGCCACTTTGCGGGGTGCGAACGGTGCCGCAGCCGACAGCGCATGAACCGCGTCATTGATGTAGGCCTGATCGCGCTGGCTTCGATTTCGGGCGGAGTGTTTCTGCTGGCCTTCGGAGTGATCCGCCATTTTGGTCCGCGGCACGCGTTTTGGCTGGAGATTGCGGCACTGGCAGGATTTGCCTTGTCGGCGCTGATCTGGCTGGTGGTCGCGGTGGCCACGCCTGCGCCCGTCACCGTGCTGGATGCGGCCAAGGAGGGCGCGCGCCGCGTACACGACCGCCTGCCTCCTGAGATTCGCGAACGCCTGCCGGAAGAACTCCGCGTGAAGATTACCGGGACGTAGTCGATTGGGCGAGTCCGCGTCCGGAATTGAGCGTCGGGATACTATCGCCAGGCACTGCGGTTCATAGTGCCTAGCCGGATTCTTCCTTGAAGAAATTCCTCAATTCATCGGGAGACCTGCGGCAGAATAGCTAGCGCTATGGTTGTTGCCTTAAAGGGGTTGCGAATCGTGCAGTGGGCGATGTTGGGTAGCATCGCACTGTATGCGGTTCTGGGGGAAGTGTTTCGTCACACGGCGAGAGCCGTCGATCCTTCCCTCAGCTATGTTTTCACAACCTTGGGCGTGGCCATCGTCGGAATGATTTTCGTGGTGAGGCGCACGCTGGTACTCCGTTCCGCGGAAAGTCTGGCGTCTCATCCTGATGATGCGCTCGCGTTGGGGCATTGGAAAAGTGGTTATCTGGCGACCTACGCGTTAAGCGAAGCTTTGGCTTTATTCGGCCTGATCTTGCGCTTCATGGGCTGCAATTTTCAGCAGAGCCTGCCTTTTTATATTGGCGGGTTTGTGCTGCTTTTCTTTTTTGGCCCGAAGGAACCTGCTGCTGCCTGAAGCACAGTCCGAGATATCATGTCCTTGAGGTGGTTTCATGTCCATCAACGGGCCGGAAGAACTCGCCGGGATGCGCGCTGCTGGCGCCGTGGTGCGCTTTATGCTGAGCGCCATGAAAAGTGCAGTGCGCGTGGGAATCACGACGGCCGAGTTGGACGAGGTGGGCGCGGGCGTGATGAGGCAGCACGGGGCGCGATCCGCTCCGGCACTGGTTTACAAATTTCCTGGGGTGAACTGCATCAGCGTCAACGACGAGGCAGTGCATGGCGTTCCGGGCCAACGCGCGCTGCAGACGGGCGATTTGGTCAAGCTCGATGTCACCGTAGAGAAAGACGGATTCATGGCGGATGCTGCTGTGACCGTTCCAGTGGGTGAAGTAACGGAAGAGCGCCAACGCCTGATCGCGTGCGCGGAACGGGCCTTCGCGAAGGCAATGCTGGTGGCGCGAGCCGGCTTTCGGGTTTCGGAGATTGGCCGAGCCGTGGAGCGCGAGGTGAGGCGCTGCGGATTTTCCGTGATTCGCGATCTGGGAGGGCACGGCATCGGGCGCACGATTCATGAAGAACCGCGAGTGCCGAACTATGCTGATCCCGATGCTACGTACGTCCTCACGGAAGGTTTGGTGATCACTGTCGAACCGATTATTGCGGCGGGATCGGGCCGGGCATTCGTCGCGCCGGATAAGTGGACGGTCGTCACGGCGGATCACAGGCCTTCGGCGCACTACGAGCACACACTGGTGATCACGAAGGGTGCGCCAATGGTGTTGACGGCGGCGTAGAACGCCATCTCACGCACAACCAGTCTTCAGCGCTTACTGGTGTAAATACGCCGTGGTTTCTGAGTTGACGACTATCCGCTCAAGGAATCAATTCCCGCCAAGTTCCGTATGGATCGCGTCAAGAAGAGCCGATCTGCTGTCGTCCTGACCAAGGTCCCAAAACATCATTCCTCCAAGGTTTTTCTGAATTACATATCTCGCCTTCACGGCTATCGATTCTGAGTCATCGTAGCTGATCATGACTTTCGTCTCTTTCTTGTATAGCCATGGCACTTTGACTTGATCGTCCCAATGTCGAGTGTAAGAGGGAAGATAGTCTCGCTCAATTTCTCGGTAGCTCAAGGTGCCTTCTTCTCCCGGTCTGCCTCTGTACGGTTCATACAGTCCGTCGTTCATGTCAGGAACGTTGGCCCAAATTTGTCCATAAAACGGCACGCCCAAAACAATCTTTTCAGCCGGGACACCTTGATCTAAGTACCATTGCACAGCAGCATCAGAATTTGCGTACTTGACCGCGTCCGCGTCGAGCTTTGAATTGGCGGACCACGCAAAAAGGCCACTGTGATGAGATGTACGCTTCGATTGCATCTCATTGAAGTCGTAGCCCATGAGATTAAACCAGTCCAGAACGTCAGACATCTCTCTCAGCGACAGATCATTTAAGTGATTTCGGTAGCCAGTGGAGGCGACGGTAAGCAGCAAGCGGCGTCCGTGGTCGAACGCATCCAGATCACTACGCATCTGCCTCAGAAGGAGAACGAAATTTGCCTTGTCACTTTTTCGCTTGTGATCGGTTCGCTTCCCCCCGGTAACCGGGTATTCCCAATCAATGTCCAGTCCATCGAGGCCGTATTTCGAGACAATTTCGAGACAGGATGCGGAAAACTTCTTTCTCGCCGAAGGGGTGGCGGCGACATCGGAAAAATATGTTGAGCCGCTCCACCCTCCAACTGAAAGCAGGACCAATAGGCGCGCATTCTTAGCCCTCAACACCTTCAGCGCCAGTAGGTTAGGTACATCCACGTCCGGGTGAGCAACTTCGCAATTGCCGCGAGCAGTCGGACTCGCCCGCGAATAAATCAGGTGAGTTAATTCTTGAACCGGCACTTGAGAAAACTGGTAACCCGGCCGACCCTTCCCGTAATAGTAGCCAACGATCCTCTTGGTTCCCGCTTGTGCTGTCGCCAACGTGCACAAGATCACTGCCGTGCAAGCGAGCAGGTACCCGCCTTTGCGAAGCCTTGGCATGCGCATCCAAAGTCCTTTCTCCCAACTGGAGTCGCGTGTCGCAGATGCGTGAGACGCCGCGCCGCCAAGAACCCCCCTCGTCCTCTACGCCTTAATGTGGCAGCTTGCCAAGCCACGCTTCTCCAGATACTGCTGGTGGTAGTCCTCGGCGGGATAGAACGTCACTGCGGGAACGATCTGCGTGACGATCGGTTTGGAGTAGCGGCGGGCTTTCTCCAGCGATTCCTTCGAGGCTTGAGCAGCTGCCTGCTGCTCGGGCGTGTGGAAGAAGATGGCGGAGCGGTATTGCGTGCCCCAGTCTGGTCCCTGGCGGTTGAGCTGCGTGGGGTCGTGGTTCTCCCAGAAGACTTTCAGCAGATCCTCATAGCGGACCTTGGCCGGATCGAATTCGACTTCGACCGCCTCGGCATGGCCGGTGCGATCGGTGCAAACCTCTTTGTAGGTGGGGTTGTCGGAGCTTCCGCCGATGTAGCCGACGCGTGTGGACAGCACTCCCGGCATCTGCCGGAAAGTGGCTTCGACTCCCCAGAAACATCCCGCTGCGAATGTGGCTTTCTGCATCTTAAAGATCACTCCTGCGCTGGGGATCGATTCCCCGAATTTTCACATGCATGTAACAGACTATCTATTAGATAGATATTAGATGACGAAGTCGCGGGAAAGTCACGCTCTCGAAACCGTTCATGGCCCCTTCGGGTAATTGACGCTGCGGAAGAATTCAAGATAAAGTGCGGGCACGGTTATCCGCAGGAGTTGTTCCAGGAGAAGTCTGTGGTTTTGAAATCCAGCCGCGCCAGGACGGTGCAGAAGTTTGTCTTCTGGATGCTTTTGGCGCTGGCAACGGCACAGTTCGCGCTGGCCGCGCCGAATTTTAGTCCGCAGCGTCGCGTCGGCTACGCTACTGGCGATCAATGGGAACCTGCGCTGGCAGCCGATGGGCATGGACACATCTATATTTTATTTCCTCAGTATGGTGTGGTAAGCGACTGCCCGGCGTGCACTGTCCCGACTATGTCGCTGCTGGTCAGCAATGACAATGGATTGTCGTGGGAGGCGCCTCATCCGCTGGTGGCTTCGTCGACCGGTCAGTTTGATCCGCAGATCGTAGTGGATCCCGCCGACCGGCAGACGGTGTATGCCTCCTGGCTGCAGAACAATAAACGCGATGTGATGGTGGCGCGTTCGCAGGACTACGGGCGCTCCTGGTATTTGACGGTGGCCGAGCGCTCGCCCGATGATGCGGACAAGCCTGTGCTGGCGGTGCACGGCCCCGACGTCTACGTGGGATTCAATCACGAGCAGAACTTTCTTGTCGCCGCATCGCATGACTATGCCCAGAATTTCTCTTCTGCGATCGTGAATCCGAATGCTGGGTCGGGATCGTCGCTGGCTGGTGGCGCCACAGTCGATCCAACTGGGGCGGTCTATTTTTCCTGGACGGCCTACGCGCGGCAGGAATCCAGCACTCGCCCGGTCAGCCTCTACGTGAGCCGATCGGCAGACACGGGACGTACGTGGAACACAGTGCTGCTGGACACTTCAAGCGCGCCACCGGACTGTGCGGCCGAAGGTTGCGAGGACGGCTACCTGGGAGCGCAAATTGGGCTGGCATCCGATGCGGCGGGAACTCTCTATACCTTGTGGAACGCCGGCACCACGAACGGCGGACCCGAGCGCATGTACTTTTCATCTTCCACCACTGGCGGCACAAGTTGGTCCGCCAGGGCGGATGTCTCTTCCGCGGACGGCTCGGCAGAACACTGCTTTCCCGCGATTACGGCAGGCGCGGGCGGCGATGTCCGCATCGCGTGGATGGACACGCGCAGCCATCCTCTGCCAAACCAGCCTTTGTGGAATGTTTTCCAGCGCAGTTCGAGTAACGGCGGCGCAACCTGGTCGCCGGAAGCACAGCTCTCCGGCCCGGCGCGTGGCTACGACTACATCCTGCCCGAGGGCTTCCGCTTTCCTTTCGGCGACTACTTCTCAATCGCCATCGATAACCTGGGAACCACACACGTGGTTTGGGGCGAAGGACGCAACTACAAGTCTCCGGGCTCGATCTGGTACGCTCGCGGTCGCTAAAGGTTTCTCTTCTCTTCTCTTCTCTACTCCACGATCAGTCCGCCAGTCAGATCTGCCAGACGCGTGACGCCGCGGTTGTCGCACCAGCGCTGCAGGTCATCCACGATTTTCTCGGTGGCACAGGGATCCCAATAGCTGGCCGTGCCGATCTGCACGGCGGTTGCGCCTGCCAACATGAACTCCACGACATCGGCTGCGGTCGATATGCCTCCCATGCCAATCACCGGAATGTTTACGGCGTGCGCAGCATCGTAGACCATTCGTAGCGCAATAGGTTTGATGGCTGGGCCAGAAAGTCCAGCAGTCACGTTAGCGATACGCGGCTTGCGTGTGTCAGGGTCGATGGCCATGGCCACGAAAGTGTTGATCAGAGAGATGGCGTCTGCGCCTGCCTCCTGCGCGATGTGGGCCATTTGCGCGATGCTGGTTACGTTGGGTGAAAGCTTGACGATCAGAGGGCGTTGCGCAACGCGTTTCGCCGTGGTCACCACTTCGTCCAGGGAACGCGGATCGCCGCCGAACTGCAGACCGCCGTGGGCTGTGTTCGGGCAGGAGACGTTTAGTTCGTAAGCGGCAATGCCTTCGCCATCGTTGAGGATCTCGATGGTTCTTTCGTAGTCCTCGCGGCTGTAGCCAAAGACGTTGGCGAAAATTACGATGTTCTTGATCTGCCGGAGCCGGGACAACTTCTCCTGGAGAAATGCTGTTGCGCCGATGTTCTGCAGACCGATGGCGTTGAGCATGCCGGCTGCGGTTTCCCAAAGGCGCGGTGGCGGATTGCCGATCATCGGTTCCCGCGAGAGCCCTTTGACGACAAATCCACCCAGCTTGTCGAGGTGAACAACATCCTCGAACTCCACGCCGTAGCCAAAAGTCCCGCTGGCAGCAATGATCGGATTCTTCAGCGAAATGCCAGCGAAGGTTACGCTGAGATCCAGGCCAGGTTTGCCACCGATTTCGGAAGAGGGGGTCACTGCGGAGCCCTCTCGCCGTTTGACCTCGCCGTAGAAGATCCTGCGGCATTTTCTGCTTGATGCAGAGGGGCAAGCGCCTCGGTCAACACGCGTCCCACAGAGTGCGTGGGAGCGTTGATGCCGAGCAGCGATGCCAGCGTAGCCGCCAGATCGACTGGCTCCGCGTGTGTGCGATACGTTCCCGGACGAAAAGGAAGTCCGTAGAAAGCGAGCGGCACATGCGTGTCGTAGGTATAGGGAGACGCATGGTCTGTGCCTGTTGCTGAACCGACCGCGTAGATCTCGGGCACTCCCATCACATACCAGCTGCCTTCGGGAGAATAGCTATGCAGGAATTTCTTCCCGAGAGAGGTATCGGGAACTTCGCCTTCCGCGAGTTGTGACTTGCTAAAGTAGTCACGCAGTCCGGCCTGCTTCATCGCCTCACCTACGGCGGTTTCTGCGTCGCGCTCTTTCAGGTGAGCGGTGCCGAAAGCGTCCTGATTGAGCCAGGCAACAGGATAGTCGAGCTTTATGTAGGAGACTGTATATCCCGGCGAAAACTTCGCCGTCAACGCCTCGTTGATTTGCGCTTCGAGTCTACCCGCGCCCAAGTTCGCTGCGGGTATGCGCAACTTTTTCGCGGCATCGGGCAAAGCGGAAACTCCGTGGTCGGCCGACAGTGCGATCCAGACGTTTGCGAGGCCGATCTGATGACCGAGGAAATTGAAGAAGTCGGCGAGTTCCCGATCCAGCGCCAGCGCCATGGCGGCCATCTCGGGGGAATCCGGACCGACCTGGTGGCCGAGAATGTCGTTCGCGGAAAGGCTGATGGCGAGCAGGTCGGTAGCCTGCCCGGCGCCTAGATTTTCATAAACGACTAACTGCTTGGCGAATTCCAGTTCATACTCGTTGGCGAAGGGTGTGGATCCGATCACTTCGTAGAAACCCGCATCGGATCCGTCTTTACCCTTACGATGAGCGGTTGACCGCAAAACGTCTCCGTTCGCATTCTTCCAATCACGGTCCCAATATTTTGCCGCCCGATTACCGGAGTTGAAATCCTGCGCCCACTTGGGCAAGTCAGGAAAATAGTAGGTAGAAGTAATCCACGCGCCGCTTTTCGGATCAATCCAATAAGCCGCGTCCGCGGCGAAACCGCCAGGGAGCACGGCAGCCCGGTCTTTCAAAGAAACGGAAAACACTCGCGCCTGTCCTTGTGTAGCGAGCTTGAGTTCGTCGCCAAGAGTATCAGCGAGCAGGTTATGCGGGGATGCTCCCTCCTTGTTTGCACCGACGTCTCCGTTCATGCCGACGAGCTTGGTATCGTCGTCCTCCACCGAAGTCACCATGCGCTTCTTCTTCGGATCCCACCACTCATTCGCTGCGATGCCGTGGCCGTTGGTGTAGGCACCGGTAAACAGCGTCGCATGCCCGGGAGCAGTGCGCGTGTTCGCATAATCGTAATTGCAGTCGGTGAAGTTGGCGCCGTGGTCGAGGAGCTGGCGGAATCCGCCCTCGCCGAACTTGTCGCGATAGCGCTCCAGATAGTCTCCGCGAAACTGGTCGATGACAATTACCACAACCAGCTTGGGATGGGCATTGTAGGCCGAGGCGAAACTTGCTGGAAGCCAGGCCAACAGGAGCACCGGGACGAGAACAGCCAGCGTCGTCGAAAGAATGCAGGTACGCGCAGGTGTAGATCGGGGGAAGGATCTCATCGCGAGGTTAGTTTACACAGAGGAAGGTTCTACGCCAACGGCCTCAATTGATCGGTGGGAGTCCGATTTTGGCTACCAGGTTGCGGAACTCCTGGTTCTGGTGGAGCGGTCGAAACGCGCTGTTGAGCGGTAGCGTAACGAGCGAGAGATCGTGCCGCTGAAAGGCGATATTGAGATATTTCAAGGCATCATCTTGCTGCCCTAAAGCCGCGTGAGCATCGGCCACATCAAAGGCGGAGCCAAGACCCCGGTCGAAGGATTCCTGAGCGGTATGGAGCCGCGCCTGGAGCAGTCCGCTAAGACCGGCGCCATCGTAGCCTTTTTCCTCCGCGTCGATTTGTTTTTGCGCGGTCGCATCGTGACGCAAGCGCGCGACAATCTTTTTCTGCTGGAAATAGCCCGAATAATTTCCTTCCTGAAAATAGATGTCGGCCAGATATCGGTGAGGATGAATAAAGTCGGGCTGGGAAACTGCGAGTTGCGTGAGCAGAGCCCTGGCCTCTTCTTTCTTCCCGGCTTCCACGAGAATTAATCCTTTGTCGGCGAGGATTGGAGTTGAAGAAGGATTGAGCTGCCGGGCTCGCTCGATTTCAGTCAGGGCTTCCGAAGTACGCCCAATTTCGATGAGGAAGGTGGCGTACCAGTGATGAGCGCGGGGTAAGGTTGAGTCCAGTTCGATAGCCCGCTTGAACTCGCGGTCGGCCGTGGCCGTGTCAAAGAATCCCCAAAAGCTGGCGAAGGCCAGAGAGTTGTGGGCCTCGGCGGAATTGGGATCCAGTTCCACCGCCTTGGTGGCAGCCGCCCGAGCACGCGGATATGCCTCCTGCGGAGGCATCGCGCTGTACTCCCGCAGCAGATTGTAGGTATCGGCCAGTCCCACATAGGGCGCCGGATAGGCCGGATCGTGCACGATTGCCTGGGTAAAGAAATCCACCGCCTTGTTCAGATCGTCAGGCGTGCGCTTTTCGAAATAGTAGCGGCCCTTCAAATAGAGATCCTGAGATTCGGCGTCGGCCACGTGGGGCGCCGCGAGCGCATTCTTAAACCGCGGCTCGCGATGGCCGAAGGAGAAAACAAGAAAAGAGCCGGTGATCACGAGCAGAGGCAAAAGCCACAGGAAAGACTTGGCTGCGGCCAGCCTCGATGTGCTTCCGGCCGGGAGGAAATCGAAAGCAGGATCAGCGGACGGAACCTCGGCAGCAACCTTGATTGTCAGCAACTCCGCAGCAGATGCGCGGTCTCGACCATCATCTGCGGCAGGGGTTTTCGCGCCAAGTTCGGCGACCTCGCGAGCATGATTCGGGGCTTTAAGCCACTCCGCCAGTTCTTCGGCGTAAGCGAAGACACCGCCGCGAGCGCTTCCCGGTACCCTGTACACGGGCAATCCGCGCTCTTTTTCCCAACGTTTAACCGTGCGCTCATCGCGGCCGAAGAAGGCAGCAATTTCTTTCCATGAGTCCAAACGCTTCGTCGGCGCGAGAGACTCGCTATGAGCGGCCATGCTTTCTAATGCCCTGAACGATGTTCCTGCTTGGGGGAAGCAAGGTCTGCGTAGTATAGCGCGATCCTTACCCAAACGAACTACCACCAACGTGCCCCCTTCAGACTCGGGCAAGCGACTGCAGGGAAGGCCGTTGTTTGAACGGTAGGGACTTTCGCCTCTCTGTTGCGCGCGGTAGGAGCGGCTACTGCCGCTCCTCGTTAGTCTAAGACCATTAAGACCAATGGAAGAGTCAATCGTTCATTTCGGCGGCCGTGTGATCGCCCCTTGGGAGGCCGATGAAACAAGAGCTGCGTACTTGGCGAACACGCCGGTCGGATAGCGCGGCTGCGGCGCTTTCCACTCGGACATGCGCTGGCGCAACACGTCGCCGCTGATCTCGACCTCAAGCACCTGCTTGACTACGTCAAAGTGGATGACGTCGCCATCGCGCACCCCGGCGATTGGGCCGCCGAGCGCAAAGCAAGCAAAGCCATTCCGTAAGCGGGACGCTGTGAAGCGCGCGGTTTTCTGCAGAGCCAAGATGGCGCTAGCTATCTGCTAGCTAGGCCATTTTGTTCTGGTTCAGTGATTTTGGTAAGTACTTGGTTTCGTTGGCGCGCCATTCAGAACAAAACTACGAACTCTTATGTAATTGAAATTACATTATAATTTCAGACTTCCTTCAGAAGGGGATAATGTGGGTTGCGCACGCCAGTGGATGGAACCCGATTTTGCTGTCGCCCGACGGTAAATGTATTACGCTGCCGCACGGACCTGCAATTTCAGCGGAAGACCTTCGGCAAGAGGCCCCATGCGCGCAGTGA